>Ga0080004_1061799_pt1 | contig 18809 bp, 20 predicted proteins | sample WasSprMetagenome_FD_69207 | JGI IMG/M metagenome (GOLD analysis project Ga0080004, IMG submission 69207) | Sulfidic aquatic microbial communities from Washburn Spring, Yellowstone National Park, USA - WS (SPADES assembly) (version 2) | ecosystem: Environmental > Aquatic > Thermal springs > Hot...
CTGCGTGCAATCAGCAGAAGTATTGTTGTTTCAGCTATGAAATTTAGGAATTCTATCTTATCTTTCTAGTTATAAAAATGTAGGCTGGAGCTTGCGGTAAAAGTTTCATTATGCCTAAATGGTAAACCTTCACTGTTTCTTTCAGTTTAAAGCCAGCCTTCTGGAGCATTGATAAAGCGTTTTTAATTGTGACTTCCATGTTGATGTAGGGGTAGCCGATCATTTTTAGGATTCTTGATTGAAGCCTTTTTGGCATCAAGCATAGCAGCGGCCATTTCGTGTGGGGTTCGAAAGGATATTGAAGGTTTGGGAGTTGGATGATGGCTGTCCCACCATACTTTAACACTCTGTAAAGCTCTTCCACACACTTAGCTGGGTTTTCAAGATGCTCAAGAAGCGAGATGGAGAGAACGCAGTCCACCGAGCCATCACGGAGAGGGAGGTTATGGGCATCTGCGCACATCCTTTCAACATACGAGCCTTGGACCTCCTTTAGCAACCTCTTCTCTATGTCTAGGGCTATAACTAGACGTTTCTCGCAGGCCAAAGCCTTGCTGAAGACGCCTGCCCCGCATCCGACATCCACAATTACCTCTGTGTCATCGACATAACGTTTAAAGTGGCTCAAATATTTGCCTGTTCGCCCCTCATAGGCACGAAACCTACTCAGTAGGCCAACTGCCACGCCATAGAAGAGCTTAAAGATGTTCAAGCACAAGCACCGTCAACTGCGCTTATAGCACGTCCTCCTCCAAACCGAGACCCAATAGTCTCAGAATATTTATATGAACATCGGCCAGCCCCATTTCTCCATCGACTACAGGTATATTTAATGCTTTGGCTAGAGCTAGGTAGATCTTCCTCCTTTCTTTGAGGTAGTTTATGCTTGGGGTATCATGTTTTCTATTATATGCCGTGTCCTCAGTAACATCAATTATTATCAGCCTTGAATCTTTAGGGATTAGTGATAGGAGCATTCTACCCACTATACGTTTCGGGAGCCGGTAGTCTTTCGTTTCGCACATCAAGTCTACAAGGATATCTGGGATGAACCTATCGCAGAGTATAGTGTAGCTGAGAATTCTTCGAGCTTTTATTTGGAGAAATGAATGAATGATGGCGTCTATTGTGAAGAGCCACGGCCAAAGTTTGGCTAATGCACTATTCCTATAGAAGCTATGCTCAGCATACCTTATATTACTCCTGCTAGCAGTCTTCCATTTTGTGTAGCCCAGAAGGCGGCATAAAGCGAGGAACGGGTATGAGAAGAAAGCAACCCAGCGGAACCATAAACGCTTGAACTTTACGCCTCTACTAGCTAAGTACTTACTGAGTAATTCTACTTGTGTAGTTTTCCCAGAACCATCGATTCCACATATTGCGATTAGACTACCTCTAAGGTTAAGTTTCTCAGCATTATTGTTAAACTTTTTTAAAGCAACTATATTTTGAGATTTCTCTAGAGGCAATTGAACCAAATTAAGTAAGTTAAAGGGAGGAAGAAACAAAAATATTGTAAGACTTCCTTTTAAAAACTGCGGATACCTCCCCATACTAAATATCCTCTCCTTTTAAATTCACTAGGTAACCATTTTGAGCGGTGTAGCTGGAAGACATTACGCTCTTTAATAACATCCTCTATGGCGCCTATCCCAAACTCTTTAGGAGTTGTTATCAATATAGCCTTACGTGAAATTCTTTCTAAGTTCTTTAAAGCTATAAAACCATCTTCTTTCTCTAAATGTTCTATTGTTTCAGTGAAATATGTTACATCCACAGACTTCTCACTAAAGGGAGGAAAACGCACATCGGCGATGAGTAAATCGTCATACACTTTAAGCGACTTACACTCAAGAATTCGAGGGCGAAAAATATCGAAACCTATTATGTAAGATTTGGGATATAAATATTTAGTTACTATAGCATTCCCTCCATGACCACATGCCACATCCAGAACAATCCTTGCATTTTTGGCACTTTTCATTAAAATTCGTGCACAGGATGCACGAGGGTTAAATGGAAGTAGTAGAACTATCTTTCTTAAGAGTACCGGAACTTTTCTTACTTCTTCTCCATTCTTCTGTTGCTCCTTCATAAAGCCCGACTCATAACCCTTTCGAAGTCGCCTAAGAATTTCTAACACGACTTTCTCATAAGACTTCATCCTATAACCCTTTCAAAGACTTTAATCAGCTCATTAACTGACTTGTGGTTGTCGAACTTTCGGAGTATACCCTCTCGGTTCTTTAAGCCAAGCTCAGAGGCTTCGCTTCTATCTATCGAGAGGACTTGATCTAAAGCATCAGTAAGGCTGTTAGCATCATTTGGCTCTATTATGAAGGTGCCCTTTAGTCCCTCAGCGGTTTCAGGTACTCCGCCAACACGTGATGCTATTAAAAGTCTTCCTCTGAGGAGGGTTTCTGATACAACGTAAGGTAGTGGCTCTTGCCATATGGAGGGGAAGATTACCGCTTTAACCTTGCTGTAAACGTCTTCGTATAGGCTTTCATCTAGCCTACCGTAGGGGGTTATTCCAATTTTTTTAAGCGATTCAAGGTTTGCGAGTCTCCCCATTTTTGTAGCATATATTCTCGCTTGATGCTTATGATGAACTTTTAACCATGCTTTCAAGAGTATGTGGAAGCCTTTAAGGGGGTTTAAACCTCCGAAGTAGCCTAAGTCATTGCCTTGAAGAGGCGCGTGTGAAAGCTTAGGTAGCGGGTTGTATATAACATGAGATTGAATGGAAAAGTTGGAGGCATGCTTTATGAAGAGGTCTTTTTGAGCTCTAGAAACGAAAACTAGAGCATCTGCAAGCTTCAGGAAGTTGAGAAAATGCCTTCCAACAGTGGAGTTCAATAGCATCGAAGCTAATGCTTGTTTGGAAGACTTTAAACATCCCCTTTCATAATACCATATGCAGCTCACACAATTCCGCCCATCTGACTCGCAAATCGATTTTTCCTTAAAGTTATATAATGAGCCTACAGGGCATGCCGGAAAGTATGAGTGCATGTGTACGACTACAGGTCTTTTGAACGCCCTTTTAATGAGCGGTATGATCTGGAAGAAGTCGGTGCAGCAAACAACGTCAGACCATTCGAACAATTCTCCTAACTTTTTGAACATAGGTATTATGGCGTATTTACCGTGTCCTAATACTGGAATCTTGTAAATCAGCAATTCGCTCCAAGCTTTAAAATGGTTAGAAGCTGATGAGATAGCAAGCTTTACATCTACATCATTTTCAATTAGGAGCCTAGTATAAAGATATGTTGCCAGTTCGCCGCCACTTCCCTCAGGCCAAAGGGTTTCAGAAAGTATGAGCACGTTCATAGTCACAAAGCTTTAACGCTATAGCTCTTAATTGACGTGTTCAGCCATTAAATTTGATACATCTCCTTAAAGCGTTGCGCTACGTATTCGGGAGTAAATATATCCTTTATTTTAGAGCTCGTCTTTCCATAATATGCGTCTTTTCTAATAGCGTTTTCCAATATTGTTACGAAATTATCATAATACTTATCATTACCTTTCACTATCTCGCCGAATTCTGATAACTTTATGAGCAGGGGGACACTTTGAACAGCCGAGGCAATTACATACTTATCTTTAACTAACGCTTCGATTAATGATAAGGGAGGGTCTACAGCTAAGTATTTCTCTCTACTCGGTGGGTAAATGAATATATCAGCAATTTCAAACACTTTTTCTTTTTCGTATATGTCAAGTATTTTAGCATAAAGAAGCACATTCCTAGTTACTTGAAACTTCTTAGCAAGTCTCTCTAGTTTAACTAAATATTGTAAATTACTTAGGTTTGGAGGAGTTATTATCAGTAACAGAAAGTTACTCTCCTTTAGTTTTTTCAGCATCTTAATGAACAATTCTTGAGGAAAGCGGTAAACATTCACATTGCCGATATAAAGTATAATTCCGTATCCTCTACTCTTAAGATTGTATAAAATGTCTAGCTCTCTTGTCACGTTTATCGGTGGAGTTATTAAACTCTTGGAAGCGGAAGGAAGCCGACTGGGTAAAAAGGGGATAGGCGGTATGAGGAATGCCTTAGCTTCTGGATATAATCTTTTCATGGAGTTATAAGCCTTAGGAGAAGTAATGGCTACTCCATGAACTTTTTTGATGAGGTTTGATGGATATAACAGACTCTCAATGCTAGACGTCATGTGCGAAATGAATAATTTGTTCCTAAGATTGCGATGGAACTCTCTAATGAACAAGCGTTGGCTAATATTGTGTACATGTAATATCTCATAAGATGATAGCTCTCTAGTACGATGTTTTAGTAAATGTTGGATGAATATTGCTTGTCTCACAATCGATGCGAATCGATACCACATGTGGATAAAGGTGTTGGGATGCACCAAATAACGTATCAGAAAATTAATTAATGTGCATAGATTATCTGGCTTAATATAGATGATGCAAGGGTTTTGATCCCCTCTAAAGCCACAACAAGTGGTTGCAGATTCGGTTTCATCAATCCAGCTAAAAACCTTTACTTCGCTATCTAGACATGTTTCTAAGGCATATGTCCAACCTCTTAATATAGTGATGGTTCCCTCGCACCAAGGAGGATGGAAATTATCAGCCAAAAAAAGAATCTTGTTACTCACCCTTTGATCCCTCTTGGTATAATAATCGAGTGATTCTAGCTTTTAAGAATTGCGAATTAGTTTTGCAGGTGAAGAAAACATGGACTTTAATTTATATTCAACAAGCATTGATTTCTTCAATCTTAAAATATACTCTCTAGAGAAATTCTCATGCCTAAAGATAAGGTTGTTACTATAGCTGAAGTTATCTAGAGATATTTCGTCATATAGCTTATCTTTGAGCATTTCGAAAGCCCTAGTCCCTGGTAATGGAGTGAAAATCGATACACCTATGTAATCAGGCTTCGTGGTGAAGATCAAATTTTTTGTTAATTCTATATCTTGTATGGTTTCGCTGGGCGTCCCGATGATCAAAAAGCAATTAACAATTAATCCAGCCCTCTTTGCGGCTTTTATTGCACCCCTTATTTGTTCAACGGAAAATCCCTTGTTTAGGGTGTTCAAAATTCGTTGAGAGCCTGATTCAACACCAAAAAATATCTCTTTGCATCCAGCTTTTCTCATATTAACTAAAAGTTGATAGTCAACAAGATCAACACGGGTTTCGCAACTCCAACTTATTTTCTCATGCAAACCTCTTCTTATGATTTCATTACATAGTTCAAGTGTGCGTTGCTTATTTATCGTAAATATATCGTCTACAAAGTCTATATACTTTACACCATAACGATCAAATAATAAATCCATTTCGTCAACCACATTACATGGACTCCTCGACCTATAGAATCTACCGAAGATTTCTTTAGCGCAGAAGATACAACTAAAGGGGCACCCTCTGCTAGTAATCATTCGCAGACGGGGTGAGGGGCCTCCCATGAAAAGCTTCTGATACCTAAAATATCTTTGCAGAGGCAAAAGATGTCTAGCTGGAAAAGGTATTTCATCCAGATTCTTTATTAACGGACGCTCAGGGTTATGAATTACTTTTCCGTTCTTAACATAGGATATCCCTTTCGTATGCATTAAGCCGTTTAGCTGATCGATGGCACGTAATAACTCTAAAAGAGTATATTCCCCCTCTCCTCGAACTACAAAATCAACGTATCCGCTTTTTAGAAAGAATTCTGGTTGAAGCGTTGCATGTGGTCCCCCTACAATAACTATCTTTGCTCTCTCTTTGGCATATTTAGCCAACAAAAGTGCACGGCTTGCTAAAACTGTAGGAGCCGATATTCCTACAACATCGGCCCATTTAATCCCATTCACTACTTCATGTTCCGAAGCAATCGCGCAATCCAACAACTTTACAGGTAAACCCTCTTTTTCAAGCATTGCAGCTAAATAACAAATGCCAAGTGGAGGGCCTCCACCTACGTATTCTAGACATCTTGTAGCTGGAAAGACTAGCAATGTTTTTAATTCACTCACTTTTATATCACCCTACGTTTAGCTAAAGCGAGTGAATAATTCGGTTTTTGATTGTATCTTTATCATTCCTTAGCACGCATTGCGTAAAACAAGAGCGTTGGGATCGGCATGAACCTGAAAACCATGTCTTTTCAGAAATTGGTAAACCCAAGGGAGTGTTCTTTTCCCGTTTCTAATATGATACGCCACAACAACAATTTTCTCGATATTCGCCAGGATACCTCTCGAACCTTCCAAAACCTCCCGCTCAGCTCCTTCCACGTCAATCTTTAAGAAATTTATCTTTTCTATTCCCAGATCAGAAACTATGGGAGGATAAAGTATCAGCTAAGACTGTTCTACTTTTACCTGAAGAAGATGTTATGGTATGTGAGCCTACCTTAACATTTGGTATTAATGTATGAGAATCGATGCTTTTCCCATGATAAAGGGTTACCATTCCTTTAAGGTTCCATGCGGCTTTCGGCACTATAATGATGTTGTTCAATTTGTTCAACAGGATATTTTCCCGTAACTTATTTACATTTTCTTGGTCTGGTTCTATGGCTATCACAATTCCTCTCTTTCCGCACTTTCTTGCGGCGGGAATTGCAAAACCTCCAACACATGCACCAACATCTACAACGACATCGCCAGCTTTTATCTTAAAATAGCGCTCATATGGCTCAAAAGGAGCTAAATAGCCTAATCCATCTCTTAATCTATTAACAAAAAATTTGCATCCATCATATGAAATAAGCCATAGGTTTTTTCTTATAGGAAAGGTTAATACACCCCTACAATTAGGGTTTATTTTCCAATAAACGGAATTTATCAAAGCGTAAAGAACATCCGGAGCCTTGCTAGAGAAACTTTGTCTTAATTTCTGAAAGCTCCTAAACAAACTTATCTCAAAACTCCATATCGGATTATGGACATAACGCTTAGGTTTAAACAACTTTTTTAAGAATTTGATAGAAATTTAGCATGATATCAGCCACTTTTTTTGAACTAAACCTTTCTATAATGAGCTTTCTCGCTTCCTTTCCCATTACGAGACGTAATTTTTCATCGCTTAAAGTCTTAATTGCCATTGAAAGCATTGGTATTGATCGTTTAGGAATAAGATACCCTGTCTTCCCATGATTTATCAGTTCTGGAATGCCACCTGTCGAGTAGGCAATTACTGGTCTCTGACAGGCCATGCCCTCAAGAACGACTGATGGACAGGGGTCTTCCCAAATTGAGGGGACAACAACAATATCAGATGCGCAATATATCTTTGGTAAGTCTATTCTTCTCACTTTACCAAGGAAAAGAACCCTTTCGACCAAATTATAGTTTCTAATAAATTCTATCAAGCTTCTATGGTACTCACTTCTTTGGCTTATTCCCTTTTGATCAAACTCACCGCTTGGGCCAACTACAAAGAGCTTGGTATTATTCTCCAATTCCTTTAACGCCCTTACCGCATGAAGAAGGCCTTTTTCAGGAACGATCCTGCCCACAAATAAAAGAACTAAATGATCTTCCTTTAATCCGAATTTATTACGTATGCGCTCTCTCCATGAACTTTCATATTTGAAGAAATCGGCATTTACGCAATTGTAGATGGTTTTAACTTTACTTGGATTTACATCTAAGTTCCTTATTACTGCCCTCTTGACATAGTTACTTACTGCGAAAATCATATCTTGGGCCCCCATCATCATTTTATTAATTGTTGTAGGTTTAGGCTCATTATGCCAGTGAAATACAAGCTTAGTACTTCTGTTCCTGATTGTTCTCCAAACTATTGGAGCTATACCCGTGGTGAAGTAATGTGCATGTATAATATCTATCATTCCATATTCCTTTTCTATTTCTTGTAGAATTTTGGAAATTGCAAAGGAGGCAACAATCACATTTCTATTCGGACCGATAAACGAAAAAGCCTTAAAAAAGAACCTTCCGCTCAGCGTTTCTGTGGGAAATGTGTGAAGAGTCATGCCATCTTTTGTGAAAGTTTGATAACTCTCTCCTAAAGTTATTAAATGTATATCTATTCCTCTTCTCGCCAGTTCCTTAGATACCTCGTAGACATATGTTTCTATAGCTCCACCATATTCAGGTGGGCACGGTAATCTATCAGTCCCAATATGCACAACTCTCATTAATTTTCACCTAAAAGAATAGCGCACGCTGAGACAAGTGATCTAATCCTTCTATGGCGCTTTTCAATTCATTTTCGCTATGGAAATATTTTATCTTGAGTTCATGTACTCCAGCATTTAAGTCTTCAAGTGTCCCCCTCCTCTCATCTATAGTCGATAACACGCTGATATCATCGTAAAGTCTCATCAGAAGCCGTGCGAAGTTCCTCGCCAGCACCGCTTCACCCATATTCCAGGGAGGGTGAAGACCGTAAGAGAGAACAGCTGTTTTTCTACTCATGGAGAATTTCAAGAGTGCATAATTCTAAAACGAGTTCTGTTCGTTTAATTTAGTTTCCAATAAATTTGGCAATTGTACAGGTACATGCATGTGCCTCTTGATGACCATCGAGCTTATAATGTATGATCTGAAGCGTTACGAACATTTTGTGTTCTCCTTAGGCTATGCGTAGAGGAGGCCTTCATGTCCATCTGCTTTTACCTTAACATGGGGCTTATTATCACGCTAACCCTCATACGGTAGCTTTAGCTTCTGCGTTCAAGAAGCTCTTTTCCAGCACGTTCCTAACTCCCTCAAGGAGGGCTTGCTTAAGCTTTTCATCTTTCACATTTGAAGCAAGCGATATACCGAGGTGTGCTATTCCCAAAGAGATCAATTTTTCTACATTTTCCACAAATTTCTTGTCGGAAAATAGTTGTTTTAAAACTTTATCAGCATCTTTTCTAACGCTATTAAGGGACTCGTTAATGTTTTTCCATGCCTCCTCTAGCGGGTTTACAGCTTTCACCTCTTCTTCCATACGATAACCACGCACGATCATACTGTGATATGCAATATAGGAGTGTAATATTGGTCTAAACATTCTTCTCCAACATAATTGTAGATGCTAAACGTAAATAGGGGCTTCTATTCATAGCTTAATGCAGGATGTCTCTAAGCCTAGTTAAGAGCCTTGTCGTAAAAGCTTTTGTTGGAGGTGTGAGCATTTGGGTGCATAAGCTCCTTTTAAATATGTTATCTCGTAATTTTTCCTTAAAAATGCTTATCAAAGTCATAGGACCGCATTTATATGGTGGATAACTTAGTTCGAATACCTGCTTATACGTCCTAATCCAAGGGCCGCCGAGCCTAAACAATATGTTAGAGAGCTTCTCTGGAATAAAGCCAAATGCAAATTTGTGGAGTATCGATGTTATCGTCAAATGCCAGCGGAACGCATTCACCAGCTTGTTTCTCCTCACTAGGTCGATGAGCTCTTCAATTGAAGACTGATCCATTAGGGCTAAATAGTGTAGCGTTGCAAAGTATTCTGCTAAGATATACTGGTTCTCTTTTATAGCTGAGTGGGCTATGGTGGCTAAGAGCTCGACCTCAGGGCTGAAAACTCTAACAATCTGTCCTGTAGGTAGTTCTATCTCGGATACGTGGCGGCTTAGCTTACGCTTGTCAAGGTATACCAGGTAGCCGACACTGACCTCATCGTAAACATCTATCATCAACTCTGTCTTAAACCGGGTTTTATAATCTTGGAAGGTTGTACAGTAAGCTCCCCTCTCCATGAATATATATCCTGCCCTCCTTAAAATCTCCACCATCTTCTCATAGTCTCTACGCGAGCCCAAGTTGAGCACATCTATGTCGGAAACATCCTCAGGGTAAGGCCTTAAAGTCTTAAATACGACGTAATTTACGTCTCCTTCATTGAATAGTTCCGATACTTCGTTTGTCATCTCCAGTAATCTACGCAAACGGGTGTAATGGTAGTTGTACTCGGCAAGATTTTGCCTTTCCTCTGGGCTGACTGTATTAAGGTATGTTAGCGGAATCTTGTTCGCCTCAGCCATGGCGTAAAGCCTAGGAACATAACTATTTTCTAACCTTTCACCAGCTTGGAGTTTATTTGACGCTTGCGGCGAACCTATGGCTCTTAAAAGAACCAATAAATGTTGCTTATCCTTCGAACACATTTTTACATAACCAGCGCGGTTAAGCACTTAAGCTTAAATCTCATTGTAGCTCCGTCCACTCCCCATATCTCTTAACACCTTGAATATAGGTTCAAGATCTAGCCCCCGCACGCGGTCCACATTTTTGGCACAAGAGGCAAGGCTGTATGACAGAAATCACAACTCCCAAATCAGCTGGGCCTTAATGTTCTCTGACTTTGAGTAAGTATTTACGAATAAGCCTATTGTTACCCTCAAGTGATTTTAACGCCTCTATATAGAGGCTTTGAAGAGGTACGAACATTGCCTGTATAACTACGCTTTTAGTGTGCACTACGTGCAATCTCTTCACTCAACTCTAGTCTGTTGAGCGTACATCGTATGCACCCCATCACTATAAACCACATCAAGGTTTTCACCAAGTTCTACAAGCACTTGCTCTTTAAGTAACCAATAACTCACCCACGCACCAGACCTGATAAACGAAGGGGATGCCGACAATATAATCAACTTTATATCGTAGGGATCAAAGCTTAGTTGCTTTGTAAAAGCACCAACCCCTTCGTCTATGATTAGCGATAACCTCAGCGGACTTGCAATAATGATTTTCCCAGGTTCAAGAGTATAATAAGATATCAATGCCGAGCTCTCGGCTGATGCTACTACTTCATATGATGTATTACAGATGCTTTTTTCCCTAATCCACGTGGCTGGATAGATAGTAAAAGCAACATCCGAGTTCACGTCATACCATTGAGAGTTGATGAAGAAAGCACGCAAAAAGCCAAGGACGATTATTAAGCACATCGCGATTAACAAAGCTCTCTTTTTTCCATTACAATTATCATATGCTTTCCTCTTATTCGCAAACCATATTATGATAATTAATGGAAAAGTTATATAAGTAAGAGTAGATAGCAAGACGCCCCCGCCTAATGCTATATAGATTGCAGTCTCCGCAACGCTCATGAAAGTTAAAGCTGTGATTATGGGCCACGCGCTATGTCTTCTAACTATGCACATAATTAGAGCGTAAAACCCAAGTAAGTAGATGGAGAGCTTAAATACCCAATTTATCACAGTTGGAAGAATCCCTGTCAAAACGGGTTCCACATAAGGACTGTGCTTAGATAAGGGAGGGCTAAGGTTAAAAAGAGTGTGAAAAGCCTGCAACATCATATTGATAAACTCTTGATGTGAAACTGTTCGTAATGTATTAAGGTAAAGAGTATGATAGATGGTAACGATAGAAGCGCTTAGCACCGCAAAAAGTAAAGACCGAGAGAAATGTGCCTTGTATTTAATTGCCGTTAATAAGCTCAAAGTAATCAGAAATATAGATGAGAAAACAAACACGGAATAATGTATCATGCTTAGTGCTATGAAGATCGTTAAAGCAAGAACAAATGTTCGCAAATCGCTTGCAATTGTCAACTTTTCAGATAGGTAGATTAGTGCAATTAAGAGAAGATAGGCATACGATAAATCGGTAGTTACAATGCCTATCAGTTGTAGGAACGCCAAACTTAGAAATAAGGTTGGAATGTAGTACCAACGTTTATAATATGTTTTATACATGAGGTTTTTTGCTATCGATAATAGAAATATTAGTGATCCTATGAATGTGAGGGGAATCCATGGTATTTTGTCCAAACTGAGCGAAGTAGCCAAACTTAGCATAGCGTACAAGATAGCGCTCAAAGGTCTTTCAGCGCCGAGAGCAACAAATGCCCTTTCTCTTAAGAGGTCACCTTTTATCGCTAAATCTTCAAAATCTAATGAACCCTTTGTCAGCACTGTCTTCGACAGGATTAGCGGGGAATAACGGTAGCATTCGAGAACCCCTGTCAGCATATATGGAAGAAAAGCAAGAATGGGAAGCCAGATAAGGGAAGCCAATATAAATTTATCTTTCATTTTTAACTTCTCGCGCGCGCACGTTTATTGCACGTTATTTGGAGATAAGCGAGTAGACTTTCCAAGTCATTCTCGTGGCTCTTTCCCATGAGTACGATCGGGCTATTTGAAGCCCCTTTTCACGTAAACTTCGTTGTAGGTTCGCGTCGGTAAGAACTCTCAATATAGCTTTCGCCAGCTGATCTATGTTATTTGGTTCTACTAAAATCGCTGCGTCACCTACGTATTCTGGAACTTGAAAACGTTTAACACCTATTACTGGCGTACCACAAGCCATGGCCTCTAGCAACATAAGACCAAACGCTGTACGAGAGGGATATACGAACACGTCAGCCATATTATAGTAGCGAGGCAATTCTCTTTCAGGGACAAATCCGAGAAACTCTACATACGATGCTATCTCCATCTCTTTAGCCATCCCTTTAAAATAGGCTTCATGAGGACCCTTTCCAATAACCAAGAGTTTTACGTTTAACAACTCTTGAACAACTAATTTAAACGCCTTAAGCAATATACCTAGGCCTTTCTCTCTACTTAGACCTCCTACATATAGAACCAGTTTCATATCATCCGACTTCGTGATATTTAAAGGCTTGAATCTTTCAATGTCTACGCCAACTGGCACAACAACTATTTTTTCCCCGGCTATCCCAAAATATCGCACTAAGTCCTTCTTCCAATACTCAGCAGTGGAAATTATCAAGTCACATTTATTAAAAACGTACCTATAATATTCATATTCTATTTTTGTAAGATGGTATAGATCGGGGTATAGAATGAAGAGGTCGTGAACCGTCACCACGACAGGCTTCTTCCGAGCAAGTATAAGAGGCCATGCCAGTGGTGGCGTAACCGCGTGATAAACATCAGCTACTACATTAGCCGTCTTCACGGCAAAAAATGACCTTTTAAGCCAACGAAAAATGAAACCTTTCGGGTTATCACCAAACTCCATCAATTTAATGCTTATGTTCTCATGAGCTGTTTTAACGAGGTTGTTCACAAGCTCATATGTGTAACGTGGTATACCACTTCCAACATCGGCCCTCGCTTTAAAGCCGAGAATAAATACCTTCATATTCTCTCTACACATATACACAATAACTAAATAGTTACTGAATGCTCAAGCAGAGGTGCATGCAGTACATAATAGTTTCTTGATATTTGTATCCGACTTTTCAAATTTTGATGCATCATAAATGTAAAACACTTACCACCTACCTTTATAGCGTGACTTACGGTAAAGGGCATTAACGTATCTTTGCTAGTTCCATGTAGACGTCAGAAACAGAGGACACTTGAACTCTCTCACTAGTCATTAAAGATTCTAAAAGTTTATGATAGGTAGTTAAAAGTTCCGTGTTCTTAGCGATTTCTTGATGATGCAGAGCGATTACTAATACGTCTCGCCCCTCGTCAACTACTCTTTGGATTATGTCAAATAAATATTCTCTTCTTAAAGTTTGTGAAAGCCAGAGCCCCTCGTGAGCTAAAACCAAAAACCCGTTTGACCATATATAGCCTTTTCCACTTATTACTCTGGCACGCGTAGTTATTGAAACTAAGCTAAGTGATATTTGCCTTGGAATATATTCTAGAAGCTTAGGGGTTAAAGGATTGCTACTAAATAACTTGACAGCTAATTTCAACACCGTACGCTCATGTTCTCCTTGATACAAGTTCCTCCTTAAGAAGTGGGAAGTTGATGCGAGGAGAGCACCATCGTATAATTTGGGCAGTAATCTGGTAGCAACCACGGAAAGTGCATCTACAGGGGGAACAAAAAATCTCGGCCTTCTACCGAAGGCTCTCTCTAAAAGAGAGATCCCCAATCTGGCTCTCTTACTAAGCTCAACGCTATCATTTATTCCGAATTCTGGAATTATCTTCAATCCCCTCTTAAAGAACTCATGGGTTAGACCGTGCTGCATTATCTCAAATTTATTTTGAACTAAAAACTCGATTAGTTTCCTGTTTTTGCTTATAGGGAAGACACATGGCAACTTCTCGACATATCTGACCTTTTTCGAAGTCTTACATAGCTCATTGCTAACTGTGCTACTAACTGCTGGTATGACCGCAAGGTTTGCAGGAAGTTTAAAGGCAAGCAAAGGACCATGAACTAGCTTAAGCATCTCAGGGTCAGTAAAATAACATACATCGTCATCACGTATGATAACATACGTTCGCCTCATTCATTATTCCACATTAAAATTTGAAAGCTTACGACTTAGCCATTTCTTTTGGAGAAAGCACATTCATATACTTCCTCAAGTCTAGTTACAGCCAATTCTAGCGTAAATTTCTCGGCCCACTCTCTCGCCTTCACCGAAAAACGCCTTCTTAAATCATCGTTTTTAACCAACATGATAATTGATTTGGCTAATTCGTAGGCATCGCCCGCTTTAACGAGTAGACCCGTTTCTCCATCTAACATAATCTCTGGGACAGCGCCTACTCTAGTAGCCACCACAGGCACCCCTAAGGCTTGAGCTTCAAGGAGTACACCGGGGGTGTACTCCTTGAGAGATGGCAATACTAGAATCTTTGAACATTTAATTATGCGATATTTCTCATCACCATGCATAGGGCCGAGAAAGTCTACTGAAGAATTTAAATGAAGACTCTCCACCAAGTTTCTTAAATATCTCTCATATCTTGGATCGGGTGGACCTGCAAGTTTCAACCTTAAACCCGGTTCAATATCCTTAACATATTTAAGGGCTTTAATTAATATATGTACTCCCTTAACCCAAGTCAGTCTTCCAAGAAATAGCAGGTAATTTTCATCTAAACAGGTAAAATGTGAGTGGAAGCTTAATAGCTTTTGTGGAATTGCTGGAAATCTAACAGTAGATATTTTGTCGCTATGAACCCCTTTATCTTCAAGCCATCTTTTCTCCAGCTCCGTATGGGCTATGAAACTGTCAATGTTATTGACTTTTCTCTTTAGCAGGTAAAATGCTAGTGGAAAAGCTATTTTAGCCGATAGCTTCTCCAACGAGACTATGGGATGATGCAATTCTACGATAAGACTATAATTTAATTCATCTTTCCAACCAGCTAGTTGTAAAGTATGCGGATGTAAATGATGTGAATGCACTATCTCTGGCTTAATTCTATTTACAAGATCTTTCAGCCCTTTTAGAAACCTGCCATAGCCAACCTTCAGCTTCCCAGGTCTAAGTTTATGAGTGATAACCCCGTTTTTCTCTTCAACCCCATACTCTGAAATCTGTCTCCCCGTGGTTACATCAAACGGCGTAGTTATGACGTGTACTTCATGCCCTCGTTTAGCTAGCTCTATGCTTACATCTCTCACTATGGTCTCCACACCGCCTACAGAGGGAGGCCAAGGGTAATAAGAGCAAACTATCGCGATACGCATTAATATTGGCTCTTCGTTACGGTTATCATACTTGATGAGCCTGCATAAGGCAGTTTAAATATCAAGTTTCTGCCCTTAAATGTAAATTGAAAATAATTCAAATTTTTAACTTCTGCTTGTACGTTTAATTTTCTCAGAGTTCTAATTATCCTATGACGCCAAGCAACGGGAGGAAACATATTAACATGGTCTTCGTCTTTTATTAAAAATCCCTTTCCTCTTGTTAGGGATGCAGGAATCCTTTCACCTCGTGAGATCAAATAAAATAATCTCAGAAACTCTGTATGCAGGTTCGGTACGGTTATTATCAAATAATGATATGGCGCTTTGAGTAAAACCTCAAGGGCCTTATCCAGAACTCTTACGTGTTCAAGTACGTCAAAGCATGTGATGAGATCGAAGTTTTCATGAAAAGGTATTCCGTCCTCAAGGTTATACGCAAGAACATCTTTAAATCCAAGTTTTTTCGCATATACGATGTTGTCTGGGTTTATGTCGAAACCATACGCTTCGTAGCCTAAAAGTCTTAAGGCTAGTAATCCATAACCCTTTCCGCATCCTACGTCAAGTGCCTTTTTGCCGTGACCTTTCAGCAAGGACTTCTCCCCTAATAGTTCACTTGCTATTCTCAATTCCCCTAAATATTGCAAAGTTCTTGTTGGGAGCACCTGTTAATCGCCAAAACCCTTTAACATTTTTAGGAACTTCTCCTTAAATACAGTTTCATCGAATTCAAGGGCCTTCGACGTTATTGCATTGATATTAAAGTCATCGTAACGCCTTATCGCTTTCATTAACATATTGCCTAACTCATCAACGGACCTGAAGCCTAATCCATACGTCCCTTTTTGCGTTATCTCTATCCAAGGACCGTTAAATCCCCTTCTAACTATTGGTATACATCCAGCGGCCATTCCCTCGACGACTGCTATTCCAAAGGGCTCGTGCGGTGTTGGATGAACTATGGCTTTAGCCCTAAACAGCCTGTCAATTAAAGTCCTTCTCTCAGCGTTTACTAGAAACTCAACATTTTCCTCTAATCCAAGCGTTCTTATCATCTTAAAGATATGTTTCTCATCGCATGTGAAGCCAATCAAGCTCAATCTAACATCAACTTTTTTCTTTAAACGTGCTAAGGCATGTAGAACTTCCGTAAAGCGTTTTTCAGACTCAAACCTACCAACACAGACTACTAAATTCTCTTTCTCAGAGGAATTATTCTTCCACATCTCATTTATCGCTCGAGAGGCCACAGGAGGGTTAAGCAGAACTACGTCTTCAACATCTACATGGAATGTTTCTGCTGCATGTTGTCTAGTTATCATGGAGTTTGCTACGAGTAACCACTTTTCAGGCTTCCTATCAACCAAGTAGAACCTTGGGAATAGGTTTTTATGGATTCTCCAAGCAAGTCTCCCGCGCATAGTGATCTTGTATTTAGTTGCCACGTACTCCTTGAAGTTAAATCGTGCCGCGTGGGGGTAATGCATGTAGCACACGCCTTTCTGGTTAGCGATACATTTTGGTATGTCGTCTGAAACCAGGTAAGCGTCATAGGTGCTGCTTCCAACCTTAATAGCTTTATGCGCAATGTAGGCTATTGTATATGGATGCCTAAGATAGCTCGGCACCTTAACATGGCAGATGTCTGCGTTTGGAACTGACTTATCAAAGAACTCAGCGGATTCCTGTAGACCTTTGGCGTAGGACGTCAACAAAGAGACTTTATAACCTGCATCACATAACGCATCCAAAATGTTCAGCATGACAAAGTCTCCGCCTCCCCTGTTCACGCCAAAGTCGTAGATCATCGCAACCCTCATGGCTTACTTGCTCCATGCGATCTCTTTCGTCCACAGATTCCTCACGGTGGCTATGACGAGGTAGAGCTGCTGTAGCACCCATGTTCTATACGCCTTTAACACTAGAAGTATAATTCCGATTCCCAGAAAGGTTATAGCCGTAAAGGAGGCGTAGAGCGTGCTCATTACCAAGAGGATCGCGGATGCTGCTAAGAACCATGGATTAACCACGTGCAACCACCACTCCATCTTCCAGATTTTCTCAAACGGTTCAATATGCCTGTAAACTCCAAGCTTTTTCACATATCTCTTTGTCTTAAGGAAGCTTAACAATAGATGTTGGGCTCTTCTAACTTTCCTGTAAAACTGACCTCCTCTTACAGGCTCTTTAACCATTACATCATCAACTTGTATGGCTCTGTAGCCCATGAAAGCTACTATTGATGCTGGAGTACTATCATTGTTGCCTGTATAGCTTGGAAGACCGCCCATCTTATGGAGCAAACTGGTTCTGAATGCTACGAGTGCTCCGTTGTGAATAGGTGTACTATGAACTTTAGACTCTGCCACTCTAAGCAGATTATAATACTCACGATAAGCCCCTTCAAGAAAATCACTAGACGAAGTTGTTGGCGTGATACTTGCTGTTACAGTACCCACATTTGGATCGGCGAAATTTCTCATGATCTTTGTTAACGCATCGGAATCCCAAACAGCATCAACATCAGTAAAGACTACAATCTCTCCATCAATCTGACAATGTTGCAATGCGAAGTTTAATGCGGGTACCATTCCGCGTCTTTCAGGCTCCTCAACCAATCTTAAGCTGATATCTCTATGCTTAGATGCCCACTCTCTAACAAGATCCACAGTCCCATCATCGCTTGCACTATCAACGACAACGACTTCCATCAGTTTTCTTGGATAATTTTGAGCATAAATGTTGTCAAGCTTATCCCAGATGAACTCGGCCTCCCTATATGTTGGCACTATGATTGTAACTTTAGGCTTATAGTTCTCATCGACCTTGATGCTCCAAGGCTTGTTCAAGCATCTAGTCCTCAGATAGAGATAATAAGCCATTGGGACACCAAAATGTATTCCAGCTAAAATTAAAGCCACAAACTCTAGCAATATTTACTCTCCACATTTACCTAGATTTTCAGAGAAACTGGTTATTATTCTACTAAGACCTCACCATTCAATAGCATTTTAGACCTTTCTCAAGGCTTATCTTAGGCACGTTTACCTTGCAATAAACTATATCCGCCTCGCCATTTAAATGACTGAGGACATGTTCAAAGTTATGTATCCTTGTGTCCACATCATTCAGCACAACTACATTGACATCCCTAGGCACGAATTTGCTACCAAAGTTTATTGCATCCCATTTACCTTTTGGAGGTCTATATACAACATTTTTATGATTTAATTTTTCACCACAAACAATAATATAATTTACCTTCAAATTTTCCAATTCCATAATTTTTTCTTTTAAATTTTCCTTATTTCTTGCTGGAATTATAAAGAAAATATTTTTCATAATTTTAAGATTTCACTCTGTCTAATTTCTATTCCCATTTTTCTGAGATTATTTATTAGCTTCATTTGTTTTTCA
>Ga0080004_1107024_pt1 | contig 18789 bp, 18 predicted proteins | sample WasSprMetagenome_FD_69207 | JGI IMG/M metagenome (GOLD analysis project Ga0080004, IMG submission 69207) | Sulfidic aquatic microbial communities from Washburn Spring, Yellowstone National Park, USA - WS (SPADES assembly) (version 2) | ecosystem: Environmental > Aquatic > Thermal springs > Hot...
TGGGAGAAACCTTCGGTGCAGCGATGAGAGGGGGGGCGGTGGCAAGCCACGTCAGGATAGGCAAGGACATACACTCGCCCCTCGTTCAGAAGGACGGTGCAGACATTGTGCTAGCGCTCGAGCCATTGGAGGGGCTTAGAAACGTTGTGAAATTTTTAAAGGAAGGAGGTTTACTGCTGACCAACACGAGGGTGTGGAGCCCCATGGATGTCAACGTGGGCAGGGCTGAATATCCAAGCTTGGAGGCGATCTCTGATGCTGTCAAAAAATTGAATGGAAAAATTATAACCATCGATGCCACATCCCTCGCCCAGCAGGCTGGGAACGTTCGATCGATGAACGTCGTCATGCTTGGCGCGCTCGCAGGGGCTGTGGAACTGCCGTTCTCAAATGAAACGCTCAAGAGGGTAATCAGAGAAAATGTTCCCAAGGGTACAGAGGGAGTAAACCTAAAAGCGTTTGAGCTTGGGCTCAAAGCGGTAAAAGGAGAATGATGTCTGCTGCCTGCTGCGCTAACCTTTTTAAATGTAAATGTTAGTATCTTCTCAGTAAAAAAAGGTGTCAAAAATGGCGAAGCCTAAAAATGCTGTAATTTTGGCAAACAAGGCGTTCGGTACGCTGGAAGGCAAGACCGCAAACTCCCTCGTGATTTACGGGGGACGTTTGTTCAAAATAGTTGCCGTGATAGACGAGGACAAGGCGGGACAGGACGCAGGTGAGGTCCTGAACATCGGAAGAAAGGGAATACCGGTGGTAAAGAATTTCGAGGAGTCTCTGAAATACAAGCCAAAGGTCCTCATAATCGGGATAGCGCCGCCGGGCGGGGGACTGCCGGTGGAGTGGAGAGCCATAATAAAAAGCGCCATCAAAAATCATCTAGACATAGTCAGCGGTCTCCACTACTTTTTCAGCGACGACCCAGAATTTGCAAGGCTGGCGAATAGATATAAAGTGAAGCTCCACGACCTAAGAAAACCGCCGAAGGGTTTGAGAGTCGCCCAAGGGGACGTGGACAAATTAAAGGTTCCAATTGTTGCCATCATGTCAACTGACGCCGCCTCCGGAAAAAACATAGCCATACTCGAGCTTATAAAGGAGGCAGAGAGCAGGGGATTTAAAGCCGGTTTTGTTGCAACTGGCCAGACAACAATGATGCTGGGCGGAGATGCTGGGGCCTGCATCGACGCGATACCTGCGGACTTTGTCTCCGGGCAAATAGAAAAGATGGTCGTCGACGTCGCCGCGATGGGCAAAGACGTAATTTTTGTCGAGGGGCAGGGGTCACTCTCCCATCGAGCTTACGGCCAAGACGCGTTGGGTGTGATTTACGGATGCTGGCCTGACGCAACCATCATAGTCCACGATCCTTTCAGAAAGGGGAGAGATGGTTTTCCGCAGTTCGGCGTTCCAAAGCCATCTGAGGAGGCTAAATTGATAGAGACGGTCTGCCCGAAGACGAAAGTAGTCGGAATCGCTATAAATGGTTATAAGAGGACGGACGAAGAGGTCAGAGCCGCTATTAGACAAGTGGAGCAAGAAACAGGGCTACCAGCTACGGACGCTTTAAGATTTGGGGTGAAAAATCTATTTGACGCCCTTCTTAAGCGATTCGAAGAGGTGGGAAAGCCCCTAGGGAGGGCATGAACTATTTTTTTCTCTTTTCCCATTTTTTATGGCTCTTTTCTTAACTTATTGGACGACCGGTGTGCGCTTAATGCCAGTCAAACGTGCCAACCAAGATTTAAATGAAAAATATAACATAGTTATAGACGCGCCAAAAAATAGGGAGGGGATAATAAGATTTAAAAACATCCCTCTTTAGAATATAAAAGGTGGTCGTTTGGAAGAGGAGGGTAGAATAATCAAAAGGCGAGTTCCTCGCCCATTGCTGGTTGTAGATCCGAAGAAATGTACGGGATGCAGATACTGTCAATTGATCTGCTCTTATTGCCACGATAAAGTCTTCAGCCCGGCGAGGGCAAGGATCGAAGTTGTGAGGATAGAAAGTCCTGCGCTGGACTACGCCCTAGCATGCAGGCACTGCTACGACGCCCCCTGCGCCAAATCGTGCCCAGTGGAGGCGATTAGGAGGGCGCATGGAATAGTCATCGTGGACAAGGAAAAATGCATAGGATGCGGGGAATGCGTCAAGGCCTGCCCGTTTGGGGCCATGAAACTTCATCCGGACACTGGAAAGGCTATCAATTGCGATCTGTGCGGTTTATGCGTGAAGTACTGCCCGCCCGTCGCCCTCAAGATCGTCGACATAAACGATGTAGCAATAGAGAAGAATTTCTCCGAAGCTGAGAAGCTCGCAAAGCTTTACCCCAAGGCCATCGTTGGGTGAAATTTTTTGAAAGCCTACGCCGGGAAAATATTAGAAGTTGACCTCACCACCAGAAAATTTTCCCACATTGATACAAAAAAATATGCAAAGGATTTTCTAGGGGGAAGGGGGCTGGGGGTAAAAGTCCTTTATGATAGCGTCGGGCCTCAAACAAATCCGTTCAGCGGGAATAACGTTTTAATATGCAGCAACGGTCCTTTAAGCGGGACATCCGCACCAGGGAGCTCAAGAACGCATTTTACCTTTAAGTCCCCCCTAACAGGGATTTACGGTTATTCTAATGCGGGCGGGCATTTCGCCGCCGAGCTGAAATATGCTGGCTTTGATGCAATCGTGGTCAAGGGGAAAAGTGAGAAACCTTGCTACCTGTATGTGCACGATGATGTAGCTGAGATAAAGGATGCGAGCGCATATTGGGGGGAAACTACGTTCTCTGCCGGCGATAAAATAATGAAGGATCTTGGGGAGAGATACGCCCAAATATTTGCGATCGGCCAAGCTGGAGAAAATTTGGTGAGGATCTCCTCGATAATAAGCGTTGGGAATTTTACGGAGGGCAAGGCTGCGGCGAGATGCGGCGGGGGCGCGGTGATGGGATCAAAGAAACTCAAGGCCATCGTCACGATCGGCACCAAACCTGTAGAAGTCGCTGAGCCGGAGAAATTCCAAGCTGAAGTTGATGACATGATCGAGACCCTCAAGAGCGATAAGGGAAGCGCTGAGACCGCGCCGATGTTCGGCACATCATTTCTGGTTCGCTCACTTGGGGCAAACGGCGCATTGGTTACGCACAATTTTCAACTGGGGAAGTTCGAGTTCGAGGAGGCGATAAGCGGGGAGGAAATGCGGGAGAAGTACCTGTGGAAAGCGCAGGGATGCTATGGATGCTGGAACAGGTGCTGTCGTTATGTAGTCATTAGATCTGGGCCATTCAAGGGGTTCGCGGGCAAAGGGCCCGAATTCGAAACGCTCTCTATGATGGGATCGAATGTCGGCGTCGGCAGACTGGATGCAATAATAAAGGCAAACGAGCTTGCGGACGCGTACGGGATAGATACGATTTCCGGCGGAAGCGTGATAGGGTTCGCGATGGAGCTTTACCAGCGAGGAATTTTGACGAAAGAGGAGGTCGGAGGACTCGATTTGAGGTGGGGGAATTACGAAACTGTTCTTGAGCTAATAAGACAGATAGCTTTCAAGGAGGGCCTTGGAAAAATCCTGGGAGAAGGGGTGAAAATAGCCTCAGAGATAATAGGCAGAGGTTCTGAGAAATATGCCATGCACACAAAGGGGCTTGAACATATAGGTGGCGACCCGCGAGGTCAGACCGGGTTTACCCTTGGTTATGTAACCGCGCCGCGGGGGGCAGACCACTTGGGTGCTCTGCCAGTTTTTGAGTATATAGGCAAACCGGAGGAGGGAATAAAATTTTTTGGCTCAGCTGAAGCGGCAAATAGGTTTGGAGTTAAGGGGAAGGGAAGACTTGTTAAGTGGCAGGAGGAACTCATGGCGATCGAAGACTCATTGGGCACTTGTAAAACTCACTACTCACACTTCTCCTCTACCTTCACAAAAATTTTGAAATTGGGTTTTGAAAAGCAGTCCAGACTTTTCTCGCTGGCGACGGGGATAGAGCTCAGCCCTAGCCAGCTGCAAAAAATTGGCGAGCGGATAGTTAATTTAGAGAGGGCCTTCAACGTTAGGGAGGGGATCACAAGGAAGGACGACAGCCTGCCTGAGAGATTTCTGAAGGAACCATTCAAGGAAGGCGGATCTGCCGGCAGGGTTGTAAACCTCGAACCCATGCTTGACGAGTACTATGAGGCCAGAAACTGGGACATTCGCACCGGCATACCTAAGAGGGAAAAGCTCCTGGAACTTGGCCTAGATTTCGTGGTGGATGAAATAAGGGCTCCCGCATGAAGGTAAACGTCAAGTACATAGGCCAGCTCTCCTACATAACCAAGAAAAAAAGCGAGACATTTGATCTGGAAAACGAGACCAGAATTGGGCCCCTAATCGAACTTATCATAAATAAATACCCTAGCTTAAGAGAATACGTTGACCTAAAGAGAGGGCCCTCCATAGTTCTTTTGAACGGTCAAAGGATAGAGTTTCTTGAGGGCGAAAATAGCATGGTTAAAGACGGCGATGAGATCACACTTCTACCGCCACTTGGGGGCGGGTAGCCGGCGCTTAGGTTTATAAATGACACGCGATTAGATAAAAAGAAAACTAGACGCTTGCGGAGGGATAAAATGAAACTGTTCACAGTTGGGCCGGTGCCATGCAGACCGGAAGTTCTAAAAGAGATGGCTATACAGATGTTCAGCCACCGGAGCAAGGAATATAGAGAAATACACAGACAGACAGTTGAACGGCTTCAAAAATTTCTAGAGACTAAAAATCAGGTTTTCCTATTCCCGAGCTCTGGCTCAGGCGTGATGGAGGGAACCGTCAGAAACTGCGTCGAAAGAAAAATGCTTTGCTGCATCAATGGAGAATTCGGAAAGAGGTATGCGGAAGTTGGGGTCTCCAACGGGAGGGAGGTCGAGCGATTGGAGGTAAAGCTTGGGGACCCGATCACCCCTGAACTCTTAGATGAAAAGCTTTCCTCTTCTCCTGACGTGGAGGCGGTCACGATAACCTACAACGAAACCAGCGTGGGCATAATTAACCCGCTGCCGCAACTCGCGAAGGTGGTTAAGGAGCACGAGAAGCTTTTGTTCGTCGACGCGGTTAGCGCGATGGGCGGGGTTGAGATTAAAGTCGACGAGTGGGGCATAGACGTTTGCTTTGCTAGTTCCCAAAAGTGTTTCGGAGTTCCCCCTGGGCTAGCAGTAGCTAGCATAAGCGAGGGGGCCTTGAAAAGATCTGAGAAGGCGAAGAACAAGGGCTGGTATTTCGATTTCAAGCTTTATGAGCAATATCAGCAAAAAGAATGGAGCACGCACATGACCCCCCCAATCCCTCAAATCGCAGCGCTTAACAAGGAACTTGAGATAATCGAAAAGGAGGGGGGCAAACAAAAGCGCTTGGAGCTGTACGCGAAGCGCAGCCGCATGATAAGCGAAGGAATCAGAAACCTTGGCCTCACCCTCTTCCCCAAACCTGGGTATGAGAGCCCGACAGTCACCTGCGTCAATGCCCCACAGGGGATGTCGGGCCCAGAAGTTTACGAAAAGATGCGAGAGCGCGGATTTGAACTAGCTAAGGGATATGGCGCCCTAAAGGAGCGAACCTTCAGAATAGGGAACATGGGATATATCAGATTTGAGGACATAGAGGAGATGCTGGCAGCGCTGGGCGAAGTGCTCAAGCGGTGAAAAATCGAAATCCTAAAAATCTCCTGAGCTATCATAGATGAACCTTATTCCCTTGGTTTCTGAGGGCGATGTTCCCAAAGGTTCATTTAAAAACTCGGCCATTCATCCATGCGCGAAAGCCGATGGCTTTACCCTATTTCGTCCCCCACACGAGCCATCGAATTTAACAATTGATCCTTTATTTTTTATGGACTTATTTGGAATTTTAAATTTTGAGTTTTTGTTTTTATCGTGGGAAACTTAAATAACTGATCCCCCAATGTTTTTTGGATAAAAATGAAGCTGGCTGGTCAGGTCGCCCTAATCACCGGCTCTGGGAGGGGAATAGGCAAAGCAACAGCTTTGGCTTTAGCCAATGAAGGTGCAAACATCGTAGTTAATGACATAGATGAGAAGCTTGCAAAACAAACTGCTGAAGAGATCATGAAGGTTGGAAAAAGGGCAATAGCGTTAAAGGCGGACGTTTCAAAAAGCGATGAAGTCGCAGGCTTGGTTGAAAACTCCATAAGAGAATTTGGAAAAATAGACATACTGGTAAATAACGCTGGCGTATATCCGAGAGCAAAGCTGGTGGAGATGAGCGAAAAAGACTTAGACAACGCTATAAACGTAAACTTAAAAGCCGTCTTTCTGTGCACCAAGGCAGTTTTACCGCACATGATAAAACAAAGAAGCGGAAAGATAATTTGCATTGCCTCAAACTTTGGGATATTGAGCGCGCCGGGGGCTTCCGCGTACGCTGCGGCCAAAGCAGGGGTTATATCATTTGTTAAGTCCATCGCAAAGGAGGTGGGGCAGTACGGGATAAGGGTTAACGGCATCTCGCCGGGAATAACCTGGACGGACATGATCGCGCAGTACTTCACCATGGATCGCCTTCAGAGGGAGATAGCCCCTCAGATACCTCTGGGGAGAATAGGAAGACCAGAAGATGTGGCTAAGGTCGTAGTTTTCCTTGCCTCAGATGACGCGGACTATATCACGGGACAAATTTTGGGCGTAGACGGCGGCCAAATTTTGGCGGGCTTCTAGACTCATTTGATTTTTGCCCTGCTCACCAAATCATCCGCAACCCTCTGAGCCTCCTCCACAAGCTTGTCCTCGTCAAGCGTGAGGATGCGCCTCCCCTCCATCAAAATTTTTCCATCGACTATCGTGGTGTCAACATCGTTTCCGTTCGCAGAGTAAACTATGGAAGGGATTGGGTCGTGGACGGGGGAAATATGGGGGCTCTTTAAATTGACAATCACGATGTCCGCCTTTTTTCCAGCCTCCAATGACCCGAGCTGGGCCTCTAACCCAAGGGCCTTGGCCCCATTTATCGTTGCCATCCTCATGACATCCTTTGCGCTTATTATGGTTGGATTCAGAGAGTGGACCTTGTGAAGGAACGCAGCTGCCCTCATCGACTCTATCATGTCTTGGTTATTGTTGCAGTTGCCTCCATCGGTCCCCAGCGCCACATCTACGCCCGCGCTTAACAGCTCCGGTATCGGGGCGAAGCCCGAGGAAAGATACATGTTGCTCTCTGGGTTGTGGACAACCTTACTTTTAGTCCTGGCGAGCATTTCCATCTCCCGTTGGCTAAGCCAAACCGAGTGCGCGGCATGGAATTTTGGGCCGAGGAGCCCGAGATCGTTAAAAACTTCAACGTATCCCCTGCCGAATTCCTTTTCCACAAGCTCCACCTCTCTCTTGCTCTCCGCGACATGTGTGTGAAAGCCAACACCATATTTTTCAGCAAGCCCCTTCAAGCAAGCTAAAGTTTCAAGGGTGCAGAAGAGGAGATTCACCGGGCCTATCCAAGCCATTATTCTTCCATCTGAGGCGCCGTGCCATCGCCTTATTATTCTTTCATATTCTTTCAAGACCTCCTCTTTTTCTTCGATGAAGACCTCCGGGGTCAAATGATCATTGTCGTGATAGCCCCTTACAAGTAACCCCCTAATGCCGGACTTCTCTATCGCCTTAGCGATCTCATCTATGTTTCCCTTTTTATCTCGCGCTGAATAATAGTTCTCCACAACAAACGTGCTCCCGGTTTTAATCGCCTCCGCGCACCCCAAAAGTCCGCCAACGCGAGCCTCTTTCTCCTTAACGTTTGCTAGAAACGGCCACTGGTGTTTCTGAAGCCACTCCAGCAGGCCCATGTCGGCACCGAGCCCCCTCACAAGGCAACCCAACATATGGGTATGAGCATCTATGAGGCCTGGCATTACGAGTTTTCCCCTTGCGTCGATAACTTTATCTGGCTTGGGCTTTGCCTTCACTTTCGCTGCTTTACCAACATCGACTATTTTATCGTCCTCCACGAGCAGTGCCCCGTCTTTGATTACCCTCCCTTTCTTGTCCATGGTTACGATTATCCCATTTTTTATTAGAAACCGCAATGGCTCACCGGTGATTAATCATCACCATAAATTTAAAAAACTCAGTCTTGGCGAAAAATCCCTTAGCCCGGCGCAAAGCGAACGTGAAGCTTTTAATCAGAAATTGGCAATTAAAAAGAGGTGGAGCATGAAGTTTGGATTCCTTATAGTACCGAGATGGTCGACGCGGGAGAGTGTCGAGCTTTATGAAATTGCAGAAAGGATGGGATTTGAATACGGATGGCTAGCGGATTACGCGAATTCTAGGAGTTTGTATCCAATATTGACGGCCATAGCTCTCTCCACAAAAAAGATGAAAATAGGGCCCTGCGTGACCAACCCATTCACCCGCCACCCGGCCATCACCGCAACCTCAATAGCTACGCTCGATGAACTGTCAGGCGGAAGGGCACTTCTGGGCATTGCGGCAGGGGATGAGGCGCTGCTTCATTCTTTGGGCATAGAACGAAAATCGCCATACGATTCGCTCAAAGAAGCCATAGAGATAATCAGAAAAATCATGGCGGGGGAAAAGGTGAATTACCAGGGGAAAGCGTTCAAAATAGAGGATTTCTCCCTGTTTTATAAACCAGAAAGGGTCGCACCCGTCTACATAGGCGCGAGAGGAAAACGTTTGCTTAAGCTTGCTGGGGAGATCGGCGACGGCGTGCTCCTTGACCTTTCCCATCCCCTAGAAATCGAGATGGCCCTCGAGCAGGTCAAAAAAGGGCTGAGGGAAAAAGGAAGAAAAATTGAGGAGTTTGACTTTGCTGCTTGCCCAATTTTCTCGGTTGATAGCGACGCGGAAAAGGCAAAAGATCCCGTGAGGTGGATGGCCGCGCTAATAGCATCTAACGCCTCCCCGGATCTGCTTGAAAGACACGACATAAGCCAAGAAAGCGCGATGAGGGTTAGAGATGCTCTCTTTAGAGAGGGCCTTGAGAAAGGAGCCGCGCTGACCACAGACGAGATGCTTGAAGCGTTCTCCATAGCGGGCGACATTGATTACTGCATTGAAAAATTGGAAATGCTCAAAAAAACCGGCCTCACGCAGATAATCCTTGCAAACGTGGACTTTGTACATGAGAACGTCAAAAAACAGCTAGAACTGATAGGGGAGGAAATACTACCTCGATTTTTGTGATCTGCCACTCTAGCCAAACGGGCCTTCCTGAGGAGTGGGTTCAAGCCACACGTCTACACAAAAACGGCGAATTTCAAGCGCGGCTATGTCAAACTGCCCTTCTTCAAAAAAGTATAGTTAAGAGATCTCCACGCGCCCTTAACGTTCAGAGCATTCCACTGCCTGAATGGGTGGGACGAAACCTTCAAACAAGCACGCTGAAACTTTCATATCCCCAGCAAACAAAAATAAAAATGGGGTGAGCTTGAGGCTCGTAATTAAAGGCCATGATCTAAGGGCAATCGATGAGCATGCCATAGAAAGCTTCCCGCTTGAATGCGTAGGGCTGATGATGGGCAGTTTAAGCGAGGGGGACTTTAAAATCGAACATATTGAGAAGGGTAAGAATATTAAGGGCTCGTCAACGCTATTTGAAGCCGATCCGGTCTTCGTTCTAAATGCCATAAAAAATGCGGAGGAGAAGGGGCTCGATTTAGTCGGAATTTATCATTCGCACCCCAATGCAGGGGCTTTCATCAGTATTGTTGACGCTGAATTCATGAGGCTATGGCAAAGTGTGGTCTGGCTCGTCCTCGGCGTAAGAAAGGGTGCGGTGACGGAAAGGAGGGCATTTTTGATGAAGGGGGACAGGATCGAGGAGATCGAAATAAAAATAGGCTAAGCCTTTTGAACTATTACTCTCCACTCCCTCGGAGAAATCTGCTTTACCTCTAAAACCTCATGCCCCTCGTTAGATAGACTTCTAGGCACATTTTCTGCTGCGGGCGCGTGATCTAAGATTATCTCGAGCACCTCCCCGCTCTCCATGCTCTCTATCGCAAGCTTCGACTTCACAAATGTATATGGGCAGACCTCCCCTCGGATGTCTATCCTCCTATCAACCCTTTGTTCAACCATTTTTTTCACCACCTGATCTCACACACGTGGCCATAATCAACCTGCGATAGGTCCTTTATGAGGGGGTTGTCCCCGCAAATTGGACAATCGGGATTACGCTTCACCTCAAACTCCTCAAACCTCATCTCCAAAGCGTCTAGAACCAGAATTCTCCCCACAAGAAGTTCCCCCACGCCCAAAAGATATTTTATCACCTCTGCCGCCTGAATCGAACCTATTATCCCGGGGAGTGCTCCAAGGACGCCAGCTTCCTGACAGCTCGGTATGACCCCGGGGGGTGGGGCCTCGGGCGTCAGGCACCTGTAGCAGGGGCCCTTGCGCGGCAGAATCGTCATGACCATTCCGGTGAACCTGAGGATGCCTGCGTTGGACAGAGGAATACCCTTCAACACGCATGCGTCATTTGCAAGAAACTTCGTCGGAAAATTATCGCTTCCGTCTAGGATTATGTCCCATCCTTTAAAAACTTCGGATACATTATCCACCGTCAACCTCTCATTAAAGGTCACGACATCTACCTCGGGGTTAATGTCCTTTAGCTTTTCTAAAGCTGAAACTGCTTTGAGCCTGCCTATGTCTTTAGTTGTGTGGACTATTTGCCTCTGCAGGTTGCTCAGGTCAACCTTATCGCTGTCGATTATGCCTATTTTGCCAACCCCTGCGGAGGCTAGATATAGGGCGGCGGGCGAGCCCAATCCCCCTGCACCTATGATGAGGACGCTCGAACGCAACAACTTTCTCTGGCCCTTTCCCCCAACTTCGGGAAGGACGATCTGCCTACTGTAACGAACGATCTGCTCCTGAGTGAAACCAAAAAAATCCTTGCCCCCGGCGACCGACGGCAGAAACCTTACCTCCGCGCCGTCCTCAAGTTTGGTCTCCAAGCCCTGCAAAATTCTTATGTCCTTTCCGTTGACGAAGATGTTGATAAACCTCCTTGGCGCTCCGGTTTTCTCATCCATTATGCGCTTTTCAAGCTGGTGGCCGTAACGCTTGAACAAAGCGGCCAGCAGGTCCTTAAGAGTTTGCCCCTCAAAATCGATCGTCACTAAGCTATCGCCAACCACTTCTTTGAGAAGTGCTGAGAATCTTATATTGACCTTGACCATGCTATACACCCTCTAACCATTTTATTCCTGGCATTTGAATTTTATTTGCCAGACTCTGGAAACTCTCGATCGTGGGCTCTATTTCAAAAATTCTCGGAAGCGATGTAGAAAAGCTCTCTTGAGTTTTTAGCCCATTCCCAGTTATGTATAAAACCACCAGCTCATCTTTATCTATTTCCCCATCCTCCGCAAGCCTCTCTAGGGTTGCCACCGCCGCTCCCCCCGCAGGTTCGGTAAAAATTCCCTCAGTTCTAGCGAGGAGTTTTACTCCCTCAATTATTTCTTCATCGTTTGGCGCCCTGCCCGAGCCCCCTGTTTTCCTTATCGCCTCAAGAGCGTAATAGCCATCAGCCGGGTCGCCAATTGCGAGCGACTTGCATATGGTTTTCGGCGACTCCACCGGGATGATTTGGTCAGATCCGCTCAGCAATGCATTAATCACGGGGGAGCATCCCTCAGGCTGGGCGCCGGAAATCCTAACGCCTAACCCTTCGATTAGGCCAATGATCTCAAGTTCTCTGAAGCCACGCCAAATGGCGTTGAGCAGCGCTCCTGAGGCTATCGGCACTATGACGTGATCGGGGGGGCGCCAGCCCAATTGCTCGCATACCTCGAAAGCGAGTGTTTTCGAACCCTCAACATAATATGGTCGAATGTTTATGTTGGCGAAGGCGATGTTGCTCGTTAATGCGATCTCAGTGGCGAGCCTATTCGCCTCGTCATAAGTCCCCTTGACCTTAATCACGTTCGCGCCGTAAGATAGGGTTTGCGTAATTTTAGAACTCTCAAGCCCCTCTGGGATGAAGATAAAAGATGGCAACCCTGCCTTGGCAGCATGCGCGGCAACCGCGCCAGAAAGGTTACCTGTAGAAGCGCAGCCAACCGCGGGGGAGCCAAATTCCAAGGCTTTAGAAACTGCAACACAGGCTGGCCTGTCCTTAAATGAAAAAGTGGGGTTTACCGAGTCATTTTTCATATAAACTTCTTTGAGCCCGAGCTTTTCCGCCAATCGATCGGCCTTCAGGAGGGGCGTGAATCCCGCGCCTATATCGACAATAAATTTTTCGTCCTCCAGAGGCAGGAGCTCTTTATACCTCCATAATGTAGGCGGACCAGCCGCTATCCTCTGGCGAGAAACTTTATTGGCGATCTCATCGTAATCGTAAATGATGTCGAGAGGTCCGAAGCAAAAGTGACACGCATGGATGAGTTCCGTCTGATACCTCTCGCCGCATTCCCTGCATTTAAGTCCAATAATGTGGCTGAGCTTTATCCCCCCTCTTAACAGCGTTATACTTTAATTAAATTTAGTTATACTTATAAATGTTTTCATTACTCAGAGTTATGAAAAATTCAAATTCATTATAGTAATTAAAAGTAATGGCTGGAGAAAAAAGCGAATTCCTAGGAGAAGACATTCAAAATCTTTAGTTGAGCTTTTAGACCTCTCCGCCATACCTAACAATCCTAGGGCGGATGTGGAGGTCTCTGAATCTCACTATGAGTTGTGGGCTGACCTCTTCTAGCGCGGCGCGCAGCTTCTGCCCCCTCTTTAAGGTTGCTCCGCAATTTATGGAGCATGGAACATATCCTATTGACCCAAAATAAAATTCATCGGGGATACTGCCTCCTTCCCTCAAAATTCTCATCTCTTCGAGGGTTATGGTCTTCCTTGCCTCCTCCTTACCCCTCTTTATGTAGGCTTGAATACAACATTCCGGAATCCCGAACCACCTTCCCCTAGAAACGGGATCTATGCCGGATGAACCCAAGTCCATCGAAGACCGGGCTACAAGGTATTTGCCATCACGCCACTCGAACACCAAGCCCAGCTCCGCGATGACCCGCTCAAGCTCCTGATCCCTTTTCTCGCGCAAAATTTCTGCCCCGGTCTTGAGCATCTCCCTGAGCGAGATCAAATCTATAATCGTGGGTAGGGGTTGCTTCAGCAATTTTTCGGGAAGTTTATCGCTCATCACCTACACCCGACAAGCTCGCCATTATGGCGCTTTCGACGCGCTCCAGATCAAATCTATCGTGAGCAGAGGATGTGAACCAGCACTCAAATTGCGAAGGCGGCACGAAAACGCCGTTGCTCAACATTGCACCTTGAAACTTCATGAACCTCGATCTATCACTTTTTCTTGCATCCTCGGCTGACTTGACCTCATTCCGCGTGAAGAAAATCTGAAACATCGGCCCAACCCTATTAACCGTAAACTCCGACTCTTTTTTAAGAAAGTTGCAGATCCTCGCAGCGATCGCGGTGGCCTTTTCAATGACACCATTCTTTTCTATCTCTTCAATAGTTGACAGGCCGGCAATCATCGCAATCGTGTGACCACAAAACGTCCCTGCATGATAAACTTTCCCCGCAGGGGCAACTTTTTGCATCATCTCGCGCTTGCCGGCAAATGCCCCGATGGGGAAACCTCCACCTATTATCTTACCAAATGTCGCGAGATCTGGGACTACTTTGTAGTACGCCTGGGCTCCACCCAAAGAAAGTCTAAACCCTGTAATCACCTCATCAAAAATTAAAAGGGCACCGCTCTTGTCGCATATTTCTCTTAAGCCCCTGAGAAATTCCTTTTCCGGGGGGATGCAGCCCATGTTCCCCATCGCGGGCTCAACAATTATCGCTGCGAGCTCATTTCCGTCGGCGGCCCTCTCAACGCTCTCTATGTCATTAAATTCGCACACCAGCGTGGTCTTCGCCAGCTCCTTTGGAACCCCTGGACTCTTTGCGCCATTTTTATCAAAAAGAAATTGATCATGCGCCCCATGATAACAGCCATCGAACATTAAAATTTTTTCCCTGCCTGTGTATGCCCTCGCCAACCTCACAGCGCTTGAGGTTGCCTCCATTCCGGAGTTTGTGAACCTCACCATCTCCGCACACGGGATGTGTTTGACGATCTTCTCGGAAAGCTTGACCTCAAACTCGCTTGGGGCACCGAAATGAATCCCCTGATCGAGCTGCTCTTTTATTCTATTGACCACGCTAGGATGAGCGTGACCTAAAATAAGGGCACCGTATGCCAAGCAGAAATCTACATACTCTTTTCCATCCACGTCGAAAATTCTTGAGCCCCTCCCACCCTTCACGAAAAAAGGATATGGGTCAAACGCCCTGACGGGACTATTCACTCCTCCTGGAAGCAGTGCCTTGGCCATCTCAAAAAGCTGCTTAGAGAGCGTCAACTCAAACCACCTTAAACAGCTCATTTAAACTTGGTTTCTCGAGCTCATAATTGACCTTGATTTTATTAGCAATGGAAAAAATGGTGATTTTTCTGCTCAGAGAGATGACAAATGTCCGGTTCATCTTTTTCACGAGTTCTTCCCTAAGTCCTTTTTTCTCAGCTTCCGATAAGAGCATCTTGAGAATGGCGACGCTCGTCAGAACCGTAAAATCTATTTTTTCCCGGAGATACCTTTTTATAGAGCTTAAATTTCTTTTATGTTTTATTGAATATGCCACGACGTTTTTGGCTCCCCTTATGACGCCCTCCGCCGCCGAAGATCTTAACGCTAGGACCCTGCGCAGACCGCGAACCCTTATAAGCTCTTCCACGCCGCGGCTATCATGCTCTCGTGGCAAAAGGATGCGTCTGAAGCCGAGCTTCTCTAACTCGGCTTTGGTCCTTTCCCCGACCGCGATCGGGATAAAATCATCGCCCGATGCAACATTCGCAAATGCCCTGACGCCATTTTTGCTCATAAAGACGACGGCGTCCCATTTCTTGGAAAGTTCGGCCCTAAGTTTTTCTGCATCGAAGAAATCAATTTCACAGACGCCATAAACCTTTGGGATTCCACCGACTAGTTTTACTGCCCTCTCGGTCTCGCTGATTTCCTCGATCGGCCTGAAAAAAGCAATGCTCATTCCTCTAAAATTAAGAAGGCTTCTGACCACATCCCCGACCACCAATACTGCGGGCGATTTGATGCCGACAACCCTCGCCATCTCCTCTGCTCTGCTGAGCGGGGAGACAAGCAGGCGCTCCTTTTCGGTAGATCCTGAACTTATTATAGCGCATAACGCCGAGCGCTTTTTTCCGTTCGCGACCAATTTTTTAACGACCGAACGAAGATTTCCGACCCCCATTAAAACAACGACGGTTTCCCCAGATCTCCCATGCTTCAGATTCCCCTCCTTGGCTTGGTGCCCGCTAAAAATGATCAAGCGAGACGCCACGCCTCGCTGCGTCAACGGAATTTTTAAAAGCGAAGGAATTGAAGTGGCGGAGGATAGACCAGGAATGACCTCAACGCTTATTCCCCGAGACCTAAGATACAAAAGCTCCTCGCCCCCGCGGCCGAAAATCATCGGATCTCCATTTTTTAGCCTAGCCACGGTTTTCCCCTTCGCCGCCTCAAGATACATGAGCTCATTTATTCGCGCCTGCTTGCTCGATTCACCGACCTCCTTCCCGATGTATACCTTTTTCGCCTTTCGAGAAAACTTCAAGATGGAGGGATCGATCAACCTATCGTATAAAATAACGTCCGCCTCCCTCAAAGCCTTTACCGCGCGCAGGGTCATGAGGTCCGGGCTCCCCGGGCCGCAACCGATGAGGTAAACTTTTCCAGATTTCCTTTCCATCTTCATCTTGCTAGCTCCATGGCGCTCATTTCTCAATGACTATTTTCCACGTGTTTTCCCCTATTTTAGTGACCTCGTGGACTTTGTAGCCCTTTTTGGCGGCATCCGCTGGTATCGTCTCGCATGAGGGCGGGTTATCCAGGATTACCTCAAGAATATCGCCTGGTGAAAGCCTCTCCATAGACCTAGAGGTTAAAATCACGGGGAATGGACAGGAATATCCCCTTGCATCAATCGAAAACCGTCGCTCCGCTATCTTATTTAAAACTGCCATGCTCCTCCCCTCCTTTCTCGTTTTCAAATATAAGTGACTTAAGCTGCTCAATCCCCATCGCGTCGCAAAATTCTCCGAAATCTTGAAATCCGCCTGCAACAAAAGCTGAAACTATTTTCTCAATCGCGTCGCCTGCAACTTCGGCGGGCAGCCTCGAAGCTAAGAGTTTTCCAATCGAAGCCTTTGGCCCCACCCTGCCTCCCACGTATATGTCAAAGGTCTGTTTCACGCCATCTCCTGCCCTAACTGGCACGCCCATCAGCCCTATGTCCGCAATGAGATGTTGACCGCATCCGTTAGGACATCCGCTTATCTTGAGGTTAATTCTGCGCCCGTTTAGTTGGTCGCCTAACCTTCTCTCCAGCCTTTCCACCACCGCTGAAGCTAGCTCCTTGGGGTGGGGTCCCGTCGTCTTCCCGCAGAAGTCAGCGGGGCAGGCTACTGCGGTCCACCTGAGGGACGAGCCTTCCACAGGCATTCCTGCTTTACTCAGCTCAGCAAGGGCCGCATCAACATCCTCCCGCCTGACATTTATGATTATAACGTTCTGGCTTGGGGTTAATCTCACGTCTCCGGTACCGTACTCGTCGGCTATCCTAGCTATCTCCATCATTTTGTTTGCGCTCAAGACCCCTCCAAGCAGGGGGATGCTTATGTAGAAAAGGCCGTCCTGCCTCTGCTCAGAGACGCCTATGTGCTCAGTCTCCCCGTTAAGAGGAATTTTGCCCTCATAGTCTTCAAGCTTCCTGCCAAGTCTGTTCTCAATCTCTTCGCGGAGCCTCTGCATCCCCCAGTTTTCAACCAGCCACTTAAACCTGGCCTTGGGCTTGCTCTCACGGCTACTGTTGTCCCTGTGCACCTCCACAAAGGCCCTGATCAGATCGAATGCATCCTCCTGCTTCACAAAAATTTTAAGATGTCTAGCCAGTCTCGGCCCAGGCATGGAAATCCCGACGGAGCCCCCAGCTAGAACCGTGAAGCCAACATCTGAGTTTTTTCTCACTGCGATCAGCGATAGATCGTTGACCTCGGGTTTTACACAGCTCGTGTTGCAGCCCGTAATTGAAATTTTGAATTTTCGGGGGAGGTCGAGATAATCCCTGTTCCCGGTGAAAAACTCGCCCACACGCTTGACGAGCGGGTAAGGGTTTATGAGTTCATGCCTGTTCACCCCTGCGATCGGGCAGCTGACTATGTTCCTTACGTCCCCATACCTGGGCCCCGGAAAGCCCTGGCCGCACTTGTCTGTGGTGAATCCCAATTTTTCGATAGTTGAGAAGACATCGATGGCGTCCTCGCTCCTTATCCAGTGAAGCTGGACATCCTGCCTGTCCGTTACCTCAGCGTAACCGTTGTATTTCTCAGCCAAAGCTGCTATCCCTCTTAGCTGCTCTGAATTTATGACGCCACCCAAAACCTTCACCCTCAGGAAGTGCTGAGAACCCCTGCCCCTATCCCTTCCCAGAGAGAATCTGTCCACAAACCTTTCCATATCATCAGTTGATATTTCAATCATTTTCACCACCTTGTATGACAACCTGGCTTTTTCTCAGAGGATGATATAACTTTTTGACGAGGGATACGCTCAGGTCGTTGATCACTTTCTCCGGAGCTTCGCTGGCGAGCAAGCGGAGAGCTTTTTCCACCTCTTTTTTCCTCACCCGCTCGGCATAGATGTAGAGATTGCGCAAACAGTCCTTTCTGCTTTTCTTGAGCTCTGAATTTATTATTTCCTCAACTCTTTTTATCTCCTTCATCCTCTGGCTCATGTTCAGGTTAGCCTTTTCAGCGAGGTCCTCGAATGAGATGAGCTGAACGTTCTCAAGTTCTCTGATCGACTCCTCCACATTTCGGGGGACTGAGAGGTCGACCACCACCAGCTTACGATCAGCCACTTCCAGCTTGTCCTTGGTCAGAATCAAGTGGGGGGCGCTGGTTGCGCAGAAGATTACATCAACCTCTTTGACCAAATCCAATAATTTAGAAAACCTGTACGCCGAGCCTCCGACCTCGCTTGCCAGCCTAAGGGCTTTATCGTACCTCCGATTTGACAGGAGAATTTTTTCAACGTTCATGTTTTTGAGAGCCCTAGCCACCTTTGTGCCTATCTCCCCTGCCCCGACGACCAAAAATTTTTTACTCGTGAGGTCTCCGAGCATGCCGCGAAGGTGCTCTAAAGCTAAGGAAACGATGCTTACCTTCCCCCGGCTTATTCGGGTAAGTCTCCTTGCCTTCCTTCCCACCCTAATGGCATCGGTGAAATACCTTGCAAGTTCAGCAGAGCAATGGCCTTCCTTCTTAGCAACCTCCAAGGCCTCCCTGATCTGGTTCAGTATTTCCCCCTCTCCGACCACGAAGGACTCTATGCCACATGCGACTCGCAAAAGGTGCCTGAATGCCTCCTCCCCGCACTCGAACAAGAAACCATTTGGTGGCAAAACACCATCATCAATGAAGTAAACCTCGGCTCGATTGCATGTCCGAAGAAAAACGTAGTCGCTGAGCGACTGAGATACGACAAATTCTCTCAGCGCTCTGCTCGCCTCTGGGATCTTCTGAATATCAATCTCCTTATGAGTTAAACGAACGTTATACACGGCTCTTCCCTCCTTTGGATAAAATCCTCGCGGCCCTTCTCCCCAGTTCAACCGGATCCCTCCCCCTCACCCTAAGCGTCCGCCTCCCATTAGAGGGAACAACTCCTCTAACCTCAT
>Ga0080004_1097093_pt1 | contig 18785 bp, 18 predicted proteins | sample WasSprMetagenome_FD_69207 | JGI IMG/M metagenome (GOLD analysis project Ga0080004, IMG submission 69207) | Sulfidic aquatic microbial communities from Washburn Spring, Yellowstone National Park, USA - WS (SPADES assembly) (version 2) | ecosystem: Environmental > Aquatic > Thermal springs > Hot...
TAGCTTATCTTTAATTTCTTGACCTAATTCATCATAATATTCTTTAAATATTGCTCCAGCATCAACTTTTCCATTAAACAAAGAATTTATAATTTCATCAAAAGATTCATGCAAAATAACTTCTTTGATATAAAGACTTTCTTTGTTTAATATATGATAAGAACTAAGTTTATCAACTATTGCTATATTTTGAAAATCCTTTTGATTATTCAAACTAACTAATAGAAATTTATCGTAATGACTTTTAAATCTTCCTATAAGTTTGTATTTTTTTTGTAATAGAATTAGAGTAGCATCAAAGCTTGCATAATATATATCGGGCTTAAAATTATTTACTGATATTAACGCCTCTTCTTCGTAGAAGTTTTTATAGGGTTTAAAATCCACTTCTTGGTTAAAAATTTGCTTTATCTTATCTGATATTTTAAGCCATTTTTTCAATCCCTCTTTTGTATCATGCGGACAAACTCTAAAGGTAATCATGAATATCTCCTTTTAAAATTCCTATAATATATTTATATACATATCGAGTTAGAAATTCAATAAAAACATGGAGGGTGTTCTAAAATTCCATTAAGTTGTATAATATATGCGTAAAATAAGTTTGTTTTTGTTTGTCATTCTGAGGACTTTAGTCTGAAGAATCTCTTTCTTAAAAAAGAATAAGAAAGTTAGTAAGTGAAAAGTAAAAGGACAGAGATCCTCCGCCGGCTGCAGAATGACAAATAACATAATTGTTAACACACTTTCACTTTCTTTGCCATGCCAGAGACACAAGTCTGAAGGATCACTTTTTGAATTCTATAAAAACCACTAATTTTTCACCTCATGGAATAAAACAAAAAAAATTAGTATCATAAAACTTTACCAAACCAAATTTAAAATTCCTAAGAATATTCCAATTAAAAAGCCTAAAACCGCTCCATTAAATCTTATCCACTGTAATTCATCCCAAGAAGCTTTTTTAACTGCATTTATGAACTCTTCATCCGATATGCTTTCAAGTCTTTTCTTTACTAGATCAACAATAAAATCGTGATTCTCCAATATAATTTTTGTTATTTCTTCTTTAAGCTCGCTATTTAAAGATTTTTTTATATTCTCATCGTCTTTAATCTTTTTCAAAAGCTCGTCAACTATACTTTCTAAATTTTTGTCTAAATACTTAGCTAAAAACTTTTCTGTAAAATCATAAAAAGCGGTCTTTACAAAAGCTCCCAAAGGAAGTTCTCTAAACTCTTCAAGATAATCTTTTTTTTCTTTTATTTTTTTCTCAATTGCAGACTTTAAAAAATCAACAACTTTCTTTTTTGTTTCTGGATTTTCTATTTTTGAGATTATATCTATGTCAAATCTAACGTTGCTTAGTTCTTTTTCTATTACTTCTTTGCTTAATAAAAAGTTGGCTACAAAATCAATAACTTTGTTTTCAATGCTTTTTCTTTTTCTTAGAATTATATTTGTGTGTGGTCCAAGCTTGTAGAATAGTCCATAGATGGCATAAGAATCTGCAATAAATCCAACAAAAGACGCCTCAAGCCCAAACTTTAATATTTTTAAGATGGCAATTTCTGGATATTTACTGCTTAAATAAGTAACTCCAATCAAAACGAAAAACAAAATTAAAAAAGCGATATTTAGTTTTTTCTCCATTTTATTTGATAGTAATAAATAAGGTAAGGGAATAGGTTTTTCATTTACTCACTCCCAATCTATCGTGTTTTAAAATTTTAACTAAGTTTAAAAATTAATTAATCCTTTGATCGTCATCCTGCAACCGGCGAAGAACTTAATACTCTTCTTTTTAAGTAAAAAAATCAAAATATGAGATCCTTCGGACTAAAGTCATCAGGATGACAAAAAAGGTTAACTTACAAAAATTTTTACAACACTCTCATATCTCTTTTTATCATTTACTTATTCTTTCTTCTTTCCATTCTGTTTTTATACTTTATTACTTTCTTTTTCTTCTCTTCTGGCTGAATGTTTGTCTCTGCTTTTTTGAGTATTTTCTCAGCTTCTTTTTCTTTTTTAGCTCTTTCTTCTTCTATCTCTTCTTCAGATTGAACTTGGAGTTTGTATAAGTATTCAAGTGTGTTGTATTTTAGTCTAAACATCATATCTTCAAACAGGTCAAACGCTTCTTTTTTGTATTCAACCAGTGGGTCTCTTTGTGCATAACCTCTTAGATATACGCTTTCTCTTAGTCTGTCTAAGTTGTGTAAATGTTCTTTCCAAAGGTTATCTAATACTTGAAGAGTCATGTATCTTTCAAACTCTCTCATTAAAGAACTGCCAAGTTTTTCTTCTTTTTGATTGTAAAACTCTTCAAGTTGTTTTAGTATGTATTCTTCTAATTCTTTTCTGTCCCATTCTTTGTCTGTTGGAATATCTATATCTACTCCAAGCCATTCTTTAAATGTTTTCTTTAGCTCTTCTAAATCCCATTTTTCTTGATATTCTTCAGCCGGTGCGTATTTATCTGAAAAGTATAAAACTATATCAGTTAGCCAAAGTTTTATTTCATCTTTTAAGTTTATTCCTTCTAAGATATCTCTTCTTAGAGAGTATATTACTTGACGTTGTTTGTTCATTACATCGTCAAACTCTAAAAGCCTTTTTCTTATTTGGAAGTTTTGACCTTCCACTCTTTTTTGTGCGTTTTCAATTGCTTTTGACACCATCGTACTTTCTATCGGTTCGTTTTCCGGTATTTTTAGTCTATCCATCAATGCAATCAATCTATCTCCGCCAAAAAGTCTTAGTAGGTCATCTTCAAGAGATAGGAAAAATCTTGAACTTCCTGGGTCTCCTTGTCTTCCTGCTCTACCTCTAAGCTGGTTGTCTATTCTTCTGCTTTCATGTCTTTCTGTTCCTATTACAGCAAGACCGCCAAGCTCTATAACCTTTTGCTTTTCTTCAAGGGTAATTCTTTGTGCTTCTTTTAAAGCTTCGCTGTACTGCTCTTCTGTTGCAGTTTCTGGAGTTAACCCTTTTTTCTTCAAAATCTCTTTTGCCAAAAAGTCTGGGTTTCCACCAAGTAAAATATCCGTTCCTCTACCTGCCATGTTTGTAGATATTGTTACAGCTCCTAACCTTCCAGCCTGTGCTATAATCTCCGCTTCTCTTTCGTGATTTTTTGCGTTTAATACGTTGTGTGGAATGCCCTTCTTTTTCAAAAGTCCTGATAAAAATTCAGAAGTTTCTACAGAAACAGTTCCGACAAGAACAGGTCTTCCTTGTTTATGTAGTCTTTCTATCTCTTCAACTACTTGATTGAATTTTTCTTTTTTGGTTTTATATACAAGGTCAGGATAGTCTATTCTTTTTACAGGTTTGTTTGTTGGTATCACAAGCACATCAAGGTTGTAAATCTCTTTAAACTCTAAGGCTTCTGTTTCTGCCGTACCCGTCATACCGGCAAGTTTTTTATACATTCTAAAATAGTTTTGGAACGTAATAGATGCTAAGGTTTGGTTTTCTGCTTGGATTTTTACACCTTCTTTTGCTTCGATTGCTTGATGTAATCCATCAGACCATCTTCTGCCGGGCATAAGCCTGCCGGTAAACTCGTCAACGATTATAACCTCTCCATCTTTTACAACATAATCCCTGTCTCTATGATAAAGGTAGTTAGCTCTTAAAGACTGATTTATTGCGTGCAGGATTTCTATATTTTTTGGGTCGTACAGGTTTTCAAGGCTAAAATATTTCTCTGCTTTTTCAACACCTTTTTCTGTTAAAACTGCGTTTTTGTTTTTCTCATCCACGATAAAATCTTCATCTTTTGTAAGCGTTTTAACAAAATTATTTGTATCGTAATAGATAGAAACATCTTCACCGGATGGTCCGGAAATGATAAGCGGTGTTCTTGCTTCGTCTATTAAAATAGAGTCTACTTCGTCTATGATTGCGTAGTTATGCCCTTTTACTTGCACCATTTGGTCTTTTGAAAAGACCATATTGTCTCTAAGATAATCAAATCCAAACTCATTATTTGTTCCGTATGTAATATCTGCTTCGTAAGCTGACCTTCTGTCTGAATCTACAGCAACAGTGAAATAATCTTTTTTTGCTTCTACATCATACTTTTCTGGCGGTAAAAGCTCTCCAAAAAATCCTTTTTCCCAAACTCTTTTATCAAGCTCTACTGCTTTTTTGAATTTTTCTTCATCAGCCCACTGGATAAGATAAGAAGCACTGTTTGTATTTATTACTCCAACAGATAAGCCAAGGAATTTATAGATAGAACCCATTTGAGTTGCATCTCTTTTTGCAAGATAATCGTTAACCGTTACAAGATGAACACCTTTTCCGGTAAGAGCGTTAAGATAGATTGCAATCGCTGCAACAAGCGTTTTACCTTCACCGGTTTTCATTTCTGCAATCATACCTTTATGTAAAGCCAAGGCACCGATAAGCTGAACATCAAAAGGCCTAAGGCCAAGAGTCCTTTTTGCTGCTTCTCTGGCAATAGCAAAGGCTAAAGGGAGCTCTTCAATGATTTCTCCTTCTGTAATTGCCTCAGAAAGGTGTGGATTACCTCTAATTTTTTCTTTTAATTTATTACTCTCTTCTATAAGCTCTTTATTGCTTAAAGCATCAAGCTCAGGCTCTAACTTGTTTATCTTATTTACGATTTCTCTTAATCTTTTGATTTCTCTTTCGTTTTTTGTTCCAAAGATTTTTTTAACTAAGTATCCTATCAATTTTAAAACCTCTTTAAGTTATTCTAATATTCTTATTATACATTATACACGTTGGATGAGAAATTGGGTAAAAGTATGAGATTCTTTTTGTAGGCTGCAGAATGACATTATTAGAACGCTTTCTGTCATCCAGAGGCCGAAGGACATCCTCTTTTAATTTTTTGATTTGAAAAGAAAAACAAGAGATTCTTCGCTTGGCTAAGCATGACAAAAAGGCTTAGATTCTTCCCTGTCATCTCAAGGACTTTACCCAAAGGACTACTTTTTTTAAATTCTTATAAAAATTCCTAATTTCTCATCCAAGGTATTAGATATTTCTAATTTGTAATTTTTCTTTTCTTCCAAAAAAGCTCATACCCAATAAACAAGGCTATACCTATCGTAATAGAAGCATCTGCTACATTAAACGCCGGCCAATGATGGTCGTTTATATAAAAATCTAAAAAATCCCTTACCTGACCCAGCATAAACCTATCATAAAGATTTCCAACAGACCCACCGCAGATTAAAGCTAAACTTACGACCTCTAAATCAGATAACTTTACACTTGACTTAAAAACATATCCAGCAGTGATTACTGCAGCAATGATAGAAGAGCCTACAAGTATTAATTTTCTTATAGCCTCCGGAGCTTGGGCTAACATTCCAAAAGCAGCACCTTTATTCCAAACCAAAACCAGATTAAAAAATCCCGGTATAATCTCAACCGTCTTATCAGCTAAATACTTTTCTGCTAAGTTTTTAGTAAATAAATCCAAAACTATGACAACAAAAGAAATGCCTAAAAACATTAAAACTTTCTTATTCATTTAATTACTCAGAAGGTACAGCTTTGCTCTCTTCTTCCTCTCCACCAAGAGCAGGAGGTATGATGTTGTATAACATCTCTTCTTCGTTCTTTTGTTGGAAAGCTCTAACGATTTCTTCATTCTGACTACAATCAATACAGAGTCTTACCCATGGAATCGCTTCAAGTCTTTTTTCTCCAATAACTGCACCGCATTCTTCACATATTCCATACGTTCCGTTTTCTATTTTTCTTAAAGCCAGGTCTATTAAAAATAAAGTTTCTCTATCTGCTTGGTTTAATCTGTAAAACGTTTCTCTACTAAGCTCTTCTGTTACGTTATCCGCATCATCACCAACGCCGGTCTTTTCATTTAGATCATTTTTTGATGCTTCTTCCATAGATTTTAATATCTGTTCTCTTTTTTCTAAAAGTTGTTTTTTTATTTTTTCTAAGTCCATTTAAAAAAAACCTCCTTTAAAATAAGTCAATATAATATGAAAAAAATAAATTATTTCAAGATTGTTTTTTATATAAGCTCAACATTTTTTGTTGCTCTTTTCTTACAAAGCTAAATATATCCTTTTGGACACTTTCTTTAATTTCTTTAAATTTAATACCGTAACAAATAATCTTTTGCTTTTCATAAATATTTACAACATTACCTGTCAACTGGAAATCTTTTTCCTCTAACGTGAATGTCAATATTATTTCATCCCCAATTCTAAGGTTTAATGTATTTTTTTCTTCTATATTTACGCAAAATCTTGCACCGGATGGGCTTATATCAAGAATTCTACCAATATACCACTTTATGATTTCTTTATCATCTTCCTTTATTTTTTTACCTAACACAGCTTCTATATCTGTATCTACCCTTGGATATTCTCTTCTTTGAGTTCTTAAAATTTCAAATGTATGTGGAATTTTTAAAACAATGGTTCCGCTTTCTTTCGAGATATCCTCTATTTGCCCTTCAATAATGTAAGCACCATCTGATTTTCTTGTAAAAGAAATCTTTACCCTATCACCAACATTTAAATTCGGTACATTTTTATCAGTTATAGCCCAGTACATATATAATTCATCTTTGTCATATAAGACGACATTAAAACCTCTTCCATCTTCTAATGTTATCCTTCCACCTTGGAAAAGGTCAATATCTTTTGTAACAGTAATTGGAACAAAAGACGGGACAACATCAAATCCAAGCTTTTCTCTCATATCTTTGATTAAACTTTCATCAAAATTTGGATTATCTTTTATATAAATGTCAATAACTTTCTCAAATGGTGATTTAAATTCTAAAGCTAAGAATGGGTCTCTGCCCATCTTTTTAGAATAATTCCAAAGAATAGATATTTGCTCATCGCTTAACTCTTTTTCTTTAGCATATTTTACAAATTCTGAATATTGGTATTTAGCTTTAAGTTTTTTGCTCAAATTATTTAAAAATAAAACAGCGAGAATAATAATTAAAATTATAAAAAGTAAAAAAACTATTGCATTTATATCAACACCGGATAATTTTTCTAAGGCTTTCTGATAACCTTCTATAACTGGTTTTTTCTCTGGCATTTTTAACCCATCCCTTCATTTTATTCTAAGTTTTTTGATAAACTATAATATCACAATTTTATGGAGGATTTAAAATTAGCTTTTATAGAAGTTTTGCCGAAATAAACTTAGAAAGTTTAAAGCATAATGTAAAAAATCTATACTCTTTTTCAAAGAAGGAAATTTTTGCAGTGGTAAAAGCAGATGCATACGGTCATAACGCGGTTTTAGTGTCTAAATATCTACAAGAATTGGATTTTATAGAATCTTTCTGTGTTGCTACTCCTTTAGAAGGGAAAGAATTAAGAGAAAATGGAATTTTTAAAAATATTCTTATTCTTGGCGGGGTTTTAAAAGAAGAGATTGAGATTTTAAATCAGTATAACTTAATTCCCGTGATTTCAGACTTTAATCAGTTGGAAATTGCAAGAAAGCTTAAAAATAGAAAAATACATCTAAAATTTGATACTGGAATGAGAAGGCTTGGGTTTTATTTAGAGAATGTGGATAAAATAAAGCCACTTTTAAAAGAGTTTGAGATAGAGGGAGTATTAACCCATCTATCAAGTGCTGATACTGATAGAGAGTATACAATAAATCAGATCAAAGAGTTTAAAGAAATTTTAAATCTTCTTGATGTTAAGCCAAAATACATACATGCTCAAAATTCAGCCGGCGTTGTTTATGAGTGTGATTTTTGCAATGTTATAAGGGTTGGTCTTGCTATGTATGGGGAAAAGCCTTTTGAAGATTATCCGATAGAGCTGAAACAAGTGATGAGTGTAAAATCTAAAATTATTTCTATTAAAGATGTAAAAACAGGCGATAGAGTCTCTTATAATGGAAGCTTTGTAGCCAAAAAACCTATGAAGGTTGCCATAGTACCGTTTGGTTATGCAGATGGTCTTCCAAGAAGCTTATCCAATAGATGGTTTTTTTTGGTAAACGGTAAAGAAGCTCCAATTCTTGGTAAAATAACGATGGATATGACAATAGTTGATGTTTCTGAAATTGAGAATGTAAATATCGGTGATGAGGTTGTGATAATTGGAGAAAGTGGCGATAAAAGAATAACCTTTGGAGATATTGCTAACATTGTAGGAACTATTTCGTATGAAATCATGTGCGGCATCTCAAAAAGGGTTGTAAGGTGCGAAAAATGTTAAATATTTTGGTTGTAGATGATGAAAAAAATATCCAAAGTTTGATTAAAGATATTCTCAGCGATGAAGGTCATTCTGTAAGCGTTACAGGAAGTCTGACATCTGCAAAGGATTTAATAAAAAAAGAAGTTTTTGATTTGATATTCTTAGATGTGTGGCTACCTGATGGAGATGGTATATCTTTGATTTCTATTATAAAAGAGCATCAGCCGAACAGCTTTATAGTTATGATCTCCGGTCATGCAAACATACCTATAGCCGTTCAAGCAATAAAGGAAGGTGCTTTCGACTTTTTAGAAAAACCACTATCTACAGACACAATATTTGCAGTAATAGAAAAAATAGAAAAAGAAATAAAATTGAGACAAAGCCTTCAATACTATAAAGAAAAAGAAGAAAGTCAGATTGAAATCATCGGAAATAGTGAAAAGATAGTTCAATTGAAAAAACAGATAGAAAAAGTAGCAAAAACAAATGCATGGGTAATGATTCTTGGAGAAAACGGAACCGGTAAAGAACTTGTAGCAAAATCCATCCATTATCAATCTAGCAGAAAAGATTATCCTTTTGTAGATATAAACTGTGCTGCGATACCTGATGAGCTTTTTGAGGCAGAATTTTTTGGATACGAAAAAGGAGCGTTTACTAATGCTTTTACAAGAAAGATAGGAAAGTTAGAGCTTGCAGACAAAGGAACGTTATTTTTAGATGAAGTGGCGGACATGAGCCTACCTGCCCAAGCCAAGCTTTTAAGAGTTTTAGAAGAAAAAGAATTTTCAAGACTGGGAAGTAATACGAAAATAAAGGTCGATTTAAGAGTAATCTCAGCAACCAACAAAGACATACAAAAAGAAGTAGAAAAAGGTACTTTCAGACAGGACTTAGCTTTTAGACTGTCAGTAATTCCGTTAACCGTGCCACCACTGAGAGAAAGAGGAGAAGATATAATCTTACTTGCAGATTATTTTATAAAGAAATTTTCGATAGAAAATAAAGTAGAACCACCAATACTAACTGATGAAGTAAAAAGAACTTTTTTAAACTACTCTTGGCCTGGAAATGTAAGAGAGCTAAAAAATCTAATGGAAAGAATTGTTATTTTTAACAATGGTGATTATGTTTATAACAAAGACCTACCCCCAAACATGTTTGGTAAAACTACTGCCAATGAAGAAAAAGGCATTCCAATTACAATAAGACCATTGAAAGATGCAAAAGAAGAGCTTGAAAGAGAGATGATTAAGAAAGCCTTGGAAGTATACAATAAAAATTTAAAAGAAGTTGCGAAGGCTCTTGATATTGATTTATCGTCTTTGTATAGAAAAATAAAACAGTACCAATTGGAGGATTAAAAAATGCCATACGTTGAAGTTAAGGTAGCCGGAAAGCTAACAAAAGAACAGAAAGAAAAAATCGCAGAGGGTATTACAAAAGTATTAGAAGAGGTTGCAAACAAACCGCCACAATCTACTTACATAGTAATTACAGAAGTAGACAGAGAAAACTGGGCAAAGGGTGGAAAATTATTGTCTGATTTGTAGGTTATAATAAGATTTTTCGCTGGCTTTCGGAATGACACTGTTGCATAATACTTGCATCCTTAAGCCGTAAGCTGAAGGATTTTCTCTTTAAAAGAGTAGAAAGTAAGTAGAGGTAATTCATGAATCGCCAATACAATGATGAGACTGTTCCAAAATTCTCGTAAGTTTATCTTTCCGTGTCATCCTGAGGACGTAAGTCCGAAGGATCTCTTCTTTTGATTTTTTGATTTAAAAAGAAAAAAAGAGATTCTTCGCTTCGCTCAGAATTACGACATTAGTTCGTTCTTTGTCATCCTGAAGCCAAAGTTTGAAGGATATCTACTCTTTTAAAAAGAGAGAAAACGAGATTCTTCGCCGGCTGCAGAATGACCATGTTGGTTTTTGTAAGCAGTCTTTCTTGTTTTTTGATACTTAAGTTGTTAAGTTTTCTTTTACAGCCTCTTTTCTACTCATTTTTAAAAAGTTTTCAAGAAGGTTATGACCGTACTCTGTCAATATAGACTCTGGATGAAACTGAACGCCCCATATTGGATATTTTTTATGTTCTATTGCCATTATTTCACCGTCATCAGACCGTGCAGTAATCTCTATATCCTCCGGCAGGGTCGATTCATCAATGACTAAGGAATGATATCTTACAGCGTTAAAAGGGTTTGGTATCCCTTCAAACAAGCCTTTTTCATTATGATAGATTTTTGATGTTTTGCCATGCATTAAGCATTTTGCTTTCACTATCTTAGCCCCAAAAGCCTGCCCAATCGATTGATGTCCTAAGCAAACACCAAGAATAGGATAGATTCCTTTAAAGTTCCTTATAACATCAACAGAGATCCCCGCCTCTGTTGGAGTGCAGGGACCGGGTGATATTACAATCGCATCAATTCCTTCCATATTTTTAATATCTTCAATCGTTATCTCATCATTTCTTTTAACTACAACTTCTTGCCCAAGGTCATAGAGATACTGGACAATGTTGTATGTAAATGAGTCGTAGTTATCTATCATCAATATCATTGTTTGCTGCTTATAAACAGTACAAGGTCTTTTAATCTTGTAGAATATCCATATTCATTATCATACCAAGATGCAACATGAACAAGATTTCCGCCGATAACTTGTGTTAGTAATGAGTCAAAAATAGAAGATGCTGGATTTCTAATAATATCGGATGATACTACTGGGTCTTCGCAGTATGCAAGAATTCCTTTCATTTCACCTTCTGCGTATTTTTTCATCGCAGCGTTAACTTCTTCTACAGTTGTTTCTTTTTCTACCACCACCGTTAAATCTATTAAAGAACCATCAGCAACAGGAACTCTTCTTGCTGTACCATCTAATTTTCCTTTAACTTCTGGAATAACCTCTCCGAGTGCTTTTGCTGCCCCTGTTGTTGTTGGAACAATATTTACTGCTGCTGCTCTTGCTCTTCTTAAATCTTTATGTGGTAAGTCTAAAATTCTTTGGTCGTTTGTGTATGCATGGGTTGTTACCATATAACCATACTTTATACCAAACTCCTTTTGCAATACTTTTACTACAGGTGCAAGTGCGTTTGTTGTGCAAGATGCATTTGAAATGATATTGTGATTGGCCGGGTCATAAGCCTCTTGGTTAACTCCAAGAACTATTGTAATATCTGGATTTTTAGCCGGTGCAGAGATAATAACTTTTTTAGCTCCTGCTTCAAGATGCTTTTGTGCATCTTCTCTTTTTGTAAACAAACCTGTCGATTCTATGACTATGTCAACGTTTAAATCTTTCCATGGAAGCTGTGCAGGGTCTTTTATAGCTGTTATTTTTATTTCTTTTCCGTTTACAATAATAGAGTCTTCTGTAGCTTTTATGTCAGCATCGTATATTCCATGAACTGAGTCGTATTTTAAAAGATGTGCCAATGTTTTAGTATCTGTAATGTCGTTGATAGCTACAATTTCAATACCTTCAACGCCGTTTGCAATTCTAAAAAAGTTTCTTCCAATTCTTCCAAACCCATTAATAGCTACTCTCATAAATAATCCTCCTTGATTTTTTTCAAAATCTATTTTAACATATCTCTAAGCTTTAAAATCACGTCTTCCATTTTCATGCCACGAGAACCTTTAACCAAAACAACCGGTCTAAGACCAGAAAATTTTAAAATATCATCTACTATGCCTTCTTTGTTATCAAAGTGTTTAACCCTTGACTTATCATTAACTTCTTCAAAGATATACTTTGTTTCATTACCATAAAGCATTATATAATCAATAAAAGAAGCATTTAAAAGCTTTCCAATCTCTCTATGAAGCTCCTGAGAATACTCTCCAAGCTCAAGCATATCTCCCAAAACAAAAATCTTAAAGCCCTCCATACTGTTTAAAATATCAATTGCATTTTTTACAGATAAAGGATTTGCATTGTAAGAGTCATCAATGATTGTAAAATCGCCAATCTTTATGATTTCTCCTCTTTGGGAAGAAAGTTTAAAATCTTTTAGAACTTCAAGGTTTTTTATTGGGTCATAACCAAGATGGTACAAGACACCGGCAACCGCTCCAATATTTTTATATACGCCAATATTGTAAACCGGTATTTTAAGCTCTATTTTATCATTTTTATATTTAATAACTCCAGCCGTCCCATCCCTGACAATCTTTACATCTCTTATCTCAATATCTCCATCTTCTCCGTATGTTATCGGATTTTTTGGGTCGTAGAATTTTTTTAATTCAGATGGTAACACCGAATAATTTCCGTAATTAAATATTTCTCCTTTTCCTTTTATAACGTTTTCAAGAGAGCCAAACTTTCCAACATGCCCATGTCCTACGGACACTAAAACACTAATGTCTTGATTTACTATCTTACCAAGGTAATCAATATCTCCTACCTTTCCTGCCCCCATTTCAATGATTGCAAAATCTATGTTTTCTGGAATGTTGGCAAGAGTCAAAGGAACGCCGATTTCGTTGTTGTAATTTCCCTGGGTTGCGTAGGTGCTTGAAAGATTAGATAATACAAAATTCACAAGTTCTTTTGTTGATGTTTTTCCGCTTGTCCCAGTGATTCCAATGACTGCTCTAACTTGATTTCTTTTATATTTTCCAACCTCTACCAATGCTTGATAAGTATCTTTAACTAAAATTCCGTTTCTAAAATCTAAAGGCTTTTCAGAAAAATAGCCAACAGCTCCTTTTTCTATTGCATCTTCTATGTATTGATGACCATCTGCATTTTGACCTTTAAGCGGTATGAAAAAATCCCCTTCTTTTAATCTTCTACTGTCGATCTCAAATCTGTTTATTTTTTTATTCTCTATTAGATTTAAAAACTCGCCGTTTACAATCTTTTTAAGCTGGACTAAATCCATTACTTTCTTCCTACGACTAAAAAAATTGGATACTCTCTTTCTGTGCCTTCTCTTTGTTTTTTAACTATATGTGCTATTTCAGACTTGATATCTTTAAATCCGGCTTCTTTTAGGTTGTTTTCCATCTCTTGTATTACAAACCCAAAATGTTCAACCCCTTCGTTGTCATCATGAAAGCTGCCATCTTCTTTAACAAGGTCAGCGATCGCAATATAACCATCTTCATTTAGGTAATTGTAAAGAACTTTTAATATCTGACTTATATCCTTTATATGATGAAAAACCATAGAGCTAACAATCAAGTCGTACTTTTCTGGCAGTTTATCTGTATTAATGTCTAAATTAAGACATTTCATATTTTCGATTTGATTTTCTTTGATTTTTTTATCAAAAACCTCTATCATTCCTTTTGATGTATCAATTCCTGTAATCTCTCCCACGTAAGGCTGTAAGAAAAAGGACAATAATCCGGTTCCGCATCCAAAATCTAAGACTTTCATGTTTTGATTTAATGGAACCAGCTCTTTTATTTTTTCAGCTACATTTTTAGCAATATTGACTCTTGCAGGTTTCTCATCCCATGTTAACGCTGCCATATCAAATCTATTCATACTTTAATTCCTCCGGTTTGAAATAAAATATATACTAAAGCTATTATAATGCCTAAGAATAGGATAAAAATCAGAAGATAATGATAAAAGCTAACATCTGACTCTTCGTCTGAAAGTGATTTTGCAGCCGAGTTTATATGTATAGGTTTAATTTCTAAGCTGTTGTCTAAGAAAGCAATCATTAAAGCTTTGGACATTATTACGTTAATCAATCTTGGAATACCTTTTGAATGGTTATAAACTAGTTCATAGACTTTAGGGTCGATTTTTATTTTTTCTCCCCCTGCCATTCGTAATCTATGGCTTATGTATTTTTCTACTTCTTTTAGACTCAATCGTTCTAAAAACATTTTATTTATGATTCTGTCATTTAGTTGTTTAAGCTCCGGTAGTTTTAGCTTTTCTTCCAGCTCTGGCTGACCAACTAAGATGATCTGAATCAATTTTTCTTTTTCTGTCTCTAAGTTAGAAAGTAATCTTAGCTCTTCTAAGGTTTCTACCGGCATAAGCTGTGCTTCATCTATTATAATTAATGTTTTTATGCCTTTTGATATATTTTTTAAAAGAAAAGCTTTTAAAATCTTTAGAATTTCATTTTTGGATATATCTTTGTCATAAGGTAGCATAAACTCATCTAATAGTGTTTTTAAAAACTCCTCCGGTGCTAAATTTGGATTTAAAATCAATGCGAATATATAATTTTCAGGTAATTCAGATAGAAATTTTCTCAAAATTGTGGTTTTTCCTGTTCCAGGCTCTCCTATAATAACACAAAACCCTTCTCCATTTTCAACAACATATTTTAATAAATTCTTAGCGGTTCTATGAGATAAAGATTCGTAGAAAAAACTTGGGTCGGGTGTTATTTTGAATGGGTCTTCTTTTAAGCCAAAAAAATCTAAATAACTCATCTACTGTTGTTTTTCCTTCGGAAAGATTATACTTCTCACTCTCTTGGTTTTTGAGGTTGCTATAGCCTTTTCCTCATCTATGTAATAGTAAATTTCATCACCTTCTACAACGTTTTTATCTTGATGAACTTCTGCATCCTTTCTAAGAATTATTAAATTTTTGTCTTTATAGTATTCTGCTTCTTTACCTTTACCCCATTTGTTTTCTTGCTCAAAATAAACATTCCCGGTAGCTATTATTTTGGAGACATCGCCTTTATCGTCTAAAAATATTTTCATCATATCTGCATTTAATTTAATATTTCCCTTTATAGCTTCAACTTTTCCTGTGTATATTGCTATTTTATCTTTGTTAAAGTATTCTAACTTATCAGCTGTTATTACCACCGGCTCTTTTTTATTCGTTTCTTTTTTTTCCTGACTGTATGCAACCAACGCAAAACATAAAATAGTAAAAAACGCTAATTTATAAATACGGCTGGCAAAAAATTCAAGGAAAGTAGGAGATTCTTTGTAAATTGAAAAATTTATATCATGCATCTTTTCCTCTCACTGTTGTTTTAACATTTTGCAATCTTATGTTTTCCTCTTCAAAATTAAAAAACAGATTTCTTCCTATGGTTTGCATTTTTTCAGAATTAATATAATTTTGACCATAGTTGTACGCAATCTTTTTTTCTGTGTCTATAAATAACTTATCGGTCATAAGTTGGAAATTTTTAGAAAGAACTTTGACATTATTGTAAATGCCAATTATTTTCTGCTCTCCATAGTATGTCGCCGAATCTCCTGTTAAATCAAAAGACCTATCGTTGCTTTTATAAATTAAGTAAGGCTTTTCTATATAAACATCTTCTTTAACTTTTATCATCTTTTGTCCTGTCAGTTTATAATCTTTATCTGACTTAGATATGTATATAAAATTTTCTATTGTGTTATTTGTATATCTTAATCTATTTAGATTTTCTCTTTCTATGTAGTCGTTAATTTGATTAAAAATGTAAGAAATGACAAGAAAAATCAAGACTATTAACAAGATTCTACTGCTCTTTTCTAACAATATCTTCTATCTCCTCTAAATTCTTACCTTTTTTTCTGAAATCCCATTTAGAGCTAAACATATCTTCAAAAATTTTTACCACTTCTGTGTTTCCTTCTTTTGCAGCTTTATCTTTGATATACATAGTTGGTCTATGAAGTAATTTGTTTATCAAAGACCTCATTGCCAAATCAATGGTTTCCCTTTCTTTTTCATTTAGGTAAGGCATTTGTTTGAATAATTTTTCTAACTGCTGTTGTCTGAGCTTATCTGCATAATCTCTAACACTTGAAATAACAGGGCTAACTTTCAGAGTATTTAACCATTTAACAAACTTCTCCACTTCTTCATCGATTATAAATTCAGCTCTCTGAGCTTCCATCTTTCTTTCTTCTAAGTTTGAATTTACCACCTGTTTTAAATCGTCAATGTTGTATAAATAAACACCCTCAAGCTCGTTAACGCTTTCTTCAACGTTTCTTGGCACAGAGATATCTATTATAAAAAGTGGGTCTTTTCTGCTTTTTGTTGCTCTTTTGACATCTTCTTTTTTTAGAATTGGTTCTTTTGCACCTGTTGAAACGATTATAATATCTGCCTCCGGTAAAAATTCTTGAATTTTTTCAAATCTAATTGCACTTCCGCTGAATTTATCTGCAAGTTCAACAGCTTTTTCAAAGGTTCTGTTTGATACAAAAATATGTTTTACATTTAGAGAATGAAGATGCTTAGCCGCAAGCTCAGCCATCTCACCGGCACCAATTATAAGCACATTTTTATCTTTCAAATCTCCAAAAATTTTCTTTGCAAGTAAAACAGCTGCATAGCTTACAGATACAGCCCTTCTTGATATCCCGGTAGAAGTTCTGATCTTTTTTGATACGTTTAAAGCTTTATCAAATAATCTTGTAAGAATGTGACGGACAGCTTTATACTCTTTTGCCTTTGTAAAAGAATCTTTAAATTGACAAACAATCTGTGGTTCGCCTATCACCATAGAATCTAAGCTTGAAGAAACTCTAAATATATGTCTTATTGCTTCTTTGTTTGTATAGAAAAATAAATAATCTTTTAAAGTATTTACAGGAACAGCAGAATACTGAGATAGAATTCTTAAAATCTCTTCTTTTACTTTTCCTACATTATCGTTAGATACTCCGTAAAGCTCAACTCTGTTGCAAGTAGAAATTACGCAGATTTCATATACATCTTCAATAGAATTTAATTTTTCAAGAATCAAGCCGTAATTGTTTTCTGTTATGGCTAACTTTTCTCTAATCTCTACCGGTGCTGTTTTATAGTTAAAACCTGTTGAGAATATAACCATCTTTGCTCCAAAAATATGATTAAAAATATTATAACATCTTATAATATATGCTAAAATTTAGCCTATGAATATACTAAATCCGCAAGTAGAAGCTTACATAGAACAGTTAAACAGAATTGCCTTCATTGAAGATGAAGAAATCTTAAAAGAAATGGAAGACTATGCTCATAAAAATGACTTCCCTATCATTGATAGAACAGTTGGAAGGCTGATTTATCTAATTACAAAGTTAAAAAATCCAAAGTTAGTTGTAGAGCTTGGTTCTGGTTATGGATATTCTGCATATTATTTTGCAAAAGCTATGAATGGCGGAAAGGTTATACTGACAGACTATCAAGAAAGGAATCTATCTATGGCAAAATCTTATTTTGAAAGATTTGGTTTGTTGGATAAAGCAGAGTTTAAAGTAGGAAATGCTATCGAGATAGCAAAAGAGTATAAAGATATTGATATTTTATTTCTAGATTTAGAGAAAACTAAATATCTAGAAGCTATTTTAACGTTAAAAGACAATCTCAAAGTCGGTAGTTTAGTAATTGCTGATAATACGCTATGGTATGGCAAAGTTGCACAGGATAATCCTGATGACAAAACAGCAAAAATTAAAGAATTTAATGAGTATATGTTTAAAAGTAAAGAGTTTTTTAGTGTTTTGATTCCTTTAAGAGATGGTGTTCTAATTAGCAGTAAGGTTGAGTAAAAAAGTGATAAATTAACAATTCTTACAAGAGACTGCTTGCAAAAATTCATATCATCATTCTGCAGCCGGCGAAGAATCTTTTACTTTTACTGCATTTCTCGCTCAACATTATTTGAAATATTTTTTAGATGGCATTTATAACTTTACTCATCTATTTTATAAATTTTTTAGACAAAGGCTCCAAAATCTCGGCTCTCTTGTTCCAAATCGGACATTCACTTGTTCTTTTTTGGACAGTAAAATACAAAAGCATTTGTATTTACATAATAGAAAATTGGCATAAATTTTTAATACCACCTACAGCTCCTGCTGCACTTTTTCTTCAAGAACAGCCTCCTGCAAGAATTTTGGAAGTTGGCCACTGGCTGACTTCCCTTTTTATTAAAGATTCCAAACTGAGAGATTTGAAAAAATTGGCAATACTATGCAGTTTATAAATTCTCGTACAAATCAATTCATAAATCGAGACTGTTCCAAAAATCCAAATTAATTGTCATTATGCAGTCGGCGAAGAATCTCCTGCTTTTACCTAATTCCTAACCTGAAATATAGAACAAAATCAATGTGTTTATTCTTTGAAATTAAATTTATGAAAAGGGCAAGCTCTAAGGCTTGCCATTGTGTAAGTGTTATCCTTGAGCTTTTGATAAGAATTCTTTTATTTTTAATTCCATCATATCCTTTAAATAAAGCTTTCTTCTTTTTAATCTTTCTTCCTCAGCCTCAAGTTCTGGGTCTGGTGGAAAATGTTTTTCAAGCTTTTGAACTTTCCATTCTAATTCGTGATGCTCTTCATACATTTGCTTAAATTCTTCATCTGTCTCTAATAATTTTTTAATTGCTTCTTCTCTTGTCATGTCTGCCTGGTCAACCAAACTGTACAAAACTCGCACAGCTTGGGTTGGGGTATTTGTATTCCGCCATTTCAGACACTTCCGACCCCAACAGGCGGTATTTTGGAAGTGTCATAGCCCCTGCACCAAGCACAGGAACTAACCTGTTAGCCACTGCTATCCAATCCTTTGAAATTATAACACGTTTCAAAGGAGAAAAATCTCTATAAGATCTTTCAAGACAGCAGAAGGCTAAGG
>Ga0080004_1109723_pt1 | contig 18778 bp, 16 predicted proteins | sample WasSprMetagenome_FD_69207 | JGI IMG/M metagenome (GOLD analysis project Ga0080004, IMG submission 69207) | Sulfidic aquatic microbial communities from Washburn Spring, Yellowstone National Park, USA - WS (SPADES assembly) (version 2) | ecosystem: Environmental > Aquatic > Thermal springs > Hot...
CTGCCCCCCCACCTGAGGGATCTTATTGATTCTGTCAGTGTAGGTCCTCCAACGCTTTCGATGACATAATCAACTCCTTCTCCATCAGTTAATTTTCTAACCTCCTCAGAGAAACGATCTCTATACACAATTATATGATCAGGACTGAAGATCTTTATCTTCTCAGCTTTCTCAGAGCTTCTTGTGGCAGCAATAACTTTCAGACCATACGCCTTGGCCACTTGTATAGCATGAACACCTATTCCTCCGCTTGCTCCTGTGATCAAGACTGATTCTCCTCTCACAGCTTTTCCAATAGTTTTTAAAGCTCTCACCAGAGTTCCTATGACGCATGCGGCAAAGCTATAGGCCTCTGGAGGGGTCTCCCCAGGATCATCTATTTTAACAAGGATCCAGTGTGGAAGCGAGATATACTCGGCATAACAGCCGTCTCTCTCTTCACCTATTGAAACTCTTGATCTACATATGTTCTCTCTCCCTTCTACACACTTAGGATCCTTAGGATCATATATATAGATCAGTGATGCCACAAGATCATTCTTTTTAAAATTCTGAGGAACTCTGTCTCCGACCTCAACGATTCTTCCAACAATCTCATGACCAGGAATCACTGGAGGTCTTACTCTCATAAAACCTTTTCTAGCCAAAACATCTCTATAACAGATTCCGCATCCAACAACTTTCAGAAGAACATCTTCATTAGAGATCTTTGGGATCTCAACTTCTTTCTCAACAAGATTCTCGACGCCACCCACAGAATTCATTATGATGGCTCTCATTTAAATCCTCGTAAATAATATACAACAAAGATTTTATTGAACACATAATTATTTTTCAAGGGCTGAGATGAGTAGAAAAAACGTTTTTGTATATAGATTTTACATTCCTTTTGTAGATACTGATGCTGCTGGAGTTGTTCATTTCACAAATTATCTTAGATATGTTGAGAGAGCTGAAGAAGAGATGTTCAGATCTGAGGATCTTAGCTATAAAGATGTTAATACAAAAGGTATATGGCTTCCAAGAGTAGAGGCTTTCATAAGATTTCTCAGACCTCTTAGACACACAGATCTTGCTGAGATAAATCTCTGGGTCTCAGATTATGGTGAGAAACATGTCAAATATTGTTTTGAAATTAAAAATCTAACCACAAATGAGTTGGCTGCCAAAGGTCATCTGACGATAGTGTGTGCAGAGATTGGTGGCAGAGCTACGAAGTGTCCTGAGATGATGATTAAAAAGATCCTTAAGTATTATTCTGAAGAAACATGTGAATAAGATGAGGAAAGATCATTATGAGAAGCTGTCTACCTAAAGTAGGCGTGGGCTGTATAGTATTTGATGAGAGAGGAAGGATCCTTTTAATAAAAAGATTATATCCTCCTGGGAGAGGTAGATGGAGCATCCCGGGGGGACATGTTGAGGAGGGAGAAGATGTTTTAGAGGCCGCAAGGAGAGAGCTTTATGAGGAGACTGGTATTGATGCAGATCCTGTCGGAGTGATGAACGTAGACACTTTGATAGTATATGATGAAAAGAGAAATATTAAATATCATTATGTCTTGATAGACATCTTATTTACAAATCCACGTGGAGAGCTTAAAGCCGGCGACGACGCTACTGAGGCAGGATTTTTTGATCTTGACGAGGCTTTGAAAATGAATCTTACAGATTCTGTGAGAGGATTATTGATGAAGATTATTGAGAGAAAAATTTCTATAGAAAAAATTATTCCACATAATAAATATGTCTACTCAGAATAATCTCATAACCAGCTTAGGTTCTCAATAAATCTAAGTCTCTTAGGCATTGGCGGATGTGTCGCAAAAATCTCTTCTAATGTTGACACAGGCATTCTCATTATCCTCTCGATATCTTCACGAGAAACTCTGTAATAAGGCTCTGCCACAGCATCTGTTAATGCATATATAAACAATGTCTTAAGTTTGCTATTGGCGATCTCCATTCTGTCTCTATAGTTTCTATTGTAATATATATGGATCTTAGCTAGTGCTCTCTGCATAGCATCTTTTCCAGCTGCTCTTACACCGACAGTGTCGGCATAATACTCTCTTAATCTGCTGAACGCCAACACAAGGATCTGTAGTAGAAATGATATCATCACCGCAACAAATCCTGCTGCCAAAAGTATTATTCCTCCATTATTCTGTCTTCTATTGCTAAGACCCATTCTATATAGAGAAATGTTTATAAGATTGATCCCTAGGTAGTATATTACTGCGGGGAGTATGCCTAGAAAGAGCATTATCATATTATCTTTATGTATATGATGACCAAGCTCATGGCCTATCACAGCTTCAAGCTCGTCATCACTTGTCATATTAAGCATCTCACTTGTCACAGCAACATATCTTCCAGAGACAAAATTTCCATATGCAAAAGCATTTGGAGGACCTTCAACAACAACTGCCTTAGGAGGTTTTGAAAGACCTACTCTTCTAGCTACTCTATCAACAATCTCTTGTATCCTAGGATCATGTCTGGCTCTATACATGAGATTTATCAGATAAGGAGATATTATATATGTGATCAGGTTCATCAATATCACAAATATCATTAGAGGAACGACAAATCCGCTTAATACTACGCCGGCGTTCTGTAGAGACGGCTCTGCGCCGAGACCTATCATCAATAGATATGTTAGTCCTAATAATGTTGCTGTGAAAATAAATACTATCATCAGAAACAATATGATCATTGAGGTGTATAATGAGAATTTGCCTGATAATCTTCCAGCCACTTTAGGTGCTATCACTGATGCCAGTGCAAACATCAGTATATAACCTAGAAAAACCAAGATCCATACCAGAGGATTCCAGAGGAATAGGAATAGACCGTCCATCTCCTCATCTACCTGAGAATATTTATTAGATGCGACATAAAAAATTTAACTCACGAAAAGTATGTTTCGAGAAAAAGATCTTTAATATATTCATGTAAAGATTCTTTTGACAGCCTCTGGAAGTCTCATTCTATTTATGATCCCAGTTATATTCATAAGCTCTTGTTCAGAAACAAATTTTTTAACAAAAATTTTTTCGCCGAAAGTCTCGTCGATCATGTATAGCAGAAATCTTTTTCTTCTAGATCTTGTGTCTTCATAAATGTATAGACAGATCTCAAGTCCATATATGTTGAAGTCGCATTTCTCAAATATTTTTCTAAATCTATCATCAGATCCGTAGTAGAGATCGTTTGATCTCATGTTATCACCAGATGATTATAAATTTTTGGCATTAGAGATTATTGTTAGAGGAAATATATTTATACTTTTAATATATAATAATGCTATCAGGTTATAAAATGCTTTGTAAAATATTTAAAACATTTATAATAAGAGTATGAAATCGTCTCTAGAGATCTTATTAGATATATTCTTCAACAACTTTTTTAACTAATGATCTGAATTCAAAAATGTTTCTTGCAAAACCTGCTCTTTTAAAACCTATCATTTCTCTAAGCTCTTTTGATAAAAATCTTCTGTCTCCCAATACTATTAACGCACGATCCTCAGGACTTCTCACAGCTCTACCCATCGCCTGAGCAGATCTTATGAAAGCCTCGTTGAGAAGAAGACGTCTTCTAAAAATTTCTTCATCAAGATCTTTAGGTCTTCTCTTCACAAGTTCTTTAAGATAATCATCAGGCTGTGGATATGGTGTTCCCGCTATGAAAACAGCCTTCAAAAGCGATCTGTTTTTATCAACAAATTCTATTCCCTCAGCAATCTTTCCGCCGGCAACAACATGTAATGTAGCATCTCTCTCTATGAATATGTTATCTAAAAAATCCTCGTATTTAGTCTTCTGATCTTCAACAAGATCTTTGTCAAGATCAAGATATTTTAATATGTTTCTCATAAAATCATAGCTGGGATAAACAATCATCTTCAGATGATCAATCTCTTCTCTAAATATCTTTATATAATCAGCATACAGCTTGTAAATTACTTCTCCTCTCTCCTCATATTTTGATGAAAGCTCTGTAGCAATTATTATCGCCATAGAGTCTATAGGAGACCAATCTGTGAATTCTCTAACATCAATATACTCAAGATCTTTTAGACCGATAAGATCTCTGAAGAATTCCTGAGTAGGAGGAGTCCCAGACATCAGAAGAATCTTTTTATATTTATTTAAAACCTCGCCGATCACGCTGAAGTCTACCGCAGCAATCTTTATAAAAGCTTCCTCAGAAGACTCTTTTGAAACAAAAATATCAAATCTCTCATCTTTCAAGGCTGATAAAGCTGTCGCTATCTTTACTGAATAAACTTTTCTTGAGAGAGCCTCTTCAACACCTCTTCTCTCTAATAGTTCTGTAAGAACTTTCTTCTTGATCTCTATAGAGGCGTCTATCACAAGATCTATCAAATGATCGTCTAGCCCAACCTCTTTTTTATCAATTTTTCTAAGTCCTCCTCCCACGCCGATCTTTGAGACTTGATTTATAAGTTTGTTCAGAGACTCTCTTATGAGAGGAAGATCTCCTAGCCATCTATGGATCTCATTGATCATATGTTTGATATCATTTGTCGAGAATTCTTCAGAAAATATTCTCGAGGGCATAGAAAGCATGTGAGCCTCGTCAACAACTACTGAGAACTCTGATATGTCTCTCTCACCAAAAATCATCTCCTGAAGATCAGGATCGAAAATATATGGATATGTGGCAACAATATAATCAGAATTCTCAGCAAGTCTTGCCAACGCGAAGAAAGGACAGACGTTATGTCTCTTTATTATCTCATCAACAATTTTCTCCGGAAGATCCTCGTTAGATACGATCTTGAATATGTCCTCTTCATCAACAGAGGCAAGATTCTTGTAATATTCACATCTCCCAGAAAGTCTAAGGATCTGACAGCCCAGCCAGAAGTCGTTAGGATCAACATTTTTATTCTTTAGAAGAGGACACATTCTATGAGCAGAATATATAAAGACATATCTGAAATCTCTATTCTTTTTAAAAGATGTCTTCAGATCTCTGAGAACAGGCTGTATCTCATTTCTAGTTCTAACACTGTGAAGAACAGGCTTATAAAACATCATGCTTGACAATGCGACACTTGTTTTTCCAAAGCCTGTGGGAGCCTTGAGAACAATGTTTTTAAAACCTCTCTCATAAGATCCTAAGATCTTTTCAATAGCCTCTTTCTGACCTTCTCTAAATTTTTCATAAGGAAAATATTTTGACACCAATTAATCCTCGAATAATATGATGAAAATACAAATTATTATATCTTTCAACATCCCGCCTAAATTAATAGATTAGAGACTCTTGTCTGATCTCCTCTCCCGCCCTCAGGTCATCATTAATCGTCATCCCTTTCAGGGCGGTTCATAGGTTTGTCTCATTTATTCGGGGCTACATCTGTAAAAGAGATCTTCTCGGCTTCTTATGAATCTTTATAATCACAAAATCTACTTGGTATCCTATATAAAATAATTTAATGATAATAAGGATCAGGGCTTTTACTTATTTTGTAGAAAAGATCGATTTTTTAAATCTTGTGTCCAGAAGATTTTTCATAATGATCAGTAGACCAAGATCTTTCTTCTTATCGGAGTCTCCTCTCACAGCACTATCATATATTATTAGATAGACAAGATCTTTTCTAAAGAATCTTAGAGACTACTCTAATAATTTTAAGATATCAATATCAATATCTATAGGGCTCAGCAATATTCTCTATGCTATATCTCAAGACTCCTTAAAAATTCTATAAAAGATCTTTTCAAAAGAACATATTTATTATCTGCCTCGCAGTATTTATTAATGATGATGTGTTTGCCGAGTCCTGATAAATGATGATCGAACCCCTGACTGAGTTGTGAAGATATATATCATCTTGTTATATATTATGTTGTTGGAGGTTAATGAGTGATCTTATAGATCTTGTTGAAAAGATCTTGAGGAGATATCCTTTATGTGATAATTGTCTAGGAAGATTATTTGCTTCTCTTGGAAGAGGATTGACAAATGATCTTAGGGGGAGATCTCTTAAAACAGTTCTTCTAATGGATCTTTTCCGAAGATATTATTCAGAAGATCCTAAGAAGCTTTCTGAAGAGCTTAAGATTTTTGCTAGAAATGGTGGAGAGCCTTTCACATCATCTCTGAAGATATTGTCTGGAGAAGAGATTGAGACTGAGAAATGTTTTATATGTAGATCTGAGATAAAGAGATTTATCGAGGATTTCAGTGATAGAGTGTCAGAGATATTGAGAGAGAAGAATATAGACAGATTTATTCTAGGTGTTAAAATGCCTAAGGATTATTCTGAGAGAGAAGAGACTGTGGCGAGAGAATACGGGATCATCTATTGGGAGAGCATCAAGAAAGAGCTTAAAAGAGAGATCGGTAAAAATGTTCTGAGAAGAGGTTTCAAACCTGATTTCGATGATCCAAACGTTGTTCTTACTATAGACGTTGGCACAGGAGCTATAGTCATAAGCTATCCATCAGCAATCTATATGATCAAAGTGTGGAAAAATGAGAGAGGTCATCTCATAAAAGGATCCAGAGACTCTCTAGAGAACATGATTAAAGAGAAGCTTTCTATCTACGAGCCTTCTGAAGTAAGGATCCATCTTGTCGCTAGAGACAGCAGAAGATACAGGATCCTTGGCAACGGCGTTGTGGCTATACTAGAGATTCATTCTCCTAGAAGAGGAAAGCCTTCTGTGAAAGATCTCAACGAGATCATTGGAAAAATCCCTCCATTTGAAGTAAAAATCCTCTCAAGAATAAATAGAAGAGATATTGAAGAGATCAACACTAAATTCTCTAGACTTATATACGAGATCAAGATATCATCAGATGAAGACGTTGAGGAGGATCTTCTCAGAAAAATAATTGATGAATATAAAAACGGCATATTAATAACTCAGAAAACTCCTACGAGACTGCTTGAGAGAGGATACCCAGATGTTATGAGAAGATCTATTGTAAATATATTGGAACACAAGATCTTATCATCAAATAGATTCATCATGAAGATATCAGCTGACAAAAGGATCTATATTGAGGAGTTTATTAAAGGAGACGACAATAGAACAACTCCATCATTATCACAGCTTCTGAATAAAAAACTTGATATAGAAGAGATCGATATAATAGATCATGTATAGATCATGTTAGACTATCTCATAGCGTCCGAAGAATTTTGTAAAAAGTAATCGGCTCATTTCCTTACTCTGATAACATGAAAGATCTTTTGTGTAATATAGCTAGTGCCATTGTTTGAATAGCTAGATTAAATATTGAATATAATATATAGAAGTTTTCAACATCTATCATCCCTGAGAAGCTTTCTATTAATAATGCTGATGAGGCTGTCGGAGGTATCAATGCTATCATCCATATGTCTCTAGGCAATATAGTCACTGGGTAGTATACTGGTGGGAAGACTGATAATCCGAGACTTATTATTGAGACTAGTGGCCAGACGTATTTCTCGGATCTTATGAATCTTGATATGTATAATGTGAATAATGCTGTGTTTATCCATAAGATGGTTGTCAGTCCTATTATAACTCCCAGAACGTATATGTTCCTAAGAATACTCATTAGAAATCCTATTATGATGAAGATGGCTAGAGAAGGCAGAGCCCATATATATGATGATAATGCTATTCCAAGAGCATATGTGTATATAGAGTTTGGTGTGACAATAAACATGTCCTGTATCTTAAGACTGTTTCTATACCATATTATGTCTCCCAACAGTCCGTAGGCGGATGCTGACATTGAGAGAACTAGTCCTCCTATGAAGGCGTAATCCACAATATTTTCTCTACCGATCATATATAATAGAAATAGATATGAGACAGGTCCTAGAGTGAATGATATGATCCATAGAGGATTGTTTTTAACTGGTATATAGCCGTTGAATAATCCTAAGACAGTTATTGCTCTGAGCTCTCTAATCAGTCTCCTCATATAAATACTCACCTCTTAGAAGAAGAAGATCTGTGACTGAGACAGGTCTGATCCTTATCTTCAGACCGTCTCTAGATAGCTGATCAACTATTTTATCAGCCTGATCCTCGTCTTTATAATATGACACTATCATATTCCTAAGTCTGTAGACAGTCTCTGTCTTAAGCTTCTCTTCATATATGTTGATGAAAGAGTCTTCACTATAGATCTCTATTACTCTCTTAAACTCTATAGATCTTAACAAACTCTTTAGATCGCCTTGTGCAACAATATTTCCACGACTCATAACAATAATATAGTCGCTTATAGACTCAATCTCCTCGGGATTATGACTTGTTATAAGAATCATCTTACCTCTTCTTTTGAGAGAATATAAAGCTGCCCAGAACCTTCTTCTCGCAATAGGATCTAAACCTGACGTGGGCTCGTCAAGGATCATGATGTCAGCGTCTGAGGCTATAACTGCGGAGGCTACAACTCTCTGTTGAGTCCCGTATGAGAGTTCTGAACATCTTCTCATCATGATATTCTCAAGCTCAAATAATCTGATCACTTCCAGAGCCTTTTCTCTAGCCTCTTTATATGAGAATCCTCTGTACATAAGATATGAGGTTATGAATTGATAAGGCGTTGAAAATCCTGGAGGAGTAGATCCTTGTGGCATATATGATGTTCTCTCTCTAATCTTCTGAGGCTCTCTAACAACATCTACCCCAGCTACCTCCACATATCCTGAGGTTGGTTTCAAAACTCCTGCTAATATACGCATAAGAGTCGTCTTTCCAGCACCATTAGATCCTACGAAAGATATTATGCCCTCAGAAGGCGTCCTGATATTAACTCTGTCAAGCGCTTTTACTCCGCCTCTATATATTTTCACAAGATCTTTAGTAATGATCATATGATCACTCTCAAGGATCTTTTTAATATTGATTTTATCAAACTATTTTCATCACTAGATTGTTAAGCCATCTGTATAATTATACATACAAACCTAATAATGTTATATTGAAAAATGTTTTGGGAGGAGTTTTGAGAAAAAATCTTATAAAGATCTGTAGTGTTGATGAGATGAGAAAAATAGATGAAGAGGCCTCAAAAAGATACGGCATAGATCATATGCTTCTCATGGAGGATGCAGGATCTTCTGTCTATAATGTTGTTCTGAGAGAGATAGGTCTTGACAAAAGGTTCTGCGTATTGGCCGGAACTGGAAATAATGGTGGAGATGCTATTGTTGCTGGAAGAAGATTATATGCCTCAGGCTCTTATGTAGAGATCTATGTTATAGGAGATCTTTCTAAAGCAACTGATCTTATGAAAAGAAATTATGAGACAGCCTCTAAAATAGGGATCCCTATATATCATATTGTTAATGAAGATGATCTTGATAAAAATATCGGAAGACTTTCTCAATGTGAAGTCTTTATCTCAGGAATAATAGGTATAGGACTACGTGGCGAGGTCACAGGATTTAGAAGAAGACTTATCGAATATATCAATAGTCTCAGAAAAATTGTTGTGAGCGTCGACATACCCTCGGGGGTCGGAGGAGACAATGGGAAAATCTATGGAGCCGCAATAAAATCTAGTTATACAGTGACTTTTGGAATGCCTAAATATGGAAACATATTATACCCAGGGTATTATTATAATGGCAAACTCTTTATCTCAAGACTCTCATATCCACCTCAGCTGTTAGATTCTGAAGAGATCAAGACGTTTCTTAATCATCCTATGAAGCCTCCTGAGAGAATTAGATGGGGTCATAAAGGTGTCTTCGGAAAATTTCTGGTGATCGGAGGGGCAAGATATTATTATGGCGCTCCATACTACGCCTCATACTCATTTTTAAAAGCTGGCGGAGGATATTCTAGACTTGCAGCTCCGAAGAGCATCATACCTTATATAGCAAGTAGAAATAGTGAGATCGTTTTTATCCCAATGGAGGAGACTGAGGAAGGTAGCATATCAAAAATCAATTATAAAAAGATCCTTGAGATAATAGATGAATATGATATTGATATAGTGGCTGTAGGCTCAGGAGCCTCTCTCAATAACGAGACGCAAGAGCTTATCAGAGAGCTTGTCCCCGTCATTGAGAGGCCTCTGATAATAGATGGAGACGGGATAACAGCAATAGCTGGAAGACCAGATCTTGTTAAAGAGAGGAGAAGCCCAACGATCATAACTCCTCATCTAGGAGAGTTCTCAAGACTGACAGGATTAAAGATTGATCAGATCTCTGAGAATCCTGTTGAGATCTTGAGAAAAACAGTTTTTGAATGGAGAAGCATCATAGTTTTAAAAGGAGCTCACACACTCATCGGATGTCCAGATGGAAAAATATTTGTGAATATGACTGGAAACCCTGGAATGGCTAAAGCAGGCACTGGAGATGTCCTCGTAGGATCTATAGCAGCAATGTATGGGATAGGCTTTAGAAATATTGAGGATGCAACTAGAATGGGAGTTTTAATACATGGGCTTGCAGGAGATCTTGCGGCTGACGAGCTTGGTGAAGATGGTGTGACACCTGATGAGATAATAAATTATCTTCCTAAAGCCGTCAAAATTTTGAGAGAAGATCCTGATTATATTGAGAAGAGATATATGCCAGAGATCATATGATCATTTCTTTTCAAAATATTCTCTCAAGACGTTAATAATTCTCTGAAAAAGAAGATCTTTTTCTATAATCATTCTCCTCCTGACCTGTACGCCTGCAATATGTCTATGACCTCCTCCACCTAGTCTACGAGCAATCTCTGAACAATCAATATCATCTCTATCTCTTCCTCTCACGATTGTTATAGATCCGTTGCTAAAGATCACTATGGCAAGATCATATTTCTCGCCAAAGCTCTTGAGAAGAGAATATGATGATGTTACAGGCTCAGTGAAGAAGAAATAGATCTTTCTATCATCAACTTCTTTATATATATAGTTTCTCAAGGTGTTCTCAACAACTTCTCTCTTCATCTTATAAGCGTTCTTCCAGAGAAGCTCTGTCTCATAATCCCAGAATACTCCTCTAGATATTTTTCTCACAAGTTTCTTCAGAAGAGCCTTGCTCTTCTTGATGTAGACTAGATATCTTATAAGATCTGTGAGAGGCTCTGTGAGAAAATGTTGCATAATACCAAAATCAGAGTCTCTAGACAAGATCTTTATAAGATCTACGACAGGATCTTCTTTCACGCCTAAGAACTCAGCGAGATTCTCAGATGCTGTATGTTTAGCATCATTATATTTAACATAATATCCTAGTTTATCAGTGAGCTCATCTGATTCTTTATCCCATAAATGATGATCTATCCAATAAATCTTTTTAACACAATTTGACAACCCATGATCAAGACTATTGATCATCCATTTCTTAAGATTAAGATCAGTGATATAGATAGTGATGTTGCCCAGAGACTCACAGTAGCCTCTGATCTTTTTGACAGCATAATACCATTTCTCTCTATGATAATTAGTGAGAACAATATTTCTAACACCTAATACTCTGAGGAGAATAGCTGCTGAGCCTATTCCATCAATATCTTCTTCATGAGATACTCCAATAACATTCTCATCGCCAAAGATCATAGTATGCTTCCTCATTCTCTGATTTAAATGAATAATCATATTTCTTAAACTTAATTTGTCAATAATATATGGTGATAAGACATGGCTAGAGGCGTCTTAAAAACTTTCATATATGTTGTTGTGATAATAATTATCATTTATATGGCGAGGATTCTTGTTGAGAGATATATTATTGAGTCAAATATTTTTCCCTCTAGCATCAAAGAGATCTATAGAGAATATGTTGTTATCATAGACATTATATTGATAACTCTCATGGGAGTTTTATCAATTCAGATGTTAAGCACAGCAACTTTAAGAGCCTTTAGAAATCTTGGCAAAGAATCCTACACGATCAGAAATGTCGTTATTCTCATTGGATTCATAATATTGACAATCGTGATCTTAGGGAGATTAGGAGTGAGTCCTGAGGTTATCTGGGCTAGTGCAACATTCTCAGGACTTATAATAGGATTTTCTCTAGGTCCTTTGTTAGGAAACTTCTTCTCTGGATTAATGATCTTGGCGTCAGGATATGTCAGACCTGGGAGATATGTGAAGATAAGTGGCGTGGCACCTGTAAGCTTGTTAGCTTTTCCAGCCTACAAATTTTTTAGTAGAGATCATGCTCTTCCAGTTATCAAAGGAGTTGTGTTAGAGATAGGACTTTTATATACAAAGATCATATCATCAGATGGAGAGCTGGTTAAGATCTCTAACACCTCATTATTAAACAATGGTGTTGTAATAGAAGAATATGAGGAGACTAAGACTGTGCAGGTCAGATATGAGTTTCCAATATCATGTAATCCTGATCTTGTTCTTCAGAAAATTAATGAGAGCCTCTCAAAAAATTTTGGAGAAAAAAGTTTTAGAATATATCTTGAGGAGCAGAGCGACAAAAATTATTATATTGTTCTAGCAGTGTCAGAGGCGCCTGCCGACAAGGGTGTTAGAGAATACAGGTCATTGATCCTGAAGGAGTTTATAAAGATCCATAGAGATCTAGTTGGGAACAACATATGTAAATAAGATCTAGCCGTTAATATATGATGAAGAGAATTTCAGCCTATCTTTTCTCTTTCTCTTCTTTCTCCCTCATTTTTCTAAGAGCATAGCCGACCATTATAGAGGCGTATATATGAAGTTTCCATGCCTCAGGTCTGTCTCCATATTCATCTGTTACTTTTCTGGCAAGCTCTCTAAGCTCTAAAGCTTCTTCTAATGTCAGCTCATCTTTGTCTAAAAGCTCTTTAATTCTTCTCAGCTCATCTTTAGAAAGAAGATTCATAAAAGCCAGTTTGATAAATCTGGAGGCCTCGTTTTTAAGCATTGAAGCCTCCAGAGGCTTTAGAAATCCTTGTGTGGCAAGATATTCTATGAAAAATTCTTGATAAGATCTGAAGGCTTCTCCAAGTCTTGATAATCTGGTGTCTATATGTCTCTCTAGACTAACAAGTCTCTGATCAACATATCTCCTAAGATCATTCAAATCTCTCTCTATAACATCTATCCTCTTGTTCAGCTCTTCAAACCTCTGATCAATCTTTTTGAATCTCTCATCTATTTCAATAAATCTCTGATCAATAGCCTTAAATCTCTCTTCAATATGTCTAGACCTTTGATCAATATCTTCAAATTTTTGGTCAATCTCAGTAAATTTCTTTCCCAGCCAATAGCTTATTCCTCCCAAACTACTTAAAACAGGCACTAGCACGGCTAATATATTTATTATATTTATGTACCACTCATCCAATGCTGTATCCATTATAAACATATTTTATATTTAAAAATGAACACACCGATCAAGTTTTGTGTCTAATGTATTCTCACAAGTACATTTTTATTAAAAGGTCTGTAAGCCTTGATCAATATTAATTCTGTTAAATAAATCTCTAATATATTTTTTGAGGTGTATAAGAATGATTAATATAGAGAAGATTGTCTCGCTAAAGAATCTGCCTAGAACCGGGTGGCTTTTAGAAGGAGTTCCACAGGCTTTTGCTGAGAATGTTGCTGAACACACTTTTGAGGTCATGATAATCTCATATCTCATCTCTAGAGAACTTACTGAGAGAGGAGTCTCAATAGATCTTGGCAAGATCATGATTATGTCTCTATTTCATGATGCTGAAGAAGCTTTAACAGGTGATATAATCAGGAGAGTTAAAGATAAAATAAGTGAGATAAATGATCTGAAGATAGAGATGTTGAGAGAGCTAGGCTTTGAGAAAGAGATTGATCTTTTGAGAGAATATATGAGCTTATCAACATTAGAAAGCGTCATAGTAAAGATCTCAGATCTTGTGGCGACAGCTAATCAAGGATGTAGATATCTTAAAACAGGCTATTCAGGAGTAAAGCGCATCATATTGTCATCAATAGATTCTATTGAAAAGATCCTTATAGAGAAGATAGCTTCAGAAGAGATCAGAGAAATAATTAACAAACTTATCAAAAACAACATTTTACTCTGCCCAGACTTAAAATAGGTAACAGTTCAAAAATTAGAAAGAGGCATTATAGTAATGATCATGCCGATTAATCTGAAGACTGCTTCAACAACTCTCTTCATTATATATCACTTCCTTTTAATATTCACTGTGGTGATTCTTAGAAAAAAGCTGTATTATAACGCCAGTTTATCTCATACAATTATAAAGATCTTGTTCACAATGTTGCTCATAGGATCTTTATTAACATATTTTGTATATGCTGAGTATATCGAAAACAGACCTGACTCATTTTACATAATCTCTATAGCTGAAGCCGTCTTACATAGAGAGAATCCTTATAACATAAGCATGCTATCGTATTACGGGCCTGTATATAACTTTCTTATAGCACCTGTATATCTCATGCCTAAGAATCATAAGATTGTATCATATGGAGTCTTCGTATTATCACTTATGTTTTTAACATCTTTTCTTGTTGTCAGAAAAATAGGGATGAAAGATCCTGTTTTTCTAGCTGTTGTCGTAGCATCTGATCCTGTGATACATTATTATGGCATAGCTCTTGCACAAATTGATGATATGTTGATAAGCTTTATGATAATGCTCACTTTATTAATAATTATATATGGATATGAAAAACTTCGTATAATAATGATCGTTGTCTCATCACTTGTTAAGCCTGTTGGAGCTTTTCTGCTTGCAACATTGTTCAACAAAGGATCTATGATAAAAACTGTTGTGACAATTTTTCTCATATTATCTCTAAATATATTATCATTATATGTGTATGGAGAAAAGTTTTTATATAATGTCTATCTTGTGCACAGCGGAAGATCTGATGGTCTAACAATATCTTTTCTCCTCGATATTCTTTTCAAAAGATCTTTTCCACAGATCTTTTCTTACACAGCGGTTTTATTAAGTCTGTTATCTCCAATACTTGTTAGAGACAAGGATCCTATTAAGATCATTATGAACTCCTTTATCATCTTCTATATATTCACACCATTAGATTTTCCAGAATACCTCATATGGATCACACCTGTGATAATTATAAAAACATTATTAGATAAAGATCTTGCTCTCTCAATATTTTATTCAATGACGGCGTTAATAGGGAGATTATGGCAGGATCTTATTCAATCAACAGGCAATTATTATAGTCTGATAAATTCAGTCCTGATCATATCATATATAACTTTATTAACATGTCTCTATATATCAATAAATAAAGATCATAGAAATAAAAGACAGGCGAGATAAGCCTATGGCTTCTTAAGAAGTTTTGATCTTTGAAATAGACTAATATTAGCTTATGTCTATAGGACACTTCGGATGGATATATGACTCTTTGTCTAATCCTATTTTCTTAAGAACTTCATTGTTAGATCTTATGTATGTACATATTCTGCAGAAGAATAAATAATCAAAATCTCCTCTTATTATAGAGTCTGAGGCTTCTCTAATCATCCTTATGATCTCCTCAGATCTTGATAATCTACTGATCATTTTAAATCCTCTCTGACCTGTCAAATAATAATTTATTGACGCCTGTGTTATGTTCAGAGCTTTTGCAGCTGACCACTGAGATATGCCGTGTCTCGTGACAAGATCTTTTGCTATTAAAGCTCTGATAGCTGGCATAATATCTTTTATATAGATTTCACAGAAGAGTTTAGACATGTTTATGCCTCCTACTATTTATTATGATAACATAGTTAATATCTATCTCTTTTTTATAGTGATCTCATAATCATCTCCTATATTAACTATCTCTATATCTGAGATCATGTCTTTGACGAAAGGCTTCAACATATCAAACATCGACATGATCTTAATTAAAGATTCTTGTAAAATTTTTGAGGATTTTGAGATATATAATTGTTTAAAAGATCTTGCTTCTTCAGATAAAGGTTTTAGATTATCAAAAGAGTTTGAGAAAATTTTAAAAACAAAATGTTTAATCTAATTTTTTCACATGATCTTTGGTCTCCATCTGTTTAAAGTCATTGAAGAGATTGTCACAGAAATGCTGCTTAAAGCCATGGCCAGGCCTGCAAGCTCCGGCCTGAGATAGATGCTATATCCATATAATGCTCCTGCAGCTACTGGGATCAGGATTATGTTATATATGAATGCCCAGAGAATATTCTGTATAACTTTTCTTCTTATTGTTCTCATAAGATCTAGTAATATGAGGATCCCTCTCAGATCGTTTTTCACCAATATTACATGTCCAGCCTCTCTAGCTATATCAGTACCTCCTCCCATGGCAATCCCAAGATCTGCTTTGCTAAGAGCTATAGCATCATTTATGCCATCACCTATCATCATAACTTTATGCCCAGATCTTTTAAGATCTTCAATTATCTCAGCCTTCTCCTCCGGAGAGATCTCTGCGAAAAAGCCTTCTATACCAAGTCTAGATGCAACAGCCTCTGCAGTCTTTTTAGAGTCTCCTGTGACCATATATATCTTATAGCCCTCAGACCTTAGGCGTCTAACAACATCATAAGCCTCAGACCTGATCATATCGCCGATCCCTAGCACACCTATTAATCTCTTGTTAAAAGCTACATAAACAACTGTCAATCCCTCTTCAGCAAGTTGGTCAACAATTTTTCTTACATCATCGTTTATATCAATGTCGAAGCCTTTTATCAGCTTCTCATTTCCAACAATGATCATTTCTCCATTTATCTCAGCCACGACGCCTTGGCCCGGTATGTTCTCGAAATTATCTGGATCAGGTATCTTCTTAAAATATTCAGTTGCTTTACTAACTATAGTCTGAGCCAGAGGATGCTCACTTCTTTTCTCAGCAACTGCTGTAAGTATAAGAAGTTTCTTCTCATCAATATCATGATCAAATGATACGACTCTGACCAGCTCAGGTCTTCCAAGAGTTAAAGTGCCAGTCTTATCAAATATTATATGAGTTATTCTAGGTCCCGTGTCAATGACCTCAGCATCTTTTATAAGAATATTTAGAGAGGCCGCCTTATTAAATCCATTTACAATAGCCATTGGAGTTGCCAGACCTAAGGCGCAAGGGCATGCTACAACGAGTACTGAGGCTGTGAAGATCAGAGCCTTGTCAAGAGAGGCTCCTACAACAAAATGCCAGTATATGAAGCTTGCAACTGCGACAGAGATCACTAGCCACGTGAAAATTCCTGAGACTTTATCTATGATCTGTTGTACTCTAGGTCTGGAGCTCTGAGCTATTCTCACAAGTCTTATGATCTGGCCTAGAACAGTCTCTCTACCTACTCTAGTAGTAGATACTATGAGAGAGCCGTTGACAAGAACGGTGCCAGCGTAGACAGGGTCTCCAAAGTTTTTCTCCACTGGAAGAGGCTCTCCAGTGATCAGAGACTCATTTACGAAGCCTCTGCCATCTTTAACTACTCCATCTACTGGGATCTTCTCTCCAGGTCTTATAACCACAAGATCTTTTATCTTAACCTCTTCTACAGGGACATCAGTCTCTAAACCATCTCTTAGAACTCTAGCAGTCTTAGGCTGAAGCTCAGCAAGTTTTTTAACAACTTCACCAGTCCTGATCTTTAGTCTAGTCTCTATGTATCTTCCTAAGAGAACAAATGATATTACTGCGGAAGATGCCTCGAAAAAAGTTTGGCCACTTAAGATTCTTAAGGCTGTTAATAATGAGAATATATATGTAGAGTATGTGCCTAAGATCACGAGAGCATCCATTCCAGGACTTAAATTAAGAAATGATCTGATCGCTGTCTTTAGAAATCTCGATGAGCCTATGCCTAAGACGATAGTTGATAGAGGAATACCTATGAAAAGATCTTTTAGAAAAGCATCTTTTGATAAAGAAATATTGATCAAGTCTCCAAACATGTAACATATGATCAGTATGATTGTTAGAGGCATACTGATCATTACAGAGATCTTTAGTCTCTCAAGTTCTCTTCTAATAACTCTCTCTCCAACATCCTCAACGACAGCCTCAGATTTTGTCTCAGACACTTCAAATCCTGAGGAGACGATAAGCTCTGTAATTTTCTGAGAAGATGTTGTCAAAGGATTATATATTATTCTGACAAATCTGCCCATAGGATCTATGATTGAATCTATGACTCCCTTGGCGTTAGATAATATTTTATCTAAGATCCTTGTCTCTTCATATGTTAATGATCTTTTGAAATATATATAGATCTCTTCTTTATAAAGATCATAGCCTGCTCTTCTAACAGCCTTCAATATGTCTAAGGCTTTTATCTTAGAAGGATCATATCTAACTCTGAGCTCCTCAGAGGCTAGACTTACATCGGCCTCAACACCTATCTTATAAAGACTTCTCTGAATAGCTATTGTACATGATGCACAATGCATTCCAAGAACTTTATAAATCTCTTCTCTCAAAAAATCTCCTCTAATGATGACTAGGCATTCCCTTTGGACCATGGATCAGATAGTGTTCAGGGTCTTTCTCAAAAGCTTTTTTACATTCACTGGAACAGAAATAATATATTTTTCCTTTATAAACAGTTTTATAGGGAGTCTTAGAAGGATCTACATCCATTCCACAGACAGGATCTTTGGTCATATAACTTACCAATAACATAGTTATTACTGAGATAATAAATGTTTAATATTTAACAAAATATAAATATTGATCTAGTAGCGGCTTCTTAATCTCGGGTTGAAATATTCTTCTAAAGCCATTCCAACTAGCATCACAGAGAGTACTGAGACAGAGATCATTATTCCAGGAGGTATGAACCACCACCAGTATCCTAAGACTACTG
>Ga0080004_1101309_pt1 | contig 18774 bp, 16 predicted proteins | sample WasSprMetagenome_FD_69207 | JGI IMG/M metagenome (GOLD analysis project Ga0080004, IMG submission 69207) | Sulfidic aquatic microbial communities from Washburn Spring, Yellowstone National Park, USA - WS (SPADES assembly) (version 2) | ecosystem: Environmental > Aquatic > Thermal springs > Hot...
GAGGGTTACTGCATTTTACTAATGGTTGTCGCCCACAACCTGAGAACCCTTATGCGCGTCCGCGCGCAGAATAAAGAGGAATTTTTTATTTGTTTTTTGATTAATTCGACAAACCCGCTTGCCGTCGAAACAAATTCTTTCGCAAAATTGCTTAAAAAGTGTTCACAAAAATGTTTCCACATACAGAATGACGCGCGTTTAACTGGCCGGAGGGTGGGCCATTGAGTAATTCAGCAAATGGCGAGGGGAGCCTGAGACGAAGGACTTGTGCAGCTATGCTTGTCATGCTCCTGCTTTTCCAACTTAACCCTATAACCGTAGTCATATCCGCCGGCGCGCAAGAACCTGAGAATCAGGCGCCAGAGAATCAGACAAACGACAATCAACTAGTAGAGAATATATCGCTCGACAATCAATTGATGGAAAACACAGTTCCGGAGTATCAGACATTCAATCTGATCGAAGTCTGGGGCGGTATAACCGCTGCCTGGGCCGCATGGCAACCAATAGAGGAGTGGGCGGGAGCAATTTCAGATAATAGCCCCTGGGACAACAGATCGTCTGAAAATCTGTTGATGCCTGAAAATGAAGCCGGGATTGACCAAGAATCAGAGAATCAAACGCCGGATGGCACGACAGAAGAGGGTTATGCTCAGGTTGAAGCTTGGGAGGGGGCGCTGTCAGCGTCTGTTCAATGGGAGGTAATTGAAAATTGGGTTGGCACCTTGTTCGAAAATCAATCGCCTAAAACCCAGGTTTTGGTTACGTTCGACAGGCGGTTATCGGGAGACAGGGTGGGGCAGCATAAGGTGCCTCCGTTGTCCCCCGTGAAAATTACGATCACTGTAACCGTTTCAAGCCAAGTGGAAAACGCGATTCTTGCCGACTACTTCCCAAATAACTGGGCGGTGGTTGATGCGAACGAGGGAACCATCAGCCGCTACAATGAAACCCACAACAAAATAGAGTGGAATATTGAGAGCCTCAGCGGTTCGATTTCCAAGTCCTACGTCATTGAGTCCCCCCAAGCGACCCCACTACCGCCTAAATACAACTTCCGCTCCGAGATAGCCTATGAGTCCGGAAGCGTAGTGAGTGATGAGTGGGCGGTCTGGGTAGAAAAATCCTCGGCCAAGGGAAAGAGCATCAGATTCTCGAGGCTTGATAAGCGCATACTCTATGCCGACTTCCGTGCGCAAGGGTTGCCACTAAAGGGAGTGAAGATCGCGCCGACACAAGATGTGGGAGATGCCGAAGCATTTGTGGAGCTTCTGGATGGGCGGCCTGCCGGGGTCCCGCCAATTGAAGGGGTGGCGGTCTACGCTTACATGGAAATATCCACAACCGTCCCCAAAGAGGATATCGCTGAGGCGGAAATCGAGTTCAGCATCCCGAAGGCCTTGGTAAGAGCTGTTCGCGCCGTTGTTGCTTACCACTACAATGGATCGCGGTGGGAGGCGCTGCCGACCTCTGAAAAAGGAGAAGACGGGGATGAGGTCCACTTCTCGGCGAGAACTTCCGGGTTCTCAATATTTGCCTTCACGTACGTGACGGACGAGATCGTGTACGAGGGCGGGACCACTGGGATCTCCGGGGCGCAGGCGGACGACGAAGTCTACGAGAACATCTACGAGAATGATTATGATGAAACCTCTTCCCTGACCTACTACTTCAGCACGACCACCACAAGCGGTTTCGGCACGGACTACCGAGCGTTTTCTACCTCGTATGGAACAGTGGACACGACAACAATTTGGAAAGACTTCGACGAGACGGCTCCTTTTATGAACTATCTTGACCCGCTAACAACAAGAACGATAAGCGGCGGCGATGGCACGCCAAGTCCTTCCGCTTTAAAAGGCTATGGTTGGAGAACGAGTGGTGTTTATGGTGATGTGATACCTGCTGGAACTTGGCAGTTTAACTTACGTTGGAGGTCTTCGAGCACAACTGGAACTGTCTATCTTCAAATTTGGGTTTATTCCTGCGATTCAGATGGTACAAATGTTACCAATCTTTTCTCGATAAAAGACACCACATACGACATCACCGGGGCCGGAACTGGCACTACTTATACTTACACCTATAATTCTTCTTCATCGTTCGATTTGACGAACAAAGTTTTGGTCGTTGAAATTTGGGACAATGTTGTTGTTAAAGGTGCTAATAACGCAACGCTCACGTTTGAGGCAAACAGTAACACATCATCTATGATTATTCCCTATGCGATTCACAAATATCGAGAGAACGTCCAGCACAACATCACAGGCATTTCCGCCTCTGACAACTACGAGCTCCAGATAGAGTACTACACGGCTGGCGACTCGGAGCCCTTTAGCGTTTACCTCTACAACTTCTCGACGAGCGGCTGGGACAACGTTGGAAATATCCAGGGCGGGAGCGCAGCCAGTCCAAACCTCTTCACATATGGTATTGCTGGCACGAACTACATCTCGGGGGGAGAGGTACGCGTCCGCTACGTACAGCCCGACAACGACTCCACGCAAACTTGTTTAATGATAGACTACGCGCGTGTTAAGAAAGTCACGTACACTTGGGAGCTCATCGAAACTTGGACTGGAACCGTCTCAGCCCCCGCCTCTTGGAAGCTCGTGGAGACGTGGTCGGGAAGCGTGAGCGCTCCGGTTGTGTGGGTGCTCGTGGAGACGTGGACGGGAAGCGTAAGCGCTCCAGCGCAGTGGAGCCTGATTGAAACATGGACAGGAAGCGTAAGTGCACCTGTGGCTTGGAGCTTGATTGAAACATGGTCGGGGACAGTTATAGCCCCCATACTTCCGACCAAGCCAGTGCTCTACCTCCCCGAGAATGGAGCGAGAACAACAGATAACACACCTTACTTTGAATGGATAAAAGGAGAAAATGCAGATTATCATCGCATAGAAGTAGATAATGACCCAGATTTTTCGTCTCCCATCGATAATGTGAACGTTTATGATAACAAGTGGACCAAAACCCCTCCAGGATATTCTCCGGGCACTTACTATTGGAGGGTTTGGGCTGTTAACGCTTACGGAGAAAACGTGAGCGAGAACACTTGGCAGTTTAAGGTAATTCTTGGATACTGGAATTTAATTGAAACTTGGTCAGGGACCGTAAGCGCCCCGGCGAACTGGAGGCTTGTGGAGAGCTGGAGCGGCACGGTAAGCTCTCCTGCGGCGTGGAGCATGATCGAGACTTGGAGCGGCACGGTAAGCTCTCCTGCGGCGTGGAGCACGATCGAGACTTGGAGCGGCACAGTAAGCTCCCCCGCCGAGTGGAGGGAGGTGGAGGCATGGCAGGGCACTGTTAACGCCCCCGCATCTTGGAAGCTCATGGAGACGTGGTCGGGAAGCGTCAGCGCTCCGGTTGTGTGGGTGCTCGTGGAGACGTGGACGGGAAGCGTAAGCGCTCCAGCGCAGTGGGTGCTCGCGGAGACCTGGACCGGAACAGTGAGCTCACCCGCAGAATGGAGGTTCGTTGAGGCATGGACGGGGACGGCAAGCGCCCCCGCATATTGGAGCACGATCGAGACTTGGACAGGAACTATCACAACAACCGCAACTTGGCAGCTGATCGAAAGTTGGGTCGGAACTATCAATGCGCCCGCGGCATGGCAATCCATTGAATCCTGGACGGGCACCATCAATTCGCCAGCCACCTGGTCGGACATCGAGATCTGGACGGGAACCGCCCAAACTCTGGCCATTTGGCAAAACGTTGATTCTTGGACTGGCTCTGTTTCGGCCCCCGCAACGTGGTCAATGGCTGAACTGTGGACGGGCACTGTAACCTCTCATGCGGCCTGGCTGCTTATCGAAGCTTGGTCAGGCGCGATTAACGCTCCTGCCTCATGGAGGCCAATCGAGGCTTGGTCGGGCACGATCACCGCTGCCGCGGAATGGAAAATCACCGAAACTTGGGCTGGCACGGTCTCAACAACCGCCGAGTGGCAAGTTGCAGAAATTTGGAGCAGCAACTTGAGTGCGCCCTCAAATTGGAGATCGATCGAATCTTGGACCGGAAGCATTAGCACTTCTGCGACATGGAGGCTTACGGAGACATGGACGGGAAGTGTGAGCTCACCGTTTACCTGGGATTTGATTGAGTCATGGACCGGAACAATCACATCAAATATGGCGCCTACCTCAAGTGTCAACGCTATGCCTGTCTACTGGTTGACTAATGCGCCATTTACAATAACCGCATCCGCCTCAGACCAAGATGGCACTGTGATCTCAGTAACGCTATGGTACAGGTACTCCGAGGATAACTCAAGCTGGAGCAATTGGAAGACCTTCGGCACGGACAATGAAAGCCCGTGGTCATGGTCTTTCAACGCTCCTGAAGGTGACGGTCATTATGAATTTTATTCCATCGCCAGGGACGACGATAACCAAGAGGAGGCGGCCAAAAACTTGGCGGAAGCTAAATGTGGCCTGGACAGGTTAGAGCCAACGATAATCTCGGTAACGATAAACAACGGCGCCAGCGTGACCTCCTCTTTAGACGTAACCATAAACATAGTCGCAACCGACAAGACATCGGGACTTTCACATATGAGGTTCAATTCTGGAGCTGGATGGTCTGAGTGGGAGAACTTCGCACCAACGAAATCTTACAGGCTTCCGCCTGGCGACGGCCTCAAAAATGTGTACGTTCAGGTGAGGGACAGGGCGGGACTTTCCTCCTTCGCAAGTGCCTCTATACTCCTAGAAACTTTGCCTCCTCCCCCGATGGGGGCTATAACTGTCACTATAGGGACCATAATCGCTGAGCAAACTGGTTCAGCTGACTTCACGCGATATGCAAAATACATGACGAGAGTTTGGATAACTGCAAAATACACTATCTCTAATGTAAGGGTTGACTTGGTTGAGCATGAGACGAAGCCAGCAGGCATACCTGCGCCTTCCGCGCGCGCGTGCTTCTATTTGGATATAACCACAACCGCCGATTTGAGGTCAATCGCGGAGATCACAATAGATTTCAGGGTGCCAAGACTCTGGGTCATCCAGAATGACATAGACGACCGAACTATCCGCCTGCTGAGGCTGGACGGCGTTTGGCAGGAGCTGCCGACGAGCATAATCGGCTCCGATCCAATTTACCTATACTATCGTGCGATCGCGCCTTCTCTGTCAATTTTCGCAGCCGTTGGGGAACCAAAGGCACCTGCGCCTCCGCAGGTTACACCCCCATACGTAACCCCCTCTCCCGGCCAAGTGCCACAGCCGGAGATCCCCATTATATTCTACCCAATGATAGGAATGGCGGTGGTGCTCTCGATCTTTGCCGTGGCTCACAGCCTGCTTAAGCCGCCCAGGTTTTACGTGCTGAAGAAACTCGAGCGGGAAGTGAAAAAGCCGGGAGTAAGGCAGGTTGGAAGGCCTTTACCAAAGCCAGAAGAGGTTTACATCGGACCCCCTGAAGAGGAAACTCTGGATAGGCTTAAGCGCATCGCGCGTAAGATGCAGAAAAAAACCAAAAAGGAGGCTGAACGATCCGGCGTGGGCGACGGCAAATGATTGCATGACCAATTAGACAATCCGTAGCGCCTAAGCAATTATTCGCTTTTCGACGATTTGGTCTCTACTGGCTCCTTGAGAGATACTTGGTCAGGTATTCGCCCAAATTCATGAACTCTCTAGCAGCTGGAGATTTGGGGGCATACATAACTATCGGTGTTCCAGCAGAGGTGGACTCACGAACCTTTGGGTCCTCAGGCACAGACGCAATAATCGGCCAACCTAGTGCCTCCTTCACGTCTGAAACCGAAAGCTCGTAAGGCTCTCCGAGAATCCTGTTCAAGACTACCCCGATTATATGGACTTTATACATATCGGCTAGATGAAACGTTTTTAAGGTGCTCGCAACGGTCGGAAGATCCGAATAAGAGACAATAATTACCTCATCGCACGCCTTCATGGCGGCCACCACATCACCGCCTATCCCGGGCGCGGAATCTATGATCATCAGCTTGTATTTTTCCTTAAGGGGGTCTAACACGGATTTCAGGTCAATGAAGTGAACCTGCTCGCGATAACCTATCGAACCCAGGATACAATACATGCCTCGACATTTAGTGACAGCCTTTTGAATGGGGACGCCCTCAGCGATAACGTCATGAATGGTAAATTTGGGGCTGAGTTCGCCAAGGTGCAGACCGAGGTTTGGCGCAGTGAGATTGGCATCCACTGCTAAGACATTGTCCTCACCCATTTTTTTGGAGAAATATGCTGCGATGTTGACCGCGGTCGTGGTTTTTCCCACGCCGCCCTTGCATGAGAAGACTCCTATCACGCGAGCAAGTTTTGTCCTTATTACTATACCTCGCTCCCGCTTTAGTTTGAGCGCGGATAGTAGCCCGGTATTGCTTTTATCAGCCATTCTCCGACCCACAGACTAACCCAAGAAATTTTTTACACATCCTCTATGAGATTTTATTGTATCTTGCTTGATTATATATATCTGTTTGACTAAAAAACTTTGAAGTGAGGATATTAGTTGCCCCCAACCCCAAAACCAACCACGAATTTAAATTAAAGAACAAGCGCAAGTTTCTATCGATGAGGAAAACCGATCGAGTCCTCCGGGAGGTACTACATAGGTTCTACGAGCGAGGGGAGAGATTTTTCAAACAAAAAGAGCTAGCCAAAGTTTGCAAAATTTCGCTAGGTACGATAAACCCGATTGTATCCCGCCTCGAGCAGTTTGGGGCCATCGAGCGCAGACCGCTTGGATTTCGTCTGACCGAACCAAGAAGGGCCCTGCTATACTGGGCTGTCACGCGCGATCTCGAAAAGGACATCGCCTACACCACCTTCGTGCCTGAAGAAATTAAAAAATTGGAGGCGGGGCTTCCAAGCGATGCGATACTAACCGCATATTCAGGCTTTAGAGCAAAGTTCGGCACGACGCCAACTGACAACCATCAAGTTTTTGTGTACGCTGACTCAGAGGCGATTAAACGCGCATTTAAGCCCACTTTCAGAGAAAAGCGTAATCTCTTCGTTCTGACCCCTGACGAACACCTCAGACAGCTCAGCGATAAAAATGTGGCGCCACTCGTTCAGATTTATGTTGATCTATGGCAGCTGGGGGCACATGCCAGCCGATTCGTTGAAGAGCTCGAGCAAAAGTTTAAATATGCCCCCTTTCACGCTTTCGATAGGGTGGCGATAGACGATATTCGCCGACGGCTCCAAAACTCCGATCGGCAAGACAAACGTAATTCACAAAAAGTTTTAAGATTGATTTTTCAGAAATGAAAATGCCCCGGTAGCTCAGCCCGGTAGAGCAATCGCCTTGTAAGCGATGGGTCGTGGGTTCAAACCCCACCCGGGGCTTCATACCAAAAGTATAAAAGCCTCCCTTATAAATGATTTTAACGACACAAATGGACGAGATAGACATCTACGAAATCGACCAGGCGCTCACAAAGGTGGAGAAGATGGTCGGCTCCCACAACCCTATCTCTGAGAGGAACTCCGAGCTCATCAAAGATTTTGAGGCCCACTGCTTCACCTCCGGACTTACCAAGATAAGGATAGTCAAGTACATGAGGTATTTGAGAAAAATAGCTGAGCGACTCGGGAAGGACTTCGACTCAGCGACAAGGGAGGACATCGAGCGCGTTGTCAACTACATAGAGCGGAGCGACTACTCGCCATGGACGAAGCATGATTACAAGGTTACTTTGAAGAGGTTCTACAAGTGGCTGAGGGGAGGTGAGGAGTATCCGCCAGAGGTGAAGTGGATCAAGACGACCATCAAGCAGAAGGACCTGACGCTCCCAGAGGGGCTCCTCACAGAGGAGGAGGTGCTCAAGCTCGTCGAGTCCGCTAACAACCCCCGCGACAAGGCTTTTATAATCACCCTATACGAATCAGGAGCTAGGATAGGGGAGGTCGGGGGGCTCAGGATAAAGGACGTAAGTTTTGAGAGGGGATATGCGAGGGTAATGCTTAGGGGAAAGACGGGCGCGAGAAATGTCATCGTGATAGCTGCATCCCCCTACCTCAAATCTTGGATCCAAAACCACCCCGCGAGGGACGATCCGAAATCCCCGCTTTGGGTTAACCTCGGGAGAGGATCAAAAAAGTATAAGGCCATAAGCTATCCCGCCTTGGCCAAAATCTTGAAAGTAGTTGCGGAGAAGGCCGGATTGAAAAAAAGAATTCACCCCCACATCCTCAGGCACAGTCGGGCGACATTTTTGGCATCAAAGCTGACGGAGGCGCAAATGAACCAGGTGTTTGGGTGGAAGCAGGGCAGCGAGATGCCCTCGATATACGTGCACCTTTCTGGGAGGGACCTGGACGATGCAATTATGGGCGTGTATGGTCTCAAAAAAGTCAAGGAGCAAAAAACCAAGCTTTTGCCCAAAACGTGCCCCCAATGCAGGGAAATAAACGAAATAGATGCTAGGTTCTGCAAGATCTGCGGCATGCCGCTGGACTTGGAGGTGGCGATCGAGCTTGAACAGAGGCGAAGGCAGGCTGACGAGATCATGAATCTCCTCTTACGCGATCCTGAAGTAGTTGAAATCGTAAGGCGAAAGCTTCTCGAAATAAAAGGGAAAGGGCAAACCGAAAGCCAATAGAAAAAAAGAACAATTTTCTAGCCCGCGCTTTTTTGCTATTTTTTCCGTTTTTGGATTTTTCGACATCTTCACTGCGCAATTCGTTACCATGAAAATTTTATTGTTTTTTCTCGCAACTGATCCCATTTTAAAATTCATTTTTACTTTTAGGCGTACATCCCGTTCTCTTCCCTTGGCTTCTCGGCCTTGTCGGGAAAAGGCAGCATGATGTAGAAGTTAAGGTCCTCGATGTGCTTTCCCGGGACTATTTTGTCGGCCAGCATTACCACGAACTTTGCGTCGCGCTCGTCCTTCAGCCTGTAGTTGTAGGTCTTCTCCATCCTCAGCATTATCGCTTTAAGGATGACGTAAACCTCCTCTTCGCTCGCGAACTTTTTGAGTATTCCCGAGAGAGTTTGACCCAGCTCGCGGCACCTCGCGAAGCTCAGCCTCGACGCCTCTATAGCTCCCGCTCCGGCCGGCTTCCTCAGTTCCCTCATTAGAGCTTCCCACATTTTCATGATCTCCGATCTAGAGGCGCGGAGCTCCTCGAACATCACGAGTCCCCCTTTCTCTGAGTGGTACCTGTAAATGTCCTCGAATGGCGTCGATGTCTCTTCTATGAAATCTTCGTTTATCGTATACCTGACCCTCAGCTTCGCCTCAGGTTCCCTGGCCGTGTGCTTTTTGCTGTGGGATTCGTATATCTCCTCGACCTTCAAATCCATCTCCGTTAGGTTTTCCGCTTCAAACGGGTCGGCGCTCCACCCGCACGTCTGGCAGTCCACGAACACCTTCATCTTCTTCTCCATTTCCACCACCTCCTAGAGGTACATAAGGTTCTCTTCAACTTTGCCGAGCTTTCCAGCCCTGCTTTCTGCCACCTTTTCCCCCTGCTTCTCATTTGCCCTCCTCATCTTGAACTCCTCGTATGTCATTGCCTCGCAGTCCAGCACAACCTTGCCAGGGTAGATCTGATTTGCGATCTCGCAGAGCTTCCTCACGTTTTCTTCCCCCTCGACCCTGAAGCCCATCCAGTACTCTAAAAACGTGAGCACCGCCTTCATTGCCATGTAGCCCTCCTCCGGGGAAGAAGCTAGCCTCAGGAACCCGAAGACAAGCCTTGCGCGGTCCAGCACCTTGTCAGTGTTCAGGTCTGAGAGATTTACTGCTCGCGTAATTGGAAGTTTTATCCTCCTGTGCTCGTCCACGAACACGACCTTCTTTATCTCGTCGAGCACTCGCTGGTTAACCCTGAACTTCCTTAGGAGAAATTCGCTGTTCAGCGTGGTCTCAACTCTTTCGATTGATTCCTCATCCATTTTTTATCACCTCCTTAAATTTTTCAGAGCCGTTCTTCTTTTCAATCGCGAACAAGTGGCGATGGTCTTCACACCCACGTCACGCTAAACCTTGGAATGACCCGAGTCCTGTCTTTTGTTAGTTAGATTATTGAAAGTGAAACTTGGTGTTAAGACTGGACGGAAAATCTCACCAACCTATCGCTCCACTTGAATTCACCAACCCATAAAAATGAGCCATCGAAGGACAAGTCACTGGGCTTAAGAAGACCATCTTTGGCTGTTGAAGGATAGTTTGTGTTGAAGTCCTTCTGGCCTAGGACTATGTCAGGTGGATCATCAAGCTTGGTCGGAAGTCTGCTCCATATAAGAATGCGGTTGTTTGCCATGTCGCTTACAAAAAGATTATCACCATAGATAGCCACTCCTGAGGGATAATAGAATTTTATAGGCGGACCTTCATGATGAAGTGGCCCATTTCTTTGGAAAATGTTCCCAAGTAAAATTATATTTGGTCGTTGGTTGTTCTTTACGATAGGAAGATCCCAAACTAGGACCCTACCACTTTGGTCAACCACAGCCAAGCGTTTTCCATCAGTGCTTATCTGACCAGGGTGATCAAGTCCGTTCAGGTCCATACCCTCCACATTTTCGGGAACAGGTGGAAGTAATTTGGGTTCGGTTGTATCAAAATCAGGCTGTCCCAAAACGAAATCTGCTGGGGTTTGATTCTCTGTTGGAATTTTATTCCAGACAAGTATCCTATTGTTTCCCTTATCGCTTACGAATAAACTTATCCCGTCTGTCGCTAGGCTTGTTGGTCCATTTAAACCAGTCTTTCCAGCGCCACTTGGGCCCCATTCAAACCATTTCCCTCCCAATCCCAATACTACGTCCGGTGGCTGATCGTCTTTATCGGGAATTGAATTCCAGATAAGTACCTTTGAACCCTCTCTATGGGCCATGAATAATTTTTTCCCATCGGAAGCTGTGCTTCCGCCAATGGGTGCAAAGCCTATTGGCTGTCCGCCGCCGACAACGATATCTGCTTGAGCACAGCTCTCGTCCGGAAGATATTTGTAGATAAGCACGCCTCGTCCATCGATGCCAATAAAAAGATGTCTTCCATCAGAAAAAGGCATCCCTCCGCTTTTTCTTGAAACAAAAATGTTAGTTTCAAAATCTGGCGCGCCTAACACCACATCGGCTTTTGCTCCGGAAATTATTGGTATTTTGTTGAAAATCAAAACTCGATTGTTATTTGTGTCAGCAACGAATAAGCGTTTACCATCACTACTAACTCCCCAAGGGGAATAAAATGTATCAGCAAATAATCTAACGTGATCTGGACCTAATACATATTCATCCCTAGTTCGAAGAACACCGACAGTCACATCTGGTTTCTGGTCAGCATTAACTGGAAATGTATTCCAAATATAAACGTGGTTGGAGAAGGCAATAAATAATTTACCGTCTCTCAAGGCTGTACTAGAAACCGGGCTTGGAGGCTCGTCCCCAAAACGTACCCGAAGGAGAAAGTCTGGTGGTTGATTATTTATCGTTGGAATTTTACTCCAAACAAATGCTGCACGAGCGTTGTAATCGCCGACTACTAAATGTTCACCATCAAAAGCGATTGTTCTTGGCGTTTCCAGACCGACAGACCCATCAATAACCACATCGGGTGGTTGATTGTTCGTCGTTGGAAACTTGTTCCAAATAAGAAGTCTTCCATCTACAGTACTTGTTACAATAACTCGCTCCCCATCAGTAAAGACGTCCCAAGGCCATCCAATCCTACCTGGATTATCACTTGGACTAGAAAAGGACAGCGGCCAAGTGTTAAAATCGGACACACCCAAAACCAAATCAGCAAGTTCCCCATTTTTTGTGGGAATATTGTTCCAAATTAGCACGCGTTCGTTGAAGGTATCTGCAACGAGAAGACGTTTGCCATCGGTCGAAATCCCTATGGGATAGTTAAGACCATCCCTCCCCAATCGTGGTACGTTAGAATTCATGTCAGGCTGTCCGACCACAACATCGGCTGGCTGCCCGTTTTTTGTTGGGATAGAATTCCAAATTAAGACACGGTGGTTTCTTGTATCTGAAACTATCAAGCGCTTGCCATCAGTAGCGACTCGTGATGGGTGATCCAGAACAGATGGCCCACCACTTTCGTTAAATCCAGTTTCATACAAAATAATGTCAGCTTCCTGCCCTGTCATGAACCAGCCAGTCGGTTTTTTTGTTACATATTTGTAAGTGGGTTTTGTTTTTTCTTCTGTTATTTGCCTTGGTGGTGTCAGACCTGCGATGAAAAAATAACCTAGAACAACGGCCAGCAAGACGATAATTACCGCCACGATGACAACCGTGGTGGCAATCCCTCGCGAATTTGACATTACACCACAATTATTGTCATTTAAAAAAACTTAAAAATCCTTTTTATCGCCGGCATGGCTCTGCGATAGGTCAAGAGTGTTCTGCATTTTTAAAGTGCACGCAGGATTCGCCAAGCATGTCCAAAATCACCTCCCCCTCTATTTCCATGAACCTAACGACCCTGCCAGGCTCGGAGAGGAAGGGAAACGCCTTCTTCCAGTTCTCAAATCTGTCGTTGGAAACAATCTTGCAGTCCTTCGCATGAGCGTACTTGATCAGCCAGAAATCCGCGTCCGTCCCCGCCGGCGCCTCTATTATCTGGCCGTCCTTCACCATCTCCTCGAGCAGCACGCGCTCGTTTTCCGCGTCCTCCCAGCCCTCCTTACGCTCGGCAGCTGACGCCATCGCCTGAGCCTTTAGGAAGATCCTCAGGCCAGGCCCTATTATCGCCACGGGCTTGAACCCTTCGCTTTTTAGAGCGCGCACCATCCGCATGAGCCTCCCCACGCTAGGCGCGTTCCTGTAGTGGATCACGTTCGCCCCATCCACGGCGATCGGAACCCCTTCTTCGGCCCTGGTCTCGCCCACTGGCACCTGAAGGCTTTCGCCGAGCTTCCTCACGCCTTCCTCAACCTTCCGCGCGTGGTTTCCCAGGGTTACGGCCAGGTTAAGGCACCTCGACCTGTCCGCGTTTGAAAGGTCTAGAGCTGAGAGGTGCTTGAGCCTCTCCCTGATCTCGCCTATCTCTTGGATGTGCTTCCTGGTTTTCTCGATGATTTCCTCAAAAACTGGTCTGAACACAAAAACCACCTCCGAAAAATGGTTTGAGATTTTGGGAACTCTAAAACAAAAAAAAAGATCGCTACAAAATTTCTTCTATTGAATTTGGATAGTACTCCAATTAATCTACTGGAACAGAACTCAAAATCATTATGCGTCTCACTTCCAGAACAAAAATATCGACGTTTTCTCAGAAGCAGCTTCTGGTATTTTTACCCAGATTGTCTGTTCAATAGGATACCACTCAAGCGAGTTCCCGACGTTATCGGTTACCAAGAATACTTCTTTTCCGGGCGAAATTGAGATGCGAACATACCAGCCTTTCTCGACGTTGCCGTAAATTTGTACCTCATGTGGGAAAACAAGTTTTTCTGGTCTCGGAAGTATTGCACAGGAAATAACGATTCCTATTGCTACCCCAATCAGAGTCGTCGCGACTGATACTTTACATAAGTGGCGTGACCTCAATCATCTCCTCCTCTCAAATCTTCTGCTTATCTTAATTTTTTATTCTTTCCCCTGGCTCAGCATTTCTGAGGACATTTGTTGCGCTTCCGCGCCTCTCAGCGGCCAGTTGGGGGACGGAACGACCCTGTGCCCGAGCTGCTGCGCGTACGGAGAATCGGTCGGAAGCCCCTCCATCTGCCTCCACACGAACCACAGGTGTGAAAGGAACAGCTTCGCGACCTTGCGCTTCGCCCGGTTGTCTATGTGGCCCAAGGATATCGCGCCTTCCGGCTCATACTTCCGCTTGTTTTTTGTGGGCAACTGCGAAGAGGGGACGATTTTTATCCCCTTTTCCTTGCACTTCTCTATTTCCCTCTGCTTGAACCTGTCGTACCACCCGCGGTAGAACTCGTTGTTCGCCTGCAAAAGCTGCTTGACGACCTTCCACATGTGCGTCCTGAGGCTCTGGTTCCACTCTGCCTTTTCCCCCTTCCTGCGCTTCGGAGCCGCGCCGTCCACCACGTGCAGCCCCGCGTATTTCCACAGCGAGGACACGTGCGGGCTCCTGGAGATGTCGTCCACCCAGGAAATTATTCCAGCGGCCATCGCCGGACCTATGCCCTTTATATTCTTCAGCCACTGCCACACCAGTATCGTTTCGAGCTCGTCTTCGATCTGCTCGAGGATGCTCTTCTCATCCCTCTTGAGATCCTGTGCCACGGAGTGCAGCTTGGCCGACTGCAGAGGCGTGATCAGGTTGAGCAGCTCATACATCCGCAGCCTGTTCTCCGTGGCGACCCTGAGCTTCTGGAAGTCGTAATACATCTCCACCAGCACTCTGAGCCTCGGGTGCTTAAGGCGCGCGCAGCGCTCCCTCATCTTCCTCAGGCCGGCGGGCAGCGCTGATTCTTCGGCTTCGAAAATGCCTTCTTTTACGGCATTTTCTTCTGTGCTGGTTTTTTCGATTTTATCCCGGGCTTCAGTAGCCCCCAAGTGGTTTGCAGACCGCCCTTGGGTTTCACCATTCAAATGGCTCGCATTGGTTCTCTGGGTTTCAAAAACGTAATGGCTCGCATCCCCTTCAGCTTTACCTTCAACACGATCCGACATACACCATCACCTCCCGAAAATCCGATTTATAAGCACTATGAAACAGAGTTCCATCCGTTCGTGCAGGCGAATTGGTCAAAAAAAAGTAGTTCGCATATTCTCACTGGGGTTTCATTTTGAGCTTGGCTCACATACGGGAGGTGGGCTTCGAGTGTTTTTGGCTCGCAAGTTTATATTGGTTTTCACTTTTTGAATGGCTTCAGTAAACCTTTCCAAGGCACCCTTTTTAAGCGATATGAAACTGCGTTCCATTCCCCTTTTTTAGGGATATCCTGGACCAAACTGCGCTCTGTGTCTTTCTAGTGGGTGCGATGCCGTTTTAGAGACGTGTGTTTCGTGTGCTTGCTTTCTACTCAAAATTTCGGTCTGACGTTTTTTGCGTATGTTTTTCGTGCGTATGTATGTTTCAATTTCGGACTTGCCTAATGCGTATGTATGAATTCAAAACGTTGGGGGTGTCGGGCAGAAAAGAACACATGAACACACGAACACACATACGAACAAACATACGATTTCAGAGCTTTGGAAGCAGGGTTGACTGGCAGGCAAATGAACTCACGGCGAACAAAAAAAGGAACATGCAAACATACACTGAACGTCATAGCAGGCAGTCTATACGGTTCGGCAAAGGCATTCGAAGGCGTATGTATGTGTGTATGTATGTGGCGTATGTATGTATGAACTAAGATCTCGCTATTGAAAGCGCACGTATGTTTGTCTGCGTATGTTTCCGCGCTTTCATGCTCTCTCACAAAATTTTGAAAAAAAAAAAGAAAGTCCTAACTGCGAACCTGCGGGGGAACCTTTTTTGCGATAGAAAGCGTTTTGTGGCTTTTTAAGGCTCTTTTATTTCGGCTTCCATTTCAAGAATGAGATTCGGATAGTTGTCTTTTCTGTTCGTCCAGGCGTTGTCGGTCAGGCTTTTTACCGCCACTTTCCTGCCTATGAACTCTTGAACTCTTTCGTAAGACTTAGGATACTCTTTTTTGACGTATTCTGACGCGTCCTTGATATGCCACACTACCGTCCTGCTGAGATCTTCAGGGATGTGTTCCCAGCAGTAAACTTCTATTTCGTAGCGCGCGGTCAAAGAATCGCCCAAGTGCATAGGTATGAGTTTGCCGCACACTTTGCATGGGTGGAAATAACAGTCGCACACACTCATCACCTCATTTTCTTTTTCGTCCCTTCCTTCGCCGTCTTTCCATTTCTTTTTCCAGCTTGAGGTAGCGCCTCATCATTTTTTCTGATATTTCAACAAATCCGACGGCGTTCCCGCACTTGGTGCAGATCACATCTTCGCCGCCGGTCGCCTTTCGCCTTGCGAAGTCGTCGTTGGCGCAGAACGTGCAGTAAAATTTGCCGGCGGGCCTGTTCAGCATGGCGACACCTTCTCTGTTTTGCTGTCGAGGCCCGCCGGTCCTTTTTAGGCTCCGCTATAGTCCGATTCCGATTCAAATGTGGTAACTACCAGCTACTGCCTCGCGCCAAAAGTGCTGCCGGGAGTGCGGCTTGATCACGAGCAGCGTGTCATCAAAAAATTAGGGTAAAAGCTGATTTTTATAGAAACAAGAGGGCCGCGTAAGTCATCGTCAGGACTCAACGTAAATCTCATATATTGGCCCCTGCTCAGTGTGGGGGCCCCCGCACATAGCTTCATTGTCGGTGCTGTCCGTTACGGTTACTGCGAACCTGATGGTTCTTCCCGCCATTGATTCTCTGATGGTACCGCGGATGAGGCCCTTGCTCTCGTCCAGCCAGAGTCCTGCCAGCGCGAAGTCAGCGTATCCCGGCCTCAGAGACCACCAGTATGGCGGTTTGCCCCCTTCGACCCAAAGCGTGGCACCGTACGGCTGCCCCGCTTTGGCGTTTGGTAGCCGAATGTTATCGAGAAAAGCCTGCTGAAACTCTGGGATCGGTGGGCCTGGGTCCAAATCTGACTGCTTCCTGTACTCCCTTATTTGTATGGCGAGGGTTGCAGTGGCCGTGCTCGTTCCATCGGTAACTTCAACGTCAAAGTAATAGACTCCGGGCTCAGCCAGTGCTCCGCCGGTCCCATGTAAAACCCCTGTGAGCGGATCTATTGTGAGTCCTGCTGGCGGAAATCTCCCACCAGTCGGTTTGCCCCAGGTATATCCAGTTACGCCGGGAGAACCGCCGTAAGCCATGAGCTTTACAGGGGTCACATGGTAAGTGACGGTTCCGTCAGGCGAAACGATTTTCCATGCTGGATGGATCACCCACCTTGTGTCGATCCTTAATGGGATGCCTGCCTTTGTTGCACCCCCGCCTGGAGCCGTGGTAGGTATTGACAGAGTCGTGAGTATGGTGACAATTAAGGACGCAACAAAAACAATCGCAACTGCAACTGATATTAACTTTTTATTCATGCTTTCACCTTGATAAATTGGTTTGCTCTTTTTAAATATTTTTAGCGCTGATCTCCGTAGCCGATATCTTTTGCTGAAAGGTGTTCCAGCTTGTCTTGCAACGCGGACTGTAATTGATCCTCTCCCTGCGGATGGAGCCACCCTCTTTCCATGTCACCCAGGCTTCCCACGATGTCGGGCCTATACCCCACTTTACTACTGATATCAGCTCCCCCTTTTACGATTTTATTCATATAGGCCTGGATCAGCACCGGTTGTCTGATGCGCTTCTCCTCAAGCCTGTCGATCTTCTCCTTCAGGTCGGCCAGCCTGTCGGCGGCGAGTTCGGTTTTTCCACTTCTTTTTGCCTCGAAATTCCCATCGATGTCCACAAATATCTCATATCCTTTGTAATCTTGGAGCTTCATGCTTTCACCTCCTGCTCAAAGCTCTTCTACATTTGTTCCGAACTGCTTGAGAACTACTGCGGCGAAATCTGCACCAAATTCCCTCTCAAGCTTCTCTGCCGCTTTTTCGAGGGCATGCTCTTCATCTTTCGCCTCCACATCGTAGTTCAACGCGTAGGCAACGCGAAAAGTTTTCAACATATCACCTCCGCTCAGGGTTCGGACAATATCCGATCGATATCCTCTTTTTTTCTGGAGGTCCACAAAGCCGCTGTGGGAGGACACCCAAACAAGCCTCGCCTTTTCAATTGTGCTCGTTCGAAGACCACCATTTCATAGCCATCCTTTCTTCCCGTGTCCCACCCCACCACAAGCAACCCCTTGTATCCGCTTTTTAGGAAATGTTCTCTCCACTTCCACGATGCTTCGACCCTTTCCTTCCAAATCTTTCCGCTCTTTCCGCAAATGGTGCACCCGAATTTTCTCCTCAGTTCCCCAATCACTTCGTAAAGCCTCGGGGGCTCCAGCTTGAGAAAATTGCTCACGTCCACCACTACTTCCAGGACGCACTCGTTGAGCATTTTTGCCAGCCACTTCTTAGGGTAGAGGTAAATCCCTCTGCCGAGGTCTCCCAGATCCCTCTTCAACCGAGCGTCCAGTTTGAATCCTTCACTTAAAATTTTCACTGCGTTTGCGACCTTGGTACCGTGATATCCGGTTTTAAGCGTTCGCTCCGTCATCACCTCACCCACACTCTCCCTCAATATATTAAATGGGGAGCAATTTTTTGACGAAAAGGAATAAAACGCCCCCTTTTGGCAAAAGGGGCGTTTAAACGGCTCCGTTTGGGGTCGGTTTTTGGCACGCGGGATTTGCTGAAATTTCAAAAGAGATTTTTCCAAAAATTAGTAAATAAGTGCCCCTCTGCCAAAAAGGGGCACTTTACGGTCTCTTCTGGCATTTTTCTCTTTTTTAAGGGATTTTTCAGAGAGGTCCTAATGATCTATGGTTTAATTGTTCTTTTCCGATTGTTTGCCAAGTTCGTAAATATCTTTGCCCTGTTTCTGTTTCTTCTATCCCGAACCTTATATGTCCGTAGTTGAATGCTTGAACAACTTCCTTCGATATCTTCTTCTGCAGCTTTACGCCGTAGAGCTCTTCGAAAGCCTCCTTGATGCTGTCGAACGACCTCGGGAACCTGTGTATCTTGCAGGCGACGTAGGTCAGGTGGCCGAGAAGTTTTTCTTGAGAGCGATGTTTTCCGCTGGCTAGGCCTTGCTTTCTCAGGTTCGCGTAGGCCCTTGCTATGTCCTCTCTGACCACCTTCGGAAGGGATAGATAGGCAGCAATCGTCCCTATGCAGTAGAAGACATCATGCCATCCCTCCCTCTATG
>Ga0080004_1064011_pt1 | contig 18771 bp, 19 predicted proteins | sample WasSprMetagenome_FD_69207 | JGI IMG/M metagenome (GOLD analysis project Ga0080004, IMG submission 69207) | Sulfidic aquatic microbial communities from Washburn Spring, Yellowstone National Park, USA - WS (SPADES assembly) (version 2) | ecosystem: Environmental > Aquatic > Thermal springs > Hot...
GTTTAAACTCATCAGGGACAAGTCGAACCCCTACAGAGCTGTCGCGTTTGTAGCCTGCCTATGAGGGATTGAAACGCACAACCGGAGCCTGGGCATCCGGGGCATGCTCTTCAGTTTGTAGCCTACCTATGAGGGATTGAAACAAATTCTGGAGACCTCCGAAGGCGGTCCTCCAGAACGTTTGTAGCCTACCTATGAGGGATTGAAACACTATTTCAACACCCAGGGAGAGATCGCGCACGCCGGTTTGTAGCCTACCTATGAGGGATTGAAACAAGATCAGCTCGTACTTGGTATCGAAGGGTTCTCCGAGTTTGTAGCCTACCTATGAGGGATTGAAACGGGTACACGAAGGTCGACCTCCACCATCCCCTCTTTGAGTTTGTAGCCTACCTATGAGGGATTGAAACGGTGGTATGAGTGCAGGGACGATGGAAGTGAGGATATGTTTGTAGCCTACCTATGAGGGATTGAAACAAAGATTTTTGACTTTGTTCCCGAGGCGGCTGATGGGTTTGTAGCCTACCTATGAGGGATTGAAACTTCTAAGAGATCGTCTGAGTGTTCGTCCCTCAGACAAGTTTGTAGCCTACCTATGAGGGATTGAAACGGTAGAGGAAGCACCTGGTGTAGCCGTGCCTCCCATGAGTTTGTAGCCTACCTATGAGGGATTGAAACCCAAACAAACATTCCTGTTGTTCAGAAGTTTCGTTCTGGTTTGTAGCCTACCTATGAGGGATTGAAACACCGGTACGTTATTCTGTACCCAGCCCTCTGGGAAGCGTTTGTAGCCTACCTATGAGGGATTGAAACTCTCGCTGCGCCTGGGTTTTTCGGGTGCGTCTTCCCCGTGCTCTTCGTGTCCTGAGCCCTCTTCATAACCGGAATCTCCTCTTGCCTCAGAAAAGGTTGATTTTCCGTTTCCCTGGTGCCAGCTTTTGACACTCTCACCGTTTACCATGGTTTCAGGAATGATTGCCCAGGGTGGGGGTGAGACCATGCGGAAGCGGTGGATGCGGGAAGCTGCGATACCTGTGGTGCTTGCGGTGGCTGTGTCTCTCCTTGCCGGATGTGGTAGTGTTCCTTCAGCCGGCTCGGGAGTCTCTCTGGAAATCCGGGTGCTTGAGGTGGTCACCTACACGGCGAGAATTCAAGTGACCTTTGCCAACCGGAGTTCTTTCACCTTCTATCCCAAGAGCACCACGGTCCGTGGGGAGGAGTGTTCCCTCTGGAGTGCTGCCTGCGTTACCCTGGAATTTTCGACATCGTTGAGCAGTGGCGGTGCGCCGCTTTTGCCTGGAGAGACGCGCTCGGTCACCGAAGTGGTGCCTCTCAGTGATGGCTACACACGCGTGCGATGGGTGGAATTCGTCGTGAGGGGGCGCCTGGGAGGCTCCTGGCTTGAGGTTGCTTTTGCCTGGAGAGACGCGCTCGGTCACCGAAGTGGTGCCTCTCAGTGATGGCTACACACGCGTGCGATGGGTGGAATTCGTCGTGAGGGGGCGCCTGGGAGGCTCCTGGCTTGAGGTTGCCTCAAACAGGGTGTACTTCTGAAACGTTTTCACCCCTTCACGGCCCCGGAGAGTAACCCCCCAATGATGTATTTCTGGAAAAAGAGAGCGATGAATACCGGTGGGAGACTGGCCAGGACCCCACCAGTAGCCATCATGCCGAAGTCGATGGAGTGCCGACCGGAGAATTCAGCAATGGCCACGGGGATGGTCTTGGCCTGAGGCGTTGAGGTGAGGATGAGGGCGATGAAGAACTCCTCCCAGGACATGAGGAAGGCAAAAAGAAGAGTAGCCACAATCCCGGGGAGGGAAAGCGGGAGGATGACCCGGAAAAGCGTTTGCAGGTGGGTACATCCGTCGATTTTTGCCGCATCTTCAAGGTCCCGGGGGATGGTGTCGAAGTAGGTGCGCATCATCCAGATGACGAAGGGAACGAGGATGGCTGAGTACACGAGGATGAGGGCTTCTTTGGTGTCGAGCATTTTGAGGTTGCTGAACATCTGGTAGAGGGGGATGATGACGGCAATAGGGGGGAGCATGTACGAGAAAAGTAGAATAAAGAGCACCCGGTCTTTCCCGGGGAAACGAAGCCGAGAAAAGGCATAGGCGGCAAGAACCCCTAAGGCCACGCAGATGACCGTCACAAAAGTTGCCACGTAGAGGCTGTTTGCCATGATTTTCCGGAATTCGCTCTCTGGACCCTGCCCGAAAAGAATGCCAGCATAGCGGGAAAACGACGGGTTTTCGGGAATCCAGCGAAGGGGGATACGTAAAAGGTCTTTCAGGTCGGCAATGCTTGAGATGAAGAGCCACGCCGGTGGGGCAAGGAGGAGGAAAGCCAGAAGCACCGAGAACACCCCGATGATGATGCTTCGAACAATTCGTCTCCGTCGCAGGCCCATGGTATCACCTCAGTACTCAATCTGCCGCTTCATAGCCCGGGTGTAGAGGAGCGCAAGAACGGCCACAATCAGGGTGATGAGGTATGAAAGCGCTGCACCCCGGCTGAAGTGGAGGAATTTAAAGGCTTCCTGGTAAGTGAGAAAGGAGATGACTTTGGTGGCGTTTGCCGGTCCACCCTGGGTCATGACGTAGACGATATCGAAAACCCGGAAGGCATCAAGGGTCCGGAGCACGAGGACCACGGTCATCGTGGGGCCGAGGAGGGGAATGGTGATTTTCCAGAGGCTCCGGAACCACCCGGCGCCGTCGACTTCAGCGGCCTCGTAGAGTTCCCGGGGAATGGTCTGGAGGCCGGCCAAGAGCAGCAACGCCACAAGGGGTGTGACCTTCCACACGTCGGCGGCAATGACACAGTGCATGGCACTCCAGGGCCTGGTGAGCCAGGGCTGGTACTTCTCAATGAGGCCGAGCTGCTGCAAAAGCGCATTGAACGCCCCGTAGTTAGCGTTGAAAATCCACTTCCACATGATGGCATCGACGGTAATCGGCAGCGCCCAGGGCAAAAGCAAGAGGCTGCGGAGGATGCTTCGTCCCCGGAATTTCTCATTGAGAAGAAGGGCGATGAACAGCCCAAGGACCATTTCGATGGCGATGGAGACCACGGTAAAATACGCCGTCCTCCCCACGGAGCTCCAGAAGTACCCGCTTTTGAGGATATCGATGTAGTTGGCCAGGCCCACGAAGGGGGTTCCTGCTCCTCTCCGGGTGAGGTCAACCTGGAAGAGGCTGAGACGCAGCGAAAGCCCCATGGGGTAGAAAATGATAACGCCGATGAAAACAAAGGAGGGGAGGATGAGCGCCCAGGCAAAGGCGGTTTCTCTTCTTCGGAGAAGACCCCCTCTGGGGTAAATCCCGGAGGGGGTCGGTGGAACCTTACTGTGCATACCGCTCCATGACCTCTTTCGTTCGGGACACGGCGTCGTCCATCGCCTGTTTGGGGGTTTTGGCTTTGGTGAGCGCTGCCTGGAGTTCCTCACTCAGAATGAGGGAGAGCTGGGAGTACCAGGGGACCTGGGGCCGGTCGAAGATGTAGTGGATTTGTTCCTTGGCGACTTTGATGAGCTCCGGCTGCTGGGCGATGAGTTCCGGATCGTCGTAGAGGGACTTCCAGATGGGGAGGGCATTCTGGCTGTACTTTTTCTGGACTTCTTTGCTCGCAAGGTACTGGATGTAGTCCCAGGCTTCATCGGGGTGCTGGCTTGAGGTGAGAATGCTCAGCCCCATGCCACCGTTGCAGGTGGCGCTCCGCCGGCCATCAGGGAAGCCAGGAATCACGGCGATAACAGCGTCTCCGGCAATCTGGGATTCGGCGGGGTCATTGGCGAGGTTGTACATGTACGTCCAGTTGAGACCGAACGCCGCCTGTCCGGCGGAGAACACCCGCCGCACCTCTTCGTAGAAAGATTCGATACAGGCCGGGTTGAAAAGGCCCTCGTCCATGTGCTGCACCATGAACTCCAGGGCTTCAAGGGGTTTCCCCTCGTTCATCGTGGGGTTTCCGGCTTCGTCAAAGAGCGTCCCTCCCATGGCGTAGACGTACTGGAGCCACTGGATGACCACGGCTTCACCCTGTCCCCAGGCGTCGATGATGGGGTACTCGACGATGTTCTGGGCTTTCAGTTTCCTCGCAATGTCGATGACCTCGGTCCAGTAGGTTGGGGGCTTGGCACCAACGGCTTCAAGCATCTTTTTGTTGTAGAAGAAGTACTCCCAGTCGTTGAGCCAGGGCATCCCGTAGAGCCGGCCCCTGTACGTCACGGCAGAGAGCACCTCGGGGAAGATGTCGGCCCGGTCTTCTTCGGAGAGCCGCTCGGTGACATCAAGAAGCCATCCCGCCTCGGCGAACTCTGCCGGCCAGATACAGTCAAGGAGGATGACGTCATAGGTTCCGGCTCCACTTGCTGCGGCCACGACGATTTTGTCGTGGAGTTCTTCGTAGGCGACAAAAGAGAGCTTCACGTCAATATCGGGCCGCATCTTCAGGAACTCCTCGGTCATGGCCCGGATGTCACTCTCCTGGTACCCTGCCTGCTTCATGAAAAGCCCGCTGATTTCCACCTTCCCCAGGGCGCAGGCTCCAAAAAGCACCACACCCACAAGGCAAAGCATACCGATGAGCCGTCGCATTTTTCTCCCTCCCTTATACCGCTACGGCGCGCTTTTCCGCTGCCGAGCGGTAGATTGCCGCAAGGACCTTCATGTTCCTCAAGCCCGCTTCCGCACCGATTCTCGGCTTTTCCCCACCGAGAATCCACGCACTCATGGCGTCCACTTCCCGGGCATATAAGGGTTTCGGCTCAAGCTCGAGTTTCTGCCACGAAGAAGATACCCGCTTCTGGAGGGCATCGTAGCCCTTCTCTTCTTCGAGGAAGAGGCACCACACCTCTCCCCCGGGGTCCTGGCCAATAGTGTGCTGGGCGACGATGGCCCCTTTCGTGCCGTAGACTTCAAGGACGTTCCGTGCTGCTTCGTCGGGGACGTTGAAGAAGTTGTCCACAAACCCCTGCGCCCCATTCCGGAATTTGAGGAGGACGGTGCTTGTGTCTTCCACCTCGTAAGCATGGGTGATGGTGTCGAGGAACCCGAAGACTTCCCGGATTTCCCCAAAGAACCACTCGAGGAGATCCACGCAGTGGCACCCCATGTCGGTCAGGGCACCGCCGCCTCCGGTGGCTTTTGTCTGCCGCCAGGCTCCTGGGATGGGAGGGTAGAAACAGGTGAGCTGGGCCCGGGCAAAAACGGGTTGCCCCAGCTTCCCCTCGTCGATGAACTCCTTGATGCGCTCGTGGTAGACGTTGTACCGCATCATGAAGGCAACGCCGAACTTGAGGTTGTTCTTTTCTGCAAGCTCCAGGAGCTCTTCCGCTTCCTCAACCCGGAGGGCAAGGGGCTTTTCACAGAGGACGTGCTTCCCCGCCTCAAGGGCTTGCTTTGTCTGAGTGTAGTGGAAAGCCACGGGGGAGGCGATGTATACAGCATCGATGTCCTCGCGAAGGAGTTCCTCCACTGTGAGGTGCACCCGGGGAATCCCAAAGGCCGCTGCTGCGGCAGAGAGGGCTTCTCTGTCCACGTCCATGAGGGCGATGATTTCGCTTTTTTCGGCAAAGTGCAGGACCTCAGGAATAGTCCGCCGCCGGGCGATACCTCCTGCACCGATAACTCCCCATCGGACTTTCATGGCTTCCTCCTATCGCCTGAAGTACTGGTAGACCTTGTCAAAGGCGGCGATCATGAGGTCCACATGACGGTCCTCGTACACCGGATGGCAGGGGAAACAGAACGTCCGCTCTTCAAGCCAGGCGGCATTGGGGCAGTGGACCTTGTCGTACTCGACGCTTTTCGGGTCGGTGTACTCCTTAGAGCGGAAGGGGAACTTCACCCGCCCGAAGCCGTTGTGCTTCAGGAAAGCCTCTTCCCGGTACATCTGGGGCCAGAGTACCGGAGCCACAGGCACCCCCTCGGCCTCAATGGCTTGCCAGAATTCCTTGATAGAGCAGCGGATTCTCCCGGTGTCGAGGACGATAGGAAAGAGCCAGAAGGAGATATACTTCCCCTCCTTTTTGTGCGGGGGAAGGTGGAGCACGGCTTCATGTCCTTCGAAATAAGAGAGGAGCTTCTCTCCTATGGCAATCCGGCGGGGTTTGTTCCAGGTCTCGAAGCGCTCAAGCTCACAGAGACCGATAATGGACTGGATTTCCGTCATCCGGTAGTTGAACCCTACCCGTTCGTGGATGTAGAAGAGTTTGCGCTCGAGTTCTAAAAGCCTCAGCCGCTCTTTCACGTTGAACCCGTGATCCCGGAAGGACTTCGCCCGCCAGAAGATGTCCTCGTCGTTCGTCACAACGCACCCACCCTCACCGCCTGTGGTGAAGTGCTTCGACTGGCAGAAGCTGAAGGCCCCGGCGTGGCCGATGCTACCCACCTTTTTCCCCTTGTACTCGCTCCCATGGGCCTGGGCGCAGTCCTCAATGACGAAGAGGTTGTGGGCTTTTGCGACGGCCATGAGTTCATCCATGTCACAGGGAATGCCGTAGAGGTGCACCGGGAGGATAGCCCGGGTTCTCGGGGTGATTTTCCGGGCTACGTCTTCCGGGTCGAGGGTGTGGGTGTCTTTGCGGACGTCGGCAAAAACGGGAATGGCTCCTGCCTGGAGCACGCAGAATGCTGAGGCGATGAAGGAATAGGAAGGGACGATTACCTCGTCCCCCGGGCCGATTTCGCACGCTGCCAGGGCGGTATGGAGGGCCGAGGTACCGTTTGTGGTGGAGACCCCAAACTTACACCCGCAGTATGCCGCCCATCGCTCCTCAAACTCCACGCCCTTTGTCCCCGTCCAGTAGTTCACAAGCCCCGTTTCCAGAGGTTTCAGGGCTTCCTGCTTTGTTTTCTCCGAGAACGACGGCCACATGGGGAAGGGCTCCGTGTTGAGCGGCTTCCCCCCAAAAAGCGCAAGCTCTGCCATACACTCCCCTCCTCAAGCCATGTGAATCTCCACGTTCTCCGCCACACCTCCAAGGAGCGTGTAGTCTCCAGGAAGCGTCTGGAGAATGGATGCCGGAACCAGAGGAGTTACCGGGCCGTGGGCAGCAAGCCGGGCGATAAAGCGCTGCCAGCTCACGCCTCCCCCGATGTACCCATCAAGCCAGAAACTCCGCCACTTCGCCTGGACAATCTGGGCCGGGCCGATGGTGGCGGCTTTCGGGGGAACCCAGGACCAGTCACCGCTAAAGGAGTGCAGGGCGTTCTGCATGATGGTCATGGGGTGGAGTTCCACAATCCGGGGACCAGCCTGCTTGAAGGCCTCAAGGTCATCTCCGAATTCAAAGCCAAGGTGGGCCTCCCAGAAGGCGATGTGCCCGCACCAGCCCACACCTCCATAGCAGCAGTCGGCCCCCCCGAGGTCTTCAATCATCCTCGCGTAGTCGGGGAGGACGTCTTTCGTGGGGAAATGGATGTTCTTCTCCGGGGGACGGAGTTTCGGGTCAATACGCCCGAAGAAATTCTCCCACATGGCCCTCTGGAAGGACCCCGGCCAGTCGAAGGGAGCAGTGTTTCCTTCTTCATCAGCGTACTCATCCATGTTGAAGGTGTGCACATGGTCCATGGGGATCCGGAGCCTGTTGATCATCTCTGCAGCCAGGGGGTACTGGGGCACAGGACCCACGGGGAGAATGAGGACGAGCTTCTCTCCCTTCTCCCGGGCTTCCACAATCCGGGTGACGATGTCGAGGGCGAACTGGAAGTAGAAGTCGCTTTTCTCCTCGATGATGCGGATATGGAAGTCGGGATTGGGGTGTTTCGTGATCTCTTCTTTGGTGATTTTCCGCACCCGCTCACACGCCTCCCGATCCTGAAAGGGAATGAACTTGGCCAGAGAATAGGTAAAACTCATAAACATCCCTCCCTTTTTATCCTTTTACGGCACCGCCGGCCAGCCCGTGCACGAGTTCCCGCTCGATGAAGAAGAAGAGGATCACCACCGGGAGCAGGGCAAGGAGCGCTGCCGCCATGAGGTACTGCCACTGGACGGTCCAGCGGCCGATGAAGTTGTACAGTCCCAGGGTAAGGGGTCGCTTGTCCATGGACTGGATGAAGGTCAGGGCGAACATGAATTCGTTCCAGGCGGTGATGAAGGTGTAGATGATGGTGGTGACCACCCCGGGCATGGCAACAGGAAGAAGCACCCGGACGATGGCCTGGAACCTCGTGCATCCATCAATGAGCGCAGCTTCTTCGATTTCTTTCGGGACGTTGCGGAAGTACCCGCCAAGGAGCCATATGGAGAAGGTGAGGGTGAAGACGCTGTTTGTGAGGATGAGAGAGAGGAGGGTGTTTAAAAGTCCGAGGCGCGCGATGATTTTGAAGAGCGATATGACCACGATGATGGGGGAGAACATCTGCACGACAAGAATCAGGTACATAATGAAGCTTTTCAAGCGGAAGCGGAGCCGTGCCACGGCATATGCTGCAGGGATGCAGAAGGCCATGGTCACGAGGGTAGCCCCCAGAGCTACGATGAAGCTATTTTTGAAGTACGCCCCCATGGGGTACTTTGCCCAGATGTCGCTGAAGTTCGCCCAGCGGATGGTTCGGGGAATCCAGTGGGGAGGTGTGGCGTAGACTTCCTCAAGGGGCTTCAGGGCCGTTGAGACCATGACGAAGAAGGGGAAAAGGAGGACGAGGAGGATGAAGACGATGAGGGGATACACAAGGTAGAGGTTACGTCTTCGCATTTCAGTATACCCCCCCTCCCTTGAAGTAGCTCCGGGCATAGAGGATGCTCACGGTGAGGAGAATCACAAAAGTAATGACCGCCATGGCAGCAGCCGGTCCAAAACGCAGGTACTGGAAAGCGTACTTGTAGATGTACGTGATGAGGATGTCGGTGGATGTCCCTGGCCCGCCGCCAGTGAGAACGTAGATGACGTTGAAGTCGTTGAAGGTCCAGAGAATCGAAAGGAGCGTGGCCACCGTGAGGACGTTGCTCAAAAGGGGCAGGGTCACGAAGCGGAATTTGGCAAGAGGCGTGGCGCCGTCGACTTCGGCAGCCTCATAGAGTTCTTGGGGAATGGCCTGGAGTCCCGCAAGGAACACGAGCGCCATGAAGGGAATACCGCACCAGATGTCCACCCAGAGGTTGGCGAAGAACGCCGGACGGGGTTCAGCAAGCCAGATGGGCGGCTCACCGAAAATCCGTAGAGTCCTCAAGGTGTGGTTCAAAAGCCCGAAGTCGTTGTTGTAGGTCCACTGCCAGATCATGGCGCTTATTGGAACAGAACTTGCCCAGGGGATGATCACAAGACCCCGGGCAACTTTCCTTCCCCGGAAATCCACGTTCAGAAGCAGGGCAATCACAAGGCCTATCCCCGTTTTCACCGCTACGGCTGAAGCAGTCCACACGCAAGATCGGACGATGATTTGCCAGAACTCGGGCCGGTCGAACATGAAGCGGAAGTTGGCAAGGCCGGAGAAGCTCACAAGGTCCCCGAGCTTGTTCACCTTGAAAAAGGACATGAGGATGACGTACACGATGGGATAGAACATGAAAAGCAAAAGGAAGACGCAAGCGGGGAGAAGGAAGAAAAACGCCAGACCCGATTCCGTTTTCCAGAACTTCCCTTTCTGCAACCTCACCTTCCCTCCTTTACGAAAGAAAACCGGGAGGGCGAGCGCCCTCCCGGACCCGGCTCACATGCCCCGCAGGGCGTCGATTTCCCGGGCAGCGTCGTCCATGGCGGTCTTCGGGTCCTTCTCGCCGAGGAAGGTGGCGACGATGTTGTCCCAGATGATGTCGTTGCACTCGGGCCACTCGGGGATAAGCGGCCAGCCCTTGGCATTCGGAATCTGCTCAATCATGACCTTGTAGACCGGCTTCTGGAAGAAGGGGTCATTGGCCAGGGATTTGGTGACGGGTGGGAAACCCACCATCTTGTCGAACTGAATCCTCCAGGGGTCAGAGTAGAAGAAATCGAGGAATTTCCCGGCCTCTTCCTTGGCATCCGAGGTCTTGAAGAGGACGATGGAGTCGGTCACGATGAGGGTGCTCTGAGGTTTCCCTTCAAAGTGCGGCATCGGCGCCACATCCCACTTGAAGGTCACGCCACGCTGTTCAAGAAGTGCAGCCGTGAATCCACCGCTCAGGAAGATGCCGAGGTTTCCGGCAACGAAGAGGTCCTGGACTTCATCGCGGGTGTAGGCGGTCACACCGGGCTGGGTCACCTTGTACTTGTTCACGAGGTCGTTCATGAAGGTCAGGGCACCAACACCGGCTTCGTCGTTCACTCTGCACTTCCCGTAGCTCCCGTCAGGAAGCATCTCGAAGTAGTAGCCACCGTTGCCAAAGAGGTAGTACGCGTGCTCCGTGAGTTCCACGTACTTTTTCCCCGCCATGCCCACGGCGTAGAACTTCTCTTCGGGTTTGTTGATCTTCTGGGCAATGGTGAGCATTTCCTCAAAGGTCTCCGGGGCTTTGTCGATGATGTCCGAACGGTAGTACATGAGGCGCGTTCCGGCGGCAACCGGAAGCCCATAGAGCACGCCCTTCACCTTACCCTCCATGAGGGCTGGGTCGATGTTGTTGAGGAGGTCCTTGCTCACCCATTTCTCGATGGGTTCCACGACGTCCATGTCGAGGAGCTCGAGGAGCCACCGGGTTCCAATGACCGCAAGGTCCGGAGGCTCTTTCCCGGCGAGAAGGGAAATGAGCCGGTCGTGCCCAAGGTTCCAGGGAGTGGAAATGATTTCAAGGTCGACACCGGGATTCGCTTCTTCAAAGGCCTTTTCGAGGTTCAGGGCATAATCCGGGGTGAGTCCGTCGTACTCCATCCAGAGGATGCTCACTTTCTTCTGAGCTCCTGCGAGGGCGGAGAACACAAGCATCACTGCCACAGCCACCACGCAGCCGACGATCCACCGCCTCATGATCCTCCCTCCTTCTCAAAGAATTTCTGGGTTTTTGAAGCACCTGAGCATCCTTTTTGCTATTCCTTCACATCACCTCCCTGGATGAGGTTAATCAAAACGCCTAAATTGTAGGAGAGGTTGGCCAGGAGCGCTTCACTACTGTGGCGATAGGGAGGAATGAATTCGGCGATGAGGTAGTCGTTGTAGGGGATGTTCCGGAGTGCCTCCATAACTTTGGGCCAGTTCACGTCACCTTCAAGGGGAAGGCAGAATCCCTGGAGCGTACCAACCTCTTTTTTGAAATCCTTCACGTGGACTGTGGCGATGCGCTTCCCGAGAATCGCAATCCACTGTTCCGGATACCCGAAGAGCACCACATTCCCGGTATCGAAATGGGCCCGCACGGAGGGGCTATTAAAGGAGTCGATGAAAGCGGCAAACTCAAGAGGGGAGAGGAAACACTCGTTCCAGACGTTTTCTAAGGCTAAGACAACGCCAGCACTCTGGGCATAGGGAAGGACTTCGTGCAGGGACTCCCGGGCACGTTCTATGACCTCTCCGTAAGGGACAAGTTCTGAGGCTGGGTCCCAAGGGATATGGACGTATCCGGGGATGACGAGAACCGAGGGGACAGAGAGCTCATAGGCGAGATCGACCAGGGCCTTTACCACATCTTTTGCTTTATCCCGACGGGTGGGGTCGGGAGAGGCAAGATTGTATTTCCAGAAAAGCCCTGTGGCCAGGCTTCGAACCTCGACCTTCGTTTCCTGTGAGAGACTGCGAATTTCCTGGAGAACCTCCTTGCCCGGCTTTAAGGGGAACATCCCTTCCTCATCTGGGCAGAGCTCAACACCTGCAAAGCCGTACTTTGCAGCAAGGGTGAAGATGTCGCGAAAGGTGGCGTTGCCGGGAAATGCCCACTGGTTAATGCCCTTTTTCATGGTTTCCCTCCTCTTTGTTTATCCCTGTACCAGGATATCACGATGGAACCCAAATGACAAAGACCGAAGAGAACGCACGTAAAGCATCACTCCCCTGGAGATCAGGTCAAGATCTTTTCGACAGTTAGAGCCGCTGCTCCTATGAGTCCTGAGTCCTTACCGAAAAAGGCTTTGCGTATCTCTATCTCTTTGGGATGGAGGAACGCGGTTGTCCTACGAACTACCCGGGCAATTGTTTCAAAGAAGGTTGGATGGGCTAACGAAAGCCCACCGCCTATTATAATCACTTCAGGGTCAAAGAGGTTCACAAGGTTTGCTATAGCCTGTCCAAGGATTTCTCCGGTCTCCTGCCAGATGTGAAGGGCTAAGGGGTCACCGAGGTAGGCTGCTTCACTTAGGAGTTCGCAAGTGATTTCTCTTCCCTGCTTTATGGCCAGTTCGTAGAGAATTGTTGCTTTTCCGCCCTTGATTCGTTCGTTAGCTTTTCGAGTAATCGCTGCGGCTGAGGCGTAAAGTTCAAGGCATCCTCGATTTCCACAGGGACATTGAGGGCCAGAGAAATCGATGCTCATATGGCCAAATTCGCCGGCTGCATGTTGGTGTCCTGTATAGAGTTCCCCGTGAGAGATGATACCTACACCAATGCCATTTCCAACATTCACGTAGAGGAGATTATCGGCATCCTTTCCGTTCCCAAACCACTTTTCTCCAAGCGCACCGGCATCGGTGACGTTCTCAACGAAGACTGGCCATGGAAAATGTACAGAGAGCATATCCTTCAGGGGGACGCTTTCCCAACCGAGGTTGACGGCCTTTACCACCTCACCACTTTCGGCGTTTATGATCCCGGGGCAGCATACACCGACGCCGATGATATTGTTCCCGTGGGGATGATCGGCAAGGAGGGAGGCAACGAGCTCCGTCGTTTGGTGTATGACTTCTTCAGGGTTGTGCGAGTTTAGGGGGAGTACTTTCTTTGCCTTGAGTTCTCCATTGAGGTTTGTAAGGCCTGCGTGAATCCTCTGTACGCCTATTTTGACCGCTATGACCCAACCCCATTCTTCATTGAATTTGAGAAGGGTCGGTCTTCTCCCCCCTAGGGACTGACCCAAGCCGTTTTCTTGGACAATACCGGTTTCGATGAGGCTCGCTATGAGATTAGTGACTGCTGAGGGACTCAGGTTGAGTTCCTGAGAGATTGCAGTCCTGCTCGTTACACCTTTTCGGTGAATAAAGCGAATAACGCGCTTGAGATTTTCTCTTCTGACTTTCTGCTGGTAATTTCCGTGAGTTTCTGCCACCCTGATCATTTGATCAGTAAATTTCTTCGATCCTGATGGTTCGCAAATATATCATAACCATGAGAAGGATAATTCCGGCAAGAACAATTGAGAGGGCTGCACCTCGACCTAAATTGAGGAACTTGAATGTTTCCGCATAAGTGTACCAGGAGATCAGGGAGGTGGAATCGCCGGGGCCACCTCCAGTCATGACGTACACGAGGTCAAACGTAACGAGCCCGACAATCGTTTCGTATATCGCGACAACAAGAAGAACGGGCTTCAGAAGAGGCAGGGTTATCTTGAAGAGAACGTCTTTTGAAGTTGCTCCGTCAACCCTTGAGGCGTCATAGAGTTCCTGCGGAATTGTCTGGAGACCGGCCAGGAAGAGGATACTGGCAAAAGGCATCTCCTTCCAGAGGTGCGCCATGGCTAAACACATCTTTGCATAGAAGGGGTGGCTCAGCCAGGAAACATAGGAATCGATGAACCCCAGAGTGTACAGTAACCCGTTGAAAGCTCCGTAGCTGCTGTTGAAAATCCACTTCCAGATGACGCCGCTTACTACAAAGGGGATAGCCCACGGAAAGAGGATAAGTGTTCGGAGGAGCGAGGAGATCTTCAGGCGACAATTGAGGAGGAAGGAAACACCGAGACCAACAAGGACTACAGAAGAAACCGCCATGGCGGCATAGATCAGGCTATTTAGGAGGGATCGCCAGAAGTAATAACTCGTGAAGACCTCGCGGTAGTTCCCTGCCCCAACATAAGGGGTTAAAAATGGCCGCGTGAGGACTATTTCGTAAAGACTTGTCCGTACCGCATATGCGAGAGGGTAGATGGTGAAGAGGGATATGAATGCCAGAGCAGGAACAATCATGAAGTAGGGTAATCCTTTTACTCGCCGCCTTGTCATAAACAATCTCCTATTCTTTCCCCCTGGGCTTCTTCCGGAAGAAGCCCAGGGGGATCCTTGCCTTACTTTTGGAATTTCTGCTTTAAGTCATTCCAGTACTTTGCCGAGGCAGAGAGGGCATCTTCAATCGAGACCTCTTTTAACAAGGCCTTGTGGATCTGTTCTCGCATGAAGATATCCCATGTTCCGTAGAATGGAGTCATACCCTGTTTAGCTCTTGCCAGACTCGCCTGCTGTTTTTCTATTTCAACGTTGCCCCACTGGTTAATGGCATTGATGACCTCAGGATCGTCATAGAGAGGGAGCTGTGCAAAGCCAAGTCCTTTCTCCAGGGCCCACCTCTTCGCGACAATGTATACTCCGTCGGTCTTTCCTCCGAAGTAGTTAATGAATTTACCGGCAGCGTCGATAACTTCTTTACCTCTCTTGACCGCCATGTCAGTCATGCAGTAGAAGCGGACAAAACCTACACAGCTGTGGGTTTCTCCGGGGAAGAGGGCCATGGCGAACTGTCCAGCCAGGTTCGTAACAGCAGGGTTATTGAGCTCAGCAAGGTTGTACTTGTTGACAAAGGTGAACGCATGGTTCCCGGCACCAAAGCTCTTGACGAGGTCAATTTCTCCCCACGTGAGCGAAGAGGGATCCAGAATTTGGTACGTATTCAGGGCGTCGTAGAGGAATTGGAGAGCCTTGTAAACACCACCGTCTTTTCCGAAGAGAGGATTCAAATCTGCATCGAACATGTTACCATCCTTGAAGGAGTACACAAGAGAGGTGAAGATTTCGATGCTCTGGCCTTCGTTTTTGGCAAAGCAAAGTGCAAGCGGATACTTACATATCCCTTTTTCTTTGAGCACCTTAGACTGTTCGATGAGTTCATCCAGGGTTTGTGGTGGGTTTTCAAAACCGGCTTTTTTCAGCATTTCTTTGTTGTACAGGAAAACCACCATATCAGCGTAGTAGGGTAGACCGTAGAGTTTTCCATTGAATGTCATGCCCTCGACTGCATAGGGGGCAAATTCCTTCTTGTATTCCACCACTTCTGGGAAATAGTCTTCGAGAGGGACTATCCATCCAGCTGCTGCCCATTCCTGAAGCCAGTGGTCGGAACCGTACATGACGTCTGTGGGCGTATTACTGATGAATCTTTGAACTGCGATGTCATGGTAGTCAAACCACGAAAAGTCGCTGTAGTTGACCTTGATGTTAGGATACCTGGCCTCGAATTTTGCTATGTTGTCTTTCACCGTTTCTACTCCATAGGACCAGCTTATGAAGTTCAACTCAATCTTCTCTTGACCAAAGGTAACACTCCCTACGATACACCCTACAAGAACCAGCAACCCCACAAGTATGCATTGCCTCCTCATTCGTAACCCCCCTTTCAACGACATACCCACATACTCTCAAGATGTTCCCGGGCTTCAGAGCTACCTAATTAGTTACGGGATAAGCTCAATTCATCCAGCTCCCTAAGCTCCACCTCCCTTCCCTCGAGATAGGATTTTTCAAGGGCCAGGGCTACTTTGACTGCTTCAAAGGCTTCCGATAGGGGAACGGGGACTTCCCGATCTTCAAGGATGCACTGTAAAAAGGCTTCTATTTCTCTCCTCAGATCTCCCTCGATGTTGCCTTGTATTTCAGGCCAGTGGAGAGTATCAGGATAGTGGTAGTGAGAGGTTTGGGTAATCATGCAAAGACCCTGGTCCAGTACCCGGACCTCGCCCATACCTTTTTCTCCAACGACCTCGAAGATGGCATCGATTGCAGATGGATAGTGAGAGGGGAGAATCCAGCACAACTCTATCGTTCCCAGGACACCACTTTCAAATCGCAAGAGGCCTAAAATAGTGTCCGGGACTCCACAAGAGGCCATAATTCCCCATTTAGCCATACCGAAGACACTTTTCACTTTTTCTCCTGCGAACCAGAGCATGAGGTCGAGATCGTGGACGCCAAGGTACAGAAGCGACGAGGCCCGAGGAGCTATCCGCTGTGCATCGACAATGCGATTGTTTCGGCGAGCATAGAAGTGGCTTAAGGGCCCAAGTTCTCCGCTTTGTACGGCTTGTTTTAGGATGGCATAGCGCGGATCAAAGCGCAGTATATGACCTACCATGATTTTCAGTTGTGGCTTTTCTGCCGCTCTTTCGACCAGGAGCTTGCCTTCTGCAAGGTTTGAGGTTAGGGGTTTTTCTACAAGGATGTGTTTGTCGTGGTCAATCGCTTTAAGGGCTGGTTCAAGGTGAAGATTTTCAGGCAGGCAAATGCTTATCGCTTCTACTGGGAAGTCAAAAACTTGTTCCACATCACAAACATGGGGAACCCCCAAGCGATCTGCTATGCTTTTGCCTCTCTCCTTGTCGGCATCACAAACCACGATAAGCTCGGAATAAGGAGAAGTAGCAAAGATACGGGCATGGAGTTCCCCGATCATACCAACTCCTATAACTCCTACGCGTACTTTTTTTCCTACAAGGCTTTGGCTAGCCACTTTACTACTCTCCTCCAGTACTGGGGGTAATACTCCCATTTCATAAAAGCGATAGCCCAGTGTGGCGATATGTCCGAGGCAAAAGCCATACTCCTCCCCTTACCATAGTCCCAAATAACGATGAATGGGTCTCTTTTTTCGTCCTTTGTGTAGGCAAGAATCTGCGCTCCGTTCTTGGCCTTGAGTTTGTTGTAGCCCAAGAAACAGGGACATGTATCCCAGGGAATGTCCTTCATGAGGGGATGGTTTGAGTCGGCGACCTCTATCCACACTCCTTCGGGTTTTTCCTCCCTGTCATCTCCTATGGGAAGGCATTCGACTGGCAGGATTTCTTCAACAGGGGTATCATGGTACCCGCCCATACCGAATCGTCCGGTGAAGGACGACCAGCCTCCAATCATGATAAAGCCTCCACCTTGCTCAACGAACTCTTTCACGAGTTTCAGGCGGTTTGGTCCCATGGGAGCCTTGGTCCAGTCGTGGTAGAGGAGAATGACGTCTTTTTCCACGTCGCTGAATACCACGACGTTGAATTTTTGCAATTCCTCTAAGGAGGAGGGGAATTCACGATGCGCTATCCAGCTTGGCATATGGGTAACCTCAATCTCGGGATCTGCCGAAAGCGCGTCCAGCACTGGCTTACACCAGATATGGACACTGAAACCTTTGGTTTCCAAGAGGTAAGGGGATTGAATAAACTGCGGACCAATCAAAGCCGAAGCATCTCCTACGTACAAGACACGAATCACTTTTTCCAGCCTCCTTTACTTAAAGATGCTTATAGTCATACCTTTTGTAACGTAATTCCTGAAGAAAAAGCCAATGACAAGCAGGGGAATAACAGCCAGAACAACACATACCGAAAGGAGTGCGTAACTGACATCTGGGTTGTTGGACAGAGAGGCAATGAGAACCGGCATCGTTTTCGACTTCAAGGTTTGGGTGATCAGGAGCGGGAAGAGGAATTCGCTGTAAGAAAAGACAAAGGAAAACGCGGCAATCGCAGTAAGACCAGGGATGGCAAGGGGAAGGAGGATGTAACGGAAGGCCTGGAGGGGATTGCATCCGTCGATGAGAGCGGCGTCCTCCATATCAGATGGTATCTCGTTGAAGTAGAGGGTCAGAAACCATGTACTGAACGGGATAGTGTAAACTCCATGAATAAGAATAATGGCGAGTTTTGTGTCCAGAAGGTTCAGTGATTTGATGATAAAGTAAAAAGGTACGGCTATGGCCATGGCTGGCAAAAGGCGGCTTGTGATGATGTAGATATACAGAGGGGTTTTCCCTTTGAAAGAGAAACGGGAAAAGGCATACGCTGCAAGGCTTGAAACGCAGAGGTTGATCAGCGTCACAAAAAGGGCGATGGTGAAGCTATTCACCAATGTTGGCAGAATATAGCGGGCTTCTTGGGAGATTCTGCTTCGAATGAGACCTCTGACTTCATACGCAGTGGGAATTTCTCCCGTGAAAATGTAGCGGTAATTATCCAGTATCACCCGTTTTGGGATCCAGTTCGGAGGTACGACAAAGAGGTCTGCTTCGCCCTGGAGACTACAGAGGAAAATCCAGATGAAAGGGCCAAGGACAAAGGCCAGGACTATGAGAGAGAGGACATAAATGAGTATCTTCCTTCCCCATCCTTGTTTCAAACAACTCACCACCTATACCCGCTATCTATGTTCACAGGTGGTGCTCGCTTTCTCCTTCAAAACTTCTTTCCTTGAAAAAAGAATCTACTGTAATTATAGGGGAAGGTCCTCCTTAGTGTCAACTCTTTGTATAGGTCCAGATAGCGTCGACTTATCGTTGGGGGGATTTTCTCAAATTCTCTCCACTCCTGAACTCTCTCATCATAGGGTTTCTCCTCCTCAACCTCACCCATCCCGAGGATTACAGTCTTTCATATCACAGGAACCCAGGACATACTCTGGGTCAAGGCCTTGAGGGTCACACGCAGAGCACTCACTGCTTTCCGCATCACCGGGATGTTGTTATAGACTTCCCGGAACACCTCTTTCCCCCTCTCCTTCTCTTTCTTGATGGTTTCAGGGGAAAGGGTGAAGGGAGGGAGCTTTGCTCTTTGGGTTCTCAGGAAGTCGTGCCGCACTGAGCACCCGTTGAACTGCAAAGCTCGAAGGTAGCCCATGGGACGATGAGAGAGTCTCGCTGAAAGAACATGGCTCACATTGGGCCTCAGCACTGACTGCAACCTGGGAGTTTCTGGCATTCTGGGTTACCTTGCGAGTTTCCGGAGAGGTAC
>Ga0080004_1120214_pt1 | contig 18765 bp, 19 predicted proteins | sample WasSprMetagenome_FD_69207 | JGI IMG/M metagenome (GOLD analysis project Ga0080004, IMG submission 69207) | Sulfidic aquatic microbial communities from Washburn Spring, Yellowstone National Park, USA - WS (SPADES assembly) (version 2) | ecosystem: Environmental > Aquatic > Thermal springs > Hot...
GCTTCGACAGCCCTTACAAACGCTGCCCTAACACCAGCCTCCTCAAGCTTCAAAAGCCCCTCTATTGTGGTGCCTGCTGGTGTAGCAACCTTTCTTCGGAGTGCAGCGGGGTCTTGCTTTGCTTCTATAACCATCTTAGCGGCACCGTAAACGACCCAAGATGCTAGTTGGAGCGCCTTTTCATACGGTATGCCCATCTTTAGGCCGCCTTCAGCGAGAGCCTCTATGACTAGGAAGATGTAGGCGGGTCCGCTTCCGCTTAACCCTGTTACGGCATCCACCAGCGCTTCATCGACCACAAGGGTGTAGCCTACGCTGCCGAAGAGCTTCTCCGCCAACCTAAGATCATCCTCAGAAGCTTTGGTGCTCGGTGTTAGGGTTGTAACCGCACCTTTGACCGCGGCAGCTATATTGGGCATCGCTCTGATGAATCTAGCATCTGGAGCCGCCTTCTCCAAGTAGCTCAGCTTCACACCAGCCGCCACCGAGATTACAAGCTTACCCTTTATCAGATCCTTCACATCATCTAAGAGGGGTTTCACATCCCTCGGCTTCACCGCTACGACCACAACATCAGAGCCCTTAGACGCCTCTCTGCTGCTAGCATAGGTCCTTATGCCCTCCTTTTCAAGGAAGCGTCTCCTCTCCTCAATAACCTCAGCGACGGAGACCTCGACACCCTCCACTGTGGAGAAGCCTTTCGCTAAGGCTTCACCTATCGTGCCTCCGCCGAGGATACTGACCTTCATCTAAACACCTTCTAGACTCCTCTTTAGAGTTATCGTCCCATCTTTTAGAAGCAGATCGTAGATTTCATTAACCTCAAACCTTATCCCGAGCATCTCATATTCAGTCTCGGTCAAAAAGAGAATGATCTTAGGTGAGGCGAGCTGAGGCATAGCTGGAAAGAGTCCCATAGACTGAAATTGGCTTATGATGCTCTTGATCAACCTAGCCTCATCCTCCTTCCCATATATCCCAAACTGGGCCCTAGGCCTAACCTCAACGAGCTCGATCTGCTTCCCCGGCTGACCAGTCTCTGGATCTGTTATAGATGAAATCCTATTCACCCTAACCTTCGTGTACTCAGCCATACCAACCGCACCACATACCACACGTACCTAAACATTAACTTTACCGCTAAACTAGAACCTACCCCGTAGCAAGACACTAAGTTTTCAGAGCCTGTTTCAAGTAGTTTATGGCTTCTGCAATAGGTTTTACTTCCTCCCTACCCTCTCTCATATCCCTCAAAACCACTTTGTTGGCTGCAAGCTCCTTAGGTCCTACGATTATTACGTATGGCGTGTTGCGTTTAGCGGCAGCTTCGAGCTGCTTCTTCAGGCTCCTATCACCTAGATCTACCTCAGCGGCTAACCCTTCTCTTCTCAGCGTCGCTGCTATCTTCTGGGCTGCGCCGCTTACCTCTTTACTCACATAAGCAACATAGATGGATTGCGCAGACATCGACTTCGGTGCACGTTTCTTTAGAGCGATTATCGTTCGATCAACACCACCAGCCACCCCGGTCGCACCAATATCTGGTCTCCCAAAGATTGCGGTCAGTATGTCGTATCTCCCACCTCCAGCTAACGCACCTAGTGCTAGGTCGCTTTGAGTGAAGACCTCGAAAACTACCCCGCTATAGTAGTCAAGCCCTCTTACTATCGAGAGGTCGACGACGACGTTCTTAACCTCCCTCTGCTTCAGCAGATCTATTAGCTCGGCTAGTGTGCTGGCTGATGCAAGTCCATACTCCCCTATCCTACTCAAAACATCTTCAGCTACACCACTTATCTCTCCAAACTCTAGGAGTTTGCTTAGATTCGATGAGTCGATCTTAGATGCGTACTCCTCCAAAATCTCTTGCTTCGACTTCTTTTTGATCTTGTCCAGAGCTCGAAGCATCTCTGCAACTATAGGTTCGTCCTCAACGCCTATCATCTTCTTGATGTATTCGCTTACAACCCTCCTATCCCCAATATGCACAGACACATCGCCAAGTCCAAGTTTCGTGAAGAGGGTGTAGGTGAAGTCGATAACCTCAGCATCCGCATCCACACCTGTGGGTCCGAAGACCTCAGCATCCCACTGATAGAACCACCTATACCTCCCATACTGGGGCTCATCATACCTCCACAGCCCAGCGAAGGAACCAATCTTAACCGGTAGCTGGAGGCTGCGGTTAGATACAACCCACCTTGTAAGCCCGACTGTAAGGTCGAATCTTAACCCAACCTCCCTACCACTCTTGTCCCTAAAAGCAAAGATTTCCTCTCTTATAGATGGACCGCTCTTAGCCTCAAGCGTCTCCAGCAACTCAAGAGGAGAAGGTTCCATCAAGTTAAAACCGAAGAGCCTACAAGTCTCTATAAAGGTGCCTCTAATCTCCTCCATAAGCGCGTAGTCTTCTGGCGGTATATCTCTGAAACCTCGGGGTAAGCTGAACCTCATCCTCTATGAGGGCTACTCTACTTCCTTTAATATACTATTTTCCCCTCTTGCTCGGTTGGCTAATCTCTTTGCCGAGTTGAACGAGCTCAGCGAGCAGCGCGGTCAGTTGAATGTCCGGGTTCGCACCTACCACAAGCCGGTAATCATACTTAGCTATAGATTCGGCGATCCTATCTAGGTTAGGTGGGTTAAGAGCAGATATCTCCTCAAACGCGTATTTGAGGAAGTCTTGCTCAGACATGCCATAGACTTTGGTGAGTTCGAGCATCTTCTCCCTAGCTGCATTAAACTCTCCACTCAGGGCGAGCCTAACTGCTTCACCAACCATCGCTTTGCTCGATATACCCGCTACACGCTTGACATTCTCTACGCTAACCTCACCCATGGCTGCTGCAGTCTGGAGGATGTTTATAGCGTGCCTTAGGTCGCCTTCACTAACCTTATATATTAGGGACAGAGCCTCAGGCTGAACCTTCTTTACACCCTCTGACCTACAGATGTAGGCTAAGTGGTTAACCACATCCTTCTCCTCAAGCCTCTGAAACCTGAATACAGCTGTTCTGCTCTGTATAGGCTCGATTATGCCTGAGCTGTAGTTGCAGATGAGTATAAATCTGCAGATTCTTGAGCTCTCCTCCATTATTCGCCTCAGAGCGGTCTGGGCATCATTAGTCATCTCATCAGCCTCATCTAATATAATTATCCTATAGGGCACATCAGCAGCACCCACACTATAGCTTGCAAAGGTCTTGATCCTCTCCCTAACCGTCTGAATACCCCTCTCATCCGAAGCGTTGAGCTCAAGCGTGTAGTCACGCCAATAATCCTTCAGAACAGCCCTAGCCACACAAAGCGCAGCAGTAGTCTTACCAGTTCCCGGTGGACCAGCAAAGAGTAGATGAGGCATTTCAGCGGGGTTCTTAAGGAGCTCCTTTAACCCAGAAACCACGTGCTGCTGGTCAACGATCTCCTCAAGCCTCATAGGCCTATACTTCTCGACCCACATGAGAGACTGCAAAGCACTCGCAGAAGCCCATAGAATCAAAGTGGGATATAAAGCATTACCAAAAAGAAGAGGTGGGAGGGTTTCTAAACCCTACCTAACGTCTTCATCCCAGGGCGCCACTCGACTGGGCAGAGTTCTCCAGTTTTTAGTGCGCGGAGCGTTCGGAGGGTCTCATCTACGCTTCTCCCTACATCCATGTCGTTTACGGTCACGTGCCGAACTACGCCGTTTGGATCGATTATGAAGGTTGCTCTGAAGGCGCTGCCGTCCTCCTCGTTAAGCACACCATAAGCTCTGCTTATGGCTAAAGTGGTGTCAGCGATTATTGGAAAGTTGACTTTCTTTATCCGCTCATCCGTCTCATACCACGCTTTATGCGAGTAGAAGCTGTCTGTGCTCGCACCGATTACAACTGCGTCCTCCTTTCTGAATTCAGGTTCAAGCTCTGCGAAGCGCTCTATCTCGGTCGGGCATACAAAGGTAAAGTCTCTGGGGTAAAAGAAGAGGACGACCCACTTCCCTTTGAAGTCAGATAGGCGGATCTTCTTCGGCTTGTCAGCACCTCTTTCGTACGCGTCTGCGATGAAGTCTGGGGCTACGCTTTTAACTTTTAGACACATATATGATCAAGTATTATTTGCAAAGAACGATTATTTTAATATTTACTGCAGATAAATTTCCGTGTGGGCTTGAACAAGATTACAGCCATCTTCTAGGGGAAGCTCGATTTGGCTAGCAACCGCTTCTATTTGTTATATTTTGAGCCGAGGTAGTTTAGCGCGTTCTCGAAGATTATGCTGCGCATCTCCTCAAACCCCAATTTATGTAGCGATGAGAGCGTGAAGATGATGCTCGGTATGAAGGCTGGTAAGGCGATTCTATTTTGAAAGACCCCGCCGAATTTCACCGGACCGTCGGTTTCGGTCAATATTAGATCCGGTGGTGTACTGGAGGCTAGCTGCTTGGTCTTCTTCGAATAGATTACTGCTGGACCATAAGATATGTAGTAGCCTCGGTCGCAAGCAACCTTCAACTGGTTTGGTGCGCCTGAGAACCAGTGCAGCAGCACGCCTCTTAGATGGTAGGTGGTGAGCGTTGATAGGACATCATCCACACTCCCTCTCGAGTGTATGGAAAGAGGCTTCTGGAGGCGCTCAGCCAGCCTCAGCATATATTCAAAGACCTCCCTCTGCCTCCTATACTCAACATCATCCCTAGCGTACTTCCTATCCAAGCCTACTTCACCGACTCCTGCGAAGCGCTCAGGCTCCAAAGACATCACCTCAGATTCGAAGCCTTCATTCTGCAAAGACCAAGGGTGCACACCTAAGAATGGCTTTACGACCTCACCAGCCTCTGCCGCTATCTTTAGGTTGAGCGCTGAAGTGCTTGTGTCTTCTGCTACCGCGATTAGGAGCGTTCGTGTGATCTTAGCCTCTAGGATGATTTGTGGTAGAAGGTCTTTTAGAGCTGGGTCTGAGAGGTGTATATGCGCATCCACAAACATAGGCTGGATGTGCTCCAGAGGGTATTTGACTCTTGTGTAATACCAGAAAGATGATTGTAGATTATTTTCCACAAACGATGTAGATAAGCCTTTCAACATCCCCCGTCTTTTCTCTCTTAACCCAAGTAGGGACCCTAATACTTAATGTCTCAGGTTCACTCAATCTACTCTAACTCATGAAAAAGACCTCCTTAAAGCCTGCGCTTCTATACCCTAATTTAGCTTTAGAGTTAAATAGGGTGTTGTTCTGAGCTAAGGTGATGAATGTTGGCTGAACAGGAGCTCGGTTTGGCTGCTGTTTATAGGTTGATCAAGAAGGGTGGTGCTGAGAGGGTTAGTGATGAAGCGGCTGAGGAGCTTAGAGTAATTCTGGAGGAGACCGCTGTTAAGATAGCTCAGCAAGCGGTTGAGCTGGCTACACATGCTGGTAGAAAGACCGTGCGCGCCTCTGACATAAGGTTAGCGTCGAAGAACATCCTAAAGTAGACGTAGCAGAGAGAAGATGAAAGCCGCTTCTAAGCAGAAGCGCAGACGAAGATGATCATTTAACCGATGTAGCTGGGTCCGCTGCGCATATCGTACTCTAACTCTAGGCTCCTCACTAGGCTTGTTAGTGTTGGGTCTTGGGCTACCTCCTTATCCAGAGTTTCTCTTAACCTGTGTGCTTCACGCTCTAACTCCGTAAGATCGAACCTTGTGCTTAAAAGGTCTGAGAGGCGTCTAAGTAGGTGTAGGCTTGTGTTAGCATCTGCGTACGCTATATATTGAGGCACGTGCCCCCAGAGGCTTACCCCGAATATCCCTTCTTTTCGTAGCTGGGTGAGTAGGTAGGTGTAGAAGCTCGCAGGACCTTCGTAGTCGATCATCTTGAGATTCTTACGTGTTAGAAGCTGGGGTAGCGATGCATCGTTTACCACGGCTGAGATTAGGGGTGGGCGTGTGTGGGGAACTCGATCCACAAGGCCGCCGAGCGTGTAGCAGAATTTAACGCCCATCTTGACCGATAGGTCTATGATCTCTTTACTGTATTTAGCCCACCTTAGGTGAGGCTCGGAGCCGGTAAGCACGATCAGATCTATGTTCTCGCCGCGCTCTATCCCTAGTGAGTAGTATAGGTCGTTTGATTTGAAGCTGAACTCCTCTATCAAACCGCCCTTTATGACGGTGGTTGGGCGCTCTATGTTAAAGTTATAGAATTCATCAGCCTCTATAGTAGCGAACTTGACCATACCGAGCTTCTTTACGAGGTAGCTTGCTGATCTTGAGGCAACCATACCGGCATCTGTCCAGCCAGATAACCCTATGATCAAGTAGGGTGAGGTTAGGCTCGGTATCTTGGTAAATGTTAGGCTAGCCATCCCCACGTGATCTTAGTCCTATGTGCTCCTTAAACTTACCTTTCAACGCTAGAGTGCTTGGAACTTTTCAGACCAGCTATTGTAGGCGGCTATCATCTCCTTGGAGACACTAGCCTTTCTGGTGCGCAGTATTTCTTTGAAGTCTGCTAGTGTTATCTCCCTAGGTTGAGCAGACTTATCACTCGCCTTACCGCTTTCAAAGAGCTCCGTAACCACCTTAATCTGAGCCGCTTGACAAACATCCCTTATATCGCTCCCAGTATAACCCTCGGTGTACTTCGCCAACTCCTCAAGCTTAATCGACGGGTCGAGCCTTAAGGGTGCTGTGTAGTATCGGAACATGCTCACACGTGCAGCAGCATCAGGTAGGGGGATGTAGATACGCTTCTGAAACCTTCTTACAAAAGGCCAATCAAGAGACCAAGGCTTATTCGTCGCACCTATAACATAGAGGTGGAGGTGCTTACCCTTATCCGCTATACCATCCATCTCCTTCAGAAACTGGTTTCTGACCCTAACCTCGCCCCCAACCTCTTGGTTGCGTGTTCCGAGCAAAGAATCCAACTCATCTATGAAGATGATGACAGGCGTATTCTCCTTCTCGATTATGCTACGTGCAGTAAGGAAGAGTCGTGCAACATTCTTCTCAGCCTCACCAAGCCACTTTGACATAATTGACGCTGCATCAACAGTCATAAACGTGGCATTAATCTCAGCGGCAGCCGCAGCAGCTAACATAGTCTTGCCGCAGCCAGGTGGGCCGTAGAGTAGTATACCTCTAGGCCAACCCAGTGGGAAGAGGTCTGGGCGCTGAACCGGGTATATTATACACTCTTTTATGGCTTGCTTAGCCTGCTCTAACCCTATAACCTCATCCCAAGTCACCTTCGGTTTTTCGTGCAACACAAGATCGTCAAATGTCGCCTTAAGTGACTCTACGATCTTTGGTGCTGCTACGCTATCTTCCGCGCCATTCTGTCCATCACTTAGACCCTGCAACGCTTTTACCCGCTCTTGATAGGCTTTGGCACGCTCGATGTAGAGTCTGTTGAGGTTATAGTCTGGGTAGATCTTCGCTAAAGTTATGAGCGTCTGGATAGCCTTCTGATACATCTGTATAGCCATACCTCTAGCGCCTTGAGAATCAAGTCTAATGGCTTCAGCAGCGTATCTTCGCGCAGCCTCCTCTAGCTCTTGTGCAGCTGACAACCTTCTAGGCCACCTCCGGTGCTAGTTTGGGAACGCTTTCTTCGCTGATCATCTTTAGGGCGATCTGCTCGACTATGTTGATAGGTAGGTTCAGAGTGACCGCGGCTTCTATGATGTTGTATTCGCCTCTTTCTGCGAAGAATCTTCTAACCTTCTCCTCAACTTTACTATTCACCTTACCCTTGGTAACATCGTAGCCAACTTTATCCGACTCGGTAAGTTGGGTTAAGGTCTGCATCTTTTGGAAGATGGTATCTCCTTTTGCCTGCTGTAGAAAAGAGGGTAAAGACTCATCTATCTCGCTGGCTAGATGCAGAGCATATCTCTCAGCGTCCTCAGTAAGACCCTCCACACTACCATTTGGGTCAAAGTAGAAGCCACAAGACAGGTTACTTAGATCTGTTAGCGCCTCTGATAGTGTTTTGGTTGCTTCGGAAGCTATGTTTTCAAGGGCTGGTGTAAGATCTTCTTCGCCGTAAAGCCGCTTTATGATTGTTGCTGCTGTAGACATGTGGTTCATAGCTTCATTTATATCACGGATGCTCTCAAAGCGTGTGATGATATGGGTTAAGGCTATTTCGCATAAAGAAACTGCGTTTATCACCTTCCTCAACTCATTACACTCATCTGAGTAAAGGGTAATCTTCACAGCATCATTTGACTCCTGCGCCTTCTCAAGAGCATCTACCAAGGCCTGCCTTCTCGCCTCTAACCTACTCTTTAGCAAGTGTAGTTGATGCCTTTCCTCTTCAATCTTTAGAATAGCTGCACCAATCCTCTCTTTCAACCCTCTCCTCCTAAACCCAACAACCCTTCTCAAGCCGGTAAGCATCTAACACCACCACGCAAACAGAAAATAAACAAAAAGATGTGAGAAGACCCACCACGAACCACATTTGTAGCTGTGGTGGGTCTTCATCTACGATGCCCTTGTCTCTTAGCTTATGCCTTCAAGCGTGTCTGATGTCTTTACGGATGTAGGTAGGTCTGGGAACTTTTCACGCATCTTCTGCTCAGCGACTGCTGAGGCTTCGGCTAGTATTCTCTCAGCATCTTCGTTTGCAGCCTCAAAGTTGATTGTTGCTGCGCCGAGCTGACCAGCATCTACCAATATGCTTCCGAGCAGGTTGCTTATTTCGCTGATCTCATTCTCTGCTTCAGGCAAGACGGATACCAGACCGCTCTTTATGTTTCTTATGACGCCCATCGCTGGAGCAAGCGTTACAACGATGTCACCAAGCTCCTGCACCGTGTTAAGCCTAAGTACTATCTGCTCCAACGCGAGCTTTGCCGATGTCACCATCTTATTCATCTTTCTGATCTCAGCGAGCTCGTTAGCGAAGACCGTCGCGTGCTGCATGTCGTGCTTCTGTATAGCGGCTACTACCCTATTGAAGATCGCAGCATCTCTCTCCTTCAACTTCTGCGAGGTAGCATCCAGCTTAGAGATTTGAATCTGGATCTGCCTAACAGCTGCTTCCAGCCTTGGCTTCAGCGGACCAAGAGGGCGCACAGCTTCGCGCACTCTTTCTCCGAACCCACCGCCACTGGGCTTAGTCCATTTGGATACGAATTCGGACATTTTAAGCACCTTGTTTAACATTATCGACCTCTTTTTTTATCGGGATTGTACCGACAGATAGAGTCACCACGGTGACAGGGTAGCGGGTGACAGCGATGGGAGGCAGATCGGGGTTAGAAGAATTTGGATTGAGTGAGTACGAATCTAGAGCCTATCTAGCTCTACTTAAACACGATTGTCTTACGGTAAGCGAGGTCGCCTACCACGCTCAGATCCCGCGCACAAAGGCGTATGCGGTAGTTAAGACACTGGTCAGAAAGGGGTTGGCTGAGCTCTTAGATAAGAAGCCTGTGAGGTGCCGCGCCCTTCCTCCGGAAGAAACGCTTGAGAACCTAATACTGCTCGAAGAGAAGCGGGTAAAAGCTATGAAAAAGGAACTAGCGAAGCTCAAGCAGAGGTATGAGGAGGTGAGGAAGCCGACTGACTTCGTAGACTACAAATACCAAGGGGTGGGTGCGAACGCTTTAGCCACAAAGGTGTCTGAGATGATAGCCCTATCTCGAACATCCATAAGGTGCATGATAGGTAGCTGGGGGGTTAGGGTACTCGGCGCGTGTAAAGAAGCTCTCCTCAACGCTAAGCTCAACGACATAAAGGTTCAGATAATTAGGCTCTGGAGCTATGGTGAAGATGAGCACGGAGGCGATCTTCCACTAGGTTTTGATGTTAGGGTGGTTAGATACCCGCTTGGGTTTGATATCTTCCTATTTGACGAGCATTCAGTACTTATAGTAGAGCAGGTTATGGGTAAAGGCGTCCTTATACCATCCAAAGAGGTCAATTCGGTAATCTCTACAGGGTTGTTTAAGAGGCTCTGGTCTATTTCAACACCGCTCCACACCCTCTCAACCATCCTATCCTTGAAGGATGGGGAGGATGCGCTCGAGCTTCTCGACCCCGATAGCGTGAATCAAGCGTTCATTAGGGCTGTCGCCTCAACCATCCAAGACGAAGAACTCATAGGGTTGATCGGGTTAAAGTTCATCGAGGAACTCGAAAACGCTATGCACATATCCATCTTCAGCAAACCCCTCGACATAAACCTACCCATACTAATCAACCTACTAACCCAGAGCCTGGGTGAAGAGAGCTCTGTCAGATTCGATCCGTTGACCAAGCTGATCAATATAGAGGAGCCTGATACACAGCTCATAATGCCAGCATCAGTCTGGTTCTTCGCGTTGAGCGGTGTTCTGAAGAGGAATGAGACAACCCTGCAGATACTGCAAAACACACGCCACCCCGATGATGGGAAGCATATTCTCCAAGCTAAAATATCGGCTAAAGCACCTAAGACTTAAAGCGGTGTTAACACTCTAATCCTCTGATGCAAGCGGTCTTCATATCAGATATACACGGCAACCTCGAAGCTTTAGAAGCGGTTGAGGCGACGCTACCAGATGCGCCGATATACTGCCTTGGGGATGTTGTGGGCTACGGCGCTAATCCTAATGAAGTGGTTGAGTGGGTAAGGGAGAGGTCTGAGGTCTGCATCCTAGGCAACCACGATCTAGCCGTGCTGATAGGTGATGTTTCTTGGTTTAATCAAGCAGCAGCAAAAGCTATAAGGTGGACTAGAAGCGTTATCAAACCTGAAAACCAACGTTTTCTAGCGAACTTGACCGATAGAGCGCGGCTGAACGTAGCAGGCTTAAATACACTTCTCGTCCACGGCAGCCCAGATGACCCTATAAGCGAATACGTATACCCAGAGACCCACAGTGGCTTCTTTGACATCTACCTAACCAGAGAGAGTGTTGATTTGATAGGTATGGGGCACACCCACATACCATATTCCTGGCGCTCAGGTAGGGGTATGATCTTTAACCCAGGCTCCATCGGTCAACCTAGGTCTGGGCGACCAGAAGCTTGCTACGCTATCCTAAAACGCGGGGAATCTGGTTTTGAGATCGAGCACAAATACGTTTCTTACAATATCGAGTCTGCGGCAAGCAAAATTTTAGCAGCTGGTCTGCCGAGCTTCTTGGCGAGCAGACTTTTTTCGGGCATATAAGGGCCAAAGACTTTAAAACAGCGCCTTCTGCCCATCTTGAGGAGAAGTTGGCGAGCGAACCAGTGGACATCACGCTGTCAGAGCTAACAGGTGTGTTCAAACCAAAGGATCTTGAGGATGGTGTGAGGAGAAGATGGGAGCAGATAAAGTTACTTGAGTTAGTTAAGGCATCTAAAAGAGGCAGACCTAGGCTTGGATTTGTTGAAGGTCCTCCTACATTAAATGGCGAACCTCACATAGGCCACGTTAGGGGTAGGGTCATAAAGGATCTGTGGTTCAGGTTTATGACGCTCAGAGGCTTTGATGTCGTCTTCAGAGCTGGTTGGGACACACAAGGTCTGCCGGTCGAGCTGCAAGCTGAAAAGGAGCTCGGATTAACGGGCAGCAAGGTCGAGAACCTCAAAGCGGTCGGAGAAGAGAAGTTAGTTGAGGCGTGTAAGAAGTTGATTCACCACTATTATGAGAAGTGGTGTGAAGCGGATAGGCTCCTTGGACTCTCTTTTGATTATGAGGCTGCCTACTGGACATATAAAGATGAGTATATTGAGAGGGAGTGGCGCTACCTCGAGGAAGCATATAAGCGTGGGCTGCTAGGCGAAGGATTCAGAGTGGTCGCATACTGCCCAGGCTGCCAAACATCTCTCAGTCACGCTGAGGTCAGCCAGAGCTACGAGATGGTTACTGACCCTTCGCTCTATTATAAGGTCAAGGTGCGTGAGTTTGATGCCTATATCATCCTTTGGACCACGATGCCCTTCACGGTTGTTACAGATGTGATGGTCGGTGTTAAGCCTAATGCTGATTACTGCTTTGTTAGGGTTGGTGGTGAGAGGTGGATAGCGGGTAAAGAGAGGCTGGAGGGGTTGATGAAGGAGCTCGGTGTTGAAGAGTACCACGTAGAGGCTGTGAAGAAGGGGGCTGAGCTCGAGGGGCTGCGCTACATACACCCACTACAAGACCTCATACCGGGTCAAGCTGATCTGGACCAGAACCCGAAGGCACACGTTGTGGTGGCTGAAGAGTTTGTGGATGTAACAACCGGGTCTGGCATAGTGCACATGTCCCCTGCTAACGGTCAAGAGGATTTTGAGACAGCGGTCAAGAGGGGGCTGCCTATCTTCAACCCGATAGATGATCAAGTGAGGTTCACCGCAGAGGCTGGTGTCTTTGCTGGAATGTTTGTTAGAGACGCTGACGCTAAGGTCTGCGATTTGCTTCGTGAAAGAGGGGCGCTGCTTAAACTTGGAACGATTAGACATCCATATCCTCTCTGCTGGCGCTCGCACCATAAAATAGTCTGGCTTGCTAGGAGAGAGTACTTTTATTGGGTGGATAAGATAGGTGATCTAGCGTACGAAGCAGCCTCTAAAGTTGAGTACTTTTACGAGCCTCCTAGAAACAGGTTCCTTGAGATAATAAAGGAGAGGGTGCCTTGGTGTATATCTAGGGAGAGGGTTTGGGGTACGCCTCTACCGATCTGGGTCTGTACTGGCTGTGGGCATAAGCAAGGATATTTCAGTAGGAAGGCTATCATAGAGAACGCCCTTGAGCTACCAGATGGAGTGGACTTCGAGCTACACAGGCCTTGGATAGATCGGATAGTTATGCGGTGTCCAAAATGTGGGGGTAGGGCGCTGCGTGAGCCTTTTGTCTTAGATACTTGGCATAATAGTGGCGCTGCACCCTACGCTTCGCTTGGAGATGAATACTATGAGCTCGTCCCAGTAGCTTTTTTGTCAGAGGGGATAGATCAGACCAGAGGCTGGGCATACACGCTCTTGATTGAAAACGTGATCCTGAAGGGTGTTGCTGAAGCGCCTTACAAAGCCTTCCTATTCCAAGGACACGTTCTTGATGAGAAGGGGAACAAGATGAGCAAGAGCCTAGGGAATATTGTGGAGGCTATTGATGCGTTAAGAAGCTATCCTGTGGATGCGCTGCGCTTCTACCTTATGTGGAAGGCTTCGCCTATCGACAGCATAAACTTCTCCCCAGATGAGCTCAGAAGAAGACCTTATCAAGTTATTAGCACACTCTACCACATCCACATCTACTACCATCAAAACAGCAGCTACGACAACTACGACCCAGCAGCATATAGCGTCGAGTGGGCTAGATCAAAGGGGCTGCTGAAGCCAACCGACCTTTGGCTACTATCTAGGCTCCAGAGGCTCAAGAAGTCGGTTACTGAAGCGTTCGAGCGTGGGCGCTACCACGAGGGGCTAAGAGCCATAGAGGAGTTTCTCATCGATGATCTTAGCCAGACCTACATACCTATGACTAGAACGATAATTTGGGATGATAATCCAGAGACGCTACACGCTCGGTTTGCTGTCTACGCTGTGCTCAAAGAGGCGCTAACCTCGCTAGATATACTTCTACACCCGGTCTGCCCCTACACCACCGAATACCTCTATCTGAAGACGAAGCTCGGTCAACGTGAATCGATATTGCTCGAAGAGTGGCCTAAGGTGCAGGAGGAGTATGTAGATACTCTACTTGAGGAGGAATACGAGGCTCTAAGAGAAGTCGTTTCCCTAGCTAACAGCGCAAGGATGGCTGCGAGGATAAAGAGGCGATGGCCTCTTAAGAAGGCGTTGATCTTCGCTAAGAACACGCCGGCAAGGGCTGTGAGGAAGCATATGAGCACGCTTCTAGAGATGATAAATGTCAAGGAGATCGAGGTAAGAGAGGACACCTCCGCTGCGCCTCTCGTATATGAGGTTAAGCCTAGAATGGATCTGATTGGGAAGAAGTTCAGAGAAAGAGCACCTTTAATCGCTCAAGCGCTTACAAGCAACCAGACAAAAGTTGTTAATGAGATCAGATCTAAGGGATATGTTGAAGTTGAAGTGGGAGGAGCTAAGTATGTGGTTGACAAAGAGATGGTGGTTATACACGCAAAGCCTCAAGAAGGATACACCTACACCTCCGACAACGAGGTGATGCTCTTCCTAACCGTAGAGAGGGATAAGGATCTGATGGCTGAAGGCATGCTTAGAGACATAGCCCGTAGGATACAGGCACTTAGGAAGGAGATGGGCTACAACCCAACACAAATCCTTACTTCAGCGAAGATCTGTGGGCTCAGTGAAGAGTGGGTCTCTGCGCTCACACCTTTACTCGATAGACTAGCCTATTTGGTTAGGGTGAGGGAAGCAGAGTTTGTCAAAGAAGCTGATCCAAGATACAGTTGGTCTGAGTCTGAAGTCGATGGTTTAACGATAAAGATAGCCTTGGAGTGATCAAGGAAAATACTTTTTGAGCAGACCTTTCTCAGCAACTCCAGGGAGCCAATCAATCTTAGGTCGATTTAAAGGATCTCTCCCTTGAATTACATCTATGATCTCGTCAACTGTTTCCTCTACGCTCCTATTTGTGGTATCGTGCTCGCTAACCTTATCAACACCAAACGCTTTAATCGCCTCAGCTGCTACAACACCCAGCACCTCAGCAGCAACATTCTCCCTAATCTTAGCCTCACTATATCCTCTTGCAGCCAGCCTCGCCTCCAAGACCTCTGGTGCACACCTGAGGAGTATCGCCAACTCCACCTCATCTCGCTTTAGAACCGATGGTAGGAGGTGTCCGCTTAGGATTAGACGCTTCCCCTCGATCATTGGGAGAAGGATCTTACGTAGTCTACTTGTTGAGATTACGTATTCGCCTTCTTCTCTACCCACTGCAGCACCCTTCGCTATGGCTACATCATTTACATCTAAATACTCTAACCGCATCCTCGAAGCTAGGGCGCGTGCAACCGTCTTCTTACCTGTGCCCGGAGAGCCCACTATTGCTATCACACCCATCTTACTTTACCATCCGGATCTTCAGCGCTTTCAGCACGAGGTAGCCAACGATGTTTATTGAAACGGTAGACCCTATCAAGACACTTACGATAGGAATCTCCCACAAGGGGGAATCTAAAGGTATCTGAGCGAGCCACGTAATATACCCGCCTACGATCACGCTAACAATAACGTTGGCAGATGCGCAACCTAGAAGCCAAGACCCTCTGAAGTGTGTTTCTGCGATCTTCATAGCTACGTAGGAGGCGACGAAGTTAGCTGCGGTGCCGCCTAAAATATCCACTATACCGAAGGGGCTACCCAAAGCGTTTGCCACAAGATTGCCCAAAGTTACACCCACGACCACAGGCCAGCCGAGCAGTATAGATAGGGGGATCAGCGCATCAGCGACCCTAACCTGAAGTACACCAAAGCTCATCGGAGCAAGCAGCAGAACACCAACCGCATAGAGCGCAGCGAATAAGGAAGCCTCTGCAACAAACCTATTCCTATTCTTCACACCACCACCTCCTAACCCGGGGTTTATTAGGCGGAACGGGTGGAGGTGCCCCCACTCACCCGCCTACCACACACCCTCTTTTCACACATTATTAAACGTTTGTTTGCGGTGAAGCGCCTTCTTGGCTGCTATTAACTCATCAGAAGTTGGTGCTCCTTGCTAGTTCACTCCCTAGGCAGAGGTTTCTTAGCTTAGCGAAGGCCACTGCTCTGCTTCGGGTTCTGAGCCCGCAATCCGGGTTCACATAGACCCTCTTTGGGTCTTCGAGCACCTTCGCTGCGTAGAGTATGCGGTCTCTGATAAGTTCTGGTGGCTCGATGCTATCGACGTGAACATCAACCACACCAACCCCAACTTCCCTTTTATCTCCGTATTCTTTAAAGAGGTTTAGGGCTTGGTATCCCACTCTACTCTCCTTATCTAAGCCTAGTCTAGTTGTGTCTCTGTTAGCGAACTCCAGCGTGAATTGGCTGCACTTCATGTCCAATGCGTCTGGGAAGAGTGAGCGGTACTGGTTTCCGCTGTAGCAGATGTGCACAGTTATCTTAGCCTCGACACCAGCTACTGCCTCATTAAACGCCTCCACAAACATTCTGGTCTCCTTTGGATGTGTGGTTGCCGCTGGTTCATCTATTTGAATCACCTTTGCTCCGGCTGAGGCTAGGTCAATAAGTAGGGGTCTGATGACGTTCTTGGCTAGATCGAACACAAGATCCTCTTTGCTCTGGTAGTATTCGTTATATGACCAGTCGGCAAGCGTATAGGGTCCGGTTACAGGTATCTTCGCCATCGTCCTAGCGTGCTGAGCTACGAACTTGAATTCGTCAAGATGATAGGGTCCTAGGTATGTGACCCTATCCACAACTCTAGCCTTTCTGTAGTATCTGTTGTCAAAAGATCTTACCCAACCCGCTAGCTTGAAGCCTCCGACATTCTTCACAACGTATTCATACATCTCAGGTCTCCTCGCTTCACCGTCGTAGACGTAGTCTAGGCCGCAGTCTTCGAGTAGGCGTATGTTGAGGTAGGCGAGGTCGTCTCTCGCAGCCTTCTTCGCCTCTTCGCTTACCCTCTTATCTCTAACGATCTTGAGGAACCACTCTGGCTTCTTGAGGCTACCTATTTCCTGTGTGGGGTAGAGTTTATTCAACCTTCCATCTCCTCCCCTAAGAGCTTGGCGATCTTTGAGAGCCTCAGCACCTTTCTGTTAGCGTATGCTCTTGGCACATACTCTAGATCATAGTTTGGGCATATGTATAATTCGCTCGGCTCAACCGCATCAACAACCCTCTTTACTTCTTCCGCCACCTTCTTGGGCTTCTCCATCTTTGTGTTACCCGCATCTACGCAGCCAGCAGCCAAACCCATCTTGCCGAATCTCAGACCCTCTGGGATCTTTATGTTCACTAAGTCTAATCCAAGCCCGCTGACTGGGAAGTCGAGTAGATCGCTTAGGATCGGCGCTGGGTCTCCGAAGTATAGGTGGAGGTAGGTCTTCGCCAAGATGCCCTTTGTTACGGTTTTGAGCGCTTCATACGCTAGCTCTAGTTCATCTCTACTCCTTATGCTGCAGATCGATGGTGCGTTGATCTGGATGAGTTTGAAGTGGTGCTGTAGGGTTTCAGCCTCCTTCGCCAAAGCCTTAGCCAAGTCTAAAACTAGATCCCTGTGATCCTTGTAGTATCGGTTGTCTGAGAGCTGGGCGAATGTGTAGGGGTCTGGGAGGTCGACCTTCCACTCCCTTCTGTTAGGTAAGAGGTCTAGTGATAGGTTCTTGAGGGTTATCGGCTCGACCCACTCAACCCTATCCACAACTAGGGGCATTCGGTAGAATGTGTTCTGCTCAAATATTCTATTTAACGCGCCTTGCTCAACACCCTTCAACGCTAGATACGGTCTGAGCATGTCGCTCCAATCTAAGAGCGGATCTGAAACATAGGTTAAACCGGCTTTGACCTGTAGGTCAATGGCTCTCTTCTTATCTCTGCGGAAGATCTCAGCCAAGTTAGGCGGGCTCCTACGAGTAGCCTCGATAAGCTTCTCAGACCTAGGGTAGATACCACCTATGTAGCAACCAACCTTCAAAAGACCACGCCTCTACACGCTTAAGGGTTTCAAAGGCTTCCTCTTAAGCGTGTTGAGTGAAGACGGAGCACGTAGCCGAGGCGGCTCAAGCAAATCATCAGCGATGTTTGAGCGTCTGCTTCCTCCAGAAGCTCATCCTCATCCTTGACTCAACAAATACTCCTCTTAAAGAAACGAGTTTAACACAAATATTTATTAGGTTCTAAGGTTGCTTTTTAGGCGGTTGCATCGTCAACTCAAATCCGTTTATGGAAAATCACGGATGAAGGGTTTGTTGTGTTAGATAGAGAGTCGGTTGAGCGAGAAAAGAAGTTACATGATTGGCTGGAAGAAGATATTTCGTTGATTTCAGACGATTTGTTGGTTATTGGGCGTGAAGTTCAAACGGATTTTAATAAGTCGATCGACCTTTTATGCCTTGATAGAGATGGTAACGTAGTGATTATCGAGTTGAAAAGAGATAGAGCGCCTCGCGATGTCTTGGCCCAAATCCTTGAGTATGCTTCTTGGGTTGACGATCTCCCCTCTGATAAAATTTTGGAGATTGCGGATGAATATCTTCAGAAAAAGGGAACAGACCTCGAAGAGGCGTTTCGAGAGAAATTTGGTGATGAGCTTCCCGAATCCTTAAACAGTTCCCATAAAATGTTGATAGTTGCGTCTGAACTCGATGCCCAAACCGAAAGAGTGCTCAACTATTTATCAAAACATGACATCGACATAAACGCTGTAACCTTCAGCTATTTCAGAGACGGCGGGAACGAATACTTGGCGCGTGCAGTACTAATACCTGAAAGCATGAAGCCTAACACAGAGAAACCGAAGCGTTGGACATATGAACTCTTACAAGAGCAAATAGATGACATATCAAAAGAAATATTAAAAAAGAGGATTTCTCAAATCCTCGAATTCGCTCGGGAGAAAAACATCTTCGCTGAGTCGCGTTCACGAGACCCCGGCTTCTACTTAAAAAGCATTGATGGAAAAGTTCTAGCTGTTTCATTTCCGGAATGCTTTACGCTCATTTCGGCTCAAATGAGGTAGATAAATATCCATCTGACGAAGTGCGCCGAAGATTTGTTGAAGATTTAAAGCGTTTAAACCTGTTGCCACAAGACATGAACCCAGATGAAGTTAAGTCGGGTAGGGTTTTGAAAAGAAAGTTAGATGATCTTAGTGAGGAGGAGTTCACTGATCTTCTCGAAATTTTAGAACGCACTTTAATAAGCAAATAACTTCTTT
>Ga0080004_1202473_pt1 | contig 18765 bp, 18 predicted proteins | sample WasSprMetagenome_FD_69207 | JGI IMG/M metagenome (GOLD analysis project Ga0080004, IMG submission 69207) | Sulfidic aquatic microbial communities from Washburn Spring, Yellowstone National Park, USA - WS (SPADES assembly) (version 2) | ecosystem: Environmental > Aquatic > Thermal springs > Hot...
GACTTCAGAGCGGAGAGATTGTTATCTGTGATGGAGCGATGGGAACCCTCCTCCAATCGCGGGGATTGCCCCTTGGCGTTGCCCCTGAGGAATGGAACCTTTCCCATCCCGAGGTCGTCGCCCAAATCCATAGAGAATATGTGGAGGCGGGAGCGGAAATCGTTGAGACGAACACTTTCGGAGGAAACCGCCTCAAGCTATCCCTCTATAACCTCGCCGAGAAGGTTGAGGAGATAAATAGGGAAGCTGTGAGGATAGCGAGGGAAGCGGTAGGGGATAGGGCTTATGTTGCCTTATCGGTTGGACCGACGGGGAGGTTGTTGGAGCCTTGGGGCGACCTTCCATTTGAGGAAGCCTTGAAGGCTTATAGGGAGCAAATGGCGAGCGCTTTAAAGGAGGGACCGGATTTCGCCATCTTGGAGACATTCTCCGACCTTCAGGAGATGAGGGCAGCGGTTCTCGCCGCTCAGGAGGTGGGAATTCTCCCCATCTGCACAATGACATTTGAGGCATCAGGTAGGACGATAATGGGGATTTCGCCCGAGCAAGCAATGGAGGAGCTAACTAAATTGGGAGTTAAGATAATGGGGACGAATTGTGGGACGGGACCGGAGGATATGCTGAATGTCGTTGAGAAGATGGCGAAGAGTCGTCCGGAGGGAGTTTATCTCATAGCTCAGCCTAACGCTGGCGTGCCGAAATTGGTTGATGGGAAGACTGTATTTGATGCCACTCCCGAAAAGATGGCTGAATATGCGGAGAGGTATGTGAAGTTGGGAGTGAACATCGTTGGCGCCTGTTGCGGAAGCACTCCCGCCCATATAAAGGCGATAAGGGAGAGAGTCAAAAAGTAGATGAAAGCATTAATCCTTGCGGGTGGAGAGGGGAAGAGGCTCAAGCCGATAACGAATTCCATCCCGAAAATCCTTCTTCCCATCTGCAATAAGCCGACCCTCTGCCATCTCCTTGAATGCTTGAAGGAAAGCGGGATTTTTGAGGAAGCGATATTGAGCTTGGGAAATCTCGCCGAGAAAGTCATCTCCTTTCTCTCAAATTACCAATCTCCCATCCCCATCACGGTGAAAATTGAGGAGGAATCATTGGATACGGGCGGAGCGATAAAATTCTCCGCTCCTTCGGAGGATGTGTTCTTCGTGATAAACGGCGATATAATCTGCGATGTTGATTACCGAGCTATGCTTTCCTTTCATAAAGCCAAAAATGCCGATATAACCATTCTGACAGTTAAAGTGAAGGATATCTCCCCCTATGGAAGCGTTTTCTTTGACGGCGATTTCAGGGTAAAGGGATTTTCCGAGAAAACGAAGGAGAAGAGGGCAGGATTCGTCAATGGGGCGATTTACATAATCAATCAGAGAATCCTTGAATTTTTCCCCGATGGGAAATGCTCTTTGGAAAGGGAGATTTTTCCTCATCTTCTCTCTTTGGCTAATGTGAAGATATTCTCTTACCTCCATTTCGGCTATTGGATGGATATCGGGGAGAGGGAACGATATATGCAATTGCACAAGGACATCCTTGATTCCCGTTATTTGATAAATTTCTCTTCCTTTGCCCCGAATATTGAAGAGGGAGCAGAGGTTGGGGAGCCCGCTATTTTTGGAATGAATTGTAAAATAGGAAAGAGAGTGAGGATTTTGCCCTACACGGTGATGGGAAACGATGTCGTTATTGAGGATGGGGTGGAGATAGGAGAGAGTGTTTTGTTTGATAAAGTTAGGGTAGGGGAGGGAGGCAAGGTTCATAGTTCAATTATTGGAGAGGGATGTGCCATCCCTCCGGGAAGCAAGATTTGCGATGCGATTATCGGTTAAGATATAGAGATTCTATTCTGCTTTAATCTCTATCAAGTTCTTGCTTCCACATCCAATCTTCAAAACAAGCATTCGCCAGCTCTCTATGTAGCTCCAGCCTTGCTCTGCTTCATCTATTGCGGTCGCTTGGGAAATTGCCCTGCCATTAACTTTCACTTCGAGCGGCTGTTTTATCCACGCTATCGTTAGAAAAGCGTTTTGAAGGTCGCCCGGCTCCGTCTCTATGGTCAGCTTTCCTTCCGAGAACTTCGCCGAGAAATTCACTCCGCTGAAGATATGGAGATTTCCCTTCGGTGTTGGAAGCACTTTGAAGCTGAGGTCAAGTGGATGACCTGTTAAGTAAAAGAGATTTTGGAGGATGAGAATTGGAGAGAGCCAGGGAGCGTAGGGCTCATCGGGGATAAGTCCATAGGAATCGGGATATAATCCTTTATACTCGCCCTCCGTTGCCTGTTGTTCCATTGCCGATTGAAGTATGAGGTCGGCTATATCTTTCCAGGGGTAGGAATCATCGTATTTAGCAAGGAGGCGAAGGGAATGGGCATAGGCGAGACCGTTCCACTGGACGGGTCTTGCGAACCAGGGGAGGACATAGAAGGTCGCGCCGAAAATCGGTATTGAAGCTCCCAACATCACCTTGCTTCTTTCCGCCGATTTCCACAAATAGACGAAGGGAATACCTGCCATCGCCATTTCCTTTGCTCTTTCCAAATAGTGCTTATCCTTCGTCAGCTCATATCCGTAAATGTAGGGAGGGATGGCTACAGCGGAGGCGTAAATATCGGGAGCGTGGAGGGGGCATTCCCAGGTTTGGGCGCCAGCGGGAATGTAGAACCTATCCATAAATTGTAGCGCCTTTAAGCCCTTTTCCTTTGCCTCCTCATCTCCTGATATAAGAGCCCAGCGGAGGATGGAGCCAGCGGGAGGAGCGCATATCCCTATTTCCGTCTCCCCTTCCTTGCCCAGGCTTTTCCTCCTTTCATCCGGCTGGAAGACCCAAGAGCCATCTTCCCTCTGGCTTTTCATTGCATCCCTTGCGGCATTTTCCTGACCCCTAAGAGCCTCCTCTAATTCTCCCAGCCTGTAGGCAACCTCAAGGGAATTCTTCGGAGTGGCGACTTTAAGCGTTCTCTTAGCCAAGGCTAAAGCCTTTTCCTTGACCTCGGGATTTTTTATGTAATTAGCCATCTTCAGAAGGGCGAAGGAGACATTCACATCTAACCGATGGGGAACGCCCGTCCAGGGAAGCCAGCCAAAGGCTTTCTCATCCCAGATGACATCAGTGTAGCAGGTGGCGCAGAGCTCCATCTCCTCTTCTATTGAGCGTGGAAGCTTTGGCTTGGGAAAGCCGAAGGCTTTTCTCCATTCATTTATAGAGGAAAGGACATCCTCTCCATCGGTGATGGCTATTCTGCAGGTCAAAGTGAGGGGCGTGCCTGCTTTTGCCACATAAGCGGGCTTGGCGCCGAGGGAATTCTCGTTGACATATTTCGGTATTGAAGGAATAAAAAGGCTCAGAAGGTGGTTATCTCCTCCCTCAAGGAAATTGGGTGAGGCAAAGAGGGCGGAGGGGAAGACATCTGAGCCGTTCCACTTCTGGTTCTCGTCCCAGAGGAGGGAGATGGTGCAAGTGGGGAAGGAGATGGCTTGGAGGGGAATGGTGATTTTGTAAGGGTGGGGAGCCCAGCGGTCCGAAGCAGGAGGATTGACATCTCTCGTGGAGGAGGACCTTTCATTGCCCTGCAGAAATTCAAGACCAGGGAAGAGGGCATATCTCTTTTCTTTTACGAAGCTTCTCTCGCCCGCATATATTCTCGGGAAGAAGAGGGCTGATATTGGGACATCTTTAGAGGGAGTGCATTTCAAAGACAGAACGAATTGCTGAGCGGATAAATCGGCTCTGTAGCGAACTTCATAATCCCATTCAGCGCCCTCAGCTGATAGCTTTCCCCGAAAAACGAGGGCGCTTTTGTAGCGAGAGAAATTATTCGTAAATACTTCATCTAAGGAGGTTTCCCTATCGAGAGTGAAAAGGGAAGGAATGATTGCTACATCTTCCCAATATCCTTTATTTTTATGTTGGATGATTGCCATCCCGTAGCCGAAGGGGGTTTTGGGGAAAAGAAGGCGGGAGTTAAATAATTCCAAGGATAAGCCTGTTTTCGGTAAATCCTTTAAGGTTATGAGAGAGAATTGCTTTGAGCTTTGAATTTCGCCCGCTCGCAAAATTGCCTTCCCTTTAAGCAAGCCGATTTCTTTCAAAGGAGGAAGCTCTACGGAAAGATTTTTCTCTTCTCCCATTTTCAAGGCAGGAAGAGGGATTTGCTGGGTTTCCTTACCGATTGTTATGGAGAGAACACCTTCCGTAGAATCCTTTCTTCCTTCGTTCTTGACCCTTATATTTAATTTCGGCTTTTCTCCGACCAAACATATAGGACGGGCAGGAGCGATGGAAAGCGAAATTTTGGGGAGGAGTTGGTAGGAGGCGGGAATCAGAGACACACTATCAATGAGGAAATGTCCCGCGCCAGCCGTCCCGCTCTCGTTGATTCTCGCTCCGATGAGGACCTTTTCAACATTGGGGAAAGCCAAATAATCAAAATCTATCGTCGCTTTATGCCATTTTCCATCTCCGATATGGGATTTGGGGATTATGTATTTAGCTCTGCCGGGTGAGGTTTCCCTTCCATTTTTATCAAGGGGGATGACGAAAACCGCTAAATTATCGCTTCCCCCAGAGGAAATGGCTTTGTAATTGAAAATAACTTTACCTTTCAATACAGGGAGGGATTCCGAATTCAAGACGGCGTCCCCTTCACCTGTTGTCCTCAGCTCGACGCAGTAATTCCCCTCCAATGGTTGAGTAGATAGCTCAACGAAGACATCCTTTCCAAGCTCGCCTCTTATCGCTGACCTTGACCAATGGGCTGAGAAATCGCCTGCTTTCTCCTCAAAATTCCCATTTGGTGGATATTCGGCTGAAAAGAGGCTCAATATAGGGAAGATGAGTAAAAGGGTAAACAAATTGAGATTCATTCTTTCTCCCTCCTTTTCTCTCCATATATTACAACAAACCCTCCCTCGCCGTAGCCTTCTTTTGGCGCTTCTACTTCTTTGATGCTATCCAGCTCGCCAGAGAGGGTTTGCAAAGCCCTGATGTTGGTGAAATCAAGTTTTCGCAACATATCTATGATTTCCTCGCTTGAGTAAAATTTAGCGACCTTGTAAAACTTGCTCTTTTCCTTTTTAGCCTGATAAATTTTTCCCAATTTGCTGTTCTTATCAATAATCCCCACTATCACCCTCCCGCCGGGCTTCAAAACCCTTTTCGCCTCCTCCAAGACCTTTAAGGGATTGTCAACGAAGCAGAGAGTGAAGGCGAGAAGCACGAAGTCAAATTCCCTATCTTTAAAGGGAAGGTCCTCTCCTCGCCCTCGTATTCCCTCAATTCCCCTTTTTCTTGCTATCTCCAGCATTTTCTCCGAAGGGTCAATTCCTATTTTTATACCCAGTGGCTGGGCAAATCTTCCCGTCCCTACACCAATCTCCAATCCCCTTCCTTCCTCAGGAATTGCTCTTTTCAAGGCTTCCAATTCGCTGAGGTAGGCTAATTTATGTTCCTCAAACCATTCATCGTATTCTTCAGGAAAAAGCTCAAAGACGCTTTCCTTCATTTGAGTTTATTATACCAGCAATTTCTTCAAGAAGAAAAGAAAAATTAAAAGTAAGGAGAAAAGGAGGGAGCGGTGCTCTTTATTATCCCTTACCCTTGCCCATTGGAATTTTCCCTCGGCGTTGGTGATGCGCTTTCTAAGGGAAGGGAAGAAGGCGGGAACCGATAGTTTGTAACGAATATACTCATTCCCGAATTTTCTTTCCAGGAAAACTTCCTCGCCTTTAATTGTGGGGATATAAATAAGGGCGAAGAGGAAAAGATAAATGGGGATAACGACGAGGGGATAGCCGCTCAGAAAGCTGATTCCCAATCCCATCAGAAAGCTGCCGAAATAAAGCGGATTGCGGGTGTAGGCATAGGGACCGCTGACCGTTAATTGTTCATTTTTTCTTATATGACCGGCTGAGGCGATTCTCACGATTTCGCCGATGACAACGAGTCCTGTTCCGATGAACAAATAAATATATTGCGGTTTAGCTAAGATGAGGCAGGCGAGGGGAAAGAGGAGGTGGAAAAGGGTTCTTTTTTCCGAAAGTTTGTTCAGAATCCTCATCTTTTCTCCAACATCTCTTTAATTAATCCAACGGTTTTCTTAAACATTCCCTTCTCTCCCAGCTGAGCTTTTATTTCCTTGAAAAGCATTAACTGCTTGTTCCTATCTTCCTCATCTAATATCAGCTCGCTGACGAGGGTTGCCAGAAGGGAAGGATTTGCCTGCTCCTGTATGAGCTCAGGAATCTCCTTTCTTCCCAGGACAATGTTAGGGAGGGATATGTATGGGAGTCTCATCCTCCTAATTTTATATTCCAGTTTAGTTAGGAGCGAGCCTTTATAAACAACTATCAGAGGAGTTTCCAAGATAGCGGCTTCAAGCGTTGCGGTCCCCGATGTGACGATTAAGGCATCGGAGGCGTTGATAACCCTGTGGGATTGACCCGCTCTGATATGAATTATATCGGCGTTTTTCATAAAAGTGGATTGATGGATTTCCCATTTTGGGGGCAGGATTTTATTTAAAAAGGGATAAAGGCTTTCCGGTGGGCTGATAACGAACTGAGCTGTCGGGATTAATTTCTTTATATAGGGGACTGTTTCAAGGAGGGTAGGGAGGACATAGCGGATTTCCTGAATCCTGCTTCCGGGAAGGAAGCCGATAGTAGGTGCCTCCTGCAAACCAAGAGCAGCCCTTGCTTCCTCTTTCTTTTCCTTCACCAAGATATCCAAAAGCGGATGTCCGAAGAAATACGCTTCTATCCCGTATTTTTCCAAAGCGGACTTGTTCCAAGGGAAAATGCAGACAACTTTATCGACTGATTGCTTCAATCTTTCCGCATTTTTCCTCACTTCTCTTTTCCATGAGCCGGGAGGGATGAAATAAAGGACGGGAATGCCTTTACTTTTTGCCCATCTCCCAAGGCGAAGATTGAAGGCGCCGAAGTCTATGAGGATAAGGAGGTCGAGGGGATTTTGGGAGAGGAATCTTTTGATTCTCTGTAAAGCCAAGAGGAAGAAGGGGACGACCTTAAGGGATTCCACTATGCCGATTGCTCCCTTTTGTGTGGAGTGAATAAGGATGTCAATTCCCTCCCTCCTCATATGTTTTCCCCCCATCCCCCAAAATCTCACATTTGGGATTTCTTCTTTTATCGTTTTCGCCAAATATGAAGCGTAGAGGTCGCCGGATGTCTCCCCTGCTGATAGGAAGATTTTAACCTCTTCTTCTCGCAAGGTGTTCAAGTTGCCTGCCAGCTCGGCTCTTCCTCATAGCCTCAACGAACTCTAAAAGGCTTAACAGCTCCTCGCTCTTATCGGGTATTTCCTCCTCTACTTTCTTAATCCCTTTGCCGAGGGGCAATTTGGAATGGAAGAGGATTAGACAGGCTTTTTTGATTTGATTTCTCACTGATAGGGGGATACCTGCCCTCCTCATACCTACTTTATTGGGTCCAGCGACTTTCGCTGGTCTACCGTCAACTATCATAAATGGTGGCACATCCTGAACGACTTTAGAGTATCCTCCAATCATAGCTAAACGTCCCACACGCACCCATTGATGGACGCCCACTATCCCACCAAAAACAGCCCCATCCTCTATAACTACATGACCGCTTATACCGACATAATTTGCCATAACGACATTATTTCCCACCTTGCAATTGTGACCAATATGGCTGTAAGCCATCAAAAGATTGTTTGAACCTATCTCGGTGCAACCTTCCTCAAGGGCGCGATGTATGGTCACGAATTCCCTTATTTTATTGTTGTCTCCTATTATTACAAATGTTTTCTCTCCTTTATAGCGTAAATCTTGAGGTGGAGCCCCAATCACCGCTCCGGGAAATATCTCGCAATTTTTCCCTATTATAACATTTTCCATAATTATCGCGTGGGTATGGATTTTCGTTCCCTCTCCAATCTTCACATTTGGTCCGATATATGCATAGGCTTCTATTATCACTCCCGGCTCCAATATCGCCGAGGGGTGAACAACGGCAGTGGGATGAACGAGTGTGTTAAGTTCCATCTTTCTTCACCTACCTGCTTTCTCTTTGCGCGCCTTCAACTGTCTCATACGGCTCTTCCCTTTCCACTAACATAAAGAGGAATTCCCCTTCCGCGACCAGCTTTTTATCAACCCTTGCCGTTGCCTTCACTTTTCCAGCATTTCCCTTCGTTTTCAATATCTCCACTTCCATTATCAGGGTGTCGCCAGGGTGAACGGGATGTCTGAAGCGAACCTTATCCATACCCCCGAAGTAAGCGAGCTTTCCCTGATTTCCCGTCATAGAGAGAAGCAGGACTCCTCCTACCTGTGCCATTGCCTCTAAGATTAAAACCCCGGGCATAATCGGTTGCCCAGGAAAATGCCCCTGAAAGAAGGGCTCGTTTATCGTGACATTTTTCAACCCTATAGCTTTTTTCCCCGGCTCTATTTGGATGATGCGGTCAACGAGGAGAAAAGGATACCTATGGGGAAGAATTTTCAAGATGTCGTTTATCTTTATCACAGGGCTTTGCACCTCCTAAATGTTTGATGAGCGATTTTTTTAACCAATTCAAGATGAAGGCTATGGCTTGCCTTTATCGCTATGATATGACAATTTATAAAGCTTCCCAAAAGGGAAAGGTCACCTATTAAATCAAGGATTTTGTGCCTCACCAGCTCGTCTTCAAACCTTAAGGGAGTTGCTGGTCCATCGTTTGTTATCAATATTGCATTCTCCAATGAACCACCTAAAGCACAGCCGTTTCTCAGCAAATCCTCCACTTCATGTTCAAAGCCGAAGGTCCTCGCGGGAGCTATCTCTTTCCCAAATACATCCTCGTCTATAACGAAGGAGGCTATTTGCTCGCTTGCGTAAGAGTGATTGAAGTCAATTAAATATGTTATTTTCAGCTTGGGGTAAGGCAGAGCAAGGATGTGAGCTTCGCCGTTTTTAACCCATATATTTCCCTTAAGATTGACGACATTTGCCTTTTCCTCTTGCTCAACAAGCCCTGCCGCTTTAATGAGAGAAACGAAGGGGGCGGAGCTTCCATCAAGAGCGGGTATTTCCTCACCCTCAACCTCTATTAGTGCATTACTTATCCTCATTCCATAAAGAGCGGCGAGGAGATGTTCAACAGTGCAAATAACGACATCGTTTTTCCCAAGCGAGGTGCGACGCTGAGAGGAGAAAATGTTCTCAAAGGAAGCCTCTATGAAAAGGGAAGGTTCGGCATCTATGCGACGAAATAATATTCCACTATTTGGCTCTGCGGGATGGATGATAACCCTTGCGGACTTACCTGTATGTAAGCCTCTCCCTCTTATCTCTATCGGTTTAGCGATTGTCCTCTGCCACATTCCTTTTTAGAAGCCAAACTTAACATAGACGGAAGCACCTAAATTCCCCTCAAGAGAATATAGCTCCATCTCTACAAGAGGAAATATCTGTGCTCCAAAGCCGAAATTTACCTTCTTATTTGCGTATTCGGCCATCAGGCGGCTCTTTTGGGAGAGCGGTAAGACAACACCAGCGAAAACTCCATCCAAAACCTTTCCCGAGGCTATGCCAGCGCTGACCTGAGGAGAACCGAAGGGAAGCCCCGCGGTTTGGGTGGCGATTTTCGTGATTGTAATCGTCTTCGTCGCCACAGCATAAATTGAGTTCCCTATCTCGTCGCTTATATCAACCACTCCCACAGCGATTGCGGGAAGCACAAGTCCCTCTTGAAGGAGACCTATTTTGCCATTAAGCAGGGTATGAGCTTCTCCATTGCTTACCCTCGCCGCGGAAATCTCCCAATTTGCCATCAGCCCAGCACATCCACCCGTAGTTTTCACATCCTTTGAACTGCTTCCAATGAGAGCAACCCCAGCCATTTTAACAGTTTCCGCCGTAGGAGCGGTGATTAGGCCGCTATACCCGTAAATTGTTGGTTGGGCGGAGAAAACGACGCCTACGGAAAAAATCAATAGATAAACGAGCAAAAACTTCTTCACTTTTCAGTTCCTCCTTTCTCTATTTCTTCTATTTTCTTTTCTATCTCTTTCAATTTCTCTACGACCTCGGGAAGCCTTTGGAGGAGGGCAAGAACCCTCATCTGCTGGGTATGGGGGCGTGCGGGATAGCCGGAATATACGCTATTTGGTGGGACATCACCAATCACTCCCGCCTGAGCGGCAATCGTGGAATTGTCCCCTATCTCTATATGGTCAGCTATCCCCGCTTGTCCAGCAAGGGTTACATTCTTCCCTATCTTCACGCTTCCCGATATCCCTACCTGAGCAACTATTACGCAATTCTCACCTATCTCCACATTATGAGCGATTTGGACTAAATTATCTATTTTTGTCCCTCTCCCTATCCTTGTCTCCCCCATAGTCGCCCTATCTATCGTCGTATTTGCCCCTATCTCCACTTCGTCCTCTATTATAACCTTTCCTATATGGGGGATTTTCAGATGTCCACCCTCAATTTTAACATAACCAAAGCCATCCGCTCCTATAACCGCACCAGAGTGTATTATGCAATTGTTCCCTATCTCTACATAATCATAAATCGTAACCCGAGGGTAAATCAGCACATTCTTTCCCAAACGGCAATTCTCCCCTATGTAGCTTAAAGGGTAGATTATCGTTCCATCGCCGACGGTTGTATTCGCTCCTATATAACAATAAGCTCCTATGGATACATTCTCGCCCAACTTTACCCCATCCTCAATAATGGCGGTTGGATGTATGCCTGGCGAGGGCTTCCTTCTATGGGAAAAGAGCTCCAGCGCCTTTATTAAGGCGAGACGGGGATTAGCGACATATATAGCGTTCTTCTCCGTCTCCCACCCTTCCTTCAATATCAAAGCGGAGGCACCACTTCTTTCCGCAAGGGGGAGCAGCTTCTCCTCATCAACAAAAGCAAGGTCGCCTTCCCTTGCCTTCTCCAGAGGGGAGATACGGTGGAGAACTATATGAGGGTTGCCTTTGAGCCTGCCCTCAAGATGTCTTGCTATATCCCTTAAGGTAAAGGGCATCTTCTTCTCACCTCTTGTAAAATTCTTTCATATCCTCTTACCCTTTCCCGACTTTGTAGTTTTTCTTTACTCACTTGTTGAGAGAATTCTCCCATCTTTTTCTCTATTTCCCTTTCCAGCTCTGGGGTAGTAGGAGGAAGGGAGATGAGGGAAGGGGATTTCCACCAGGGGGGAAGGGGAGAGGGTGGAGAAGGGAGGGTGAGGATTGTTCTTTTCTGAGACTGAGGTGGGCTTTCTTCCACTTTTGGGGGAGAAGTCCATTGAGTAAGAAGCGATTGGAAAGCTGTTGACAATTGAGATTCCCATTCCTGTGCCTCTTTCGTCTTTTTGCTGATTTGCGCTGTGAGGATTTTAAGGCGAAGGGAGAGAAGGGAGGTGGGGTTTTCCTTCCTCCACTGTTCCACCATTTGAGGGAGAGCCTCAAATTCTCTTCCCTTTGCTTCTTTTCGCTCTTCTTTTTCCACCTTCCTACTCGCCTCAATGTCCCTCAATTCCTTGACGAACGAATTATAATTCTCCGCTCTTTTCTTTGCGATTCCCTCCAAAAGGGAATCATAAAGGGAGCTTCCCTCCGCCAGGGAGAGGCTCATTCCCATCGGGAAAAAGAGAATAAAAAGGAGGCTTTTATTTAGTAAGCGCTTGGATAACCTTATCAGTGATATCAACTCCACCGTACAACACTACCTGGTTGGAGAGAACCAGGGAGAGGTTATTTGCTTTTGCTACTTGCTCAATCGCTTTTCTAATTGCTTGGTCTATATAGATTGTTAAATCCTCGCCTTCTTTAACGCTTATGCCGAGTTTCTCCAAGCGCGCTCTAATGTCCTTCTCCAGTTGGCTCCAGAGTTCCTGACCTTTTTGATTGATTTGGTTGTTATACTCCTGAACAACCGCGTCAATGTCTTTGGAAGCTGTTTGGCGGAGTGTTTGGAGCTCGTTAAGTCTCTGCTTTTGTGCCTCTGTGAGGTTTTGGAGATTCTCCAGGTTCTGCAGCTCCTTGAGCCTATCGCTTGCCAATGTTTCCAGCTCCTGAAGCCTTTTCTTCTCGCTATCGGTGAGATTTTGTTTAGTTAGGAGCTGCTTCAGCTCCTCCCTTTCCTGCGTTGTGAGCATAAGGTCGCTCTGATGTCTGTTTACTATGTCCCGCAGGTTGGCGGCGAAATCCTGCAGCTGCTTCTGCGCTTCATCAGCGTGAGTGAACGCGTTTACAACTTTTTGATAATCCACATAGCCGATTCCCTCAGCTTGAGCCTTTGGCAGTAAAAGCGTCAAGCATAGTAGCGGAATCGCGTAGAGCAGTCTTTTCATTTGCTTCACCGTTCCTTTCTTTTTATTTGTCTTTTTAATTTTACCATACATTTATTTAGATAGCAAGTAGGCAATATTTGTTACTCTTCTCTTCCTGGGGTAGGCAGATTCAGGCGTCTAATAAGATATCTGAAGCTTGTGTAGTAAATTAAGAAGTAGAGAACGCCGAGAAGTAATAGGAGCCAGGCTTTGTGAGAAAGCCCCAAATTAAGGAAAAAGTCTATCAAGCCAGCGGAGAAGCTGAAGCCGCTTTTAGCGCCTAATAGATGGGCAATGACGAGAGAGGAGCCGGTGAGGACGGCGTGGAGAACATAGAGCTGGGGAGCGAGAAACATAAAAGAGAACTCAATCGGTTCCGTAACCCCGGTCACTATGGAGGTCAAGGCCGCGGATAACAATATCCCACCGGCTAACTGCTTTCTCTCCGGCTTTGCCTCCTGATACATAGCGAGGCAAACGGCGGGAAGGGCGAAAAGCATTATTGGGTAAAATCCCGCCATAAAACTTCCCGCTGATGGGTCTCCAGCAAAGAAACGCCCCATATCGCCGTGATAAACCTTACCGCCAACCTCATAGGTTCCGAAGGTAAACCAGACGAGGCTGTTTATGATATGATGGAGTCCGAAGGGAATGAGGAGCCTGTTCATCGTTCCATAGATGAAAAGCCCAATTCCACCCGACTTAACCATCCACTCACCGAATCTGCTGATGAGCTCTTGAATGGGAAGCCATATATAGCCGCAAATCAAAGCCAAGAAGAGCGCGGCGAAAGCAGATATGAGAGGAGGGAAGCGTCTTCCTCCGAAGAAAGCAAGGAAGGGAGGCAGTTTCACCTGGTGAAATCTCTCATATAAATAAGCGGAAAGTAGCCCTATGAGAATCCCTCCCAATACGCCCATATCTATCTTCTCATTTATCTGCTTGAGGGTAGCGGAGAAGACGAGGTAACCCACAAGTGAGGAGAGACCGGCTATGCCAGCCTGAGATGTGAAGCCAATGGCCACTCCCACAGCGAAGAGCAAGGGAAGGGAATCGAAAAGCGCCTTGCCAGCTTGACTCATAATGGGAATATTGAATATATCCTTTGCTCCCAGACGCAGAAGGATGGCAGCGGCGGGAAGAACGGCTATAGGAACGAGAAGGGATGTCCCAATCCTTTGAAGTAGAGCAAGCAAGCGAGAGAACATATCCTTCGCCTCACTTTCCGGAATTTTCAGGGAGAGGAGCTCCCTAACCTTTTTAAAGCTTCTTGAGCTTTACTGTTTCCTGGGGATATGGTCAAGATTTTCTCGTATACTGATTTTGCCTTTTCCTTGTCGCCCTTTTCCTCATAAGTGGAGGCAAGGGTGAAGAGGACATCTAAATCTTGAGGTCTTTCCTGCGCGAGTTTTTCAAGCATAGATATTGCTTCTCCGATATTACCGGTCTTTTTCGTCGCCAATGCAAGCTTCAATTTATAACTTGTTTCTTGTGGGTAGAGATTAACAAGGTTTTTGTATGCTTCTGCTTCCTTACCCGCATCACCCTTGACCTCAAAAGCAAGGGCGAGATACCTCCAGGCAACGCCGTCATCTTTCCTCTTTTCAACCAATCCTTGGAAAATTTCAATCGCTTTATCTACATTCTTGCCCTGCTGAAATCTATCCCTTGAGAGTAGCCTCCCTATCTCATCCTCAATTTCTTCGTTCGGCTCCTTCTTCACCTTCTCCAAGAGAAAAGATAGGCAATCATCAAGGGAACCAGTGGCTAGGGATAGATTCACCAGTGCTCTTATAGCTGATAGGTTCTTGGGTTGCTGATTTATTAACCCCTTAAGGAAATAGGATGTGGAGGAGATTTGTTTGTTTCTCAGGGAAAAGGAGAGGAAATTATCGTATGCTTCATCATTTTGGGGATTTTTAGAGATGAATTCCCGATAAAGGGAAAGAGCTTGTGATATCTTTCCTTGCTTCTCAAGCAAGGAGGCGAATTTATTCACAACCCAAAGATTTTGCGGTTCCAATTCCCTAATCTTTTCATATACCTTAATCGCTTCATCATATTGTTTATCCTTCTCCAAAGATTGTGCCAATCTCGTCAGAACAGGAACATCCTTGGGAAAGCGTTCAGCGAGCTTCCCGGTCTCCTCCAAAGCTTCCTTTTCCTTTCCCATCTTCTCCAATAAACGAGGGATATTGAGAAGGTAAAAAGAGCTTACGGGGAGATTCTCCATTTCCTTATAGCATTTGAGGGCTCCCTCGTTATCGTTGTTCTTCTCAAGGAGAAGCGCCTTGCTATAAAGGACATCCGTGTTATCGGGCGCTATTTTGAGTGCAGAATCATATTCGGAGAGAGCTTGCTGGGTTTTGCCTTCTTCCTCATAAATTTTGGCTATAAGGAGATAAGGCTGAATGGACTTCTTATCCACCTCCTTTGCTTTTTGATACTTCTCTATCGCTAAATCCTTCTTGCCTTGCTCTTCCAATAATTTACCCATCTCAAGAAGGGGAGCAATGTCGTTGGGATGGTCTTTGGCAAAATTTTCATATTCCTTTATTGCCCCCTCCTTGTCTCCTTTTTTGTTAAGCAACTCGGCTATCGCCTTACTTATTTCAAAATTGCCGGGCGCGATTGCCTGTGCTTTCCTGTATTCAGCAATCGCCTCATCATACTTCCCTTGTCTTTCAAAGATGGAGGCGATTCTTAAATAGGCTGTTATCTCCTTTGGCTGAGAGGAGAGAAGCTGGCGATAGCAGGAAATCGCTTCCTCATACTTATTCTGCAATTCCAGTAGGTAGGCTTTATCGTAATAGAATCTGACCTCCTTGGGGAAAAGCTCTATTCCCTTCTGATACATTTCCTCCGCTTCCTTCAATTTACCCTGCTGAACGAGGCAGAAGGCGAGGTTTTCCATAGCTTGCTGATTTTTGGGGTCCAATTTCAAAGTTTGCTCAAATATTTTGCCTGCCTCCTGAAAATTCCCTTCCTGGAAAAGGCATAACCCCAAATTATATTGAAATGTGGGATTTTTGGGCTCAAGTTTAGTCAGTTCTCTCCAAATAGACTCTGCTCCCTTCAAATCGCCGCTTTCCTGCTTTGCTACTGCGAAGTAGAAGAGGAGAGATTTATCATTTGGTCTATACTGAAGCGCCTTTTGAAGATAGGGCAAAGCTTCCTTCGCCTTTCCCTGGGAGAGGGAAAGCTCGCTGATGGCGAGATAGGGAGGAATATAATCGGGTTGAAGGGATATCGCTTCTTTGAAATAGCTCAAAGCATCTTGTGTTTTCCCTTGCTGAAGGGAGATTAAACCTAAATTGAAGGGAGGGATGGCGCTTTTCGGCATAAGTTTCTTTGCTTCCATAAAGCTTTTTTCCGCTTCTTTCCATTTTTTCTCTTGGGCATAAATCACCCCTAAATTGAGATGAGCCTCCGCATTCTTCTTATCCAGTGCTACTGCTTTCTCAAGGCTTTCCTTCGCCCTCTTGAGGTCTTTGATTTGAAGATAGAGCGCGCCGAGCTTGGCGTAGGCGAAACTGTTCTTGGGGTCAAGGGATATGGCTTTCTTAAAGTTAGCTTCCGCCTCTTTTATCTTTCCCTTAACCATATAAAGCAGACCGAGATTTATATAGGCAGCGGGTAGTTTAGGAGCTATTTTTATCAATTCTTGATATTTGCTGATTGCTGAATCTATCTTACCCTGCTGGGCGAGGGTAAGGGCTTCCTGAAATAGGGCTTTTGGGTCCTTCTGGGCTAAAGCAAGAAAGGAAAGCAGAAGGAAGAGAGACAAGATTTTCCTCATTTTTCCTTTCCGTAAACCTCCTCTGGAGAAAATACCTTTATTCCTTCTATCTCAAATTTATCTCCTCTTAAAACCCTATGGAAACAGCTTCTATATCCTGTGTGGCAGACGGCTGGCGGTGCTTCAACTTTCAAGAGGATTGCATCGCCATCGCAATCAAGCCAAATCTCCTTTACCTTCAGGAAATTGCCCGATGTTTCCCCTTTCACCCAGAGCTTTTGCCTTGACCTACTATAAAAGCAGGCTACTTTATCCTCAACCGTCTTTTTCAGGGATTCCTCGTTCATATAAGCTACCATAAGGACCTCGCCCGTCTTTTCATCCTGCACGATTGCGGGAACTAATCCGTTGGCATCAAACTTTACTTCCTCTATCCAGTTCATCTTCATCATCTCCTTTTAGCAAGCGGATGGGAATACCTTTGGAGGAAAGATATTCTTTTATCTCCCTTATAGTATATAAGCGAAAATGAACCATTGAAGCTAGGAGTGCAGCATCAGCCTTGCCAATTGTTAAAGCTTCCTCAATGTGTTGGAGGTTTCCCGCTCCTCCTGAGGCGATTACGGGAATTGTTACCGCTTCCGCTACCATTCTCGTAAGCTCTATATCGTATCCTATCTGGGTGCCATCTCTGTCAATGCTCGTGAGGAGAATCTCGCCTGCCCCAAGCTCTTGCACTCTTTGCGCCCATTCTATAGCATCTAATCCCGTTGGCGTTGTCCCTCCCTTGATGTAAACCTCCCATTTACCTGGAGCGATGCGCTTAGCGTCTATCGCTACCACTATGCATTGGGCGCCGAAGGTTTCCGATGCTTCCCTTATGAAATCGGGATTTACAACCGCTGCTGTATTTATTGAGACCTTGTCCGCACCCGCTTCCAGAAGCTTTCTTATCTCATCAATCGTTCGGATTCCCCCGCCGATTGTGAAGGGAATAAAAACCTCCTCAGCGCATCTTTTAGCCAAATCTATCACGGTTTTTCTCTCCTCAAGGGAAGCCGTGATATCAAGGAAAACGACTTCATCCGCTCCTTCTCTATCGTAGAAGGAGGCGAGCTCAACGGGGTCACCGGCATCCTTAAGATTTATGAAGTGGGTTCCCTTAACGACCCTTCCGTTTTTGACATCAAGGCAGGGAATAATCCTCTTGGCTAACATAAAATAAATTTTAACAAAAGGGAGTTTTATTGAAAAGATAAATATATGGAGAAGCCTTACGAAATATTGACATTGTATTGACAGGGATTATAATTGAAAAAGAAAGGGATTAGAGTATGCCGAAAAATGCTTATGGATATTTTAAATGATTGGAGAAGATTGGCTATATTGAGTGAGGAGAGATATGCTCTACCCGATATCTTTTCCCTTTCTCCCAAGGATTTATGGGTGCTCCATTCTTCACAAATCCTCGGAGTCCCTACTTTTAAGAGGATAGATGAAAAGAGGTGGTGCCAAGCGAGTGTTTAGTAAGGAGGAAGAATCTTTGCCCCCGCTTCTTCCTCCTTTCAAAGTTTGTAAATGAAGACAGGGGGCAAATTTTAAAAAACAAGGAGGTGTTATCGAAAGTGTTAAAGAAAAGCAAAAAGAGTGGTTTCACTTTGATCGAGCTGTTGGTGGTGATAGCGATTATCGCCATCTTGGCAGCTATCCTTTTCCCCGTCTTCAGCAGGGCGAGGGAGAAGGCGAGACAAACGGCGTGTTTATCAAATATGAAGCAGATAGGGATGGCGTTAGCGATGTATGTTCAGGATTGGGACGAGACATTCCCATTCCTCGGATGCTGGGGATGTGGAAATGGTCCCGATGCAAATAACCCTTTTTGCACGCCGCAGGCAAAGATTTATCCCTATGTTAAGAACACGGGAGTTTACGACTGTCCCTCTGCCGATATGTATAAGCTCGTGGTTGTGACTAATGGTTGCGCCCGAAATAGCTCCGGAGGCTGGCCGTTCCCGCCGGAGTTTCTGGGAACGAGCGTAGATATAGGTTGGAATGACCAAATGTATGCGTGCAAGCTCGCTGCTATGCCCACTCCAGCGGAGACAGCTGTATTCGCCGATGCTGCGATGGCTTTCACCTGTGGTGGGACAAGGGTAGTTTATGCTAATAGCTGCGCTGCTGCCTGTTTACCGAGCTGGAGTCCGGGAAGATATAGAAGGTATACCCGCCATTCAGAAGGCGAAAACCTCGTATTCGCAGATGGGCATGTAAAATGGTTGCATTTCCAAAAGATAGCAAGCGATTGTGGCAAGCTGTTTTGGCCGAGGCGCGACCACGACAATGTAACTTTCTGGTCTAAATGGGGCGGAGGACCAGCCGATTAGCTTGAGTTGAAAAAAGCTTGGGAGGAGGGATTTCCCTCCTCCCAAGCTCAAAAACCAAAAGCGTTTCTCACGAGGAAATTTTTCTTCAATCTTTATCAGGCGAATGAATGATCTCGGAGAGACATTGGACTTGCAAAAAAGGAGGGGCTTTCTCATTGCAAGCCCGCCGAAAGGCGGGCGTGGCAATCTCAAATAGATTGCTCCGTTGCTTCGCTCCTCGTAGTTACAATGCAGAGGATAGTGGATTAGCTTATGGAGTTTTAAATGTTAGGGAATTATACTAATTGACTCTTTTTTGTAGATTCTCTATAATCTGAAAAATATTTTAGA
>Ga0080004_1167916_pt1 | contig 18755 bp, 18 predicted proteins | sample WasSprMetagenome_FD_69207 | JGI IMG/M metagenome (GOLD analysis project Ga0080004, IMG submission 69207) | Sulfidic aquatic microbial communities from Washburn Spring, Yellowstone National Park, USA - WS (SPADES assembly) (version 2) | ecosystem: Environmental > Aquatic > Thermal springs > Hot...
TCAGCAGTTTCTGGTCTCTAGGTTCTTCAAGGTCTCTGTATGTTTATGAATATGACTGAATAGTACTGTCACAAGTGTAGAAAACTGGGGGTGTCTCCAAGACCGCCCGCTCTGAGTAGCACCTCTGCGAAGAGAGGCGCTAGCACGAAGGGGGTGGGAGGGGGCACCCCAGAAGCCGTGATGAACAGACCTACAGAGGCCTAGAAAAACCGTAGGCGGAGAACAGCTACTCAACACTTGTAATCTCTATTATCATAGTCCCCTCAGCACTGCATTTTTAGCTGTTGTTGTCTATGGTAAGTCTCACTCTATATTTGAAGCAGTCTCTAGCTTTGTATACTAGCTGAGGAGCTTCTCCAATTGTGATAGCAGAGTGAGGAGAGTAGCAGAAGTACTACACATAACTATTAGTGAGGCTGGGGATTTACAAAGAGGACATGAAGCACTCAAACCCCCTACTTTAGCGGGGACCCCCACCCTAGAGGGTGGAGAGGAGGTCGGGTGGTCATGCTCTATATAAGTCTAGCTGATCTCAAGAGGTGGTATCTGCAATTGTGGTGTAGGTTTAAAAACCTCCTTCAATGTCATTAACTGTGAGGTTCTTGGTTACAATAGGTGTTCGCATAATGGGCTATACTAGTTGCACTAGCTTAGTGCGTGAAGGGGTATCGTAAGACTTGTTTCACTACACTATGAGCACTTGGGCACTGCTTTAGAGTGTTAGCCTCTTTGACGCTTCTCTGTATGTTGGATCCTGGAACTCGTAGTTCTTTACTATGCTCATCTTCTCTAGCTTTGCCAAAATTCTTGTGAGAGTTGCCTTAGGCACTGTAATGCCGTACCTCTCTGCTATGTATGCACGTACTTTGCTCCACGAATTGCATCCTAATGCCACAGCTTTGAGCACCATTTTCTCTCTGCTACTCAGCTTGCTAAGCTCCTCTTGAGCAAGTTCAACTGCCATGCCCTTCAAGGTCTCTAAATCCCTATACCCATCGATGTACCTCCTGCCGAAGAAGACTAGCCACCCCGCTATTCCGTCAAAGAACTCCACAGCACTGTCAATAGCATCAGTAGGTGGTTTAACACCTTCTTCTCTAAACCCTTTTTCAAGAAACACCCTTGCCTCATCTCTACTAAACCTCTCGACAGGTATTTCATAGATGTACCTCCCGTATAGCGGTGATGATGGTTTTTCATAGCCTAGGAATTCGCGTAGCATGCCTATTTCCGAGCCTGCCACGATGAATGTTATGTTCTCTAGGTTATCGTAGGCGTAGGACAGTAGATTCCTTAGCTCAGCAGAGAGTGGAGGTTTAACTACTTGCACCTCGTCTAAGGCGAGGACAAACCTCTCACTCTTCTTATTAACCTCGCTGAGGAGCCCTGCAAGGCTTATAGAGTCCCTCCCCCTCCACCTGATCTCAATAGAGAAACCAGCTATCTCAATTCCTCTAACACCCTCTAAAAGCCTTCTAACTCTATCAAGAGAGGAACTCAGAGCGTCAGCCACCTTAAGCTCTAAATCAGCTCTTCTAATAACACCCCTCATATCAACATAGATCCCACAGATCTCGTTTAGAAAGGTCTTCAAAATACTTGTCTTCCCAATGCGCCTAACCCCCAGTAGCGCAACCAGCGGGTAACCCCGCTCAACAGCTCTATGCAATTCGCTAAGCTCCCTCTCCCTATCAAACAAATCCTCTCTTCTACACTTTGGCTGCAGGTCGAAGAGTCCCACGGTTCCGCACCAAAACTAATAAACCTAGCTAGGCAGTGTCTTGAGTAAGTGTTTAAGCCAAGGCACTAGTACAGCATGTGGATGCTCTCTTCAGATAGACGAATCTAAACACCTAGGCCCAGCCTAGAAGGAGTTGATCACAACTTCTGCGTGCCTAGTGCTTTTGCTATGTGCGTATCCTTACCTACTCATGGAGCTCTATGGAGGAAAGCTTTATATAAAAGACCACTGTATAGAGAGCGAGGTTGCGAGGTATGGATGTCCTAACGCAGGCACTGATACTAACAGCAATAGGTATAGTCATTACTGCACTTGGGCTAGTGCTCTACGTTGCTAAAAAGCCTAGGCTAGGCATGTTCCTAACAGTGTTTGGAACCCTCTGAGTGTTTGCTATGCTAGTGTTCTACATATACAATACCCTGGGGTTCTACGCCGTCTCAGGGCTTCAGTAAGAATCAGCAGGACCCGCAGTCACAACAGCACTAGGGTTCATATTGTTAATTTTGGGAGTGGCTATAGCTATTCGCTTAGCTAGAAGAGGTGGTGGGAAATGAGCGTGAGGCCTACTGGGCTCTGAGCATAGTAATTGGGTTGCTATTTGTAATGCTCTTCATCTACATAGGCTATGATGTGGTGACTAAGGGGCTTGGAAACTGGTCAGAGTGGCTCATCTCAGCACCCTTCATAAAGCTTGGCAGAGATTTCTGGTTTGTTGTCGCTGGGATACTGTGGGTTGTAGGAACTGTACTGTTCCTCATGGAGATGGCTGGCTACACTATAACCCGGGGCCTTAAGATTGTGAAGAACAGGGTAAAGTGGGACGCTGTTGATGTGACAATGGTGGCCTTATCAGCAGCTCTCTACGGAGGCTCCTTAGCTGCAACAGGCGGGTTACCCATAATACCTGGCTTCACATGGCTAAGGCCGGGCAACTCCCTTGCTCCACTCCTCGGCATACTCTTCGGCTTGCCAGGCGCCTTGGGCACAGCTATTGGGAACTTCATAGCAGATGCCTTAACAGGGTACCTAAGCATTGGCAACATCGGTGGCTTCATAAGTAACTTCCTAATAGCGTACATACCCTACAAGCTTATGTCTGATCACAGCTTTAGAACGCCGAAGAGCATCATTGAGTACTACATATGGGGTGCTGTAATTAGTAGCGTGTGGTGCTCTCTCTACATATCGTGGTGGCTTGACGCACTAGAGCCTGTCATAGGGTTGCCACGCACCCTAGTGTGGGGTTGGTTCGCCCCCTGGGTAATATTCAACAACGCTATAGTCACAACAACAATAGCACCAATACTAGGCTACATACTGTACCCACCAATAAAGATGAGAGGGCTCTTCTGGAAAGATAGAGTAGCCTAATCTAAACAAAAACACTTTTTATATTTTCACCCTCGGTACCCCTACTCAACAGCCTGGCTCTGGGGGCTACTCGTGATCATAGGTGTTAGGGGGTGTGTGCTAACACTAAACACTAGAGATGATTATGTTAGAGACGGGCTTGTGCTCATAGATTCAGAGATGGGGGTATCATCGATGTGGCGGAGTATCGCAAAGGGCTTGAGCACAGGCCAGAGCTCGTCATAGGGGGGAGAAGATTACTTAGTGACACCAGGGCTTGTGAACACCCACACCCACATACCAATGCACCTCTTTAAGAATATCCCAATTAGGGAGACGGGGTTTAAGTGGCTTAGCAAGGTCTGGAAAATGGAGTCCTGCCTTAAGCCAAGGCACGTGTACTACGGAGCCCTAGCTGGGGTGCTTGAGCTTGTGAAAAGCGGTGTCACACTATTTGGAGACATGTACTTATTTGAAGATGAGGTTGCTAGGGCTTCTCAAGAAGTGGGGGTTAGGGCTTCTCTAAGCCTTGGCGTAATTGAGCTTTTTGAGGAGCCTCCTCATTACAGCATAGAGGAGTCTATACAGTTCGCAGAGAGGTGTAGGGGGCACGAGCTCGTGAGGGGCTTGATAGGTGTTCACGCTCTATACTCTGTAACCCCTGACTCTGTGAGAAAGGCTAGTGAAGTAGCTGTTGAGAAGGGGCTTAGAATCCACATGACTTCGCTGAGTCTCTAGATGAGGTTAGGTACACTAGGGGTAGGTACGGCACTACATCAGCTAAGCTAGCACAGGAACTGGGCTTGCTAAGCTCAAAGCCTCTTCTCGCACACGCTGTGTACCTAGATGACGAAGACATAGTGCTACTGGCTAGGTACAGTCCATTCATCTCATACTGCCCCTTCACGATAATGAGCTGGGGTTCAGGCATAGCTAGGGTGGTAGAGCTTCTTGAAAGCGGTGTTGATGTTACTATTGGCACAGACGGCCCGCTAACCGCTGGATTTATGAGCCCCCTCTTCGAGATGAAGGTTGCTATAGCTGTGCAGAGTAGTAGGTATGGCAAGCCGCTGGCTATAGAGCCCTACACCCTGCTCAAAGCAAGTATTGTGAGTGGAGCTAGGGCTCTTGGCTGGGGTGATGTGGGGGTGCTTGAAAGGGGGTATAGAGCAGATGTTGTAGTGTGGAGAGCACCATATAGTGTGAGGCACTTTGATACCCGCACTGCAACCTTTAGCCTAGTCTACGACTTTCCCCTCTTTAAGCCGGAGCACGTCTTAGTCAATGGCAAGGTGATTGCTTCTAACGGCAGGCCCCTGATTGCTGATGTTGAGAGGATCTTCAGAGAGCTTGAGGATGCTCGTAGCGAGGTTGAGGGGTGTGCTCAGTGAGTGGAGAGGTGGGGCTGTACTACGAGCGTAACACAATAATACATAAGCTGGACCCTAGGGTCAAGCTGATATGGTTTACACTAGCCCTAGCGGCCTCCATAGTGACGCAGTTTGATGGCAGTGTCGCTGTGTTTGTTTTTCTAAGCCTTGTTGTGGGGCTTGTGCTTGCAAGGCTCTCCCTGCTCAGGATCCTCATCACGATAGCGTATAGCATAGTGTTCTTCGTGGTAGCGATACTAGTGTGGGCAAGCTACTACCAAGATGTTGGGCACACTCTCTTCTACATCCACTTCGCCAACCTGAGGGTGACAGACGTTGGGCTTCTTGTGGGCACAGGCAAGTTCTTCCTCATAGTGAACCCAATAATAGCCATAACAATCTTCTTCTCCACTGTGAAGCCCTACGACCTTGTGCAAGCCTTTGAAAAGCTAAGGTTGCCCTACAAAGCTGGGTTCATGCTGTTCCTATCTCTAAGGCTCCTCCCAGTTACGTTCAGAGAGATTAGGAGCATTATCGATGTGTAGAAGTCTAGGGGTATCGAGATGGACTCCCCCAACCCAGTAAAGAGAGTAGCAAACACTATACCCATCTTCATACCGCTGATCATAAGGATCATGAGCCTGACCTGGGAGACCAGCATAACCCTAATGGTCAGGGAGTTCGGGGCTTCGCAAAAGAGGGTGTACGCTAAACCCCTTAAGTGGGGTAAAAGAGACACTGTATCTGTGATTATTCTTCTCCTAGTGTACCTCACAGTCATAGCTCTTAAGCTAAGCGGATTCTCCCTATATGCATGCCTAAAGGGGTGAGGGCGCTGTGGCAACACCAGCTATAGAGATCAAGAACTTGTGGTTTAAGTACTCACTAGCTAGTGAATGGACTTTGAAGAACCTCAACCTAAGCGTAGGTGAGGGAGAGTTTGTAGTAATCATGGGCCCCTCGGGCTGCGGAAAATCAACATTGCTCTACATACTCACAGGGATTATCCCAAACATGATCAAGGGTGAGATGAGGGGGAGTGCGCACATTCTTGGGAGAGACATACTTAAGCTACCGCCAAGTGAGATTGTTAAGAACGTGGGCTTTGTGTTTCAAAACCCAGAGTCGCAAATAATGATGCCCAGCGTCTATGAGGAGGTGGTCTTTGGGCTGGAGAACATGGGGCTACCAGCTGAGGAAACTACTAGGAGAGCTCGTGAGGTTCTGGATTACGTTGGGCTCTGGGACAAGCGAGACTCATCACCCTGGAGCCTCTCAGCAGGAGAGAGGCAAGTGCTTGCCATAGCCTCAGTGCTTGCCCTTAAACCCAGGGTGCTCATACTAGATGAGCCCACATCTATGCTGGATCACAAGGACACTACAAGGGTTCTCAACCTGGTGTCTAAGCTTAAGGAGGAGCTAAGGATAACTATCGTTGTTGTTGAGCACAGGATTGAGTGGGCTGTTGAGGTAGCGGACAGGGTTGCCATTATAGATAATGGTGAGTTTGTGACTGAGGGCAGGCCTGAAGAGGTGTTCTCAAGAATGGACCTTGTGAAGAGGTGTGGGGTGCGCCCACCAATGGTAACTGAGGTGTTCTATCACTTGGTTGAGCGTGGATATAAAGTGGGTAGAATTCCTGTTACAGCTAGGCAAGCGCTCGACTTCTTGTCAAAGCTATTGAGGCGTGGGGTGAGCTCTAGTGAGTGAGCCTATTATTAGTGTTAGGGAGGTGTGGTTTAGGTACAGCAAGCACCAGGAATGGGTCTTAAAGGGGGTTAGCCTAGATGTCTTCAGAGGGGAGTTCATAGGCATTATTGGGGAGACTGGCGCTGGAAAAACAACTCTTGCTAAGCACCTCAACGGGCTTCTAAAACCAGCAAAAGGTGTTGTGCTGGTATTTGGAAAGGACACTAGAAAGACCCCAACATCGAAGCTAGCTCGCTATGTTGGGTACCTCTTTCAAAACCCCGACTCTCAGATATACTCAGCCACGATAAGGGATGAGCTTAGCGTTAGCCTAAGGAAGCTGGGGTTTAGGGATTCAGAAATTGAGGAGAGGATTAAGTGGGCTCTTGATGGAGTTGACCTGAGGAAGCCCCTTGACATGTCTCCACATATCCTGAGCTTTGGGGAGAGGCATAGGTTAGCAATAGCAACGCTGCTCGCTGTTAAGCCCGATGTGTTTGTGCTAGACGAGCCATTTGCAGGAATAGACTATAAGAGGAGCTTACAACTACTACAAGTTTTCAAAGAGCTTACAAATAGGGGGCACACAGTAATCCTCATAACCCACGACCTTCAGCTACTAGCAGAGCTTGCAACACGAGTGGTATTCATGAGGGGTGGTAGCATCTTGAGGGACTCTAAGCCTGAGGATGTAATAGGCGATGTGGAGTTTCTACAAGAGCACAACTATACCCCACTACAAGTAACAGTCATAGGGGCTGGAATTGGGCTAGGGAGACTCATTAGAGTACTAGACCTTGTAAAAGAGCTGGAGAAGAGGTTACAGCTGCAGGCTAGCCTAAGCACACCCTCGCGTTGCTGTAGAGATCCTCTCCCCCAGCAACCCTACAACACTTCTACTGCGCCTTTATTGATATCCCTAGCGGCACAAGGCTTAAGTTTATAAAGCTTTTCCAATTCACTAAATCAGAAGATGCTCATCTCCAGGTGCTCGCACCATGGGCTACGCTGATGAGGTGCATGCAGAGGTCTTAAAGACACTATCTTGCTAAACAGACTCTGCTAACTTAGAGAAGTTGGCTAGGGTGAGGAAGACCAGCTTACTAAAGTGGCTTCTCGATGTGGCTGAGCCGGCTAAGCCTAGTAGAGTTTTTGTTGTTACTGGGAGTAGAGAGGACGTTGAGTACATTAAGAGAAAGGCTGTTGAGAATAGAGAGGAGATACCTACTAGGCATAGTTCTCTCCACACTGCTCACTTTGACGGCCTCAAGCCTATATGCTTCACCTATGTATTTCTGAGATAATGCGAATAGCACTATTATTGGTATTGCATAGATTAGTGACGCAGCTGTAAATGTTGCTGGCTCCATGATCCACGCATGGCCCGCTACAGCTGATTCGTAGATGTATTTACCTAGTGTGGTTATGTTGAGTATGCTCGCTATGATAAACTCTTTAGACACTTGAACCTCAACACCACCGATATTCACTTTGCTTAGTGTATGTGTTGGACTTGGCATAACAGCTGTAAGTGTAGTCGTAGTGAGTGTTGTAGAGATTGTTGGTGGTGAGGTTGTGTTTAGTGTGCTTAATGGAGTTATTGTGATTTGTGTTTTAGCTGTTGCAGTTTCTAGTAGTGGTGGTGATGGTGTTCCAGCAGCTCTTCTATTTATTAAAGTAGTGTTTTGTTCCAGCAATAATTAAGATGATTACCATGAACACAATGAAGATCTTGTCGAGGCTACGCCTTAAAACAAGCACACTCTACATTAACAAAATACATTAACAAAACATAGATAGTGAATTAAGACTCAATATGATAAAACTGGAAAGTACATAGCTGTACTAGTCATTTCTTCTGTAGCTTCGCATACTAAATGGATCTACTTTTGCGGTAGCTATGAGCTTATAAGCTTTTGTGGGTAGACTACTTGCGGTGGACATTGAGATAGGCGGCTATGTCACGGTCTCTGTTAAGGTTAGGAGGGATGTTGAGAGGGCTAGAGCTTTGGGTATAGATATTTCAGAGCTTGTTAGGAGGGTTCTCGAGGAGGAGGTTAGCAGGAGGGAGCTGGAGCTAATTAGGAAGAGGTTGGATGAGTTAAGGGATGCGCTGAGTGCTTTAGATGTTGATAGGGTTGTTAAGCACATTAGGGAGGGTAGATGAAGAGGCATCTCTTCGACGCATCATCATTTGTAAAGGCTTTGAAGCTTGGCAAACCCGAGCTCCTCATAAAGAGCCATATTCAGTGGTTAACACTCTACGAAATTATGAACGCTTTGTGGAAAGAGAAGTGCCTAGCTAAAGCAATACCTGTAGACAAGGCTCTCCAGCTCATGGATATTGTTACACAGATTGCTAAGCACATGAAGATTCTAGACATCTCAGGCCTAGAGGTAGAGACTCTGGATACAGCTATTAAGCTTGGGCTAACAGCTTACGACGTATCATACATAGCTTTAGCAAAGAAGCACAACCTAGTCCTCGTTACTGAGGATGTGGAGCTGAAGATCAAAGCACAACAACTTGTAAAAACCCTATCAATAGGCGAAACATCCTCACACCAAGACAATAACACAAGTTAGCAATAGCTACACTCTTCATCAGCCTAGCATTCTACTTTGCACAATCAGCTAGAGCATTCCTCCTAGCTAGGACTATAGGTGTTGAGAAGCTGATGACAATTGTTAGTTTAACTACTCCTCTACTAATAATTGTGACACCTATTGTCAGTAGCCACATCATATCTATTCTACGCGCTCAGGCGCTCTTCATGCTATTACATGTAGCTCTCGCAGGCTCGGCAATGTTCTTAACCCTCTCCCAAGAGCTAAGCTGATTACATGTGAGCCTTTTGCTATGAAGGGGCTGTCGCTAAACCTTGTGCGTGTACTTAACTTTGCTGCTGCGTCTTTGTCTCTAGAATCAATAGCACGTGTGGTATTGCTCTTTTAATTCCATTTAAACCTCCCCATGCCCTGGCTAAGCCTAGGAACCATAGTACTAGCCCTGCTATCACTAGCAAGCTATTGACTATTCCTAGCCCTATGTAGCTAAGCCCCTGCCCTACTAGAAGTAGTATTAGTGCTATTCTGAGAAACTTTGTGGCATCCTCTAGCTTCAAGAGCTCGGGAGCTGTAGAGGAGGGCTGCTCGCCTAGCTCCACGACCTCTGCTGTGAAGCTATCTTTAACACACCTAAAAATGCCAACAAGGTAAATGCTTATCACATTACCCACAAGAGATGATAGTGCTGAGAACAGCGATAGCAACTCTACATGAGGTGATAGCTCTGCTAACAGCTCTACCAATACCTCTGGTTTTGAAGTGCTCTCTCCAGCCCTTAAAGCCCTGTTCACAATATCATTGATAGTACCCATAGCTATTGACATTGTGTAAATAGAGACTGGCATTATAATGATTGCGAGAAGCATTAACACAAGTGCAACAGTTTTATACGACCTAAAGGTGCCTTGCCACACAGCAAGCTTTTTACTAGCATCATAGTATAGAACAGTTGCTGTAAACCCCATAGCTGACAAGAGGCCTACAAACACAAGTAGAGGAGATATGTCAATATGTTTAGCAATAATGATTTGCACTACTACGATAGTGACAACCGCTATAGCGCCTATAATGCTAGTAATGAGCACCAGGAGCTCAAGCAATAGATGCTGCTTAAGCCTTGAAGCAGCCTTGTCAATGAGCTCCAAAACCTCCTTAGTTAAAGCCATGTCAGCCACAGCAACTTTTCCCTAGCTGAGGGTTTAAATTCTTTACTGCTAGTGTTGACGAGGATGTCTATTTTCCCAAATAGCTGCAACGCTTTGGAGACGCACTCTTCAACCTCATCCCTATTCCCAACGTCGCCCCTGCAAGCCAGGGTTCTTGCACCAAGGCTCTCAGCCTCCTTAGCCACTCTGAATACATCCTCTGAAATGTCGTAGAGGATGACAGCAGCCCCCTCTTTAGCAAAGCTTAGCGCGATCTCCCTCCCGATACCCATGGCAGCCCCTGTAACCAGAGCAACTTTTCCACTAAACCTCGCAAAGACCCCCAAAGAGCAGAGCACATAACGCTATATAAGCTTATCAAGCGCGAAGCAAACTCCACATGCACAACACTACTGCACTAGCTAAAGCTTTTTACCCCTGGGCCTGGGTCTAGGTTTTTAGGTGATCTAATGAGGGTTTGCACAGTTGGCTTAGGCTTAATGGGTTCTGCCCTTGCCCGCAGGCTAAAGAGCGTAGGCCTTGATGTTATTGTCTATAACAGGAGCTTGGATAAGGCTCGTAGGCTTGCTGAAGAGCTTGGCACTTCTTTTGCTGATACCCCTGGTAAGTGTTGTAGGGAAGCTGATGTCACTGTGCTTTTTGTTGCTGATGACGAGGCTCTAATAGATGTCACCCTCATGCCCCAGGGGCTTGCTGACGAGGTTAGGGGTAGGGATGTCGTCAACATGTCAACAGTCTCCACAGCTGTATCACTAAGAGTTTCCCGAGTTGTTGAGGAGCATGGTGGTAGATATGTTGAGGCACCTGTTTGGGGCAGTGCTTCAGAGGTTTTAGAGGGTAGGCTGATAGCCATGGTTGCAAGCAGTGGGGAGCTAAGTGAAAATGTAAAGAGGCTTCTATCAGCTGTTGCCCAGAGGATCATTGTGGTTGGAGGGGTTCCCAAGGCAATGGCGCTGAAGCTCGCCTTAAACCAGCTGAACATGGTTGTAGTAGCAACTCTCTCAGAAACCCTACCATTCCTAAAGCTCTATGGAGTGGACTTCAGGATCCTTGAAGAGCTTGTCAAGGGCAGCTGGATGGAGCCAATAGTTGTGAGATACCTTAGAAGAGCTGTTGAAGAGCAGCCGCCAAGGTTTAGAGTTGAGCTAGCTGCTAAAGACCTTCAGTGCTTTATAGAGTCCGCTAGGGTGCACAAGCTAAACACACCCATAACAGCAGTCGCTATGCAGAGATACCTAGAGGCAACGCTCAATGGGTATGGGGAAAAGGACTACCCAAACATAGCCAAATACATTCTAGATGCACTAGAGAAGCTAAAGAAGCAAGCAATTATAATGTAAATTCTTCTTACAGCACTACTCACATTGAAGTAGCGCTGTTCAGTCTATTCATACACGTTAGGAGGCGGTAAAAACCTTTGACTATTGCACCATCTTGCTACGCTGAATTTAGGCCATGGTTAAAGCATCTCGTGCTTCGCATTTTAAAGAAGAACTACCTTCTACCTCTTCGCAGCAAGATCAGTACCACTACAATGATTACTACAATTATCACCCCCACTACTGCAATTGTTATGTAGCGCACTACTGTTGGTGTTGCACTTAGTGGTTGCGTAGCTGTAGGGGTGCTTAAGCGAGTTACTCTATGAGGAGGTGGAGAGCGAGGAGCACTGCTCATCTCTAGATATTTGTTTTCATTAGTTTATGTTCACTCGTTGCGTCTAGGGACTTTCGCCTCACTTACACTTCACGGGGTGTTGGTGTGGGTTTGTGGGTGGCTGTTGAGCGCAACAGCACTAGGCTTCTATCTACAGAGCGCTTGCCTAGGCTTAGAGCAGAGCCTCCACTGCTTAAGTAGATCAGAGGAGAGCAAGTGAAATAAGAGTTTAAAATCAAGCCTCTGAACACAAACTACGAAACAGCCTTAAGGCGTGTGCAGAGCTGAGGAGCAGTGCAGGGGAATGGGGGTGTAAGGCAATGACCATAAAGCTGATGCGGGGCTGAACCCCTTAGCAGGGTGCTGGGGTTCGAGTAGTGTGCTCTAAATGTTGGTGCCACATCGATTGCATAAGCCTTCTTGCTAGCGTCGCTTTACTATGTGCATCAACTTGGCTTCTGTTGATAGTATTGCGTGCTCGTTTCTAACGTACTGGTCTTCAGAGCTTTGAGTGAGTTTGAAGAGGCCAAGCTTCTTCACAATGTCGTCGTATAGGTTTAGTATGTCACAGAGAGTCATACCCTGCTTGGTGTTGAGGAGTAGGTAGTACCACACAGGGTCTCTAAACTCAAAGAGCACTCCATCACTACTCCTCTTAACCTTCATGTAGAACTGCCTCTCGTTCATCTCCATAATGGTGTAGTTCACCTGCGTAACAAACTTGTCGCAGGGGTACTTCTTCCAGTACTCGTAGCACTCACCCTCATCGCAGTCTATGAGGGGCTGTGGGACAATGAAGCGATTGTTTGACTTGACCCACTCAAGCCACTTGCCATAGTCTAGGACGATGGCCCCGCTAGCACCCTTATAAGCCCATTGGAGAGGCTGAATGGTCTCTACATCACCACTCTCCATGTCGAGAGCCTTGACGAGTGGTGAGGGGGCTGAGGAGGGCGGTACCTTTGGCAATCTAGGCCCCGGCCTAGGGGGAGCTGACATAAGGCCTCCAACAGCTCCAGCAACAGTGGCCGTGATGATCATGGGTAGCCGGCTCACAAGGACTTGGATGTAGCTTTGCAGGCCTGAGAGTAGGTATGGTGCTGGCAATAGCATAACACTAACAAAGCTCACTGCAGCTCCTCTAGCAACACTCTTGCTAGAGATACCGTATAGAAAACTTGGAATAGCACATGATGCTAAGTATATGAACCACTTTGACTTCACCCACAGCTGAGATACTTGACTAGCAGCTTCTTCTCCATACAAATAGCGAAAGACCTCTGACACAATGAGTCTTAGAGCAGTGTATGAAAAAATGTAGAGAAGCACTATTGCTAGGTCCACTAGCACTATATGTGCTAAAGCCTTCTTAAGCCCCATGAGTTCACCGAGGAGAGCGCTACCAATAGTACATCTACAGAGGAGCTCTTAAATGTGTTTAACCCCTCTCCACATTTGTAGAGCAAATGCCTATTGAAAGCCCTTTGGTCTAGCAGTGCTTGAAAAGCAAATGTGAAAAGTTTATATGTGTGCAATTTAGAGAGTAGTTTGGTAGATACTTGTGGGCGAAGCCCCTATAATAATTCGTGAGACCCCAGTTGAAGAGGTTGAGCTCCTGGTATTTGTAATGGATGGCTCTGGAAGCATGGGTTCTACAGACACCTTTGATAGGAGGAGGCGTGCTGACCACCTCCACGAGCTTGTGAAGGCAACTCTAGAGAGGCTTGCTAAGAGCACTCGCAAAGATATTTACAGAGTCAGCTTCATATACTTTAGCGATAATGTGCACGTCGAGGAACAGGGGGGTAGGAAGTACTTCACAATTGATGAAGCTCTTCAGCTCCTTAAGAACCCCCTCGACGTGGCTAGTGGGAAGAGCACTAGCATAGCTGGTGCTCTCCGCAAGGCTCTGGAGCTTGTAGAAGAGTTTGACCGCGACGACACCCTGCCCACAAACAAGAGAATTACGCTGTTTCTCTTTACAGATGGTGCTGAAAATGTTGAGACTAAGGATGCTGTAAGGCATGTTGCTAACCAGATCAAGGCTCACCGGCTAGCGCCAATCCTAGCCACTATAGCGTTTGGGACTGAGGGCGAGATGGACAAGGACCTGCTCATGGAGATAGCGAGTGAGAGTAGTGAGAGGCAGAAGAGGCACCTTAGAATAGCAAAAGTGGCTGAGCACCTGCCTAACGCCAATAAGCTTTTTGTGGATGGCCATGTTGGTGGAGAGATAACAAAGCAAAAAGCAGAAGCCCTGAGGAACTTTGTCTACGTGCTCTCAGCGACTAAGAAAGAGGGGTAGCGTAAAACGCCCATAAAGATAAGATTTGACGCTGACCCCACTGGCAAGCAAATTCTAGTGGACCCAGGGGAGCTTGAGCTCATAAGCTTTGGGGGTCAGGGGCAGATATACAAGTGGGAGCATCAGGGCAAGCACTATGTCATAAAGGCTGTGCTAAACGATGAGAGTGTTTTTAGGAGATTAAACCAGATGAGGGAGGCCGTAGAGAGGCTTGCAAAGGGGTTGGGGCAGAGAATACCTGAAGGAATTTTGAAGAGAGCATTCCCAGTGGGCCGCGGCTGGGTTGACAACCCTGAGGAGCTAGGTTTTGATAAGAGCGACCAGATGACTGTGATAGTCTACAACTGGATTGATGGCGTGCCCCTGGATAGCTACCTATATAGCCAGCTGTGTAGCGAGCCACCCCTAAGCTCTGTGCGAGTGAAGCTTGCAAAGCAGGTTCTAGAACTCCTCGCATTCCTAGAGAAAGCAGGTATAGCTAACTACGATATGTTTCCTGACAACTTTGTTGTTGACCCCCTTGGCCAGGTCTACATAATAGACATGGAGGGGGCTGGGCTATTTGACCCAAACACGAGGACCGGGGTCTGGACCCCTGTGGCACTTGGGAAGAACTTCCCTGGTTACTGCAAGCCCCCTGAGTTTGACGCTGTTGATGAGGATTTGAAGGTGTTTAGCTATAGGTGGATTGGGGCATCACTTGTTTTCCACATACTCTTTGGGGTATCCCCATTTGCATTTATGCAGAGAATAGACTTAAAGGCTCTTCTAGAGCTCTATGACTATGTTGATAAAGGTGCTATCGCATGGCCTCCCTACGGCGCTGAAAAGACTCAGTATGTGAACCCTCGCTTGGATCCTGCGAAGTTTAGAACCCTGATTAGGAGTAGCTGTGGCGTTGGGAGCAGGGGTGTTTGCCCACTGGAGATGCTGGCGTTCCTAACGTTTATCAGTGGTTTTGACAAGCCTGCTCACAGACCAAGCTTTGAGTTCGCTAGGCTCATACTAAGCGAGGTGCTGGCTCTATGAACACGCGGTTCTACTACGCTCTTTACAACGAGGCTCATGGCGATGACCAAGTGAACATATTTCAAGCTGGTGACTACCACGTGTTTACTGTTGCAGATGGGGTTTCTGAGTGTGAGCTGGGGAGAGTGGCCTCAGTCTTGGCTTGTGCTGCTTTTGAGGAGTGCTTTATGGAGAGGGTCGTGGAGCAGGGTGGTGCGGATCTAGAGGAGGTTGTTGCTGATGGGGTTAGGAGGGCTGGGGAAAGGCTTGTAAATGTGAAGCAAATCCTATCTGCTTCTCAAGATGAGGGCTCTGTAGACCTTGTGATAGGCTTTGTTAAGCAGTTTATAGAGAGTAGAACGTGGTTAGAGCAGACTCCTGCAGAGCTCATCAGCAAGAGGATTGACGGGCTGAGGGAGAGGCTGCTAAGCACTAGGAAAAGTGGTGAGGGCTTCACCTTTGAGACTACACTTGGTGTAGCAGTGTTTCACAACTACAGGGTTTACACAGCTGCGCTAGGCGATGTTGAAATGTATTTGCTTAGAAGGAATAAGCTTTTCCCACACTACGTAACGCCTAGAGGTGGCTTCATTGACAGCTACCTATCGTCTGACAGAGGCGTTGTTGGAGCGGTTGACATAGCTGTTAGGAGGTTGGAGAGAGGTGATGTATTCATACTTGCTAGCGATGGCGCTTACCTAAGCTACGCTCCTCCTGGTAAGTGTCCCTACACTCTCTTTGTAAACCAGCTACTGAAGAGCATTGAGAGAGGTGAGAACCCAGCGCAGCAGTGGCTTGCAAGGTTACGCAAAGAGTTTGAGGATGGGTTGCCAGACGACTTCTCACTAGTGATTGTTAAGGTGGAGTGAGCTACTGAGTGTATAACACTATGACACTGCTCTTAACTAGGGCATCTACCTTCTCCTGGGGGCTCAGCTCCCTTAGGGCAAGCCCGTCATAGCCATACACCTTGGCAAGGGGACTAGAGCCGCAGCACCTACTCAGCATCTCCCCTATGGAGAAGCCTATAAACCTACTCACATCTACCTCCACTAAGTTGCTTTTGCAGACCACTGTCACAACATGTTGAGGTAGAGCCTCTACCTGTACTTGCTGTGGCTTTGGCTGTGAGCGTGGATGTTGCAGCTCTAGTTGCACACGCTTTGCTTGTGGTGCTTGGTGCACTACAACTACTTGTCTTGGTGTGAGTAGGGGGGCTGTATGCACAACCCACTCGCGAGAGCTACTAGACTCTATTGCTAGCGCTATGTACAAGTTCTTGTTGTCGTGAAGCACCCTACCTCCAAACACTTTTGCAACTCTGCTACTCAGATCAACTTTATCAACTCTCCTCAGGTTCCTGTCAAAGACTAGGAGAAGGGGTTTGGAGTACCCTTGGGACACCAAGACGTACACATAGCCATTGGCATAGGCAAGCCCAAGTGGTGTGACATAGGTGCTGCCTATTGCAACTGAGCCCCAGGTCTGCATACTGCCATCCATAGTGAACTTGAATAGGTACTTGTCTGCCAAGACATATGCATAGCCACCCTCATCAAAATCTACATCCACAGCCTCGCCAAGGTCAGCAATAGGCTCTCTAACTGTGCTCACTAAGAACATGTTTTTGTCGTACACCTCAGCACAGAATCGAACCCCATCAGCGCCCATGAGCCACAAGTGGTTTGTAACTGGGTTTAAGCTGATTTTGTATATTGTGGAGCAGTGCCTAGAGTTGTATGTGGAGATCAGGCTCAGGTTGGGTAAGCTCCACACCTCTATAACACCACTACCACTAGTTCTGTTGCTAGTAAGCCTTGTGCCAACCACATAGAGCTGGTTGCTGTAAACACTTGCTGAGAATGGGAAGATGGGCTTGCTCCTAGGGGCATCCCTAATGAGTCGCAGACCCGAGGTGAACTCTAGGACACCCCTAGAGTGGGTGATGTAAAGTCTATCACTAGAGGCAACACACCTCTGGGGGTAGAAGTCGGGTAGCTGAGCTCTTTCTACAAGCTCAAAGCGCCCCTTAACCCTCTTCTCAACCCTATCACCAACGATGACATAGAGGTGCCTATCATCAGCACAAACATCGCAAGCGCCAGGAAATAGACCCAAGTCCCCAATGCGAGCCCCAAAACCTGTCTTTAACCTCGTTAGTGGTATGCTAATGTGCCCCCACCTCCGCAGGAGCTCACTAAACGCTACACCTAGTAACATTACTAAACAAAGTTATAAAAACGTTACAGCAACACCTGCAACCACAGAAACACTGCGTAGGACTTTGCACTCCTCTAAACCTACTTTAACATGGTGTCAACATCTGCAACAAACTCTATCCACTCAAAGCTAAATACTCTTCGCCTAGGGGAACCTCTGAGACAAGTGTGATGGAGCCTCAATAATCTTCTGAAGCTCCTAGAAGAAGTTCTGAAGGTATCCGCGAGCCTTTGCACTATCCTTACACACAATCAGGCAGAGGTGCTATAGAGTCTACGACTAGTACCCTAGGGCTTGTGCTCATTGATTGCCTTAGACAGCCCCCTCTAGCACTGCATAGGCATGCTCTTCGCTGACATAGGAAGCTTGACGAATGTGAATAGGCTGCACTCCTCAAACTGCTTAATGTGGTTGCCCATGCATTATCTTTTAGTGCCTAGGGGTATTTTAGAAATCTGCGCGGGCTTCTCCCTCAGCCACTTCATGTTGCTCAGCGGCTCATTGGGAGCTACATCGACGGGCACCACAAGGCCCGCCTTACGGGGAGCTAGGGTACAGCCTCCTGCTCCTGATGGCTACCAAGCCGTCATTGGAGCGGGAGAAGAGGTTTAAGCATGCAACATACTGAGCATTAAATGTGAAACCACACCTCATGCACTTAAACGTCTTCTTGTCCACCCTGTTCTTTCTGTCACTGTATCCGCATACTGGGCAACTAGTAGTCGTTTTCTTTGAGCCAGTCTCTATTACGCTCAGTCCGTGCTCGTGGAACTTGTAGTCTATGTACTCTATGAACTTGCGGTAGGGAAACGTGGATAGCCTGTAGTTTAGTTGCCTACTCTAGCCCAACGCTAGAAAGCTACTTGAAAAGCTTAGGCTTACCCTCTTGAAAAGACATGTACAAGCACTTTAATTTCTTTGCAAAGCATAGTAGCACATGTAGGAAGCCAGTGTTGTCTTACCAGCACCAGGGTGCCCAGCAACAACAATTAGCCCAGGCTCTTGAACAAAACCCCCAGAACCTCAACAAGGAAATCAAATAGCACTACTAGACACAGATCATCACCCCACGATTTCACCAGCATATACATACTCTATGCCTATGTAAGCTTAGCAATCGTTGAGGAGGTCACGAAATTGGCGCTGTTGGTTATAGGCCGGGTAGTGTTTGTGTTGCTGAAGAAGCCCAGGTTCTGATAGGCATTTTCAGGGTTATGCCTAGTAGGGATGCTGGATAGTGGCTTTGATAATAGTAACACCTCTTAGACTATCGTTAGCAAAGTGTAGCACTAGTGCACAGCCGTGTCTTCAGTATGGTTGCTAGCACATATGATATTGGATTAGAGTTCTAGTGATGCTCTTCTGTACACAGGGTCTGTGAACTCGTTGCTTTCATCTACTATGCTATGTCTCTTTAACTCTACTAAAACATCGTGGACAACTCTATCGCTAACCTCTCTCTTTTCTAATCTCTCTAGCTCTCTCTTAAGCTCTCCCCACTCTCTGACCCCCTGGGCTAAGGCTCTTAGTACAGCTCTATACCTACTGCTCACTCGTGTTAATAGAAAGGCCTCTAGCTCCTTCTTGGCCAAGGCAATGGCCTCTCTAACCACCTGCTCAACGCTACCCATGCCCCTGAACCTCCGGTAGCCATAGTATGCTAGCCACCCCATAACCCCGTC
>Ga0080004_1131156_pt1 | contig 18737 bp, 19 predicted proteins | sample WasSprMetagenome_FD_69207 | JGI IMG/M metagenome (GOLD analysis project Ga0080004, IMG submission 69207) | Sulfidic aquatic microbial communities from Washburn Spring, Yellowstone National Park, USA - WS (SPADES assembly) (version 2) | ecosystem: Environmental > Aquatic > Thermal springs > Hot...
AAGGACTTTGGGTTTAAGGGCCTTTATGTTGGTTGTTAAGTGCTGGTATATGATTCTGCTTCCGACACCATCGCCTATATCTCCTGCAGTTACCCAGACCGGAGGAGGTAAATTAAGGGTCTGGCAGGTTAGATGGGCTGCAAAGAATAGTGCCGCGGTGCCCATTGTACAAGGTACTCTATGTTCATCCAAGATTAGGTTATTGCCTTCGATCTTAGGGGTACCTGTGTAGAGGGGGAAGTCTTTAATTGGTACTGTGCCCGCTATAACCAGACTCATAGAGCCTTAAAGCCTCTTCAAACGCTCTATCAAGGCACAAAGCGCAGAGGGTGAAGCCTATCTCTCTTGGTCTAGGCGCCTCTGAAAGCTTCTTCCCCACTAGTTCGATGTAGAGGTATGGTACGTCCGGGCAACCCCCACCAGATATGTTACGTATGATGCCTGTTCCTTTTTCGAATGTTATCTTCAGCGCTCCGCACCTAACCATAACCGAGTCGCCGAAGTCAAAGACCTTAACTGCATCGAGTGTTTTGGTTGTAGCACTATCAATTGAGATTATTTGTGAGTATTTCATCTTGTTAGCTGAGAGTAAACGTTGTATGCTCACCAGCTCATTAATATTGAACTCCACAGCTAAGTCGCAGCCTCTTCGAAACTCCGGAGGCGGGACTACAAGTTTTACGTCGTGTTTAGCTTTCTTCAATACGGCTTCTGCTTTAAATGCTTGCCTAACTTCTTCGAATGTTATCAGACCTCTAGCGCTCATCTATGACGGCACCGCCGCATACGATTCGTCTGACGCACTATTTTTAGATAGCTAGGGAGTTGATTATCCAGTATATTATCGGTATTCCCACCCAGAAGCCTATCACATACGCTAGTGAGCTTAAATTGCCTTCCGCTGCCATAACGTGGTTGCGCATCGGGCAGCCTCCCATCGCTACCGAGAAGAAGCCTATGCCAAATCCCCCTATTATACCAACGATTAGAACAGATAGTAGGTCTTTTGCTTTAACAATGCTTCCGGGTATCGCTGCCAACCCCTTGTATAGAGCCCAAGGGAAGCTACTTACTGTGAATGGGTCTCTTATTAACAGCAGTAGTAGGTAGCCAACGAGTGCGCCGATGAAGAACCCTATAACACCTTTTAGAAGATGGGTGTCTCTGAATAAGTATAGATCTCGGTACGCTCCGATGAAGCATTGCCCAGTTCTTTGGAATAGGAAACCTGCTATGAAGCCGATAATTAATGTTGTGATGGCAAATGCGTACACCAACTTAACCACCCCCAGCTCTCTTCAGCAAGAGTTCTGAGGCCACTATAGCGCCTACGATCATAGCGGCTACGCCTACGAAGGCGATTACGTCTATGTATGCTGCCCTTAGTACGATGCGAATTGGGCAGGCGCCTAATATTGCTGCGAATGATGCTACTAAGAGTCCGTAGACGAATGCGAGCGCTGGGTTAACTGTTTTACGCACGTTAAACGATTTTGTGGAGATAGCGGAAACGTATGCGCCTAGCAGAAGACCCACTATTGTTAAGGCAGGTATTATGGTTGAGATCGGAGCCGGTGTCATGAATGAAAAGACGTTCCTCATAAAGGTGTTAACGATGTCTCGAACGTGGCAGAACATACAGAATCCATAGGCTACAGGCGCTAGCTTATACGCTGCTACACCTTCTACAGATTTAGGCATGAAATTGTAGACATATTGGGCAAGCGCTGACAAAAATCCAACGATTAGTCCAGCTTGCCAAGTTTTTACCCTAAATTTCTGGGCCATAGTTTTAAGGTTTCTCTTCACAGTTATTTATTTTTTTGGGAGTGGTGGAGGTTGTCGCCTAAATTATCTTCCACGATCGTGTTGCTGGATTCTTTTTGAGCATCTATTAGTCGGAGAAGCCTAGCTCACTCCTCAAACTACGCCGAGGATGACTAATTTCCTGACCCCAATCAGCCAAATAAAAGAGTATTTGAGCTCGACTCGTTAAACTATAGCCAAACAGGTGACACACACATATAGCCTTCAATTATGCGACAACCTCGGAGTGGTGCGGGTTAAAATAGTCTAATGAGGATGTCGACGATGTTGCTTACGATCAACCAGTAGAAGAGCACTCCGCTGTAGAAGCCTAACAGGTAGAAGATGGACATGCCGTTGCCTGTTGTGGCATTAACGTGATGCCTAAGCGAACAGCCTTCGGCTAAGACGGAGAAGAATGCGTAGCCCAAGCCACCGATCGCCGCGAGGATTAGTGTGGAGAGCGAATTGGCTCCCGGTTCGTTATGTAGGTACAATGGGAAGTCTGACATCAGTGGTGTGAATCTGTAGAAGAGGAGGTAGCCAGTAAGGGCTCCTAGAGCCATACCTATGATTGTCCGCATAAAGAGTGTATCTCTAAATAGGAAGAGGTCTCTGTAACCTGATATTGAGCAGGATCGTGAGCGCTGCCACAAGTACCCTATAACGATGCCTGCCATTAGCGTTGCTAAGGATACTGTGAGCGTCATCTACGAGCACTCCATTTTATGTAGAGTACAGCTAAAGCGACGCCTACCATCATGCCTGCGAAGCCGGTCGCTGCTATCAAACTACCGTAGGTTAACCCCATAATTATGTGCACAGAGCAGTAGCCTAGCATAAGCCCGAAGACCGCGACCATAAACCCGTTGAGATAGTGATCAAGAGGGTTTCTGGGCATCCTAAATTTAAACTCTTTATGCTGAATAGTGGCAAGAGAAGCGCCGATCAACACACCTAGCACGGTAAGTACAGGTAGGTCGAGTGAAGGGTCGTGAACATAGAAGGAGGTGCCGAAGATTCTATTGACTGTCCAGTTAAATAGATCGCTTGGGTGGCTTATGAAGCAGATGCCAAATGCTGAAGGGGGCAGAACGCCTACCCAAGCTTGAGCTATAGCAGCCCAGAGCCCTGTGAAGAATCCTGCGGTGAGTTTATCAACCTTCAAAGCTACCAAACACCTCAAAGTGTATTTAAAACCTGCCGCACCGCTCTACCAATATAGTTAATGATTTCTGCTACACGTGTTGCTGGCGTGGGGTTGGCAAGCTGACCCGCAAGGCGATTAGCCTTAGCAGCGATAAGGCAAGCTTTTATCGGCTCAAAACCACAACCTATTAAGGCTGATAGGATTCCAGTTATTGTGTCTCCTGTACCTCCGATAGGCTCTAAGACGGGTATGTTAGGTTCGCTCACGGTGTAGACGATCTTTCCATCGTCAACAATAAAGTCTGTCGGCCCTTTTACAAGGAGGTAGCGGGGTGCATTATTATATTTATAAGCCTCCTGAATCAGATAAGGCACATCTGTTGTGTCGATAGCGAAAAACATACTCTTAACGTAAGCTGGGTGACCAGCCTCTGGATCGGCTAAGAAACATATCTCACCCGCGTCTGGTGTAAAGAGATCAAACTTTCTGCAGCTACCTGTAGCTTTTGCTATAAGCATGCTACCAGCATCGGCTATCATAAACGGTCTCTTTTCCCAGTAGTCCAGCATTTCTACAAACTCCATGAAACCTTTGCGTATGGGTAGTATATAGTGCATGGTTATGGTTGATGCTCCTGTGGAAGAGGCGTCTTCTGTCAAATATGTGTAGAGTAGTGTGGAACCATCACCTTGACCCAGGTCGCCTGCCACCGCTGCCATAGGCGTTTCCAGTTGGAGAGCTTCACAGGTCGTAGCCGCGGCAGCCATCATAGCAGTAGCACCTATAGAGATCATATCATATCCAAACATTTTCTCACCTATATAGAGGGTCCTACCATCAAACTTTATCTTCCCCACTAGGAGGGATTTTTCTTCAATCGGTAATGTGCCTGTAAGTAGAAGCATCTTTACTTTTTCACCTTTCTCCAAGCTTCAACCGCATATTCATATGCTTTTTGTAGCGTGTAGGCGCAAAGAGTATACCCTATTTCGTTTGGTTGAGGAGCTTTATCCAGAGGTTTACCTACCATCTTTAAGGCTAATAGGGGTATGTCTGGGCAACCCCCACCAGAGATGTTCACGATAATCCCGCTCTTCTTTTCGAAGGTTAGCTTCATGTTACCCACCCGTATCATCAAATAGTTTCCGAAGTCAACTCTCTTTACAAGCTGAGAAAGCTGGAGAGGTGGAAGCTCCTCTTCGAATGTAAAGACAACATCAAGTATTGGTATATCATTATCCTTCAATACCTTTTCAGCAGCATTTACATCTTGACTTGGAACAGAGATCGCTAAGTCGCATCCTGTTCTGACTTCTGGTGGAGGCGCGCCTGTTTTAATGTTAAAACCTGCTTTTCGTAAGGTATGCTCAGCTTGCATAGCATCTTTAAATAACTCAAACAAGAAGAGCGCTCTTGCGTACCCCTCTGCTCTGCTCAATCGGCAGTGCCTCCTTTAGCATATTTATCAAACTCTAATATCGTCTTTGCTAAAGTTCTTACCGCTTGTACAACTGGTTTAGAAGGGGGACCGTATGCTTTCAACGCTTGTACACCTATCAGTTTAAAGACGCATCCTTTGAGCTCTGATGCTAAAACTTGGGCGAGTAGAGTAAGAGGTAGGTTATGTATGATTAAAGGCTTACAGTGATGTTCTAGGAGATCCTCAACTACCAGCGTGCCGGGTTTTAAACTTCTGTCCACAGAGTTCACCATCAGCACGAGGCTAGGCTTAGATGCTTTAACTTCTGCAAGAAACCTCTCAGGCGTGGTTCCGCAGAATATAGCTTTAATGTTTACTAAGCGTTTGTGTATCAGCCTATACAATAGGAGACCTGCGATGTCGTCGCCGAAGTCGCTGCCTATGCACATCACCGTAACCCTTTGTCCACATAGTGAACTTCTTATCTGTTGTAGAGTGTCTTGGAGCAAGATTAGATGGGCTTCGCTAAGGCTATTTGCTGAGCTTCCTTAAGCATCTCTTGGTATAATGCGGCGTAGTTGAATGAGAAGGGGCATACGCCGGCGCATAGGTTGCATTGTGTGCAGGTTGCCATCTGCTCTGATAATAGTCGTATCTCATCGGACGTTAATCTTTTTGACCTACGCATCTGGGAGTATTTTCTTAGCTTTATTATCGGCGCCTCTATCGGGTTGTTGTTGAAGGCTTTGAAGGTTGGGCAGACTTCTATACAGCGCCCACATTTGCCACAAGCGTCTGCGAAGACCATAAGACCTGTAGGTCTTGACTCTGGTTTAATTATTCTCCAAGCTATTGTTGCAACAGCATGTCTTATGGCGCCTCCGGCTATCAGTGAAACCACGATCCAGACGTATATTATGATCATATGCAGCGTGCCTAGCCATTTGATAGATGTTGGTGTGAAGCCTACGATAGAGATAAAGCCGAAGACCGGGAAGAATTGAACTAACCCGACTATAGCGAAGGCCGCCAGAAAAGCTAGATCTAGGAAGAAGACTTTACCGTATGCTAGTCTAAATGCTGGGTTTCTGATGTATTGGACGATTATGCCTATACCCCCGATTATTATCAGAAAGCCTGTTATACCGTGCGCCCAAGATAAGAGCCAACCCCAGCCGCTAAAGAAATCCGAGACACCTATAGTCAGGAAAGCGGCTTCCATGATTAATCCCGTTATTATGTTGCACCATACACCTAAGTGGAATAGGAAACTGGTTATGCTTCGTCTTGGACTTCTTATGAATAAAAGAGCCAGTAGCCCGGGCTTCTCCATTTTTAGCGAAGAAAGCCTATATATCGATTCTTTACTCTTCGCCATTTCTTACTCCACCTTCTTTTCACCTTTACCTTTACGCCAAGTTAAACCGGAAAGTACTGCACCAGCCAAGAACGGTATCCACAATACTCTAGACCATTTTGTGAGCAGAGAATACCATTTGTATTCTGCAGGATACTCTGGTTTTATCACAGTTACTTCTGGCGCCTTCATGAGTTGCTCATATTCGTAATCTGTTAGAACGTAGATGACCGTTGCATCGTTTGCGTATAACATCTTACCTTTGTTCCGCTCCGCTATCTCCTGTGCTTCCTTTACCTTCTCCTCATATGGCCCCCAGGTCTTTGATTGAGTGGGGCAGATAGTCACACAACTCGGAGCGCCGCCGTTTTCAGTTATCTTGCTACATAGATCGCATTTGAATATCTTCTTATTCTCCAGATCAGTTGTTATTGATTCGAATGGGCATACGGTTGTACAGAGAAAGCAGCCTATACACCTATCCTCATGATAGACAACGGCTCCTGATTCGAGCTGTTCTAATGCCTTACTCTGGCAGACTGTTGCACAAGGCGCGTCTATGCAGTGAAGGCAGTTCTGAGGCGTGGGTCTCTGACCGTACTCCATAGTGGCCATGGGAACTTTTGTAAATACGGTTCCATCAGTTTCTTGCTTATAATATTTTTTATGGTACTCTGCGCAGGCTTGTATGCAACGCAAACAACCTATACATTTGGATACGTCTATTAGCATAGCGTTCTTGGGTTTTAGTGCTAGAATCGGCGTTGGTGATAGCGTGGTAGCGGCCAGCGTGATTCCCCCTAATCCAGCCGCTGCGCCTATGAAGCTTCTTCTATTCATCTTCAACCGATATATCACCTCTTGATAACCTTCAAGACCTTTCCATCTCGCGTCAAAACTTCTATTAGGAGATTCTTCTCTAGGTGGGTTGAGCAGGAGATACAAGGGTCGTACGCTCTGATTACTACTCCAACTTCATGCCAGAGCTTTTCTTCATTTACTGTGCCTCGCTTTATGTTTCTTAACGCTGCGTTTAGAGCCGACGCTTCGAAGCCGTTTGCGTTTACTACTGTTGGTGTGATTATATTTGCGTAGGTTACGTAGCCTTTGTCATTCCACTTGTAGTGATGGATTAGTGTACCTCTACTTGCTTCTACTGAGCCTGCTCCTTCTCCGGCTTGCATCTTGTATTCTATCATGGTGTCGCCTCTAGAGATTGTGGGGTCTGATAGGAGTTGCTCTAGGCGTTCTGCGGCGTAAACTAGGCATACATACCTTGCAAGGTTATATTGTAGCGTGCCGTGTATAGGTGAGCCGAATTTGCCTCGAAGATCCTTCAGTAGACGGTCTGCCACATCGGTTCCAGCTTTTTTCGCTACGTTGATTCTCGCTAAAGCGCCTGTTCTGATCAGACCTTCCGTTAGCCCTTCACCTTTTATTGTGACGCTCTTCCCATACGAGTACGGTATAGGCGCTTCTACTATGTGATCTGTGTAGTTTATAGCTTTGAACTCTGCTTTCAAACCGCCGTTTTTGTCTATGATGCTTATGTTGCCTCTGTAGAAGTTTATGGCGTCATCGTAGCTCATGGCCATATAGTTTGAATCTAATTTCCCGAGTTCGCTGTTTTCATCGATGTATTTGAGGATCGCTGGTGCTATTGCTGCATCCCACCATCCTATCACCATCTTCTTGGCTTCTATGATCTCGTTTAGTAACTCTACTCTTTTGTCTTCGGTGAGACGCTTGGTGATGCCTCCTGGAACTGCGGTCATGGGGTGGACTGCTTGAACACCTATTGTTTCGATTATCTTCTGACCTATCTCTCTTACTTTGACCACTTCTTTTGCTACAGTAGGGTACTTTTTGTAGAGCGCTATGATGTCGCGTTGTTTTAATGGTAGATCTGGCAGTAGGTAGTCTGCACCTGTTAGTATGAAGAGGTGAAGAGTATGGTCGCCTAGTATCTCGCCCATCAGCATAAGTTCTCTTAGCTTCTCCGCGGTTTCGGTTGGTGTTAGGTTAAGCCCATCTTCTATGGCTTTTACACTCGCTAAGTGGTGTGGTACGGGGCAGACCCCGCATATTCTTGTGGTGATTATAGGTAGTCTTGTAACTAGTCTGTTTTCCGCAAATTTTTCAAAGCCTCTGAATTCAGCGAAGCACGCTTGTACCCTCGACACATCACCTTTATCGTCGAGTTGGATTATCATCTTCAGATGCCCTTCGATGCGTGTTACCGGTTCGATTTCGATCTCCTTCATTATAACACCCCTTTTAGTATGCTCTTTAGCATCTGTTTGACGACTGGCTGTGGTGGAGGGCAGCCTGGTATGATGTAGTCTACCTTTACGTGTTTTGATAAGGGTTCTATGCGGTCGAGGAGTTTTGGTGTGGCTTTGTGTTGCGAGGGGTCTTCTGATCCGTAGGCTCTCTGCAGCAGCTCGGTCTTCTCATAGAGGTTTGCTAAGCCTACAAGACCCGCCGAGCTTGGGCAGGTTCCGAATGATACGAGTATCTTTGATCTCTCCCTAGCTTTTTTCACACGCTCTAAATCGTGCTCACTTCTGATGGCGCCTATTACGAGCGTGATGTCTGCTTCGTCGTACTCTGTTGTGCTAGCTAAGACTGGAGCGTAGACTAGGTCTGCGTGTTTATCGAAGAGGTCGAGTAGTAGTGTGCCTAGGTCTGCTAAGGCTATCTCACAACCGCCACACAAAGCGCAATCCTCTATAGCTATCTTAATTCTTCCTCCCAAAATCTCACCACAACATAAATCAAAACTGATCTAAAATAAGTTTTAAAATAAAAAATGAGGGTGGGAGCAGTTAACTACTGCTCACCTTGTTCACCTTACGCTAATAGGGCTCTTTTGACCATTGTTGCCGCGACGACCTTCTTGTAGGCGTTGCCAGGCATTGGGATGGCGTCTATTACTGCTCGCTGCCCTGCTTGTGTTGCTGTGTCTTCGGTTATTGCCTTGCCCTTTAGGAAGTCTTCTGCCGCTTTGGCACGCTTTGGAGTTAAGTAGACTCCGCCTAGTACTACTCTTGAGTCTGTTACGTTTCCTCCTGAAATGTTGTACCAGACGGCCGCGCTTGCTATTGCGAAGTCGATGCTGGGTCTTACAGCTGCTTTCATGAAGGCTGATTTTGATGTTGCGGGTGGTGTCGGTATCTGGATCTCCTTTATTATTTCGTTCTTTTCTAGGATGTGTCCTGGTGGTAGCTCTGTGAAGAAGTTTTCAGCCGGTATGTTTCTCTTAGTGGTTACTATTGTTGCGTTTAGTGCTACGAGGGCCGGGGCTGTGTCTGAGGGGCAGGCGGCGTAGCACCCTCTTGGTCCTCCGAATATGCTGTGGTAGTATCTGTTGTCTCCTGCCATTGCGTAGCATATTGCTCCGCCTTTTCTGGCGCAGTTAAATTGGTTGTCTGAGGCTCTGTAGTACCAGCACCAGACGTCTTGGCATATGTTGCCTGCGATTGTGCCCATGTTTCTTATGAGTGGTGATGCGACGCGTGCTGCTGCCATGGCTAGTGCTCTATATTTTGTTCGCACGGTTTCGTTGGTTGCTATGTCTATTAGTGTGGTTGTCGGGCCGATCTTGAGTGTCCCGCCTTCCTCTCTTATGTAGCTGAGCCCAGTGACTTTCTTTATGTCTATTAGGGCTGCTGGCTGCGTTGGTAGGGCGTTTTGCTTCATCATGTGTAGTATTTCTGTGCCTCCCGCTATGATGGCTGCATCCGGTATGTCTGTTAGTAGTTTGACCGCTTCATCCAAAGTCTTTGGTTCATAATATTTGATTGGCTGCATCTTCTCTACACCTTCCCTAATGCTTTAAGGATCTTGTCTGGCGTTACTGGCAGGCTGTCGAAGTATACTCCTATGGCGTTTGCTATCGCGTTTGTTATCGCTGGGACTATGGGTGAGGTTGGTGGTTCACCTAGGCCTTTTGCGCCGTGGTTGTATGAGTCTGGTGGCTGCTCCGGATTCTCTACGAAGTCGACTATGATTTCTGGGGTTTGCATCGATATCGGCATCTTGTGGTCTAGCATGGATGCGCTGTAGCATCTTCCTGTCTGTGGGTCGAATAGTAGCTCTTCTTGTAGAGCCATGCCTATGCCCTGTATGATGCCTCCGTGGACTTGGCTTATGCAGCTCTTGCGGTAGATTACTCTACCTATGTCGTGGACGGCTACGACTCTAACTACGTTGACGAGGCCTGTGTCGCAGTCCACTTCGACCTCAGCGATGTGTGTCGCATATGTCCTCTGGGTTGTGTTCGGTGGAGGAGTCCACTGCCCGGCTGCGATTATCCAAGGTGGTGATGCAACCAATTCTCGGATAGTAACGGATTTAGAGGGGTCGGCAGCTACGTAGATCTTCTCTTCACCCACTCTCAGATCCTCCTTTGCCACCTTCAGCCTAGCAGCAGCCCTCTCCAGCAGCTGGTCTCTTACTTGGAGGGCTGCTACTCCAACCGCGTTTCCAGCGGATTTGGTCTGTCTGCTGCCGAATGTTCCTCCGCTGTCAGGCCCTGTGTCTGTTGAATAGTTCGCTACAGTGACCTTCCCGTATGGTAGCCCAAGGTGCTCAGCCGCGATGATAGCAAGCTGCTCTCTCCTCGCATTGCCTATATCTGCAGCGCCAGTGTAGATTGTGAGTGTGCCGTCTGGGTTCATAACTAAGACGGCTGCGTTAGGTAAGCTGCCTGCGCCGTGCCCACAGCAGTGGTTAGCCACACCGATGCCCCGCACAACACCTGAGGTTGGTTTGGTCTTGGGCCAAGGCTTCCACTTCTTATCCCACTCAGCGAGCTCCCTTGCTCTGTTTATGCACTGAGGCTGACCTATAGATGGTATCCTGTATCCAGTCAGTGGGTCTTTGTCTCCCTGAGTAAACATGTTGTTCTTCAGCCTGAATTGTATCGGATCCATGTTGAGTTGGTAGGCTAGCCTATCCATGGCGGTTTCGATCATCCAGCAGCCTATAGGGTCTGCTACACATCTTAGAGGGCCTGTTGTGCAGGTGTTGGTGTAGACGTCGTAGCATTCGATGTAGAAGTTCGGCCACTTATATATGTATATTTGCTCTGTAGCGATACCTGAGCCTGAGACGGAGTAGAACGGGCCTGCGTTCGAGTAGTTCTTCGCCTCGAAGGCTGTAACAAGCCCGTCTTTCTTAAGACCGAACTTAAGGTAGGAGACGCAAGTCCAACGATGCTTACCTACTATTAGGTTATCTTCCCTCGTTAGCTTGTACTTAACAGGTCTACCTGTCCTAGTCGCGAAGATCGCCGCGAGGATGATGTGCCTCTCGATGCCTGTTTTGTCTCCAAAGCCGCCTCCACATAACTCAGCGTGCACACATATTCTGCTTTGAGGAATATTTAATGCATCCGCCAAACCGCTGCGGATACCGAACATGTACTGCACGTCTGTCCAAACGTGCAGCCTACCATCCTTCTCCCAGCTCACCAGGCAAGCCCACGTGCCGATGTTGTTATGCTGGATCGTCTGACTCTTCAGCTTAAATTCAACCGTTAAATCAGCTTCAGCGAAGCCCTTCGCGGTGTCACCAACCTTATACGTGGCAGTAGTCGGGGTTCTGACGATATTGCTACCCTCGTAGAGTTTAGGGGCATCAGGCTTCATAGCCTCCTCAACATCTTGAACGTAGGGTAGGGGCTCATACGTCACCTTGATCTTAGAGAGAGCCTCCTCAGCGATGTATGGGTCGTCGGCAACTACAGCACACACTTCCTCACCAGGGTGTCGAACCTTATCATAGGGTAGTATCATCTTAGTCGTGCCAGCTAGCCTCACAGGGCTTTCCTTGAAGTCGAATGGTGTGAGAACATCGCGCACACCCTTCATAGCGAGCGCTCCGCTAGCGTCAACAGCCGTAACCTTAGCGTGCGCATAGGGGCTTCTCAAGATCCTCATGTAGAGTTGATTAGGTAGGTTGTAGTCCCAGCCGTACTTTAGAGCGCCCGCCAGTATCTTTGCTGCCGTAATCCTAGGCCCATCCCACTTCCCTACATATCTAAACTCTTGCTGCGACATATCACTTCGCCGCCTCCAACACAGACTTCACAATGAAAGGCCAGTTGCCGCACTTGCATAGGTTGCCGCTCAACGCCTCCTTCACCTCCGCCTCAGTAGGCTTCGGGTTCTTCTCCAACAGAGCCTTAGTGACCACGATTATCCCAGGTATACACATGCCACATTGAACACCTTCGTTGTTCATAAACGCCTGCTGAATCTTATCCAACTTACCTACGCTACCTATCCCCTCGATAGTCGTGATCTTCCTACCGCTGACCGAGCAGGCAAGCAGCATACAGCTCAGCATAGGCACACCATCAACCAAGACAGCACAAGCCCCACACTCACCCCTATCACAACCAGTCTTAGTGCCGGTCAACCCAAGCTTCTCCCTAAGCACATCAGCCAGACTCCACCTGTTATCAACGAGCAGAGCATAGTCCACACCATTCACATTCAACGTAATCAGCGACGTATAGCCAACCTCAGGCACAGGCGTAACCGTCTTAGTAGTCGTAACAGTAGTCGTCACGGTAGTAGCAGGCTGCGTAACAGTCATAGTAGTAGCAGCCGCTGTCTGTGTAACAGTTTTCGTCGTTGTAGATGTAACTGTTGCCGCAGGCGCAGCCGCTTGACCAGCTAAGTAGCCACCCACCGCACCTACGATAATTCCGCCGACCACACCACCGACTGCTGCCGCAGTAGAGACACCGAGAAACTTTCTACGTGAAATCTTCTTACCCATCACTTTTTCAGCAGCCAAATCCCCATCCGCCCCATCTTTAAATGCAAGACTTATTATTATAGTTTTCTCTAATACCGTTTTCTCTAATACCTAGAGCAAGAAATAAGTAAAACATAAATAGTAGCCCCTCCTGAACTAAAAATACTATGCAGGAGTCAAAAATAAACAGAAGTGTTAGCCGCAGAAGATTTCTTATCGCGGCAGGCGCTGGAGTGGCGGGAATAGTTGTCGGCGGGGTGGTTGGAAGCCAACTCTTCCCAAGAGTTGAAACCTTAACAAGCACGGTGACGACCACAACAACAGCAACAAAGACAACTACAACCACAACAACAGCGACGACTACAGCAACAAGCATTATAGCTAAGTACCCATGCCCATTCTGCGACAAAGAATTTTCGACAGAAAACGAACTCAGTGAACACATTAGGACAGAACATGCTGGGTTAATAACAAAAGAGGTTACAAAGCCTCCGCTGACCCTCATAATAAACGGCAAAAAATATGAATTGTATGATGTGGAGCCGAACGTTACACTTCAGCGTCTTCTACACGATATACTCGGAATAACCTCAGTTAAAGACATGTGTAGTGGAAGAGGTGAATGCGGCTCATGCACAGTATTAGTAGACGGGCGACCAATACTCTCCTGCTTGACACTCGCAGTAGAATGCGACGGGAAAGAAATATGGACGGCTGAGGGAATAGCGCAACAATTCCCTGATCTCGCAAAAGCCTGGGCTGATCACGATGCAATGCAATGCGGATACTGCACCCCTGGGGTTATAGTGACCGTAAAAGCACTCTTAGACAGAAAGCCGAACCCAACAAAAGAGGAGATTCTGGACTTCCTTTCAGGAAACTTATGTGTATGCGGAACATATCCGGTGTGGCCTAAGGCAGTACAGGCTGCGGCCGAAAAACTAGCAGGAAAATTAGGGGGGCGGTAGAAAATGCCGAGAGAACCACACCCATTATATGCTGCAGCAAGGAAAAAATACGAAGATATGGTTGCAGAAGTTCAACCATATCTTAGGGGGGACTACAAGTATATAGGAAAGGATATGCCAAGATTTGACGCACTACCAAAGGCTAGGGGAGAAGCAAAATACACAAGAGATATGCTATTGCCTGGAATGCTATATGCTAAATTCCTCGCAAGCCCCTACGCACATGCGAGAATAATAAGCATAGACACGAGCAAAGCTGAAAAATTACCTAGAGTAAAGGCGATTCTAACGTACCAGAGCGAAGAAACAATATCAGGAATCCCTGTGCCAATAAAAAACATAAAAACATTTCAGGGGCTGCCTTTCCTAGCTCAAGAGGCAAACTGGGAGGGAGAATTCGTCGGAGCAGTAGTGTGTGCAGAAAGCCCAGAAATATGCGATGAGGCGTTGAAGCTGATAGACGTACAGTGGGAGGAACTACCATTCGCAGTAAGTGTAGAGGATGCGAAAAAAGATCCTACTAGGAAAAAGCTAGAGACAGGGTGGAAACGTAATCTGATAATCAGCGACTTCCCTAACTACAAGGAAGACGATCAATATGATGTAGAACGCGGTTTTAAAGAAGCAGATGTTGTGGTCGAAGGAAGCTGTAGACTGCACCAATTCTTCCACGCAGGTGCTGAGCCAGATAGCGCTCTCGCGAAATGGGAAGGCGACGAAGTAACAGTTTGGATACGTAGTGTGACACAGCACGCAGCTGTCACCTCTTCTGCTGCGTCCTATACACGTATAGCCGCAGCGCTGGGGATTCCGGCTTCCAAAATTAACCTCATTTTCCTATACCAAGGTGGTTCATTTGGGCAAAACCATCTTTTAAGTACGCAGGCTGCGAGATTAGTTTATGCCGCAATCCTCCTTGCAAAGAAGACCGGAAAACCAGTTAAGGCGATAATGAGCAGAAGAGACTACTACTATGGCGGTGAAGCAGAAGGGGTTTATAACTTCAAGATTGGTGTAAAGAAGGATGGGACAATAACCGCCGTGAAGGGCGAATTTCTGATTGGACAGGGCGCTCCGGGAGGCTCCGGCACCCTTTGGGCCGCCGCTGACCACGTTGCCAACTGGGTAAGATATGATCTAAAATGCCCATACGAATCACACTACCTTTCATATGAAACAAATACAGTTCCGAAGTGGTGGACTAGAAGTGAGCAAAATCAAAACGCTCGCTTCCTGCAGGCGGTAATAGAGTACGCTGCTGAAGCGATAAAAACGGACCCAGCTGAAGTATACCTAAAAAACGCTAGAAATCCTGAGCCAAGTGCTAGAGCAGTGATAGAAGAGGCCAAGAAAAGAATAGGCTGGGACGAGAAATGGCATCCACCGGGAACGAAGATCTTACCTAACGGAAAGTATCATGGCATAGGATTCTACTTTGGACACAGCTGGGGTAATTACACACCACCCTACATAAATGCTGCTTTGAGGGTTACGCCAGACGGAGCCGTCACAATAATAGGATGTAAGCCTGATTCCGGAGTTAGTGCACAAACCGCATACGCTCAAATCGTCGCCGACGAGATGGGGGTCCGCTTCGAAGACATCCACTTCTCACCAATATCAGAAACAAAATGTGGATACGCTCTACAACTGGACGGAGGAGCAGCAAGCAACCACGGCAACAGCTGGTTAATGGCTAAACTTGCTATAAAAGCGAAAAAGAAGGTTCTAGAACTTGCCGCACCGAAACTCGGTGTAAAACCCGAAGACTTGGATATGAAAGACAGTGTAATTTTCGTAAAGGCAGATCCGAGCAAGAAAATAATGTTAAAGGACCTAGCAACAACGTTTACGGTTGAAGCGGATGTAGGAGGCTACGATTGGAGCGAAGAAAATGTATATGGAATATTTACACCCTTCCACTGCTACCAAGCTGTTTTCGCAGAGGTCGAAGTAGACCCTGACACCGGTCAAGTCGATCTTATGAGGATGGTTACAGCTTACGACATTGGGAAGACATTAAGACGCGCGTCAGCGCTAGGACAAATATATGGACAGGCCTGCATGGCCATATGGCGTGCCATACAGCAAAGCGACCTAATCCATGACCCACTTACCGGAGTAAGGCTTAACGCTGACCTACTGAACACACATGTCTCAACATGCCTAGACTGCGAAAATATCAATCTTGAGGATATTGCTCTAATGGAAGTAGGCCACAGTGACGGCGCTTACGGAAACACTGGGGTTGGCGAAATGAACATAGCGCAGGTGTGCGCTCTAATCAGCGCTGTTCATAATGCGATTGGTAAGTGGGTTGATCCACCGATCACCCCAGATAAGGTGTTGAAGGCTTTAGGTAAGGCGTGAGGTGAGGTGGTGTGAGAAAGTTTACACACATAAATGCTACATCGGTAGAAGATGCTGTTTCGCTGCTGAAACAGTATTCTGGAAAGGCGAAGGTTATCGCTGGCGGCACAGACCTTCTCGGCACGATGATCGATGAGATACATCCGAGAGAAGCATATCCTGAGGTCATCATAAACCTTAAGACGATCAAACCGAGCTTGGAATACATAAAAGAGGAAGGCGGTGTGCTGAAGATGGGTGCCTTAACAAAACTCTACGACATCGAAGTAAATTCTATCGTAAAAAGCAAATATCTTGCTCTCTCTCAGGCAGCACACGCTGTCGCATCACCACACATCAGAGAAATGGGAACCATAGGAGGAAACATCTGCCAAGAGACTAGGTGCCTATACTATAGAGCCCCAAACAACCGCTTTTACTGTTTGAGGAAAGGAGGGGGGATGTGCTATGCGATGTCTGGAGATAACAGGTTCCACAGCATCTTTGGTGCCGTTAAAGGATGTATAGCAGTTAATCCAAGTGATATTGCACCAGTACTCATAGCGTTAGACGCTAAAATTGTTACAAGTAAGAGAAACATTGAAGCGGAAAAGTTCTGGGATGTAAGAGTGCCTGGGTCAACTGTTTTAGATTCTGATGAAATCGTCACAGAGATTCAGATCCCGGCACCACCAGCTGGCACAAAGAGCGCTTTTACAAAGTTAAGGATAAGGAAGAGTATAGACTTTCCACTCGTGAATTGTGCAGCCTTGATAGGTGGAAATGTTGCAAGAATATGCTTGAACGCAGTCTACAATATCCCGTATAGAGCTACAAAGGCTGAAGATGCTATAAGAGGAAAGACGATAGATGTTAACACAGCAGAAGCCGCTGCAGCACAAGCAGTAAGCGGAGCAGTACCCCTAACATACAACAGGTGGAAAATACAAGCAGCAAAAGGTGTGGTAAAGAAGACGATACTAGCTTGCAAGTAGGGGTAAATTCCCTAACCACCACAACATGTGGCGACAAAAATATTCTAACCTAAAGGAATTCATAGCAGAACACAAAGAGATCGCAATAAGTGAAAACATCGTCGCGATACCCGAAAAAGTCCGCCCTATTTTTTATAACCTCTTTGATGAGGTTAGACGATTCTATCTTCAGGAGAATTTTTCAAACATCATAGCAGAGGCTAGACTTTTAAGCGATAATTTCACCAAAACCGAAAATATGCTTATGAAACTTCTAAAATTGAAACAGATTTCGGTTTCGATATTCTTGCGTGAGTTTATACAAGATCCCGAAAAGGCTCTAATGAAGAAACTGTTCGACCCACTGTTTGATTTACTCAAAGGAAAAATGAATTTTGAAACTTTCGAAGAACAAGTTTTGGAAGACATTAGCATATTCTTTAAAAAGTTTTATTCACTTGGTTACATTATCTGGGTCGAACTCTCGCTCGCAAAACTTCTTAAGCCTGACCGAATATTCTGTGTTAATCTTCCTGAAGTTAAGATCACTAAAAAGCTTCAACAATTCATAGAAGACGTCCCTTTCCCAATGGAGACAGATAGACTCTCACTCGAACACGACCCTCAACCAACCTTTACAGTGCCCGACTTTATAATCCACTCAGCAAACAGATATGTTGCAATTAGATCGGAATACAAAGACGCTACTTGGATCGCATCCAACGCTAGCGAAACCAGAGAATGGCTTCCACTCACCCCAAACCTAAATCCCGATTTGTTAGTTTATGTAGACAAAAGATTAGAAGATGTCGCTCTCATAGCAGATGGAGAAAAGGTTTGTCGACCGGATTTCGTAATAGAATGCGCAGCCAAGAAAGATTGGATTTATGAAGCAATAGAGAGAGCAAAACTTCATAATAAAACATTGAAGCCTAACTTTGGAACGCTTATCATTTCCAGAGATGAGATAGAGAGAGATGCTATACAGGATTTTAACGTTTTACCAGTCGGATTTAACCAGAGACGGCTACAAAAAGTTATATCGAAAGATATTCTAACCTGTCTTTGAAACTTATTATTATCGAGTTACACCTACGCACCTGTGCGTATTTTGCTAATGCTTACCGCACGAGGACGCCCTGGAGGAAGTACGCTTTTTGTAGCTATTACATAAACTACGGGGACTATTATGTCCCTCTCAGCATCAAAAAGTGTTGAGACGATAAGGGTATATATGGAGACATTCAAAAAGATTACGTGGATTTAATCGCCTTAAACCTCTTTACCATTTCAGAAACATTTCCTAAAGACAGAAACCCCAATAAATGGGGTGTTATTATCGACATTTCAGGATATGGTTACCGTGTTCTGAATGGGTTACAACCGCACGAAGCAGAAGAACTCGCTAAAGAAATGTACAACAAAGTTAACTTAATGCTCTCAAACTGGTTTTATGGAGTGGTAGTGGGGTGTGCTACCAGACCGATGCTGGCGCTAACTATTTTTCTTCCACAGCCTAGGACTATTAGATAACCTATATGTTCAAAGAAAACGTGGAAAAGAAGAGTAGGGACAACCCTATTCAGACTCAACAAGCAATCGATGAAGTTAGACACAAGGCATTTACGAAGTTCTTTAAAGAAAAAGAATTTAAGGGTAGTCTCGCAAAACCATTATAGGGTTAACTATGTCTGCAAAGATAATTGATGCCAGAAACCAACCCTGCCCAAAACCAGTACTAATGGTAAAAAGAGCGCTAGAGAATGCGCAAATAGGGGAAATACTAGAGATAGTAGTCAACGACAAAACGTCGAAAGAGAACGTACTCCGCTACTGCTGGAACAACGGGCAGGAGATAATCGAATCCCACTATGAGGGAAACGACTTCCACATCAAGGTCAAAAAAGCCCCATTCAAGAGAGAAGATAAGCCCCTCCCCGTA
>Ga0080004_1121477_pt1 | contig 18730 bp, 13 predicted proteins | sample WasSprMetagenome_FD_69207 | JGI IMG/M metagenome (GOLD analysis project Ga0080004, IMG submission 69207) | Sulfidic aquatic microbial communities from Washburn Spring, Yellowstone National Park, USA - WS (SPADES assembly) (version 2) | ecosystem: Environmental > Aquatic > Thermal springs > Hot...
TATAAATCTTGATGAATATTTAAAGACCTGGTTGAAAGACTTTGAAGTTTTATCATCTATTAAAGTTAAAACCGATAACTTTGACGCTTTAAGAGTAAGAATTGAAGAGAACTTCGCAATCCTTGAATACGGCATAAAAAGAAAAATTGAAGAATACGAAGAAATTGACGAAGAAGAGGAAGTAGAAGTTAAGGGGAAATATATAATTGACTGGAGTTCCGCAGGAAAAGGGGAAATAAAAGATATCGAAGCAATTGAATTCCTTTCAAAAACCCTTGAAAATAAAAAGGATTTTTCAAAAGCAAAGCAAAAATCCATCTGGCAAAAGATAGCAGAAGTAAAAGTTCCAGAATTTAATAAGTTAGTGAGAGAGGGCTTTTTAAAATTTAAATCTGCAATGCAAAAGGCAAAAGAACTTGATGAGGAGATCATAAAAATAGATAGGGCAATTGATCGGCTCGTTTACGATCTATATGGCTTAACAGAAGAGGAAATTCAAGTTGTTGAGAAATCCGTATGGGGAGATAAATTTGAAGAAATGTACTCAAAACTCCCCTCTAAAGAAAGCGCTCTAAAACTGGCGGAGGTTCTGAAAAAATGAAAATCGCCATTACCGCTGATTGCCACCTTAACCCTAATTATCCAGAAAGAAAAGATGTCTTGAAAAAAATTTTTGAAGAGTTAAACTCTCGCAAGATTAACACCATCTTTATCCTTGGTGATCTATTTGACAAAGCCCAACAAAATTACTCCGATTTTGATGCCTTATTAAATGGGTTTCCAGATATTAATGTTTACCTTATCCCAGGAAACCATGATTATAATCTTTCGCAAAATCACTTCACTTCATCCAATCTTAAAGTTATTACTGAACCTGAATTAATTCCCTTTGATGGTAAAAATTTTCTTTTCATTCCTTATAAAAGTGGTAAAAAAATGGACGAAATTATCGCAGAACAGTTGTATGGAAAAGAAAAAAGGGTGATTCTTCTTTCTCACGGTGATTATATCTCCTCTTCTTCTGTATACAGTCCAAATCCATATGAAGAAAACAAAATTTATATGCTCCTTTCTCCATTGACAATTGAAAAATTTAAATTGGAAAGAGTTTTTTTAGGTCATATCCATAAACCAATAGAAATGGGTAAAGTGTTATATCCAGGCTCCCCATGCCCAGTTGATCCTACCGAAACAGGTGAAAGAAGCTTTTTGATTTTTGATACTGAAAATTCTGAGTATGAGCGTGTTAAAACCAACACTCCTTATATTTACCTTAAAGCTGAAATTTTAGTTTACCCCGTTGATAATGGGTTAGAACTATTAGACAAAGATCTTGAAAACCTAATCTCTTCCTGGAACATCCCCGCTAAAGGGATTAAAAAAGTTAAACTATACCTTACCCTAGTCGGCTATTTTGACAATAAACCTGATTTAAAACAAAAAATTGAAGAGTTTTTCAGTAATAGAAATATTGAAGTTAAAGGATTAAACTTGGATGATGTTTCAATTCCCGATCAAGATAAATCATTTGAAGACAGAAAAAAACTTTTTGATATGATCTTTGCTGAACCAATTCCCGAAAAAGTAGACGGGGTGGAATTACATAAAAATGAGATTGAAGGGGAAATTTTGAAAATAATTTTTGGAAAAAAATGAAATTGTTGCTATGAGCCATCTTTTTATTAGAAAAATAAGTGCGCAGGGCATTGGCCCGATAAAGAGATTTGAAAAAGAGTTTTCTCCAGGTTATTTATATGTAATTTATGGCAAAAATGAAACGGGCAAAACCTTTCTCGTGGAGTTTATTATAAGAACCCTCTTTTACGATGTTGATTTCTGGGGCTATACAAGAAAAATAGACGGTGAAGGAAAAATCACAATTTCAGGAATTGGAAAAGAAGATGTAGAGTTTGCATTTCGAAAATCTAAAAATAAAAATACTTTAGATAAACTTCTTGAAAGTAGAAATTATTCTCTTAGCCCTTCCCTTGCAAAAATTTTGCTGGTAAAAGGGGGTGAAGTTAATCTCGGCAAAGATGTTATTTCTAAATCCATATTGCGCAATCTTTTGTTAGAGAGAAGGATTTTTGAAGAGATAGATTCAGATTCGAATATATCCAGAACTATAAAAAATGCAAAAATTGAAGACGACAAATTAATAATAGATAAAAGAGGGGAAGGTAAGGATTATCAAGAAATAAAAGAAAGATTGGAAAAATTTGATGAGTTAATAAGAGAATTGACTGAAAAATTAAACTTAGCCGAAATAAGCACTCTCGAGTTATCTATAAAGGAACTTAAAGAAGAAAAAGAGAAACTTGAAAGAGCAAAAAGATATAAGGCATTTAAAATTTCACAGGAAATAAAGGAAATAGAAGAAGAACTTTCAAAACTTCCTACAACAAATGAATTAGAAGAAATAGATAGCAAAATCCGGGAAAGTAAGAGAAAGAAAAAAGATTACGAAACCAAAGAAAAAGATTTACTACGGTGGAAGACAAGACAAGAAGAACTACACGGGAAAAAAGAAGAATATGAAAAACAATTAAAAGCAAAAAGACATTATGCATATGAAATTTCGAAAAAAATTGAGAACCTGAAGAAAGACCTTGAAAAATATTCCAATATAAATGATATAGAAGCAAAAATCAAGGAATATAATAAGGCTAAAAATGAATATGAAGAGAAAAAACGCGAAGCCAACAAATTAAGTGAGGAAATAAAAGAACTTCCATGGATTCGTTCCGCTTCCGAAAGTTACGCAAAATTTATTGAGGAAAAACCTAAAGAACCTTTAAATAAATTACTCATATACATCTCTTTAACTCTCCTTCTTATGAGTATTCCCCTTTCCCTCGCCAACATAAAAATTTTATCAATACCTCTAATCATACTTGGTACCTTGACAGGTGGAATTTATATCTATACGCTGTTAAAAGCATTTGAAGATTCACCAAAGAAAAAAGAGTTAGAGGATATTAAAAGTGAATTTAAAGATAAATTCAACAAGGATTTAAAGACATACGATGATATAAAAGAAGTAAAACAAAAACTTGAAGAAGATGAAGGCAAACTCAATTCACTTGTTATTGAGATTAAGGGGATTGAGACAGAACTAAAAGGCCTTCTTAGAGAAATAAGTGAATCGCTGAAAGAAATTACCGGAGAGGATATAGCACCTGAAAACTGGATGGCAAAACTTGAAGATTTGAAGAAAAAAAGAAATGATTTGGAAAGCCAAATAAAAGAAAAAGAGAAAAAATTAATTTCCTTAAATGTTCCCGAAATTGAATATGAATTAACCGATCCCGGGATAGAATTTGACCCGGCTAAATTTGAAAATCTTGGAAAAGAAATAGCATCTCTTCAAGCAATTGAAGAAAGGATCTCAAATTTAAATGAAGAACTCCAAAATTTAGAAAATGAAATAAGTATTCTCAATGATGAAATTAAAAATAAACTCACAATTTGGTTCCCAAAAGATATTGAGGAAAATCAGTGGGAGAACGAAATTTCCACATTAAAGAAGACAATAGAAAGTAAGAAAGAATATAAAAATAAGCTAGACGGAGAACTTAAAGGATTAGGAATTTACGAGTCAGAATATCTTAAAGAAGACCCCGGCATTGAATATAACCCGAATGAACTTAAACGAATAGAAAATGAGCTGAAACGAAACGAAGAAGAAAAAGAAAAAAAGGAAAAAGAACTTCTTGATATTAAAACTCGGATTTGTGCACAATTAAATATAGATACTTCAACCCCTTGGGATGAAATTTTAAGCCTTCTTTTTGTAGAGAAGGAAAAAACAGAAAAGGAATTGAAAAAAATACTTGCAAAAATCATAGCAGGTATATCAGTTCATCAGGCTATAGAAAAAATTAAGAAACAAGAAGAGGAACTTTTAGCTGACTCAATAAATTCAAAAGAAATCACCAAAATCTTAACGGAACTAACAGCGGAAAAATATCAAAAAATTAGAATAGAAGGAGATGATATTATACTTTCAACTAACACAGGGGATTATAATATCAAAGATTTGAGTACCGGAGCAAAAGAGCAAATACTTCTTGCTATAAGAATCGGAATTGCACAAAAATTACTTGGTAATAACTCGGCTTTTCTTATTTTTGATGATGCTTTTCAACATATAGATTGGGAGAAACGTCCGTTGGTTGTTGAATCCCTTGTGAAACTTTCTGGATCCGGATGGCAAATTTTCTATTTTACAATGGATGACAACTTTAAAAACTTATTCGAGGAAAAGAAAAAGTCCGGAGCGAGCGTTGAAATATTTAATCTATTTTGAAAATACATAGTTCTGAAAGTCGCGGGAGTGCTAAAGGATGAACAAAGGAAATTGTGGAGCTGAATGGGTTAGAGATGATCTACATCTACATTCGACAGGCGAAGATTTTTTCAGGCTCTCGCCCGGGATAAATTTAAATTCAGAAGAAGATAAGCGAAAAATAATTAGAGCTTGTGTGGAAAAATTCAAACAAACAAAATTAAAATTTGCAGCTAATACCGACTACAATGGAATAAAAGAGGAATGGTTTAATCCAATAAAAGAAGAAGCAAAGAAAGAGGGTACTGTAATTCTACCAGGTGCCGAACTAAATATTTCAAAGGGTAGATATAGTTTTTACCTAATTGGTGTCTTGAATGATGATATATATAAACGGGTTTAATAGCAGGCTAATACCTAAGGGTACGAAAAGTGATTTTTTTAAGATTTTACTGGGGTAGAAAGATGTTTGGAAAATTTATTAAATATCTCTTTGAAAAATTTGGCATTCTAATTGAGCCACAATTTGAAATAATCGATAACCTTGATGTATTTGTGAAACATAAACTTAGCTCAATGCTTGAAGATGCAGAAAATCTTGATATAGCAACTGGATATTTCCAAATTTCTGGTTGGCAAGCATTCTCTGACCAGGTGGAAACATTAATTGAAAAAGGTGGAAAAGTTAGGCTTCTGATAGGTAATGTTTCGAAAGATTACCTTACGCCTCAAACTGCAAACTTTTTATTAAGATTGATCAAAAACCCCAAAATTGAAGCTCGAACCGTTAAACCGCGTCTCCTTCACGCAAAATTATTCTTGGCAAAAGGGAATAGCAAATTAAAAGTTCTTCTGGGTTCAAGTAATGTAACCCTTGGGGGGATGGAGGCAAATATCGAGCTAAATACATATGAAGTGTTGGAATTAGACTCGAATAAAGCAAAAAGCTTAATTCAATGGTATGAGCAACTTTGGGAATCTGCTATCCCAATAGACGAGGAGTTGGAATTTGAAATAACTCTTGCTTCTCAACAAAAGAAAGAAACAGAACTTCTTACTTTAAAAGAAGATCCAAATAAAGCTTTATTTCTGAGTTTAGTTATTAAAGATTTAGCAAGGGTTGATCTTAGAGATATTGGCAACTTCACACCCCTAAGATTTCAATATGTGGATGCCGTTTCGGGAGTGAACAGGTTCTTTCTCCAACCAGGTGGTAAAAGAGGCCTTATGTTTGCACATGAGGTTGGGTTGGGTAAGACCATAATCGCAGGGATGATCCTGAAACACTTATTGTTTCATAAACATATTAAAAATGCTCTTGTTATTGCTCCTTTATCTATAGTTCGCCAGTGGATTGATGACATGAAAAACAAATTTAGCATGGAACCAAGAGAGATCACCTCGAGAATCGTAAAGGAATTTCATCCTTCTGATTCCACTGTATACATTATTTCATATGATCTCTTGCGAGAGCATGCTGGCACCTTTCATAAAGAGTGGGATTTTATAGTAATCGATGAATCGCATTTTATAAAAAATAGCGCTACCCAAAGATTTAAAGCTGTTAAGCAGTTGAAGTCTAAATTCCACCTGTTGCTTACTGCAACACCAATGCAGAACAGCATTGACGATATAGCAACCCAACTTTATCTCTTTGTACCTGAAGAAATTTTGAGTAAGGCCACAAAAAAGGAGATTTTGAAAGTTGATAGTGATAAGCTTTTCAGGACGTTCATTAAAAGAAGATTGCAGAAAAAGGAATTGAAGGATGTCTTGCCTGAGAGACATGTACTTCCTCCTGAAATTCTCATGCTTTCTGAGGAAGAAAAGTATCTTTATAATAAACTTAAGGAGTTTCTCTCACAAAAATCAAATTACTACAAAATTATTTCTAGAAATATTGAACACATAGCACCATTTATAAAGCAGAGATACCTTGAGGAATTTACAAGCTCAAAACTTGCTACCATTGTTGCACTTCAGAACCTAATAGACAGAATAAAGGAAGGAATAAATAAGGGCTTTATAGAGTACAACTTTGGTGTACTCAGGAAAGAATCAGAAGGTTTAGTTTTGGATGAAATTCGTTCATTTCTTGAGGACCAGTTAGAGGCACAGTCGAATGTAGTAACGCTGAGGGATGAAGAGGGGAATTTTGTTGTTCGATTTCCAATTGATAATACAATTAGAGAAGGCCTTAATTCAGATATAAGTTTTTTGGAGGAACTCATAAAGGAAATAGAAAGAATTGATGAGTTTTCCAAGGTTAAAAGGGTTATAAAATTGGTGGAGGAATTAAAACCATCAGATGAAAGAAAGATAATCGTATTTGTAGGATTTTTAAAAACCGGTGAGTCTCTTAAAAAGCTTTTAGAACAGAAAGGGATAAAAGCAGGATTTTTCTACGGTGAACTGGAGGAAGCTCAAAGAGAAAAGTTAATTGAGAAATTATGGAGCAAAGGAGAAGATAGAGTAGATGTTTTGATATCAACTGATGCAGCCTATGTAGGATTGAACCTTCAAATAGCTGATACGATAATTCATCATGACCTATCTTGGAACCCGATGGTAGTAGAGCAAAGAATAGGAAGGATACACCGTATCGGTCAGAAAAAACCAGTTACCTCTTATTCATTATTATGTAAAGATACAATAGACGAGAGGAAGCACGAAATTTTAACAAAAAAATTGGAAGAAATAACTACGCACCTCGGGTTGAGCTATTCTGTTGTTCTCTCTGAAGTTGCCTACTCTTCTGAAATAGAAGGAATTATTGCCCGGTTAGAGTTTAATGAAATAAAAAAAGAAGATTTAGAGAAGAGAATAAGGGATTACATCATCGAGAGGAAGGAGATATTTAAACTTTTAGAGATGCTACCAGCTGAAGAGTCCGAAATCCTCCAGGTGGGGTTCACAAATAGCCTTGTAGACAGAATTGAGAATATTATAACTGAACTAATAGAGATTGGAAAAGAGAAGATGGCCTGCAAGGTACAACCAGTTGAAGAAGACTATGATTTCTTTGTCTTTAGTTACAACAAAAATGGGAAGTTAGTAAAAGAGTTGTCTACATTGAAGGAAAAACCCTTGATCCGTGTCGATTTGGAAAAGGTAAAAATGTGGAAGCAAAAATACGGTTTTGAGAATTTAAACCCTTCTTATATAGGTCCATTTCACGACTTTGTCGAGAAGGTTTCCAACCTTTGTATTGAAAGCAACTTAGGGAAATTTTGGGAAAAAGCCACTTTTGGAGAAAGTACAGTGGCTATGTACGTTCTTTTCCCTATAAAAATAGTTAATCATGCAGCAGGGCTTGAGATATCCTTTGAAATTTTTGTTCCTGTTTTATATGAAATAAAAACTGAGACTGTGAGAATAGAGGCAGAGAAAGTCTATGAATTAGCAACGCAGGCTGAAAAGGTTGAAGAGATACGGGAAGAGAATATAGGTTTTGTTGAAAAAGCTAAAAATGCTTTATGGTCGGAAAAAGACAATATTAAAAGAAATATACAATCCCAAATTGAAAAAATAAAAGTAGAAATTGAAGAACTTGCATCACAAAGGAAGAGGGAAGAACTTGAAAAAACAATTAAAGAAAAAAAGAATAGACTTGAAAAACTATTGTCTGATATCAGTAGAAAAAGAGCCAGTGGTTTATATTTCTCTAATGAATTAATGGAAGCAAATAAATTGCGGGAGGAATTAGAAAATTTGATAAATGAACTTGGAAAAGTTCCTGAAAGCAAACTCCAAGTTTCTATTGATGATCCTATTATAATGGGAGGGTGTCTATACTATTCTTCCTCACAAGCTTAGCACTAAATAGTCTATTTTTACAAACTATCTTAGTTCCAATTTTAAACCTTTCCTAAACTTTCTATTTCCTCCTCAAGTTTTAAAACCGTATTTAAGGGTCGTTCTATTTCATACCTTTTTACCCTTTTTCAAATTGTTTCGCGACTTTGACGGCTTAATATATGATACAGTTAGGCTATATTGAAGTGAACGAGGTTTTTATTGCTTTTTCTTACTCTTACTTTAAATAAGCAGAATTAGAACAAAAATTAAATTTTTGCTTTCAGACTAAAAACCTTTTATTGCGATTGTACTTCATTTCCCCTTTTTTGACAATAAAAGGATGCAGTATGGTTGCCGTTTTACTATTTTGTTATTTTTGATGAAACAATCCCATTTCGAATAGATTAATTTCATGGAACGCAAAGTTTTTGCATTTGACTTTCAAAAGATGTATAATTTTTCTAATGCGGGTGTTATTTGAGTTTACACCGCGAGTTTCTCCCTTTGTGATTCCCATTCATTACAACTCCGTTATCCAGAGTTTCATTTATTCCAACTTAGAGCAAAACCTTTCTTCGTGGCTTCACGATCACGGATTCGCCTTTGGGAAAAGGACTTTTAAAATGTTTACTTTTTCACGATTGTTCGGATACTCCAAAATTAGAGCACACCATCTTGTTTTTTATGGTCCTGTTAGATTTTATTTTAGCACTCCTTATGACGAACTGCTTGAAAACTTCATAAAAATGTTGTTGAAGAAGGAGGAAATTGAACTTAATGACCAGGATGTATTTCTGACCAGAGCGGAAATTTTGCCCATTAAACTTCCCCGATCACCTTTTCTAATTAAGATGCTATCACCAATGGTTGTATATTCCACTTTTGTTAAAAATGGTAAGAAGAAGACCTATTACTATAACCCTCAGGAAGCCGATTTTGAAAAGCTCGTGCTGGACAATTTAAAAAAGAAATTAATGGCTTTTTATGGGGAAGGAAAATACCCCGAGCTCGATGGTGCATATATCAGGCCCTACCGTGTTGATGAGAAAAATATGGCGATTGTTAAATATAAGGGGTTTGTAATAAAGGGCTGGATGGGGCTTTTTAAATTAAACCTTCCTGAGCCCTATTTGTCCCTGGCTTACGACGCTGGGCTGGGGGCAAAAAATTCCCAGGGGTTCGGGATGTGGGAGGTGTATAAAGAGGCAGTGTCAGAAAAGAGGGGAAAAACTCGTTAGTAAAATTAAAGCAAAAAGGAGAAAAGGATGGGGGAAAATACAATAAGTCTTGATAATGAGAGGGTGAGGATAGCCCTTGGTGCCTTACTTCACGATATTGGCAAAGTTGTGCAGAGGGCAAGCGGTAACCCCACGGAGAAAACCCACCAGGAGTTCGGCCACGATTATCTAATTGAAGTCTTTGAAAAAGAAGGCCTCAAAGAATTGGGTAAGGAACTCGCCTCCTTTGCAATGTATCACCACTTTACAAAAGGCGGAGAAAGGTATGCTCTCGATGTCAGAAACCGGTATGAAAAGGATTTAAAGCTTGTAGCAATGGCGGACAACTATTCAGCGGGCGAGCGAGAGTACGATAAAGAGGAAGAATTTAAGTACCAAATGTACACACCGTTAAAGTCGATCTTCTCTACCCTTGAAGGCTCTAATGCTAATTACTTCTTCCCGCTAAAAAGGTTGAGTGAGGGACCTGTTTTTCCTGAAAAAGTGCTTACGAATTCTAAAGAGGACTATCAGCGCTTATTGAATAGTTTTACTGAAGCCCTAAGAAAAGCTCTCAAAAAGGGCTATCCAAAGGCGCAAAATCTTCCCAATGTGGTGCTGGATTTAATGGAGGAGTTCTTTTCCTTTGTTCCTTCTCATACAATAGTCAGTGAGGAGGTTTCTACAGATATTTCATTGTACGACCATTCAAAAACCACCTGTGCTATTGCTCTGGCTTTATACAATTACCTCATCGAGACCACTGGAAAATCAAAAATTGTTGATGTTGATGAAGCTAAAATCTTGGATTCGAAGGATAACCGTTTTGCCCTTCTCATTGTGGATATTTCAGGGATTCAGTCTTTCATCTACACCGTCGGCGCAAGGGGTTCTTTAAAGATGCTTCGGGCCCGATCTTTCTTCATTGAAATGCTTCTCAACTTTATCGCCAAAAAACTCCTAAAAGAACTTGATCTTTTCGATTCCAATATCATCTTTCTCGGTGGTGGAAACTTAACGATTCTTTTCCAAAATACCGAGGGAGCAAAGAGAAAGGTTGAAAAACTCCTAAGAGAGATTAATGAAAAGTTGTGGAATGAGCATAGGGGTAGGTTGTGGCTAAATTACGCCTTTGAGGAATTTAGTGGTGAAGTTCTCCTTCGCCGTGAAAAGCACAGTATTTCGGAGCTTATAACCCGCCTCCATGAAAAGTTAAACGAGAGAAAATTACAAAAGTTCTCTACCCTCGATCCGAAGAAAGTTTTTAATCCTGATGAAACTTCAAGCTTGAAAAAATGTGAAGAAGATGAAGAAGCTGGGCATCTCGGGTCACAAGATGAGGAACCTTCAGGTCTTTACGAGTGCGAAGTTTGTGGTGAAGAAATTAGCAGAGATGAGTTTGAAAAAACAAGAAGATGTAAGGTATGTAACGCCCTAACGGACCTTGGCAAGTATGTTCACAGGGTAAAGTACATTGCTTATAATCCAAAAACCTATGTTAAGCCTGACCTTGAATTTCCATTAGTTTGTGGTGAAAAACTTTATCTTATTGACAGTCCAGTGGAGTCTGAATTTCTTTGGGTTGTAAATCCTGAAGCCAACGATCTCCTTGACGGTACACCGCTTTACTGTGGTAACTATCCGGGCATTTCAAGGATATTTAAGAAAGAAGAGGAACTTTCCGAGAAGGAAGAGTCTCAGAATACGAGTAAAGAAGAAGTGCCAGAAGAGCAAGCTGATCTTGAGTTTAATTACATAGGCAGTGAGCTTATAGCTGCCTTGAAAATGGATGTGGATTACCTCGGCTATCTCTTTGCACGTGGCATTCGGGAAGAACTCGTATCTCTTTCTCGGTTGAGTAACCTATCGAGGTTTTTAAATCTCTTTTTCAAACACTATATCAATCGAATTGCCAATGGCTCAATTGATGTTAACCAATTTTCAATAGTTCATCCAGGGAAAAACTACCCAAGGGAACTGGTGGTGGTTTACGCAGGGGGTGATGATCTTTTTGCCGTTGGTGCCTGGCACGATGTACTGGAGTTTAGCTTCGATGTGAGGACTATATTTGAGAAGTTCGTTGGGAAGGAAATTCCCGTTACCCTTTCCGCAGGGATTTCCATTAATCATGTGAAGTTCCCTGTTCAAGTTCTCGCTGAGAATGCGGATGAGGAGGAGAAAAGGTCCAAGTCAATTACCAATAAGAATTCCCTCACTGTTTGGGGGAGAACGATGAAATGGAGTGAATGGAGAGAGATCGCTGAGAACTTTATGAAAAAACTCGTTGAAGATTTTTATGTTGTGCCCGAGCTCGAACTTAAAGATGTAACAATTGATGGTAAAACAGTAAAAATTACTTCCGTAAAGGAAGGCAGCGTGACAAGCTTGGCTCCTAAGAAGGTTGAGGGAAAAGAACTTCCGAGAAGATTTATTTACAAGTTGATGGAAATTTCCACTTTGGCTGAAAAATTAGATAAAGAGGGGAAATTCAGTTTAAAACCCTATAGCGCCCTTGCCTATCTTTTTGGTCGGAGCGAAAAAATTTTAAAGGATAAGGATTATCTTTTACAGCTCCTTAATGTTCAAAAAAGAGATTTTCTTGTTAAAATCAAACCAGCCCTTATGTGGCTGGATTATTTGATTAGGTAAAAAGGAGGTGTGTATGATGTATCAAGAACAACAAAGAAAGCCGGGAGGGGAGGCGGGAGCCTCGCTATTAGAGTTGCTGGGGAAGAGCGGCCAGCTAAAGGAACTCTATAATAATGCGGAGAGCCTAAGCAAGTTGATTAAACACGTTGATGAGTTTGCTGAGAAACTAAAAAAGGATGTGAAAACTACGCAGATTAGGAAATTCTACGATAAATTGAGAAGTCTTGAACTGAAATTGGAAAAAAGCAAGTTAAGTAATCAAAAAAAAGAGGAACTTAATGAGCAAGTAAGAATAGGGGTATTGTCTTTAAAACCGCTTTTGGCCTATGCTGTAGGAAGAAATAGACAGCTAAAAGAGTTGGTCAATGTTTTGAATACGGCGATCGACAAAGTAAAGGATTATGAAGACTTTAAAAAGTTTGTTGAACTTTTTCAAACAATAGTTGCATACCATAAATATCACGGAGGGGACTAACATGAAGGATAAGGAAAAAAAGCTATATGGCAAGGTCGTAATTAAAGGGGTTTTGAGAGCTGAAACAGGTCTTCATGTCGGTGGAGCAAAGGAATCGGTGGAGATTGGCAAGCTCGATGCACCGGTGATAAGACACCCAATTACCTATGAGCCTTATATTCCGGGAAGTTCGCTAAAAGGAAAGTTAAGGAGTTTGTTTGAGTTATCAAAACATACTGAATCTAAGGATACTTACAAAATAGTGGATAAAGGCTCAGGGGAAAGGTTTCAGTTTATTCATGTTTGCGATAGCTGGGAGAATGCGAGAGATTGTGAGGTATGCCGGATTTTTGGCGCTTCTGGTAAAGATTCGAATTTCAATGGCAGGCTTAGGTTCAGAGACTTGCATTTAACTGCAAAGTTTTCTGGTGAGAATCTTGTAGAGACAGAAATTAAAACCGAGAATGCTATTTGTAGGGTAACTTCTCAAGCAAATCCACGCACCATAGAAAGGGTTCCATCGGGTACGGAGTTCGAGTTTGAAGTGATTTACAATGTTGAAGATCCTAATGAAATTTCAGTTGACCTGAAGAACCTCTTTTCTGCCTTTAAACTCCTTGAGGATGATTATCTGGGCGGTGGTGGTTCAAGGGGGCACGGCAAGGTTAAGTTTTTCTTCAGTGAAATTGTATTAAAGCCTTTAGCATATTACTTCAAGGGAGAAAAACCTGAGTGGATCTTGCAAAAAGTTTGGGATTCAAATAGGACCGCTGAGGAGAACCAGCTTGAGCCGTTGGATAGGGTTTATGAGATGGTTAAAGGCGCAGAAAGCAAATTTGTGAATACTTTCAAGGTGTAATCTTCTAATGGGAGGTCGCATGTGATAAATTTAAAAATTTTTAAGCTGAAGTTTAAATCGCCACTCCATGTAGGGGCAGACTCAACCTTAAGAGAAAAGGTTGATATTATAATACATTCCGATACCCTTTACTCCGCCCTCTATGACCTTTCAGTAAGGGTTGGTTCACGGATTAAAGAGGCTATCTTAGAGAGGAAAATTGTGTTGAGTTCAGCATTTCCTTATTATGAAGATAAAGCCGAGCGGGTTTACTTTCTGCCAAGACCCATTTACAATGTGAGGATAGCTCAAGGAAAAACCAAAGAGGATTTTGAACTCGCTAAAAGGTTCAAAAAATTAGTTTTTATCCCCAGCGACTGGCTGAGCTCCTTAGATGATCTGCAGAAAAACATTGGAAATGGTTTCTCGAAATATTCGGATCTTTTAAAAGAAATTTATGCCGTCGACATACTACCAAAAGTATTTGTGGATAGGTTCACATCCGCTTCCACTTTTTATCGAATAGGACAGGTATTTTTCCTTAAAGGTGGACTTTATTTTGTCGTTAAATTTTTATCTGAGGAGTTAGAGGGTGAGTTTCGAGGCCTCTTAGAACTCCTTGGGGAAGAGGGTATCGGTGGGAGGAGAAGCACAGGTAGTGGCACCTTTGAATTTGAAGAAGATGCGCTTACTTTTGAAATGCCGGAATCACCCAATTTTTATCTTCTTCTTTCCCTTTCTATTCCCGGAGAAGGAGAGATGGACGGGATTCTTAAAAACTCCTATTATGAACTTATGTTAAGAAGAGGCTGGTTCCTAACAGACGAGGGATATTCTCGAAGGAGGAAGTCCGTTTGGATGCTTAAGGAGGGATCAATCTTACATAAGGATATTAAAGGATGTTCAATTGACGTTACACCGGAAGCCCTTTATGGTTTGTCAAATAACAAAATTTATAAATTTGCTTATGCTTTTACTTTACCAGTGAGGTTGAATCATGAGTAAGTTAGAAGTGAAACGTTATAAATTAAAGCTTTTGTCTCCTCTGCACATAGGGCAGGAAGATATACCCTTTAACCTGCTTGTGAAGTTGGATGGCGAAGGAAAATTTTATGTCATTGATCCATTGAGACTCTCCGAGGGCCTTTTGAAGATTAGTGGTAATAATGAGAGTCTTGTAAAAGAGGCCACTAATTCTATAATCAATGAGTTTAGTAAAAGTTCCAGTGCAGACGTTGTTGCTATCTTTAGAAGGATTGTTAGAGGAGACGTGGAAAAGTTAAAACAGTTAATAAAGTATTCATCGGCCTATAGTCTTAAGCTCAGAGGTTCAAAGGAAATCGGTGAAAAGGTGAGGAGTTTCATAAGAGACACTTACTATCGCCCCTATATTCCTGGTAGTTCCATAAAAGGGGCAATAAGAACCGCTTTTATTTATAAAATCTTAAAGGAGATTAAAACCAGATCCCCGGAATTCTACAAGAGAGAAATAATCGAGAAGATAAGAAATAGCTTAAATGAGTACAAAATAGAGAGTTATCAGAGCAAAAGGGTAAAAGTTAGTTCCTATTTCAAATGGCTTGAGAATGAACTGGTTCAAATTTTTAACTTAGGACAACTTGAGGTAGGCTCAAACCAGGGGCCCCATAGGGATATTTTCAGGATTTTTAGAGTCTCTGACACAAAACCGATAAATAAAGATGAACTCTATTTAGAGCAGGTTAAGGTTTTCAACAAGGGTAAAGAGCTGAAATTTAAAATCTATATCGAAGCAATGCCCGAAGACACCGTATTGGAATTCACCATAACCTACGATTGGGGATTGTTAGATAAGTTTGTTAATTCAAATAGGGAACCTTTTAATGGTTACATTGATTTTGTTAAAGGGCTTTTCAGAAACCCAATTAGGGTAACTGAAGAATTTACTAAGGATCTTCTGAGCCATGAGAATAGTGTAAAAGATAAAGTATTTCCGCCTACGCTGAAAGTTTACTATTTCAAAGAATCCCCTAATCTCCATATCGGTTACGGCGGTGGTTATCTGGCAACGACAGTAGGATTGCTATTTGATGATAATCTCAAAGGTGAGATTCTCCGTCTTGCTACAGGGCACAACATCAAGAGGATTGGTGTAATTCCCTCCAGCCGGAGAGTGACAAGTAACGGCAGACCCTTAGGTTGGTGCAAATGGGAGGAAATATAGAGGAGGGGGTTCATAAATATATGAAAGAGTTAAAAGTCCTTATAGGGATTGTAGGGGATTACTATCGTTATAAAGAGGCAATTTATAGATTTGGGGAGTTACCTGATTTCAAAACTCGCCACACCCTTTTAGCCCTGGAGTGTTTTCTCAAGCCCGATATAACCCTTTCCCTTTTACCAGAATCCCTTGCAGCACCTTTTATCGTGGAGTTGGAATTAGGAAACGTTGGTCCAGAGATTACTTATTCTACCTACGAGAAAAGTATTTTAGAAGGTTTCGAAAAGTGGCGAAAAGGTATAGTAAATTATTCCCAATCGGATTTCAGAACCATTCTTTTGCCTTATTCTGGAGTCTTCAAGATCAACACAAGTTCAGTGGGTAAATCAGGAGCTGCGGGGGTGGATCAGCAACACAATAAACGGACCGATGACGGAATATGGACGATACGAATCAATGGGAATTTTGCAGACTTTAAATACCTGGCTCTCTACGAATTAACAAAGGTTTTCCTTGAGAAGATTGACGAATTGGAATGTGAAGCAAAAATAAGGGTATTTTACGATGTTACCACGGGGATCAATAGTTTAAACCTCTACGTTTACTGGGCTTTGCAAAATTTGCTAAGTATTTTATCGGCTTTCTACGAATGCGAGTTAGTTCTTTACAATGGAATTCCTGAAAAAGTCGATGAGGAGTACATATTTTCCGAAATAGAAAAGGTTGTGCATTTCAATCCTCGCTTTTCGATAAAAGATGAAAACAAGTTTATTCCTATTAAAGTGCGAAGCAAAGAAGATGCTGAGTATTCTAAGAGAATAAGTGCTGAAATCGGTAAAAACGAAGACTTAAGAGAACTTTTCAATAGTTCTTTGCATTCTCTTTCTGCCTTTTATAACGGTTTTATTTTGGCCCTTTTAACCTTTTTGGCTGACAGTGACCAGCTCCTTAAAAAACTTAATATTTCTGTGAATTTGTACCGAGAAGGTTACCAATTCTCTCTCAATGGTAAGACTCTTGAAATAAAAAAGAGAGCTTATTTCACGGAGAGTTTTGTAGTTTATGTTCTCACAGCTTTGTTGTCGAGGATCTTGCCTTTGTATACTGCGAAAAAATTTAAGGAGTTTAATATCAAAGAGGTTCCTGAATCTGGTGTGGTTTTAGATTCTTTGGAAAATCTCTATGGAACGATGTATAAGACCAATCCAGTTTTAAATACATTAGCTTTGTCAGAAATCGACAAGATTAAGCAGCGTTACGCAAAAGCGAAACTGAGCGCAAAAGAAGGCTCAGATATCGCTTCCAGCAATCACCAGTTGTGCGTCTCCTCATCGGATGAGCCATGGATCTTGTATGAAGAACACTCTGGTGAAAAGGTTGATAGCACCGCCTTGGAAAAGGACCAAAGTGCGAAAAAACAAGGGAAACCAACTGGTGGAAAAATCGATAGAAGGAACTTTTTCGCTCATGCGGGTCTTTGCTATGGTTCAATTTGTATAAAAAGAGAGGGAGAGGGCTTAAGAATTAAGTATGTGAATGATGAGAGTGTCATTCATGACATTAAGGAAAATTTAAAGGAAGGGATTTTGCAAAAATAGGTCGAAAATAAGAACGGGGAGAAATTTAACATGCGCAAATTTTTGCTTATTAAAAATTTTGTCGTCGATCTCCTTTTTCACAAAACCCCGGGGGATCGACAACAAGCCTCGATGTGGAAAAAGCTTGATTTTAATGGGAAAATCATAAAGGCAGTAATTAAAAATTTAGTCTCTTTGTAAACATTGTTGTTCTGGTTTGGGCTTAAAAAGGGCAAATTAGCTGTCCGTAGCCTACCTATAAGGAATGGAGACGGAAGGTTCCCCGTGGTGCTCCCTCCCCATTTTTAGGAAGTAGGTCCGTAGCCTACCTATAAGGAATGGAGACGTCCTCTCGAAGAACGCTTCCATAGCCGCATTTTGAGTCCGTAGCCTACCTATAAGGAATGGAGACTTATCTACCTTATCTAATGGGCTTTACTTCTATTGGAATTAGGGTCCGTAGCCTACCTATAAGGAATGGAGACTCGAACCCGGATAGGACTATGTCAATGAGTTTAGACGGTAAGTCCGTAGCCTACCTATAAGGAATGGAGACGATCTGTTCAATTCGTCAAAGAATAAGACAGCTCCACCATGTCCGTAGCCTACCTATAAGGAATGGAGACTCTCTTTATTCAGCATAGCGAACCGCTGGAGTATTCCGAGTCCGTAGCCTACCTATAAGGAATGGAGACTTAACTTCCAGTTCCATCATCTTAACTTCCTCCTTTGTCCGTAGCCTACCTATAAGGAATGGAGACTTTAGTAAAACGGGCAGTCCCTTTATTGCAATTAACTTTCTTAGTCCGTAGCCTACCTATAAGGAATGGAGACAAAGTTTTTAATTTCTGAGTTAGCAAGGAAGTATTATAATGTCCGTAGCCTACCTATAAGGAATGGAGACTTGAAAATACAGAACTTATAAAACAAGCCAGTGAAAGTCCGTAGCCTACCTATAAGGAATGGAGACGACATTTACGGCGCCGATCACTATCGTTCTTTCGTCCAGTGTCCGTAGCCTACCTATAAGGAATGGAGACCCGGTCTGATCTATATATTTCCCTGCGAATTTCAGGACGTGTCCGTAGCCTACCTATAAGGAATGGAGACTTATGACCTCAAGAATTTGCCTGTCGATTTTTTCTCTTTTGTCCGTAGCCTACCTATAAGGAATGGAGACTGTTTCCTCCTTTTTTATTTGTTTTGTTTTTTCTCATAGTGTCCGTAGCCTACCTATAAGGAATGGAGACATTAAAATTTCCTTTGCTTCTCTTATACTAATTTCTACCATTGTCCGTAGCCTACCTATAAGGAATGGAGACCCAATCCACCACGCGTCTTATAACCGTCCAGCTTCCCGTTGTCCGTAGCCTACCTATAAGGAATGGAGACATTCTTATCAATTTTATTAAAATCTTTTTTGCTTCTCTAGTCCGTAGCCTACCTATAAGGAATGGAGACACCAATTTTAAAGTCAACAGTTATGTCGAAAAGCTTTACTAGTCCGTAGCCTACCTATAAGGAATGGAGACCCCCGATATTCTCGGGGGTCTCAGTAGAAAGCCTAAAATGTCCGTAGCCTACCTATAAGGAATGGAGACCGATAGAATATCTCGATGCGGTCTTAAGAGATGGGAATTTCTGGTCCGTAGCCTACCTATAAGGAATGGAGACCTGCGGTACTGATTATATCATCCGATTGGTATTCT
>Ga0080004_1118386_pt1 | contig 18729 bp, 19 predicted proteins | sample WasSprMetagenome_FD_69207 | JGI IMG/M metagenome (GOLD analysis project Ga0080004, IMG submission 69207) | Sulfidic aquatic microbial communities from Washburn Spring, Yellowstone National Park, USA - WS (SPADES assembly) (version 2) | ecosystem: Environmental > Aquatic > Thermal springs > Hot...
TCCAATCCTTTGAAATTATAACACGTTTCAAAGGAGAAAAATCTCTATAAGACCTTTCAAGACAGCAGAAGGCTAAGGCTATGGAAAGAACTTGCCAGCTTTTATGTCTACCTGCAGGCAGACCCCTCACCTGCTCCTTCCGTTGGTTTACAGGTTGTTGGGTAGCTGTCTTGCTCTTTCCACTTTCTACAGGAGTTATCAATCCTTCCTTCATAAATAATCAACCGTATTCTACTGATTCCTTATATCTCTTCGCACCTTTTTATGGCTAATAGTTTTTCTATTCATAATAAATTTTTACAGAAATATAACAACTGTTGTGCGCCACCTTAATTTGTTATACAGGATATGAAAATTATTTTCTCATAGATTTTTCAACTTCTTTTTCCATATGAGCAGATTGTTTCTCTACTTTTTCTTTCAATTCAGCAACATCTCTTTCTAAAGCAGAAATTTTTCCATTGCATGCTTCTGGGCATGTGTTTTTCATTTGATTAATTTGAGCTTCTAAGTCGTTGATTTTTGCTGCCATTGCAGCATTTCCAGATCCAGAAGATTTTAAAGCAGCAACTTCTCTCTCTAATGCTGACAATTTAGCATCTACAGAGTTAACTTTTTCAGCAACTCCGGCTACTTGTTGGTCTACATATTCTTTTGTTGCATAGTTTGCATTTGAACAGCTTGCTAATGCTACCGCACCTACTGCTAATGCTGCTACGAATAACTTTTTCATTTTTAATACCTCCTGATAGAATTTTTAATTTTATCTTATTATAAAATATTACTTCATTTTGCAACATAAGTCAAATTAAAAATTTGTAATTTTTCAAAAATTTATTAATCCCATTGCATTTCTAACATTTTTCATATTTTCTTTTGCAACTTCTTTAGCTTTTTGGGTTCCGGTTATAATTATTTTTTCAACGTACCCAATATTTTCTTCATATTCTCTTCTTTTTTCTCTTATAGGAGATAAAAATTTATCTATACTCTCAAATAGAATTCTTTTGCACTCTACACATCCTATTTCGGCGTTTCTACATTTTACTTGAATTTTATCTACTTCTTGCAAATCTGTGAAATATTTATGATAAGAAAATACATTACAAATTTCCGGTCTTCCTGGGTCGGTTTTTTTAAGTCTTTGTGGGTCTGTTTTCATAGATAAGACTTTTTTCTCAAGAGTCTCTCTTGGCTCGCTTAATGCTATTGTGTTATTGTAAGATTTAGACATTTTCCTGCCATCTGTTCCAAGAAGCTTTGATGATTCCGTTAATAAAGCTTGCGGTTCTTTAAATATAGGACTGTAAAGATTGTTAAACCTTCTTGCTATTTCTCTTGTTATTTCTATATGTGGTAGCTGGTCTTCTCCTACCGGAACCGCATCTGCATTATAGATTAAAATGTCAGCTGCCATTAAGATAGGATATCCAAAAAATCCGAATGTGTCTATATCTTTTCCAATATCCCCTTCTTTTATGTTGTGAACTATTTCATTTACTATCTCTTGTTTAATTTTTAAATCTGTTAAATCTTTCGTTAATCCTTCGTAATCTATATCTTTTTTGTGGTAAAAAGCTTTATATACAATCTCATGTAATTTGTCATGGTCTATTTTTATGTTTTTTCCAAATAGAAAGTCTCTTATATATTGAAAAATTAAATTAAATTTTAAATCTTTGTATGATGGATTTAGTTCAAGCCAGCTTTTTGGTGTTATCATACCAAAGAGTAACGCAAGCTCGCTGTGTTCTTTAACTCCTGATTGGACAAAGATAGTGCTTTTTTCTGGATTAATACCGCAAGAGAGCCAGTCTATTACAAGGTCGTAAATATTTTGTTTTAAATCGGATGTTTCTTTATACTTATTTGTTAATGCATGCCAATCTGCAACGAAGAAAAAACAATCATTGCTATCTTGTAATTTTAGCCAGTTTTTTATAACGCCAAAGTAATGTCCTAAGTGAAGCTTTCCTGTAGGACGCATACCGCTAACTATTCTCATAAATTGCCTCCTTTTATTTTTGTTATAATAATTCTAACCTAATTTAGGAGGAAATTATGATCAGAGGAAGAGTTTGGAAGTTTAAAGATGACGTTGATACAGACCAAATAATACCTGCAAGATATCTTGTGACTACAGACCCAAAAGAGCTTGCAAAACACGTAATGGAAGATGCAGACCCAACGTTTCCATCAAAAGTAAAAGAAGGTGATATACTTGTTGCTGGCAAAAACTTTGGTTGCGGGTCTTCAAGAGAACATGCTCCTCTTGCTATCAAAGGTGCAGGAATTGCTGCAGTAGTAGCTGAATCTTTTGCAAGAATATTCTTTAGAAATGCTATTAACTTAGGTTTATTAATCATAGAATCTCCGGAAGCTGCAAGAGAGGCTGAGGAAGGAGATATTTTAGAGATTGATATTAACCAAGGTGTTATAAGAAATGTTACTAAAAATAAAGAGTATAAGATAAAACCTCTACCGGAAAATCTACAAGCTATTTTAAAAGCCGGCGGCTTGATGGAATACGCTAAGGAAAAAATAAAAAATGCTTCGTAAGATACTAACGGCAATCGACTTAACAGAAGACAGTAAGGCTGTTTTAGAAGCCGGCTCTAAAATTGCCAAAGCTAAAAATGCAACAGTTTATATCGTTTATGTTTTAGAGCCGCCAAATGTTCCATTTTTTGATGAGCTTCCGACAGAAGAAAAGGAAGCTCTATTAAATTTGCAAAAAGTTTTAAAAGAAAAAGCTAAAGAAACTCTATCTGAATATAAACAAAAGCTTGAAGCTGAAGGTTTATGTGTAGTTCCAATTATTCTACAAGGTCAAGTTGTTGAGTCTATTTTAGAATTCTCAGAAAACAATGATGTTGATTTAATTATTGTAAAATCTCATAAAAAGTCAGAGATTGAAGAAAAAGCGATAGGTAGCAACTCTTTAAGAATAGCATCAAGGTCTAAAATTCCGGTGCTTGTTATAAAAGAAGATAAAACTCAGTATAATCATATACTTGTTGCCTATGACTTTTTGCCTACTTCTGAAGAAGCATTGAAATTTTCATTGGATTTAGCATCTATTTATAATTCAAAGGTTACAGTAATTCATGTTGATAATGATTCACATTTTACTCACATAAAATCTGTTTATGAAAAAGTAAGGCAGCATAAGATTGAAAAATTACAAAAGCTAAAAGAAGACCATCCATCGATCGAGGTTGTATACAAAGAAGGTCTCCCGGAAAGGGAAATTTTAAAGTTTTCAGAAGAAAAAAACATTGACCTTATAGTTACAGGTAAAAGAAAAGATAAAGGCGGAAAGCTGTCGTTTATTGGTTCTACATCTTATAAAATACTTAAAGGAGCGAAGACTGCTGTTTTAGTATTTAGGAGTAAGCAATGAAAAAACTTTTATTATCAGCGCTTGTTTTGTGTAATACTGCATTTGCAGGCATAAACATAAAACAATCTTCAGAAAATCCGTTATTTTATTATGGAATATGTAAGATAGCCAAAGACAGGCATGATATAAAAACAGCCTATGAATTTTGTAAAGAAGCTGTTAAACGTATGCCTGACACACCTGCAGTCTATAGAGAAACGATTTTCCTCGCATACAGTATTGGTAAAAAAGAAGAAGCTTTTGAACTACTTAAAACTTACAAAGAGAGGTTTAAAAACGACCCAGAAACTTATCTGTTTATATCATTCTTTTACAACGTAACAAAAAATCAAAAGGAAGCCTTAGCTGCATTGGAAGAAGGATACAAAAAATTTCCAAACAATGAAAAAATAATTTCAGCCTTGGTCGACCAATATATTGAAAATAAAAATTTAAACAAAGCAAAGGAGCTTTTAGAAAAGCTTGCTACAATAAAAAAAGATGACCCATCCATCTATTACAAAATAGCAAGAATATACCTTTTTGAAAACAACGCGCAGAAAGCAGAAGAGTATCTGAAAAAATCTTTACAAATTGATAAAAAATACAAACCAGCATGGCAACTTCTTGGCGAGATTTACAGACAATCCGGCAATTATGATAAAGCGATAGAAATCTACAAAAACATACTAAAAGACGACCCTAATAATCTTGAAGCTTTAAACAGGCTATTTCAGATTTACGTAGATAAAGATGACTTCAATAATGCTGCAGAAACCATAGATAAAATCATCAGACTCAATCCAAAAGACAACGATGCTATATTAAAGAAATTTTTACTTTACATAAAGTATGGTAAATCTAACGAAATTTTGCAAGATTTAAAAAAATCTTCACAAGAAAATCCGGATAATCCATTCTTAAAATTTATGCTTGGAATGGCTTATGAAACATTGGAAGATTACCAAAATGCAAAAGCAATTTATGAAGAGCTATACAAACAACAACCGGACAACCAAGAACTTATTGATAGACTCGTCAGTGTTTATCTAAACCTAAAAGAATACGATAAAGCATTGGAAATTTTAAACAAACTTTACGTCCAAAACCCTAAGGATTATAAAATTCTTTTATCAATGGCTGATATAGAAGACAAGAAAGGAAATGTAAAAAGAGCGCTTGAGCTTGTTAAAGAAGCTGAAAGTATAGCACCGGATGACCCAACCGTTCATTTTATCAAGGCGATTTATCTTGATAAACTTGGAAATTGGCAAGAAGCCGAAAAATCCCTTTACAAATCCTTAGAGCTAAGACCAGATTACCCTGATGTCTTAAATTATCTTGGATATACCTACATAGACAGAGAAATGAACATAGACAAGGGTATTGAACTTGTAAAAAAAGCACTTGAGAAAATGCCGGATAGTCCTGCTTATTTAGATAGTCTTGGTTGGGGGTACTACAAAAAAGGTAATTATACTGAGGCTGAAAAGCTGATAAAAAAAGCACTTGAAAAAATGCCCGATGACCCAGTATTAAACGAGCATTATGCAGATATTTTACTAAAACTAAACAAAAAACAAGATGCTATAGAGTACTACAAAAAAGCTTTAGAATTAATAGATAAAAAGGGTGAAGGAGAGCCAAATCAAAAAGAGAGAGTTTTAAAAAAGCTTAAAGATTTGAGGTAAGTAAGATGAAAAATTTAAAGTTTCTAATTATTTTTCTGTTTTCTGCTTTATTTTTAAACTCTTGTTCTACTACTACGTTTCAACCTTTTTACTGTGAAAATAAATTTAGAGAGATAAAACAAAAAGATAATGCTATTCCTGATAAATTTAGCTTTGCCGGTTCTGCGATGGTTTCTGGCTTGCCGGCATTAGTAAAAGGAGAATTTGGAGAAAATGAAAAAATGTATATATCATCTCCCTTTGGAAAAAATCTTTTGACAATAGAAAGAAAAAATGGCTCTTTATGCGTCAAAGCTTCAGGATTTGAATCTTGTGATTCCGGAGAGATTTTATCCTTAGTATCCCTTTATATGCCACAAGCAAAACCATTGACAGATATAACTCTTCTAAAAAGTTTAATATCTAAAAAATTCAACATTCAAGAAAATGAAAAGTACGAATGTGATGGCAATACATTAAAGATAATCAGACCGGAGTATACGCTTGTCTATGAAGAAGGAAATTTAAGAAAGATAATCTATAAAGACTACACAGTTGAGTATGGTTTAAACAATGAAATTCAGCTTACAAATAGTGGCAGTGTTTTAATGAAGCTTAATATATCAAATTTGAACTTTATTAAATGAATAAGTAATATCTATACCTAATGATACTTTGGGTGAGAAATTAGCGGTTTTTATAGAATTTGTAAAGGAGATCCTTCGGACTTGCGTCCTCAGGATGACAAAGAGATCTTGATAATCATATACTTGACTAGGGACAACCTTATTTGTCATTCTGAGCGAAGCGAAGAATCTCATATTTTCTGAACTTTTTAAAGACATTATAAAAAGTAATAAACATTTACAGGAGGTTATAAAAGGTTGAGAGATATTCAAGAGTTAAAAGAAATAGCAAGGGAGCTTAGAATTGATATTATCACAATGGTGTACAACGCCCAGTCTGGACATCCGGGCGGGTCTTTATCTGCCATTGATATATTAACTGTTTTATATTTTGGTGGATTTTTAAGATATGACCCAAAAAATCCTTGGTGGGAAGACAGGGATAGATTTATCCTTTCTAAAGGACATGCATCACCTGCTTTATACTCAGTGTTGGCAAAAGCTGGTTATATACCAAAAGAAGAATTATCTACATACAGAAAAATAAAGGGATTTGCTCCGGACGGATATAGTAGATTGCAAGGCCATCCTGCATGGCAAGGAAATAAACACGGCGTCCCTGGAGCAGAAGCTTCAACAGGTTCCTTAGGTCAAGGTTTGTCGGTGGCAATCGGTCAAGCTCTTTCTGGAAGGCTTGCAAATAAGGATTATAAAGTTTATGTAATGCTTGGAGATGGAGAAGTCCAGGAAGGTATGACATGGGAAGCTGCAATGTTTGCAGGACATCATAAGTTAGATAATCTAATAGCAATTCTTGATAACAATAATCTTCAAATTGACGGAGATATTAGACAGATTGTAAACATTCATCCACTAAAAGAAAAGTATGAAGCTTTTGGCTGGCATGTGATAGAGATTGACGGACATGATTATCAGCAGATAATAGATGCCTTTACTCAAGCAAATCAAATAAAAGGAAAGCCAATCATGATTGTAGCTCATACAGTTAAAGGTAAAGGCGTGTCGTTTATGGAGAATAACTTTAAATGGCACGGCGTTGCACCAAGCAAAGAAGAGTATGAGAGAGCAATCCAAGAATTAACATTCGGAGGTGTGGTAGTTTGATGGCTGAAGAAATTGATATTAATAAATTACCCAAAAAAGCATTAAGGGATACATACGGAGAAGTCTTGGTTGAGCTTGGAAAGATAGACCCGGAAATGGTTGTTTTAGATGCAGATTTATCAGAATCTACAAGAACCCATAAATTTCAAGTTGCTTATCCGGATAGATTTTTCAACGCCGGAATTGCAGAACAGAACTTGATTGGTATAGCTGCAGGACTTGCTTATACCGGCAGGACTGTTTATGTATCTTCATTTGCCATATTTTTAGCCGGAAGACCTTGGGAGATAATCAGACAGCAAATAGCTTACAATAAATTAAACGTTAAGCTTGTAGCTTCTCATGGTGGTGTTTCTGTAGGTCAAGATGGAGCTTCTCATCAAATGAATGAAGATGTATCATTAATGAGAACGCTGCCAAATATGAATGTAATCGTTCCTGCAGATAGTATTGAGATGGAAAAAGTTCTTAAAAAAGTTCATTGGATTAAAGAGCCGTTTTATATAAGAATGGGAAGGGAAAAATTCCCGGTAATATTGCCTGAAAACTACGAGTTTGAACTTGGTAAAGGTTATGTATTAAAAGAGGGTAAAGATGTATCTGTTATAGCCTGCGGTGTGATGGTATCTATGGCATTACAAGCCGCTTACGAGCTTGAAGACGAAGGTATAGACGTAGAAGTTATAAACATGTCTTCTATAAAACCTATCGATAAAGATTTAATCATACAAACTGCAAAAAAAACAGGTGCAGTGGTTACATCAGAAGAGCATTCTATAATCGGCGGTCTTGGAAGTGCAGTGGCAGAAGTTTTAGCAGAAAATTATCCAACTATCCTTGTAAGACATGGTGTTGAAGATAGATTTGGCATATCCGGTCCGGCTTGGGAAGTAATGGAAGAGCTTGGTTTATCTGTACCTGGTTTGAAGAAAAAGATAAAAGAAGCTTTAACTAAAAAAGTGAGATGATTGTTAAAATCTGTGGTATAACTCTACCAAGTCAAGCAAGAGAAATATCAGAGTATGGAGCAGATTATATAGGTGTTATAACCTATCCAAAAAGTCCAAGATATGTTGACGTTGAAAGAGTTAAAGAAATAAAGGAAAATCTAAAAAATAGTAAGCTTGTGGCGGTTGTTGTAAACCCAAGCGTAGAGCAGGCTTTAGAACTTTTAGACATAGCTGATTTTATTCAGTTTCATGGAGATGAAGATTTAGATTTTGTTAAAAAATTTCCAAAAAATAGAGTTATAAAGGCAATCAGAGTTAAAGATGAATCAGATTTAGAAAAAATAAAAACGTTTAAAAACGAAGATATTACAGTTTTGGTTGATGCGTTTAAAGAGGGTGTTTATGGTGGGACGGGGGAGATGATAGATTTAAATCTCTTGAAAAAAATTACAGACGTGTATGACAAAGTAATCATCTCCGGCGGTCTGTCTGAAAACAATCTTAAAGAGATTTTAAACCATGTAAAACCTTATGGAGTTGATGCATCATCAAAGTTAGAAGTGTCTCCGGGTGTTAAAGACTTAGATAAAGTTAAAAAATTTATAGACATTGCGAAAAACAGATGAGTCAGTTTATAAAAAATATAAAACCTATTTGGGAAGAGAAAACAGCTCCGGTTGTAGATTTTCTGTATAGATTAAACATAACTCCAAACTTTCTAACCATTTGTGGTTTGATTTTAATTTTAATTGGAAGTTATTTTATCTATCTAAATTACCTGTTTATTGCAGGGATTTTTATTATTTTTGGAAACATTTTTGATGCCCTTGATGGCTACCTTGCAAGAAAGTATAATCAAACTTCAACTTTTGGAGCTTTTTTAGATTCTGTAATAGATAGATACTCTGATGTGGTTCCAATTTTTGTTTTGATTTATCTGTATAAGGATGATGATTTGTTTTTTTTGATTGGTGCAGCGGCTATAATCGGCTCATTTATGACAAGCTACACAAGGGCAAGATGTGAAGGTCTTGGATATGAATGTAAGATAGGTGCTTTTGAAAGACCGGAAAGGTCAATATTTTTGATCATTGGACTTTTGTCCGGATGGGTCTTTTATAGCATTCTTTTAATAGCCATCGGCTCAAACTTTACAGCATTCCAAAGAATTTTTTATTTTTATAAAGAAAGTTCTAAACTTTGACTATATAGTAATAGATAGTATTCTAAAAATCAATGTTGCCATTTCTGCAGCGGTGTGAAGAATCTAATTTTTTCTTTTTTATTTATTGTGTAAAGAGGTCTTTCTTATATGAAGTTGCTATTGATTCCGTCTTAAAACGTTGTTTAAGCTATTACAATTCTTAAGACGTCTTACGTTTCACTTTTAACTTTACATAACCAACACGGATCAGATGTAACTCAAACGTGAGAAGTGAAACGTGGAACGTGAAACGTAGAAATTAATTTAAACATTATCATCCTTTTAAAACGACTCACATCTCACGTCTCGCGTCTCACCTCTTACATAACCCACACGGTTCAGATGTAACTTGTCGCAGTTGCAATAGATTATCTTCCCTTTGAACAGCTTTCTAACCCACACGGTTCAGATGTAACTCCCTATAATTAGGGAATTTTTCCAACAAATTGGTCTTTCTAACCCACACGGTTCAGATGTAACTTTTAAAATTTTATTTCTAATCTATTTAACTCTTCAACTTTCTAACCCACACGGTTCAGATGTAACAATAATAAAAAGGATTGAAAGAAGATCAACATATATAACTTTCTAACCCACACGGTTCAGATGTAACATGAATGAGAACGGAGAGATATTTAATTTTATAAGAACTTTCTAACCCACACGGTTCAGATGTAACTTCCAAGTATTTACATTGAAAAGCCAATTATCGTAACTTTCTAACCCACACGGTTCAGATGTAACTGTTTTTGTGCGAATTACTTCTGTCGTCCATAACAAGCTTTCTAACCCACACGGTTCAGATGTAACATAACATACAGGGAAAAAGAATATTATTTAGTGCTTGCTTTCTAACCCACACGGTTCAGATGTAACTAAGCAATCTAAGAAGCGACGGCATGTAGTAATCAACCTTTCTAACCCACACGGTTCAGATGTAACTACACCATAATATTTGAAGATCAAGACGTAGATGTACTTTCTAACCCACACGGTTCAGATGTAACATCTTTTGTAGTCTCTCTTTTTGCAGTTCTGAGAGCTACTTTCTAACCCACACGTTTCAGATGTAACATAGCAAAATTAGAAGCTGAAAAATCACAGCTGGAATCTTTCTAACCCACACGGTTCAGATGGAACACTACGGAGACCGAAATTACAGAATGTACGGTCTCCTCTTTCTAACCCACACGGTTCAGATGGAACTAGATATGAGGTTATAGAAGTTAGGAGAAATATATCGCTTTCTAACCCACACGGTTCAGATGTAACTTTACGAGATATATAATTCTATAGAAATCCCTTTTAACTTTCTAACCCACACGGTTCAGATGGAACACATACCAAGAGTTTACAGTATGGATGTTGGTGTGGCCCTTTCTAACCCACACGGTTCAGATGGAACATAGGTTATAAAGAGTTTGTTAGATGGATTAGAGTTACTTTCTAACCCACACGGTTCAGATGGAACTGTTTTTGTTGTAGATAGTAAGATTCTTCTGGTAGCTACTTTCTAACCCACACGGTTCAGATGGAACAAAAATTAATTTAAAAGGAGGAGAAGAGATGGCTAAGCTTTCTAACCCACACGGTTCAGATGGAACCCCGCTTAGGGGGCAGCAGTTGGATTAAGCGTTTGCCTTTCTAACCCACACGGTTCAGATGTAACAAATTCAAACTTCTACTTTGTAGAAGTTACAGTTGACTTTCTAACCCACACGGTTCAGATGTAACAGGGTTTAGGATGCTATCAAAGTAATCCTTAAAATACTTTCTAACCCACACGGTTCAGATGTAACACAAGCAGAACTATTGACAATTTTGAGTTTTTAAAAACTTTCTAACCCACACGGTTCAGATGTAACTGAGGAGTTCGCTGAAGCCTAAGCGAACTCCTCAAGCCTTTCTAACCCACACGGTTCAGATGTAACGGACATATATATATTGGAAAAGAAGAAATATAAAAACTTTCTAACCCACACGGTTCAGATGTAACTGCTTTTGTGTCAAATAGAACTGTGCTGATATACAGCTTTCTAACCCACACGGTTCAGATGTAACCCGCTAAATTTTTACTCAAAAATAAAATCGCTTATAGCCTACTCTATCAATATTCTGACAACCATTATACCAAATTTTTAAAAAACCCGCAAGTTGAAGTTTTTTGCAGCAAACCTCGATATACAGAAAATATATTATTATATTTTATCCTTTAACTTCCCATCACAAGCCAACCACTGAAAACCCAAAACTCAGAAGCCCGCTGCAAATATCACTCTTTAACTTGCCGATCTTAAAAAATTTTAAAATAAAAAATTACAAATCAACCATAACTTAAGCATTAAAGAATTCAAAATCAAAAAATCCTATTCAACAAATACTAATAACTACTCTTCAAAAAATCCCTTTCAAACCATTACTACACAAGCTTAAATCAAACATCAAAAAACAAAATTACATTACCAATACCTTAGCTTTACTGACTGCTAAATCATCTCACCAAGCCACCACACAATCAAACGAAAATAGCTAAGATACTGATAAACCAATCTCTAACGTCTCACATCTCACATCTCACGTTTCACGTAAAACAAGCTTGTGTGGGCTAACCTATTCAATTGCCAAGGTACAGTTAAATAATTAATATAAAAGCTAACAATAATATACAAAAAATTTTTCTACATGTCAAGCAGAAAATGAAAGCTGTTTAAAAGTTTCTGTAAATTTGCCTTTCCTTGTCATACCGAAGTCAGAAGTATCTCTCTTTTGATTTTTAACTTGAAAAGAAAAACATGAGATTCTTCGCCGACTGGAGAATGACAAGCTGGTTTTTGCAATCAGTCTCAGTTAAAAACAAAGCCGTTATACTACAACTATAACAATAATCTTCCGTCCACTTACTTCTTGCTTACTTTCTACCTATTTAAAATTATCATAAATTTATAGCTACTACTTCTTTAACTTCCGGGATAGCTTGTTTTAATTTCGCCTCTACACCACCTTTTAAAGTCCATAAAGACATATGACATCCTGAACATGCACCCATCAATCTAACATAAACAGTGCCATCTTCACCAACATCAACAAGTTCAACATCTCCACCGTCAAATCTTAAATAAGGTCTAACTTGCTCTAAAACTTCCTCAACCTTTTGTCTGTCTATTGCCATTTTAAAAACCTCCTACTTTGTTTGTGCTAAAATTATATACCAACTGGTTTAAATTTTTATGATTTATGCGAGGATAAATGGGGGTTTTTATTACGTTTGAAGGAATAGAGGCATCGGGCAAAACTACACAGATAAACCTTCTTTATGATTACTTAAAAAGCATAGGTAAAAATGTTATAAAGACAAGGGAACCCGGCGGGACTAAAATAGGTCAAAAAATTAGAGAAATATTGCTTTCAAAATGGGATGAAAAATTTCCATACATAGCTGAACTTTTACTTTACGAAGCAGACAGAAATATACATATTCACAATATAATCAAACCAAGCTTAGATGCCGGTTATATAGTTTTATCGGATAGATACATTGATTCTACAACTGCATATCAGCACTATGCAAGAGGGATTGATTACGAGATTGTAAGGTATTTAAATACTCTTGCAACAGATGGATTAAAGCCTAATTTAACATTTTTGATAGATATTCCCGTTGAAATTAGTCTTAAAAGATTAAGCGAAAGTAAAGACAGGATAGAGAGCGAAGATGTAGAATTTCATAAAAAGTTAAGAGAAGGGTTTTTAAAGATTGCTGAAAATGAAAAAGATAGATTTGTTGTCGTTGATGGAACGATGGATATTATGGAAATACACAAAATTATCGTTGATTCGTTAAAACAGAGAAGTATAATATGAAGGTTATCGGGCACGAGAAAGAAAAGACGCTGATTAAGAAATACTTACATAAAAATTACGACTCTTTATCTTTACTTTACGAAGGTAAAGACTGCATCGGTAAAAAATTATTGGCTTTATATACTGCACGGGGTTTTTTGTGTGAAAAGAAGGAAGGTTTTGGCTGTGGAGTATGCAATGATTGTAAGTTAGTCAATAATTTAATTTCTAATGTTTATGAAAACACAAACCTAACACCACATCCAAGCATAATGCTTATTCAATCTGACAACAGAGAGATAAAAATAGACCAAATTAGAGAAGCTATAAACTTTCTTTCTTTAAAGTCTTCAAAAGGAAAGGTTTTGATCATAGAAAAGGCAGAAAATTTAAATACAGAAAGTGCAAATGCATTGCTAAAAACCTTGGAAGAGCCGCCGTCAAACACTTTAATCATACTTACAACTTCCAACCAAAATCAGCTTCTTCCTACAATAGTTTCAAGGCTAAAGAAAATTAGATTTAGAAAGTTAAGCCATCAGGATGTGGTTGATATTTTAAGCCTTAAAATAAGTGATGAGAAAAAAGTCAAAGAGCTTGCTGATATATCGGACGGAAGTTTATGCATTGCTTCTACGCTATTGAAAAAAGAGGATATTTATGTGTGGGCTAAAGATTTTGTTGGAATTTTGATAAACAAAAAACATCCGGAGGGTATATTTTCAATCGCAGCCAAGATAGACAAAATGGATGTAGAAGATGTAAATCTTTTTTTTGATATAATTTTCAAATTCTACATTAAACATAGTAAAGATTTAAAAGATATTGACAGCTATCAAAAATTTTTAAATCAGTATAGATTAGCCATTACAAGTTTAAAAAAGGGTGTTAAGAAAAAATTGATTGTTGAAAGCTTTTATTTTAGACTAACTTAAAAAGGAGCGGTACATGAATAACATAAAACCAGTAAGAATAAGGTTTTTTGACACAAACAAATTTTCCGAGGTAGAGGTTCCGGTAAGTGTGAAGAAAGGAGACTTTGTAGTTGTTGAATCAGAAAAAGGTGAGGAGCTTGTTTTAGTTCTTGGTAATACGGTTCACACGCCGGAATTAAAAAATCATAAATTTCTTAGAAAGGCGACAAAAGAAGATATTATGAAGTTTGATGCTTACGAAAACGAAGCTCAGGAGCATCTTAAAACCTGCAAAGAAGAGGCAAGCAATCAAGGCTTAAAGATGAACCTTTTAAAAGCTTACATACCAATCAACAGAAGTAAAGTAATTTTCTATTATACTGCAGAAAGTAGAGTGGATTTCAGAGAGCTTGTAAAGATTCTTGCTAAAAAGATAAAGATGAGAATAGAGATGAGGCAGGTTGGAGTGAGAGATGGGGTTCAAATTGCAGGTGCAATTGGCGTATGCGGTCAACAGTGTTGCTGTAATGTATTTTTAGATAAATTTGAAAATATCTCTGTAGAAATTTTAGAAAACCAAAATCTTCCGCCAACGCCGGCAAAGTTTACAGGAATCTGCGGAAGGCTTATGTGCTGTTTGACTTACGAGCTTGGAAACTATGAGATTAAAAAAGACCTTCCGGAAATTGATTCAACCATCAATTGGGACGGCAAAGATTATATAGTTAAATACTACGATTTTATTAGAGAGAAAATAATTTTAACGAACGAAGAGAATGATACGATTGAAATTAGCTTCAAAGAGCTTGAAGAAAAAGGAATGCTTAAGCCACAAAAAAGCTGTGGTGGATGTAATGGCTGTGGGTCAAAAGAAAATCTAACGATGCTTGAGGCTGAATTAAATTGATTTTAGATATTGCAAAAAAAACAATAGATGAAGAGATAAATGCCTTAAACAGACTTAAAGACTCATTAGACGAAAATTTTGAAAAGGCTGTAAACTTAATTTTAAATTGTAAAGGCAAAGTTGTAATAACAGGAATTGGCAAATCAGGAATCGTAGGCAAAAAAATTTCTTCTACTTTTTCATCAACGGGTACACCTTCATTTTTCTTGCATCCGGCTGAAGCCATCCACGGCGACCTTGGGATGGTGGAAAAAGAAGACTTGATTTTAGCCATCTCAAACAGCGGTGAAACTCCTGAATTAATCGCAATCATTCCAATCTTAAAAAGATGGGGCAACAGGATAATCTCTATAACAAATAAAAAAGACTCTACTTTGGCAAAATATTCTGACGTTGTTTTATATTTAAACGTTGACAAAGAGGCCTGTCCGCTGAATTTAGCACCAACTTCAACGTCAACGGCAACGCTTGTTCTTGGCGATGCTTTGGCAGTAGCATTACTTACATTAAGAGGTTTTAAAGAAGAGGATTTTGCAAGATTTCATCCAGGCGGTTCTCTTGGTAAAAAGCTTATGAAAGTTGAGCATATCATGAGAAAAGACCTGCCGCTATCTTATACAGATACACCTTTGAGGGAAGCTATCATTGAAATGTCAGAAAAAGGCTTAGGTGCTGTTTTGATAGTTGATAAAAATAATAATTTAGTGGGAATTATAACAGATGGCGACCTAAGAAGATTTATAAATAAAGGTGGTAGTATAGACAATTCTTTGACAGGAGATGCTATGACAAAAAATCCTAAGGTAGCTGAAAAACATTGGTATGTTCTTCAGGCGTTGGAGTTAATGGAAAGATATAACATAACAGTCCTTCCGGTGGTTGAAAACAGTAAGCCAATAGGGATAGTTCATATTCATGATATTTTAAAGAGTGGAGCGATTTAGACTACTGTAGAGAATGAATATTTAAAAAATTTTTAAGATTTGATATACTATCATTTTGCATTTGTGATAAGAATACTATTTTTGCGTTTTTTGTCATTCTTAGTTGTACCAAGAAAATCCGCCTTCATACCACCTATTTTGTCATTCTGCAGCCGGCGAAGAATCTACTTTTTGCCTTCTTCCCTATTAAAAGAGGGTGTTCTAAAAATCACTGCTGTCATTCTGAGCGAAGCGAAGAATCTCATATTTTTCTTTTCAAGTCAAAAAATCAAAAAAGAGATCCTTCGGACTTCGTCCTCAGGATGACGAAAAAAAGGAAACTCACTTTATACATACATTATACAGCTTCCGGGAATTTTAGAGCATCCTTGCTCCTGCTAACCTATTTACCATCAAAGTACCACAGCCGCCAATTTTTCTTGTTCTGTATCTATTGGATAAAGTTGTTCTAACTCCATGACTTTTTAGCTTTAAAAATGCTTTTTCGTACTCTTCATCCGGAGTGGTCTTAAATGGCAAACTTTCTATCTCATTGTATTTAAGCAAAGAAACTCCAATGTTTAATCTTTTTGCAATGTTTGCCAAAGCCTCTAACTCTTCGTCAGAGTCATTTTCTCCATAAATTAACAGATATCCGATAGAGTAAAGCTTTCTTTTCCTGCTTGATAAAGTTTTTAGATGATTTTCAAAGACTTGAATTAATTCTTCTATGCTGTGAGAGTTTGGAATTAAGGATTTTCTTTTTTCTTCTAAAACTGAATGTAAAGATAATGTCAGTCCATCATGATTTAGATGAAGCAGCTCTTTAAAGTATTTTATGGGAAATCCTGTTGTGTAAAAGCTAACTTTTAAACCAATAGACTTAAAGTAATCAAATGCTTGTTTAACATTTTCAAAGTTAAGTAGTGGTTCACCGATTCCGGCAAATGCTATGTTTGTAATCTCAAATCCTTGGTCTTTTGCTATTTCGTACTGATTAATAATTTCTTGTGATGAAAGATTTCTCATAAGACCATTTAAGCCAGATGCACAGAATGCACATCTGACCGAACATCCAACCTGAGATGAAACGCATAGAGTAGTTCTATAATGGACAGATTCTATGGTATATCCATCATCTGTTTTTATCTCTAATAAACAGTTAAGCTGGTCTTGGATGATTCCTTCTAATTTCATTTTGCTATTAAGCTTTCTTCCGGCTCTTCCTGTCCTGATGGTATTCCTTCAACAAGCTCTCTTATTAAATCTTTCACATGGACTAATCTTTTAATTCTATATCCATTAGCACCGGAGAAGAATAATCCTGTTTCTACTCTTCCAAGGTAAGCATCTCCAAGTCTATCTGCTATACAGTATCCAACTTTTTTAGCTTCTTCTCCATGATTACATGGGACCACGCAGTTAGACGTACATTTAACTTCAGGAGCTGTTCCTCTTTCTATATCTTTTATAAGCTTTGTTACAATTCCCCTTGCCGGATAGCCAACAGGTGATTTAAGTAAAACTATATCTTCCTTTTTTGCATTTATGATAACTTTTTTAAATTCTGGTGACGCATCACATTCATAGGTTCCAACAAACCTTGTACCCATCTGAACGCCGGCAGCACCTTGTGAAATATACCATTCAATATCTTCTTTGCTCCAAATTCCACCTGCAACTATAACCGGAAAATCTCCCCACATGTCCCTCTCTTTTAAAACCTCAGGAAGAAGGTTTTCTAACTGATATTCTGGCTTAAAACAGTCTTCGTAAGGTATCCCTTGATGACCTCCCGATAATGGACCTTCAAGCACTACTGCGTCAGGAAGTCTGTTATACTTCTTTTTCCAATGTTTACAGATTACCCTTAAAGCCCTTGCAGAAGATACGATCGGCACAAGAGCAACATCAGAACCTTCCGCATACTCAGGAAGTCTAAGGGGCAGTCCTGCACCGGAGATTATTATCTTAGCACCGGCTTCAATAGAGTCTCTAACGACTCTATCGTACTCTGTAATGGCACAGAGAATGTTTACGCCGATTATAGCTTTTTCTCCACCTGCTATTTCTTTTGCATCTTGTATTATTCTTGTTAAAGCTTCTTTGTTATGTATATACTTACTTCCTATTGGTCTTCCGTCTTTTAGTTTTACATAGTTAGGATATCTGTATCCTGTTCCAACGGACGATACAACTCCTAAGCATCCATGCTTAGAAACATTGCCTGCCAAATTTTCCCACGATATACCAACACCCATTCCACCTTGAATTATTGGATATTCAAATTCATATTTTCCTATTCTTAAACTTGGTAAGCCCATTTTAAAAACCTCTCTTTAATTAATCTCCGGTAAAGCTTTCTTAGCTTTCAATATATTAAATATACTCCTGTATAAATCCGGTTCACCTGCTTCAAAAGCCAATGTATCTATTATATACTGATTTTTGTTTTTATATCCTTTTGCTATGAAATTTGCTATGAAAGAGCCTTCTCTTCTCTTATGCTCATAAACTACTGTCCCAATGACTCCAATATCAGCTTTGTTTATTTTGTAAACAATATCCATGCCAAGAATGTTTTTTACTGCAAAATTAGCAAGAATATGCTCTTCTACCGCTTTTTTTATTTGCATTTCTTCATCATTTTCATCAATAACTTTTTCTTTATTTTCTTCCGGCTTTTCTTCAAAATTACCAAATTTAACTATTTTTGCCATTCTCTACTCCTCTTTAAAAATATCGTTTAGGTCAAATTCTAAACTCAGCGTTTCAGAAAACTCTTTACCATTTTCCCTTGCAGAAGCTACAAGGACAAACCCATCGTCAGAGTTTTTATAAATCTCTACGGTTTTTCTTTTTGGGTCAACAATCCAATACTCTTTTAAACCGTGTTTTTGATAGACCTGGTTAACCAAACTGTACAAAACTGTATAAAACTGTAAATAAGTAAAAAATCAGTTTGCACAGCTTGGGTCGGGATATTTATAGTCCGCCATTTCAGACACTCCCAGTCCCGACAGGCGGTATTTTGGAAGTGTCATAGTCCCTGCACCAAGCACAGGAGCTAACCTGTTAGCCACTGCTATCCAATCCTTTGAAATTATAACACGTTTCAAAGGAGAAAAATCTCTATAAGACCTTTCAAGACAGCAGAAGGCTAAGGCTATGGAAAGAACTTGCCAGCT
>Ga0080004_1069786_pt1 | contig 18721 bp, 15 predicted proteins | sample WasSprMetagenome_FD_69207 | JGI IMG/M metagenome (GOLD analysis project Ga0080004, IMG submission 69207) | Sulfidic aquatic microbial communities from Washburn Spring, Yellowstone National Park, USA - WS (SPADES assembly) (version 2) | ecosystem: Environmental > Aquatic > Thermal springs > Hot...
ACAGTATCGAAACAAATAGCCCTAACAATATGCTTTTCAAGTTTGTACGCAGTCGCATGTCTCATCCCAATTTTCCGAATAGTCGGCTCTCAAAACTTCATTACCTTGGCGGCGATGCTTGTACCGGCAGTCGGCATCTTGTTTGGACCGTTGGTAGGCACGGCATCGGCGTTGACTGGCGGCTTAATAGTGTTTTTCACCGGAACCCTTGCACCCTCCAGCCTTGTTTCCGGCGTAGTTGCAGGATTTTTAGCCGGCTTAATCCAACATGGAAAGTGGAGGCTTTGCCTCTTCACCTACGGAGTTTTGCTCCTCTCTTTTGGCTTTTACCCGCTTGTTGGACCTGTTTGGCTTTTCCCACCATACATGTGGTTTCAAATAGTAGGGTTTTCAGCTTTAGCATGGCTTGCGAGGCACAAGGGTAACCTAAGCATTACAATCAGGTTTCTATTATCATCCCTAGTTTCAACTTTAGCCGGCCAAATTGCAGGCTCCATGGTCTTTGAAATCCTTTACCTGCCAGTTTTCAATTTAGATGCTTGGAGGGGTGTATGGATGGCGACAATGTTCCTCTACCCAGCGGAGCGGACGCTTATAGCGTTTGGCTCAACCGTAATTGGAGTCGCGGTCTTCAAAGCCCTAAAGGCTGCCGGTTTGACCCAAACGTTTAATGGGATCGTTGAAAAGCGTTCATGAAAACGCATTCGCTGGGCGGTAAAGCCAAGTCTTCTGGGCCGTAGACGCCCTCGTCAAACTTGATTGGAGCGCCTTTAACAAGCACTATCGGGGTTTCCTCTACAGCCTCACCCATTAACAGGTGGGCGGCTGAGGCCAAGTCCTGGGCAACTGCATGCTGTGTGATTATTATCTCTTTCCCGTACAAGTCCCTTTGCCCCCGAAAGTCCACTATAGGCTTGAAGCCTGCAACAGCCAAGGCTAAGCCAACTGTTCCCCTTCGCAGCGGTATCAAGCCGCTGTCAACTATCATGACTGCGACGTTTCTCCCAGTCTTTTGGAAAATTTCCTCCCTCAACTGTTTGGCTGTCTCTTTAAGTTTTTCAGGCCACAGAGCCACATGGTTTAAAGGCGCGTTCTTGTTGTCTATTCCAGCGTTAACCGTTAAAACGTGGTTTTTCAACGTCAAAACGGCTTTCTCAACTCCTCCGTAAACCACGTCTGCCTCCCGCAGTATCAGCTCAGCAACCTCACCTTTTATAGAAAACTTTTCAGCAAGCTCCAGCGCCTTCCTTGAAGGCTTAACATCATCCAGTTTAACAATTCGACACTGCATGAATGCAACAATCTTGGATGCAAAAACCAAAACGTCGCCGTCTTCTAATGACAAATTCTGCCCAGACAAAGCCTTTAAAGCCACGTCAACAACGTTGTCGCCAACGTGAATAAACCCCGTCTTAACGGGATATAACCTCATATAAAGCTCAACCGCCCCTCTTGTCTTACATTGTTAAATGGTGGGGCCGGCCGGATTTGAACCGACGACCTTTCCCCGAAACAGCCTTCGAAGGCTGTTTCTACGGGTTTCCCTACCGACCGCTCCAGAACCTCTTCATCCCACGTGGGGTCCGCAAACCCGTGTAGGTGTTCTGGAGCCCGTCGTCATACCTGCCTAGACTACGGCCCCGAGGCTTCACGAGCATTAAGAGTTTAAATGGAATTTGGATATATGCGTTATTCCATCTCTTCCAAAAAGAATAACGCTTATTTACTGTTTCGTGAAGGATTATTCGGTTTATTGTTAATGTTCGGCGAGATTTCAATTAAACGTAGAGTGCTTGAAACTGTTGGCGGCTTTTTAAAATTTTCCAATATTGCTGAATTTTGACAATACTTCATTCTTATTTTGGCAAAATTGACGATGCGATTTCATCTTTAGGCTAAATTTATTTTACTTCCTTTCTAGGTTGATTTGTCGTGAATTAGTTTAGCTATTAACAACAACCTTGAAAAACTTTTTTAATGATAAGCAAAACGATGAGAAAAGTAACGATGTTCGAAAAATTTAAGATAATATTGGTTTAAAAAACAATTGAAATAGACAAGGCATACAAGCGATGAGGAATATAAATATGGTTGAAAGGTTAACTGAAACGCATCTCCAAAGCTTACTTATTGGTGCTGAAATATTGGGTTGTGGAGGCGGAGGGCCTCCTGAATGGGTCTCTGGAATGATTTCTAACGTCTTAAAACAAGGTAAGCAGTTTGTTCTGATTGATCCTGAAGAAATACCTGATGATAAACTCGTTGTGATAGTAGGTCGCGTAGGTGGGGGAATATCAGAGGAGATGGAAAGAAAGGTTTTAAGGCTTAAGAAAATTCACGAAAACCCAGAATTTATTGCCGTGGAAGAATTATCCAAATTTTTGGGAGAAAAACCATACGCCTTTTTACCTAGTGAAATCGGAGCAGGAAATGTTGCGCTTCCATTGTGTATTGCTGCCATGAATAATGCTGTGACAATCGATGGAGATGCTTGTGGACGAGCTAAGCCAGAGATAGCAATATCCACTACAAACATTTTTGGACTTTCACCAACACCATTGGCCATTGTAAGCCCGTTTGGAGATGTTATGATACTAAAAGAAGCTGTCGACGATTCAAGAGTCGAGGATATTTGTAGGCAGATGGCTGTAGTCTCAGGTGGATTATGTGGGGTTTGCAGGTTACCCGTAAGAGGAAAAGACGTTAAAAAAGCGATTATTCATGACTCTATATCTAGGGCAATTGCTATTGGTAAAGCAATATTAGAAAGCCAAACAAGAAATGAGGACCCAGTAAAGACTTTCATTGAAGTTTCAGGTGGGTACGAGCTTTTTAGAGGCATAGTCGAAGATTGGACACGGACTAAAGCGGGTGCTTTCATGGAGGGTTACGTGTTTATCAAAGGTATAGAAAAGTATTCTGGGCATAGAATGAAAGTATGGTACAAAAACGAGTTTTTAATAAGTTGGTTAAATGATGAGCCATTTGTCACATGCCCGGATTTAATCTGCATAGTAGACTCCCGCACTTCGAGGGGTCTCTCAAACTGGATTAACAATGTAAAAGATAACATTGGAAAAAGAGTTGTTGTCGTAGGAATAAAGTGCGCAGATGTATGGCGAACGGACAAAGGATTACAATTGTTTGGTCCGGAGCATTTTGGGTTTGATATTAAATACATTCCAATAGAAAAATTGGTTGATTTGAAATTGTAAGATGCTTATAAGATTATCCCATCTTTAAGTTTGTCAGCGACATCCTTCATGTTAAGTTTCAATAAGGTTTCATATTTAGGTTTACCAGTCTTTGGATCCCATTCATGAAGCATATAATATTCATACAAGAGACTATTTAGCTCTTCTTCTGAGTTTATTAATCCTTTAGCTGGTCCTTTACTAACGGGTTCATTCATCATTCTCCATGGTAAAGTGTCGTCTTTTTTGGTTAATCCTTCACGAATATTGAAGCATCTTTCTAAAGTTACGATGCGTCTTCCAACGAGCATCAAGTCTTCACTTTTAACCTTAGCCCCTGTTACAGCATAATACATCTCTGCCAATGTCTCTGGTGTAAGTATGTATGTAGTCGTTGTTGCAAATGAACAGAGACCTAGAGCTTCAGTCAAAGCGAACATGTCTTCGTGCCACCTTACAATGTGGGCTTTCTTTTCTGGAATATATGGGTTTGCATACTTTACATCTCCAGTTAATTGTTTCACAAGTTCTCTGGATTCTGGATATATGCCCATTTCAGCCATCGGTTGTGCGTGAAGATGATCCGGCCCTCTCGGGTTTACAGCAAACGCTAAAGCATAAGCCTTTGCACTTCTTGTATCTACGCGTGACTGCTCTAAACCTCTTGCTTGAACTGCGTACTTCCATGAATCTTTACCAACCACACTTGCCGCATTGCGTAATCCCTCAGCAAGAACGTTTCCAAATCCTTCCCTATAGGCTATCTTTTTTAGAAGTTCAATAACACTTTCAGCATCTCCCCACACAAGGTTTAAGCCATCTACGTTATCCTTCGATAAAATTCCTTTTTCAATACATTCCATAGCCCATTGAATTGCGGCAGCGGAGCTTAATCCATCTAGTCCAAGAAGCCCGCAGAGTATGTGAAGATATAATACTGCCTCTGGATCTCCAATTCCACAACCCGCACCAAATGCTGCGAGTGTCTCGTATTCTGGCCCCCCTCCATGGCATTTATACTTCCCTTTATCTACCATTAAGTATTTATGGCAGTGCATTGGACACGCGGTGCAAGCTCTACTTTTGCGAATATATTGTCGTTCAACTAACGTGAAACCATCTATCTCATCGGCTTTCTCAAAGGTTGGTTCTTTAAAATTGTAGCTTGGAAGGGCCCCTATCTCATTTATGGGTGCTATTGATCCGGACGTGCCATATTTCATATAAGTTACTGCCTTAACACTTCTAGAAACTCTGGAAATAACATCTAGAACCAATTGTCTGAGTAAGTGTGGATCGTAAACTTCCAACTCCTCTTTATTTCCATGCACTGCTATCGCCTTTAAATTTTTTGCACCCATCACTGCCCCTAATCCACCTCGCGCTGCAAAATGATATACTGATACGCTTATACCAGCAAATTTAATAAGTCTCTCTCCCGCAGGACCGATACATGCTACTTGTATATCTTTTCCGAGCTCTTTCTTCAGAATTATGTTTGTTTCCCTAGTATCCTTGCCCCAAATATGGGAAGCATTCCTCAAGTCCACGTAGTCGTTATCTATGAATAGATAGACTGGTTTATCAGCTTTCCCTTTGATCATAATGTAAGTGTACCCAGCAAATCTAAGTTCAGAAGCAAAGTGACCACCAGAGTTACTTTTAAAGTATAGATTTGTTAACGGACTTTTACTGGTAACTGTAAGCTGTCCAGCAGTTGGAATGAAAGTACCAGTAAACGGACCTGTTCCGAATATAATCGGATTACTCCCCCCAAGCGGATCCGTGTCCTTTTCCGTCATATCAAATAGATATGCTGCGTTTACTCCTCTTCCGCCAATGTAGCGGGAAATATATGAGGAGGGGACGTCTTCGACCTTTATTTTATTAGCGCTTAAGTCAATTGTTAAAGCCTTACTAGCACTAGCTAAAATCATAGTGTATCACTCTCCAATTTTTTAAGCATGTCCTTGATTTTCATTTTCAGCGTCTCTTTTGAACTTTCAATGAATTGTAAAGCATTGGCCGTACAATAATTTACACATTCAGGGGAACCTTCGCAGAGGTCACATTTTAATGCTTTTCCGTCATAACCCAAAAAAATGCCACCATAAGGGCATGCTTTCACACAGTTTCCACATGCAACGCAGTTTTCTTTGTTAACTCTGAAGATTCTCATTTTTGGATCAAAATATATGGCGTTAGCGGCACAAGCGTCCACACAGACATGCTCAGCACATTGCTCACAAACGTATGGAGTCGAGACCCCAAACACTTCATCTTCTACTATTCTTATTCTAGAGTTTAGCGGGTTGAAAGATTTTTCGTGCTTTAGCGAACAAGCTAACATACAGAGTTTACAACCAGTGCATTTTTCAGAATTTACGAGTAGAATTTTCATAAAACCCCCATCAATTATTAGTTAGATTGGTTCACGAGTCAACTTGAAAGTGACAGACCTGTTTGGATCTGGACATTGTACATCATGAAGGAGGTTTATCCAGTCCTCTTTAGGCGTTTTTCTGCAAGCGGCTACAAAATATAATGCAAGGGATGATATAGCCCACAAACATAGCTTATCACTTTTCTCTTTTATTATTTCGGGTTCTTCGAAAACTATTTTGTCTCCTATGTTGTAATATGGACAATTTTTCACGTCTTTCACTGTCGCTATAACGCGGTACTTTATAGAACTTTGCTCAACCATCTGCATTCACACCTGAGCAATAAGTTTTTTCGCTTAAAAATTAAAATCTTGCTATTGTTGCAGCAACAAACATCTCCCTGCACGAAATGCTTCTACGTTCTTATCTACCATGCCTTTGGGACTGTTGCGTTTAATACTTTCAACCAAAGAAGAACTGCTTATTGGGAAATTTTTTACGGTCGATAATGCTCCCAACATCACCATGTTCATGATTCGTTCATCTCCAAGAGAACGAGCAACGTCTGTGGCATTTAATTTCAAGAGGCTGCCACACTTTTGTTTAACGATGTTTTCGATTTCAGAGATTTCCGGATATTTTTCAGTTTTTAGTATAACTGAAACTGGAAGAACTTTATTGATATTTAGTAGCACTAGTCCCTTTCGTGATAAAAAGTTTATATAACGAAGTGCTTCCAATGGCTCAAAGCCTACTATTATATTCGCTTGGTTTATACCTATCAACGGTGAGTATATATCCTTACCGATGCGCACAAATGCTACAACTGATCCGTATCTTTGCGCTGCTGTAAATGATTGACCTATTATTGCTTTAAGTCCTGAATAAAGTCCCGCTTCTGCTAGTATTCGTGAAAAAAGTATTATTCCTTGTCCGCCAACTCCAGCCACTACTAAATTATATTCTCTCATTAATTCAACTCTCCTTAATAATGGCTTTAGATGGGCACACAACTGCACAGACACCGCATCCAATACATGAATCTGTTATTTCCACAGCATCTTCTTTTGTTTTAATGATTGCCGGGCAAGATAGTTGACTAATACAAGTGAGACATTTTTTGCACTTTGTGTTATCCACTTTGTAACGTCTTATTTCATTTTTATGTTTTCGTGCATAAGTTAATGCACACTCACGTCGGAAAATAATGACCGCGGGTCCATTAAAGGTCAATGCCTCTGAGATAATTTCAAGGGATGAATTAAGATCATATGGGTCCACTACCTTAATAAAATCCACACCACATCCTTTAACGACGTCTTCAATAGCCACTTTTTTTAAGACGTTTCCTTTTGCGTCTAAACCCACACCGGGATGTGGCTGATGTCCCGTCATAGCTGTTTCTTCATTATCTAAAATCAGCATTTTCACATTTGACTTATTGTAAACTGTATTGATTAGCGCGGGTATTCCACTGTGGAAAAATGTTGAGTCTCCAATAACTGCTATAACATAGTCGTATGCGGATTGTAGGGCAAATCCTAACGCAGTTCCTATACTTGCACCCATGCATAAGCAAGTGTCTAACATCTTAAAAGGTGCAAATTTACCGATTGTATAGCAGCCAATGTCGCCCAAAATGACATATTTTTTATCCTTACATCGCGATAGCACCCTCTTTAAGGCGTAATAGGTTGCTCTATGCGGGCATCCAGCACAGAAGGAGAGAGGTCTAACAGGAAGGTTCTGTTTGTAATAGTTAATTATCCTTGATTTCCGACTTTTACCAATAAGAGAGAGCACCGCTAAGTATACATGATCCGGAGTTAGTTCTCCCACTAAAGGCAAAAGCCCATCAAACTTTCCCATGATTTTTACCGAAATGGCATGCTTTTGGGATATGCTCCTAACAGCCTGTTCAAGGATGGGATCTAATTCTTCAACTACCAAAACTCTTTGCTTTCCTGCTAAGAAATTGGCAATAACCTTCTCAGGTAATGGAAAGGAACCGAACAATTTGAGTATGCTAATATTCTTCTTCAGTCTCCTCAAAACATCAAGAATATATGTATATGCTACACCGACAGTTATTATTCCGAGTTCAGTATTGCTAGATTCATTAATAACTTTGTTAAAAATTGATTTTTCAAGTTGTTCTTTAGCTTTGGACAGTTGCTGTTCAAGCCATCTGTGCCTATTTAAAGCTGTTGGCCCTACGCACACCCATCTGTCAATATTTTTGTCGAAGACTGGTCTAACTTCCCTCTTAACTATTTTGCCAAGAGTTACCGGACCAGTTGTGTGGCTGACCCGTGGGGTAGTTCTAAGCATAACTGGTAATTCAAGATCTTCTGATAGATTGAAGGCTTCTCTACACATTTCTTTCGCTTCATTTGGGTCTGCTGGTTCCAAAGCGGGTATTTTCGCAAGCATGGCGTAATGTCTATTGTCTTGTTCTGTTTGTGAGGTGTGACATTGAGGGTCGTCAGCTGAAACTAGAACAAGTCCACCCTTTAAACCAGTGTATGCCAGCGTCATTAACGGGTCAGAAGCTACATTTACGCCTACATGTTTCATTACAACAAGAGAGCGAATACCGCAAAATGCAGAACCTATAGCCATTTCTAAAGCAACTTTTTCATTAATCGCCCAATTCACGTACATGTTTAGCTTGTCTGCTATGGGAACCAAGGCTTCCAGTATCTCACTAGCAGGAGTGCCTGGATAACCAGTGACAAATTTCACACCAGCCTCAATGGCCCCCCTTGCTATAGCCTCGTTACCTAATAAAAGAACTACTTCACCAGGGCTTTTGTCTAAATATATCATGAGCTTGCACCGCTTCTTTAAATGAAAACTTAGACCTTAAATAAATTTATAGGGATGCAATTATACTAACTGATGAAGGAATAACCGCAACTTTAACATCACGCCCAAGTATCCGGAAGGCTTCATCAAGAGCATCGTTTGGATCATCAAAAGGTTCCATGAACATCTTTTTAACGAGATTTACTGGTAAATCTGTTACTGCAAATATTCTCGCTCTTTTAAGAATATTATAACAAGTGTACCAAAATACATGTGGACCGATCTTCAAGCCTTCTTTTTCAACGCGTTCTAAAATGTCACTTGGCGAAGATGCAACATTTATCCACTCCTCCATCAATATGTCACCCACGCCTTCCTTGCAAGGAGATACCAAAATTAGTATTCCATCGTCCTTGATAATCGGCCAGAAGGGGTTTACAGCTTTACTTAACGTCTGATACATATTAATTCCAGCTGCACTGCTACCTGGACTCGTAATAAGTATATCCACAGGCTCTGGAAGGTTTACTTTAAACATCTTATTTGCAATTTTAACTCCTTCATACCATGCTTTAAACGGATCCCCTGCAACAACTCCACAAACCTGTTCCTTTGAATTGTATATTACATTAACAATAAAGTCCAAGCCGACAAGTTTTGCCGCTTCCTCCATGTCCTCGTGTACCGGATTGTTATCTAAAACTCCTGGGCGCACGTTTGGATTTGTTATAAATTTGGTATGGTTATAAGTTATGGTTTTCCTCGCAGAAACTCCCGGAAGTATGGATTTTCTTCCTCCACTGTATCCAGCAATTATATGGGGTGCTATACAACCAGTAGCAATCTTTAGATCAGCATCAACAACCGTTTTATTGACGTAAATTTCATTGCCTAATTTTGTTTTTCCAACAAAAACAAATTCGCTTTTGTCGCAATCATGGATTTCAATTTTTATATCCTCAATAATTTTGCTTTTTATCTTCTCTTTTACACTCTCTACAGGAGGTGGTGTATGTGCTCCTGTAGCCACGACTACAACTATGTCATCTAAAGACACCCCACCCCTGCATAATTCGTTAACAATTTCCGGAACCAAAATGTCGTCTGGAACATTCCGCGTTAGATCACTTATTATAATCACAACTTTTTTGGGATTGTGAGACTCAACAATTTTTTTTAAAGATTTTGTTCCGATAGGATTATTTAATACTTTTTTGACTGACGCTTTCAGGTTTTTTATTTTTGGTAGATCAGACGGGATAAGTACTTTTAACAGGTTTTCCTTAGGTATTTCAACGATATATTCATGTTTATTGTAAGGGATTCTAACTCGAATTCGGTTCTCCCTATTTTGTCCTAACATGTTCAAGACCTATTTTTATAGCTTTTGCTATTTCAGCAACTCTTTTTCCAACTTGTCTAGAAGCCTCAAGTCCAAGATTGTCTGCCTTTACAGCGTCTAATTTTAATGATGACTCACCCAAAGTCCATGCAGCTGCACCTATATATGAAGTTGGAGTAAAACCAGAGACCACTATCATGTCTAATGATAGAAAATAGTGAATTATTGTGGCTAATGTGTGCTCAACCCCACCGTGACGGTCGAAACCTACAGCTATGGCGCCTCCTACTTTCCTTGAAAAGTCCACTTTTATCGGCATCTCTGGAAAGAATTTTGACTTTACAAGCCATGTAGTGCGATCCATGAATGCCTTTAATTGCGCAGACACAGTGTGGAAGTACACGGGGCTTCCAAGTATTAGCCCATCAGCTTCAGCGATTTTAGGAAATAAATCTTGCATGTCATCCTTAATGACACAATACGTTCTGTTTTTAACACATTGGTAACAAGCAAGGCATGGACTGATTTTTTTCCCTCTTAAAGTTACAAATTCGGTCTTTACGTCTGGTATTTCCTCAGCTGCTTGCAAAGCTTCTTGCACAAGTATTTCAGTATTGCCTTTACGTGGACTACCGCTTACACCCAAAATCTTTACTTTCATACTCTCCCCATCCACTTGAAGAGAGTACTGCTCCTCTATCGGCAGATAACACGCTCTGCGAGTATCTTACAAGATACCCCTTCTTGATCGTTGATTGAGGACGAACCCAACTTTTTATTCGCCTAGTAATTTCTTCCTTCGGAATTAACAATTCAAGTTTTCTATTTACGATGTCGATTAAAATTTCGTCGTCATCTTCAACTACGGCGATAGGGCCCCCTTCAGCTGCTTCTGGAGACACATGACCTATTGCCGGTCCTCTAGTAGCGCCAGAAAATCGTCCATCAGTAACTAACGCTACATGCTCATCTAATCTCATATGACGTAAGGCTTCAGGTGCCATGATCATTTCTCTCATACCAGGACCGCCTTTAGGGCCTTCATACCTTATCACAATTACTTTGCCCCTTTCCACCTCTCCATTGTAAATAGCCTTCACAGCGTCTTCCTCTCTGTCGAAAACTTTGGCTCTTCCTTCGAATTTTAGCATCGACGATGGGAGAGTAGTGATCCTCACGATCGCCCCTTTAGGAGCTAGAGAACCTTTAAGTACAGCTAATCCTCCTTCTTTATTGATCGGTTTATCAAGGGGTCTTATCACTTCGCTGTTCGTAACCGAAGCTTTCTTCAAATTTTCTCTAAGAGTCGCTCCAGTAACCGTGAGAACATCCAAGTTAAGTTTATCTTTTAGCACATACATAACGCCAGGTATTCCACCGGCGTCGTCGAGAGCTTCCATTGTATATTTACCTGCGGGCCATAGCCCGCAGATGCAAGGAGTGTCTCGGCTTAGCTTGTCAAAAATTTCGAGTTCGATGTTTATGTCAAGTTCACGTGCTATCGCGGGTATATGTAGAACCATGTTAGTCGATCCGCCGATTGCAAGAGCCACTCTTATCGCATTTTCAAAAGCCTCTTTAGTCATAATTTTAGCAGGAGTAATTTCTTCTTTGAGAAGTTTCATTATCTGGATTCCGCTTTCCTTTGCAAGTCTGAGTCTTCTAGCATCTACCGCTGGGATTGTTGCACAGTAGGGTAGCGTAATGCCTAAAGCCTCGGCAACACATCCCATTGTATTAGCCGTATATATACCTGGACAGGAACCAGGGCCTGGAGAGGCTCTTTTTTCTATTTCCAACAATTCCTCTTCCCGTATTTCTCCTCGTTTGAATCTTCCAACGGCTTCTGATACATGTAAGGCTGTTATTTTGGACCCGTGATAACAACCAGGAAGCATAGGTCCCCCCGTGACCAATATAGATGGGATATTGATCCTCGCAATCGCCATCAGCATCCCTGGCACAATTTTATCACATGAACCTATAGCCACTAATGCGTCAAATCTATGTGCTTGCACCATCAGTTCTATGGAATCTGCTATCACTTCTCTGCTTGGAAGAACATATTTCATTCCATCGTGCCCCTCGGTTAAAGCGTCACAAATGGCTATGGTGTTGAATTCTAAAGGAACTCCTCCCGCCATTCTTATTCCGGCTTTCACGGCTTCAGCAACTTTATCTAGATGAATGTGTCCTGGGACTATTTCATTCCAAGAGTTGGCAACCGCTATCAAAGGTCTTTTAAGTTCTTCGTCTGTAAGACCGGCTGCTCTTAAAAAAGACCGGTACGGCGCTCTTTCTATTCCCTCTATAATTAACGAACTTCTACGGACCATATACACACATAAAAAAAAGAATATTATATTAAAGTTTACTCGGGAGGTAATTCATAGAAGACCTTGTCTATTGGTATTCCCTTCTTAGTGTTCCAATGAGCATACAACAAGAAAAGCATTATTGCAGTTCCGTAGGTAAGTAGGAAGGCGTAGATGGTCTCCATTTTGATCCCTACTAGAGCATTTAGCAGGAAGAATCCAAAGATTAAAGCATTGATAAAGCCCACGAGTGTAAGCACAGGCAATTCTTTGATAGTCAACGGTAGTCCTCTTTCCCATATATGACGTCTCAGATAGGGCAATACAATTTCACATAAAGTCCATTCAAATCTAATGAAGAAGTAGATTGCAAGAAGGCTAACTACTGCAAGCCATGGGCTATAGGAACAAAGTATTATTGCACCGCACCCGAGCAAGAAACAGAAGAGCACACCATATTTTGGTGAGTGCCACCGTGAAATTCTTGTGAACCATTCAGGTGCAAAACGGTCCATAGCCATAGCAAATGCATTTCGGGTGGTCCAATAGAATGAAGAGGGCATTCTACCAAAATTCGACCATACAACCAAGCCTCCCAAGAAGCCTACAAGCAAAGGAGATTGAGGAGCAAGTAGGGCTGCAAACGTTGGATAACTAATCGAAAGTCTCGGATTCTTTTCTAATTGACCGCCATAACCTTTCAGTATTATGTAGGAGTATTGCGAGGCAAAGACTCCGTAGGAATAGACATAGCTCCAAGCTGTTAATGTTGTAACTATACACATGACAACTGCGCTACCGACGGCTCCTATGAGAAAGCTCTTTTTGGGTTCGCTAACTTCACCAGCTACTGGTATGGCGTTATAAGGCCACAACATCGAAACCGGTATGAAAAGTGCCTTAAACATAGAGTCCCAGCTGAACGCCGCGGCTTTCCATCCATTCGCTTGAGCTACTCTAACTACTTCATCATAAGCACCAGCACCCCATATAGCATCCCACCTGTCTTTTAACGTGGCAGCGGGATTCTGAAGAGCGAGTATCCACATAATAATCAAGCCGATGAGAGTCACTATTCCCCAGAACGACATCCATCGCGCCATTATTCTAGGTCCAAGAAGATCGATTAACGCCCCGATAATTGCTAGCATTATAGCCATACTAACTATGAACACTTGGTTAGCAGAAAGTGATGAGCCTAATGCAATCATACCAGGATCTTTCATCAGAACACCCATGAGACTTATAAAACCTGGAATTGTATATGCTGCTAAGTAATTTCCGAAACCTAAACTGATGGGATTTTGCAAAGTTGCACGCCAGCCTTCTAGCACACCAAAAAATGGTCCTAAGCTTCGTCCTAAGACTACATAGTCACCACCTGAGCGGGGCATTGTCACCATAAGGAAGAACTCACCAATACCCTCTATGATTAACATCAAACCTGCCATGAAAAACAGTAGCGGCAAATTGACCCCTGGATAGCTTACTATCAGTTGCGGCGAAGTAGTTAAGAAATATGATGATAAGCTCGGTGCTAAAGCGAGAAAGATCACCGTGTAAGGACTTATCGCTCTGACGAGGCCTGAAGTCGTTCGAACGAATAGAAGCTCTTCCTCTTTTGACATTCTCCCACCTAAAGCTAAGGTTTTTATTTTATGGAATATTTAACATTTACTATCATGAGTAAGGAAATTGAGCTGCTTAAAAAAATGATAACTGTGACAGATTCCTATAGAATAAACTTATTCTTAAGCGTAAAATACATAGACAATGAGATCAAACAAGTCAAGCTTAAAGGCGAAATAAAGAAAGAATGGGAAAAAATTAGGGAAAAAATGGTAAAAATGGCTAACGTCTCGCTTAATATACCGTTGTTGAAAAATATTGCTAAGGTAAGAGAAGTACTGCGTTTTATCGTGTGGAGCATAGTCTTCCTAGCTTTCGCCACACTCTTATTTTCAATGATAGTGGGTTTCGGTGATTTTTCCACTATTTGGATTGCTGCATCTATAGCATTGGTAATACTTATAATACTCGAGCCTATATTTAATTATATTATTGCAAAAAATATCGAAAAATATTATTCGGAAAATGCACAGAGATTTGAAAAGACAAAGCGTGACTTAAAAACTTTTGTCCAACAATTAATTTATGAACTGAAAAATGAAATACGGAGATCAGATGGATCTTTTGAGGATAATCCGATAAAGATTTATAACGTGGACTATAAAGGAATTAAAGTAATAAAGAATCCAACATTATGGAGAAAACATTATATTGTTACTGTTTTCTAAACTTCAACTCTCCAAAAATTAATTTTTTCATCCGGAGTTTGTGGAAGCTCAATCACGTATCCGCGCAATATACCAAACTTATATTCTGAACCTGGATTTAAACATAAGGTTCTTCCCAATTTTTGGTACGCGCAAGATTCATGGATATGACCATGTAATCCAAGAAGCGGCTGATGATCAATAATAAAATTCCTTACAGCCTTACTTCCAACGTGCTCCATCACCGGAGCGCCAAAATGTGTAACAGGTTTCCAATTCTTATCAAGTTTTGGAGCCAAATCTAAGTGTGTATCGTATGGAGGAGCGTGAAAATTGCATATAAGTTTTGAAGAGTTTTTCACTTTTTCAAACTCTTTTTCTAGCGCTTTTCTTAGCTCGTTTTCCGGTAACTCTCGCGGAGTGTTCCACGGGGTTGGGTTAACATATTCGCAACTAATCATGAAATAATCACCTAATTCCACAACTTTCCCCAGTGGATAAACAACTCTCTCATGCTGTTTAATTACTTCATCTATTTCAAAGAAATCGTCGTTGCCTGGATTTACTATAACAGTAACGTCTCTAGGTACATTGTCGTCAACCATATTAAGCCATTCTGTTAAAGTTGTCTTCATAAGATTTACAAATAATTCATGTTCCTTAGCTTTAGAAGACTTTAATTCTTCAAGTTCCTTTGGTGTGACTTCTACATAATAGTAACCTTTTTCCCGTATAAAACGCTTCACTTTCTCCAATTCTGATAGGTTATGAATTGTACCTTTTCTATCGCCTACCGCATAATACCATTCGCCTTCCCGTTGTTTGATTATAGGAACAATAGCTTTGCCAGTTAGATCACCACACATCATTATAACATTTACGCCGTAGTGAACACTTGTTTTCAAGATTTTTCTCCATACAACTTCACTTCCATGCATATCGCATGCGTGGAAAATTTTTATACGATTCATATTGTCAACTTAACATGGTTTTTATTTAAATTTTACGTAAGGATTAACAAAGCATATAACATAATACGGAAGCTATATAAAACTTTGAAATTGACGTGAATGCTTGACTTTGGATGCGTTTTCGCTGGAATTTTGAACAGCCTCAAAATCGCTTTAAGCCTAAAACTATGTTTTGGCTTGAATAGGCGGCTATCTTTCGAAATACTAATTTTTATCTATACTATAGAGAACTGACAAATCTTTGTAAAAATGGCGTAACTCTGATTTTTTGATATATAATTAAACTCACGAAAATTTTACAAATTATTAGCTGCTGAATGGTCTTAATATGCCTATTATCTTATTTAGGGCAAAGGTATAGGTGAAGGGTAAAAGTACAACGAGAAAAGAAAGTAAAATTTAAAATTATAGTGTGTAAATTACTATTGAATAAACATGCTCCAAGAAAGAGACCTTATAGAAGAAGCCGTTCGTCTTGTAGAAGAAGCAGGAAAAAATGGTATTACTTTGCGATTAATGGGCGCTATAGCCTTTAGACTACATTGTCCTAATAACGCAGAATTATATAGAAAACTTGATAGAAAATTATCTGATATGGATTTTGTGTCATACACGTGGTACCAACATGACATTAGAAACCTTTTAAAAGTCTTAGGTTATAAGGAGAGAATTCCAACGATGGCTATGCATCTCGGATCTAGACAAATATGGCTAAACAAAAAAGGTATAGTGATAGACATTTTCTTTGATAAACTTTGTATGTGTCACAATATAGACTATCGTGGTAGATTGGAGATTGATAAACCCACAGTACCGTTAGCTGAACTTTTGCTACAGAAACTTCAAGTAGTCAATTTCACTGAAAAAGATCTAAAAGATGTTATAATCTTAATTTTGGAACACGAAATGGCAGATGGAGACAACGAGACAATAAATGTAAAGAGAATTGCAGAGATGCTATCGAATGACTGGGGATTTTATTATACTGCAACAACGAACCTGAGAAAAATAAAAAAAGGTTTGGATAGATACAATGTGTTGTCGGAGAAAGCAAAAGAAACCATCAAAGAAAGAATCGATTTCTTGACAAAAGCTATTGAAGAGTATCCAAAAACAATGAAATGGAAACTGCGATCAATACTCGGGACGAAAATGAAATGGTATCGAACAGTTGAGACGATTTCAAAATAGCTATTATATCTACTTTTCAGTTCTCACTTTTAAATACAGACCATACCTGACCAGTGAGTACATGGCATGAACAGCTCCCTCGGGTGTTTTGAATACAGGGATCCCTTCTGTTTGTAGTTTTCGTGGAGCTTCACCTGCATATTCTCCTGAAAGCCAGCATACTACTATAGGTTTTTTATAAATCTTCTTAGCATCATAGATTATTTTCCCTACTTCTTCGCCACCTTTTAGAGGACCAATTACTATTACAACAACACCATCCACATCATCATCTCCAAGCACGGCCTCTAAAGCAACCTTGAATCTTTCGGGACTTGGATCCCCTGTTATATCTATAGGATTCCCAATGGAAGAATGTGAAGGCAGTAATTCCTTGAGTTTTGCATTCGTCGCAGGGGAAAATGGATTTAAATTTAATCCTAATTCATAACACTCATCAGCAGCGATTACACCAGGACCCCCTGCATTGGTTATTATAGCTATATTTTTTCCACGGGCATAAGGCCCTGCTGAAAGTGCGATAGAGTAAACAACCATCTCCTCTATCGATTTAGCTCTGACCACACCAAATTGTTTAAGGGCTGAGTCAAATATCTGATCAGAAGTTGCGATAGCACCCGTATGCGAAGCAGCTGCTTTAGCGCCCACCGGAGAGCGTCCTGCTTTCAGAGCTACTATAGGCTTCACTTGAGAGACTTTTCTGGCAGTTTCAAGAAACTTCCTTCCATTTTTAACACTTTCCATATAAATAGTTAAGCATTTGATAGTGTCTTCGTTTGCAAAATACTGTAACAAGTCTGATTCATCAACGTCACATTTATTTCCTAAACTCACAACGATGTTAAATAAACCGATGTTTTCTTCGTTAGCCCAGCTTATTAGCCCACCGCCTAGAGCACCGCTTTGAGTTATGAATGCAACGCTACCTTTAATTTTAGGAATAGCTCCAAACCAAGCAAAAAGATTCGCAGACATATTTATTATGCCTTGGCAATTCGGCCCAATGATTCTAAGCCCTCCCTTTCTGGCAACTTTTAAAACTTCCTCTTCAAGTTTCTTCCCTTCTAAACCAATCTCACTAAATCCAGCTGAAACTATTATCGCACCATAAACTCCTTTCGAAACGCATTCTTCCATTACTTGAGGCGTTATTTTGGCAGGAACAGCAATTACAGCTAAATCAACTTCTTCGGGGACGTCTTTAATGTTTTTATAAGCTCTGATGCCAAGCACTTTCTCGCCGCTCAAATTTATAGGGTAAATTCGGCCATTAAAACCTCCATTTAAAAGGTTCTCGACAATATTATTTCCAATTTTACCTTTTTCCCTCGAAGCACCTATAATTGCCACGCTTTTTGGATAGAAAATCGCATTCAAATTCTCTATGTCAGCGTCCAAATTATATCCTAAATTGATCTAAATCAAAAATCAAGCTTATTAGCTTATAGTTAAATTGTTTACATTCTCCTTAACTATCTTAGGGAAATTTGTTCTAACGAACCCTTGAAAAAGAAGATGACAATACTGTAGTAATTCTAAGGAGCCACTGAGACTGAATTGAGGTGGGTTATTTAAGAACCAAACAGATACGGAAACGTAAAACGTTCGATCCTTAATTAAATAAAAAATAAAAATAATTTAATTAATTTACAAAGTTTGGAAGCGAAAGGTTAATGTGGGATTGCTGAGGGTGTATTTTGGGGTTTGCCGGCCATAGGGCGCGGGACCCACCCGATCCCATTCCGAACTCGGAAGTTAAACCGCGCTCCGTTCCCGGCGGTAGTGTGGTCTTCGGCCACGCGAACCTGGGAAAGCCGGCAGCCCCATTTCACCTGTTAATTTTGGGCCTATAAAGCGTTAAAGGCGGAGCCCATGAAAGTCTCAGCGACTGTTGACCCGGCTTTTGAAAAAGCCCTTTTCAAAGACCGGAGGCGGATGTCCCGGAGCTTTTTCTAAGCCTTCTTGGAGGAGTCTCCTCTGGACTTTTGGAATAGGCGGCTGGTTGTCCCAGTTCCAGTCATGTGCCATGCGCTTGGTTTTCCAATCCACTTAGGCGCCGACGACGACGGCGCCTAAGTTGGAGCCTACAAAGTGGGAGACTATCAAGCAAAAGCCTAAGCCTCGTGTTCGCCGCCATGCTTGTGGTGGCCAGCGTGAACATTATTTTGAAAAACCTGTGGAGCATTTAGTCGACCTCTGAATTTTGCATACTTACTTGGAATATCTTAAAGCTTATAACC
>Ga0080004_1168252_pt1 | contig 18718 bp, 18 predicted proteins | sample WasSprMetagenome_FD_69207 | JGI IMG/M metagenome (GOLD analysis project Ga0080004, IMG submission 69207) | Sulfidic aquatic microbial communities from Washburn Spring, Yellowstone National Park, USA - WS (SPADES assembly) (version 2) | ecosystem: Environmental > Aquatic > Thermal springs > Hot...
GCTGTAGAAGAATCCTGATTAATGCAGGAATTGAAAAAGTTGTCATCAGAAAAGAGGACGGAGGAATCAAATATATAAACACTCAAGATTGGATAAGCGAAGACACAAAAACCTATTTAGAAAAGTTGGAGAAAATAAAAAAAGAGAAGGGATTATCTTAAAATAGATGGTAAAAATTAAAATCGTCAAACCTCAAATTTGGAATTTTGAAATAGTTAAGGGAAAAGATGCCTGGAAAGAGGTTGTCTATGGAGCGAGGTTGAGCGGAGTTTCTTCAAAAATGGAAGGAAAGAAAGTTTTTAAAATGATTGTTGAGAACGATTACACTTCAGCCATAGAACATATTATTATCAAATTCGATTTAAAAATGACAAAAGGCTGTTCTCCTGAATTTCTCGAACACAGAATCGTTAGTCACACCGGCTATTCAACAAGGTACATTAAAGTTTCAGAAGGAATCGATAAAAGAGCTCCGGCATTTGAAATCATAATGCCTTGGCATCTTTTAAAACCGAAGGATGAGAAAACCAAAGAACAAAGAAAAATTTTTTTGAAAAACATTGAAGAAAATTTAAAAAATTATGAGGATTTTTTAAGCAAAGGATTGCCTAGGGAATCTGCAAGATACATTTTACCATTTTGTCAGGCAGTCGGAATTTATCATGTGACGATAAATTTAAGATCACTTTTGAATCTTTTGGGCCTGAGGCTTTGTGTTAGAGCTTCCCCAGAATTTAGATGCATTGCAAGCCAAATCTATTTTAATTTGATTAAAAAATTACCTATAATGAGAGGATTGGTGGGATGCAGAGGATTTATGAGAGGGGCTTGTCCTGAAAATGAAGTCAGAGAAAAAACCAATTGCCCTTTTAAAAATCAAAAATCAAAAATTTACATTCCAACAATAAAGGAAATTAAAAAGGGGGTGAAATTAAAAAAATTTGACGAAAAAGAAGTTTTAAAAGCACAAGAAAAGATTTTTAAAGTTTGGGCAAATTGGGAAGGTTAAAATGAAAATTAAAAAAATTTTAAAAATTTCAATTTCTCCATTATTTTCCCTTTTGTTTTTGGTCTTAACAAAAATTAAATTTGCTCCTATTTTAGGAACGCAAATGAAGTTTTCTTTGGGTGTCTTTTTTGGTCCAACCTTAGCCAAGATCTTTGGGATAAGTTATGGTACAGGAATTATTATTCTAACTCATCTACTCGGTCTTTTTTTTGGAATTTATAAAATTAAAGCTCCAAAAGATTTCTTTACTTTCTTTCCAATAATTTTTGCTGGATTTTATTTTAATAAAATTTTTAAAGGAGATAGAAAATTAATTTTTCTTCCTTTAATTTGTATTTTGCTTTTTACTTTTCATCCCATTGGCAGAAAAGTTTGGTTTTACTCTTTTTTTTGGCTAATTCCAATTTTAGTTTCTCTTTTTAAAGATAATTTAGACAAAATTTTAAAAATTCCAATTTTTAAAATTTATGGTTATTCTTTGGGAACGGCTTTTACTGACCATGCGGTTGGCTCTGTGATTTATCTTTATCTTTTAAAAATTCCTGCTAATTTTTGGGTTCAGGCCATCCCTCATACAATTTTAGAAAGATTATTGATAGCCGGAGGAATTTTATTTTTTTATTTGTTTGAGTTAATCCTGATTAAACTTTTAGAAAAAATTCCATTTTTTGTTAGGTTAAAATCTTTTGTTTTAGAATAAAATGAAAAATTTTAAAAGAATAGAAGAGATTGTTAAAGGTCAAAATCGTTGGAGAAGAGAATGTTTAAATCTGATCGCCTCCGAAAATGTTTTATCTCGCTTAGCAGAGAAATTTTTAGTTTCAGATTTTGTCGGAAGGTACAATGAACATGGAATAAAAAATGGAGAGTTTGAGGAACATTATCAAGGGGTAAAATTTTCAAGCCTAATTGAAAAAATTTGCATTCAAATTTTTTCTCGGAGGTTTAAAACCCCATATGTAGATGTTAGGCCAATTTCAGGAGCAATAGCTAATTTGGCGGTTTATCACGCGATTTTGAAACCAGGAGATGTTTTTTTCTCACCTGGTTTAACCTTTGGTGCCCATGTTTCATCAACTCAATACGGAATTGCTGGAGTTTGTGGATTAAAAAGCGTTGCCATGCCATTCGATGAAAGAAAGATGCAACTCAATGTAAGAGAAACTGTAAAATTGATAAAAAAAGTAAAACCAAAATTGATAATGTTAGGAAGGTCGATGTTTTTGTTTCCAGAACCGATAAGAGAGATTAGAAAATATACGGAAGCTATTATAGTTTATGATGCAGCCCACGTTTTTGGATTAATTTATGGCGGAAAATTCCAAGATCCATTTAAAGAAGGCGCAGATATTATCACTGCCTCAACCCACAAAACCTTTCCCGGTCCTCAAGGAGGAATAATTTTGGGAAATCCAAAGCTTGATAAAAAAATTTGGAAAAAAATTCAAAACGCAATTTTTCCAGGAATCGTTTCAAACCATCACATTTTTAGATTGCCCTCTTTGGCTATCACGGCTTTGGAAATGAATAAATTTGGAAAAGATTATGCAAGCCAAACAATCAAAAACGCAAAAACATTAGCAAGAGAACTTTTTAAAATCGGTTTTGATGTTTTGGGGAAAGAAAATGGTTTTACAAAATCTCACCAAGTAATAGTTAATGTTAAAGAATTTGGCGGAGGGAAAGTAATTGCTGAAAAGTTAGAGGAGGCTAACATTATCGTTAATAAAATGGCTTTACCAAAAGACAAGGATATTGATGCTACTCAAAATCCTTCAGGAATTAGAATTGGAGTTCAAGAAATGACAAGGTTTGGAATGAAAGAAAAAGAAATGAAAAAGATTGCTTACTTTATAAAAAAAGTGGTTTTGGATAAAATAAAGCCAAAGGAGGTTAAAAAGGAAGTAATTAATTTTAGGAAAAAATTTCAAGAAATCAAATATTGCTTTAAGGCATGATAAAAAATCCATACAAAGGAAAGTTTATTGTTTTTGAAGGAATCGATGGAGCAGGGGGAGAAACTCAAAGTAAATTACTACTCAATTATTTTAAAAAACAAGAAATTCCAGTTGAAAGATTATCTTACCCTGATTATCGAGGGCCGATTGGTAAACTAATTCACCAATTTTTACACAAAAAATATGATTTTCCTCCAGAAGTTCAATTTTTGCTTTATTTCACAGATTTTCTTAAGGACAAAGAGAAAATTGAAAACTGGAGAAAAGAAAATAAAATCATAATTTCAGATCGTTATTTTACCTCGACTCTGGCTTATCAAGGACAAAAAGGTTTTTCAATTGAAAGAGCTTTAAAAATTTCTAAAATTTTTGATTTACCAAAACCAGATTTAATAATCTATCTTAAAATTTCTCCTGAAACCTCAATCAAAAGAAAATTTAGAGAAAAAAAGAATTTAGACCGACACGAGGCTGATAAAAAATTCTTAGAAAAAATATCAAAATTTTATGATAAACTGATTAAAAATCAAATCTTTGGAAAGTGGGTTGTGGTTGATGGTGAAATATCAATCGAAGAAGTTGCAAAGGAAATTAGAAAAATTGTTTTAAGTAAAATATGAAAGAAATAGAAAGCATTGCAAAAATTATCGATCATACTAACATAAATTCAAAAGCAAAAAGAGAGGATGTTTTGAAAACTTGCCAAGAAGCAAAAAAGTATGGGTTTAGAGGGGTTTGCGTAAGATTAGAATGGGTGAAATTGGTAGCAAGGGAATTGAAAGAAACTGGAATAAAGACGATTGCCTTGATCGATCCTCCAATTGGAGATTCACCGCATAAAAAGAGAATAAAAATGTGCAAAAGAGCAAAAAAAGATGGAGCCGATGAGTTAGATGTTGTAATGAATATTGTCGATGCAAAACATGAAAGATGGGAAAAAATTTTAAAGGATTTAAAAGAAATTTGTAAAATTTTGCCAACGAAAGTAATAATTGGTTCTGGCTATTTAACTGATAAAGAAATAATTAAAGCATCTCAGATTGCTAAAAAAGCAGGAGCAATTTGCGTCAAAACAGCAACTGAGAAAGATCCTTTAGAGCATAGAGAATTAAAAGAAAAATTTTATCATCTAAAACTAATGAGAAAAGGAGCACCTGGGCTTTTAATAAAAGCTGCAGGTTCAATAAGAACTTTGAAGGATTTGAAAGGAGCAATTAAAGCCGGAGCTGATATTATTGGTACAAGTTCAGGAGCAAAAATAATGCGAGAATTAAATCGAGCTAAGGGTAAAGAAGGTCAAAATTTTTAATTTTTAAGACTTCCAGAGTTCATGAATTCATGAACTCGTGAAATATCAAACATGGATATATTACAAAGACTTTTTAAGTCGCTTTCTGGAAAAACAAGATTGGAAATTTTGCTTTTATTATTAGAAAAGGGTGAATTGACAGTCAAAGAGATTGCTACTTCTTTGAATCGGAAAATGAACACCATTTCCCAGAATTTGAAGGTTTTGGAAAGGGACAATTTTGTTAAATTTCGTCACACCTCAATTCACACTTATTATTCGATAAAGAAAGATAAGAAATATCCCTACAACGAGGCAATTTTAAAAATTTTGAAAGAAAGATTAAAAGAATTAAAATCCGAAAGATCCAAGACTTCATGACTTCATGAATTCATGAAATGCGGAAATGTCAATTAAGAGTTCAGAAGGAAATAGAATTTTGGAGCTAAAAATAAAATTATGAAATATTATCCAAAAATTGGTTTAGAAATCCACATTGAATTGAAAACAAAATCGAAGATGTTTTGCTCTTGCAAAAATGACCCCGATGAAAAGCATCCTAATATAAACATTTGCCCTGTTTGTCTTGGACATCCTGGAACCTTGCCAGTGATTAACCAAGAAGCGGTTAAAAAAACGATAAAAACTGGTTTAGCATTAAATTGCGAAATTTCAAGGCATACTTTTTTTGAAAGAAAAAATTATTTTTATCCTGATTTACCAAAAGGGTATCAAATTTCTCAATATTCAACTCCGCTTTGCAAAAATGGTTTTTTAGAAATTGATGGAAAGAAAATTAGAATAAGAAGGGTTCATTTGGAAGAAGATACTGGAAGATTAATTCATGAAAAAGATTTTTCACTAGTTGATTTCAACAGGGCAGGTATTCCTTTAATGGAATTGGTAACAGAACCCGATATTGAATCTCCAAAAGAAGCAAGAAAGTTTGCTGAAGAGTTGCAATTGATTTTGAGGTATTTAGAGGTTTCAGATGCGGATATGGAAAAAGGGGAAATGAGAGTTGAGGCAAATATTTCCGTGAGTGAAAAAAGGGATACTCTTGGGACAAAAGTTGAAATTAAAAACTTAAATTCATTCAAGGCAGTTGAAAAGGCACTAGAATATGAAATCGAAAGACAAAAAAAGATTTTGGAATCTGGAAAGAAAGTAATTCAAGAAACTAGGGGATGGGATCCAGTAAGAGAAATTACATTTCCACAAAGAGAAAAAGAGGAGGCCCAAGATTATAGATATTTCCCAGAGCCGGATTTGCCCCCTTTAGAAATTACTCAAGAAATGATTGAGAAAATTAGAGCAGAGATTCCAGAATTACCGCAGCAAAAAAGAAAAAGGCTAAAAAGGGAATATGGTTTAGATGAAAAGTCAATCGAAATTTTTGTAAAAGATAAAGATTTTGGGGAATATTTTGAAAAAGTTGTTTCTGAATTTGCTCCAAATTTGCCAAAAGAAAAACTTTCAAAATTGATAAAACTTGCTACCAATTATTTAACAACAGACCTTTTAGGACTTTTAAAAGGTGCTTCGGTTAAGGGAGAAGATTTTTTAATTACCCCTGAAAACTTTGCTGAATTTATTACATTAATTGAAGAAGGAAAGATTTCATCAAAAATTGCAAAAATCGTTTTAGAAGAAATGTTCAAAACTGGCGCCGACCCATCCCATATTATTGAAGAAAAAGGATTAACTTTAATTACTAGCGAAGCCGAAATTGAAAAAATTGCTCAGCAAGTTATTTTAGAAAATCAAAAAGCAGTTTCTGATTTTAAAAAAGGAAAAGAGACCGCCCTTCAATTTTTAATTGGTCAGGTAATGAAAAAAACAAAGGGGAAAGCGAACCCAAAATTAGCCAGAGAAATTTTATTAAAGATTCTCAAAAGCTCTTAGTTTTTTAAATAATCCCTAACTAATTTTTCTGCCTCCTTGTAGTTATTAATCCACTTCACTCTTTTATCCTTTTTGAACCAATTCAATTGTTTTTTTGCATAATCTTGAATTTCCTTTATTGAGTTTTCAATCATTTCTTTCTCTGAAATTTTTCCCTGCAAATACCTTGCGATTTCTCGATAGTGCATTCCAAATTCCTCAATTCTTTTGAAAGAAACCCCCATTTTTCTCAAATTTATCACTTCTAAAATCAACCCTCTTTTTAACCATTCAAAAAATCTCTTTCTAATTCTTTCCATCAATTCCTTTTCCGTTCTCTTTATTCCAATCATTAAAACAGGATAGGGGAGAGGATTGAATTTTAAAGGGGGAACTTTTCCAATTTTTTTGCAAATTTCAATTGCCCTAATTAACCTTCTCGGATTTTCCTTTTCAATCGTTTTTGCCCTTTTAGGATCTAATTTTTTTAAGATTTTATAAAGTTCTTCAGGAGATTTCTTTTCGAGTCTCTTTCTCAGTTTCCAATCTGGTGGAACTTCAGGAATTACTATTCCATCAACTATCGCCCTAATATAAAACCAAGTTCCTCCAACTAAAATGGGAATTTTTCTTCTTTTTTGAATTTTTTCAATTGCTTTTAATGCCAATTTCCTGTATTGAGCAACTGTGAATTTTCTTTTTGGTGAAGCAATATCTAAAAGATGATGGGGGACACCTTTCATTTCTTTTTTCGTTGGCTTTGCCGTTCCAATGTCCATTCCTTTGTAAACTTGCCTTGAATCAGCATTGACAATTTCACCATTAAACTTTTTTGCCAATTTAATCGCTAATTCTGTTTTTCCAGATGCAGTCGGTCCTAAAACGACAACCAGTTTTTTGTTTAAAGAATTTTCCCTTTTAACCCCCATGGCAAAGCATCTAAAATTTTTACTTTAACAAAATTTCCAATTAGATTTTTATCTCCCTTAAACTTTACTGTTTTGTAATGTCTGCACTTCCCAATCAAAAATCCATCTTTATGCTCTTCCGGTAAAACCTCGATTTCTTTTCCAATGAATTTTTTATTTTTTTCTAATGCAGTTTCTTTCAAAACTTCAGTTAAAATTTTCCACCTCCTTTCTTTTTCCTTCTTTGATACATCGTCTTTCATTTTTTCTGCAGCAGTTCCTGGACGAGGGGAGAATTTTGCAATGTAGGCCATGTCAAATTTTATTTCTTTAAACAATTTAACCGTGTTTTGAAAATTTTTTTCACTTTCTCCAGGAAAGCCAACGATAACATCTGTTGAAATCGCAACTTCTTTTTCCAATCCCTTTCGATATTTCTTAAAAGCTTTTCTAATTTTTCTGACCAAATTTTTGTATTCTTTAACCGTATAACCCCTATTCATTTTTTTTAAAATTTCATCATCTCCTGACTGAACTGGTAAATTCAAATAAGGGGTCACTTTTTGACACTTTGCCATTGTTTCGATTAACTCATCTGAAAAATTTTTTGGATGTGGCGAAGTAAACCTGATCCAAAAATTGCCATCAATTTCGTTTGCCATTTTTAAAAGTTTTGCAAAATTTATTGATGAGTCAGAGGGAGAATTGTAATCGTTGACGTTTTGCCCCAAAAGCCAAATTTCTTTTGCTCCATTTTTTATTGCTTCTTTTGCTTCCTCTAAAATTTCTTTATGATCTTTACAAATTAAAGGTCCTCTAACAAAAGGGACGATGCAAAAAGAACAAAAATTGTTGCAACCTGTTGAAATCGGGATGAAAACTGAAAATTTTTTCTCATATTTTGGTTTTATTTTTAAATATTGACAGCCAAATTTCTCAACAAAATTTTTCTCTCTTTGATCGGGCAAAAAATGAAATTTTTCTTTTTTTAAAATTTCTGGCCAAAAATTTAGAGTTTTAATCGGCAAAATAAAATCAAAAAAGTTTTTGAATTTTAAAAAATCCTTTTTTGAAATACAACCAGTTAACAAAGTTTTAAGTTTTGGATTTTGAGATTTGAATTTGGCAAATTTTTTCGCCATTCCATAGACTCTATCTACCGCAGATTGCCTAACAGAGCACATATTGACCAAGATTAAATCAGCCTCATTTTCTTTTGAGGCTTCTTGATAACCCATTTTTTCTAAAACTCCTGCTATTCTTTCTGAGTCTGATTTGTTCATTTGACAGCCAAATGTAATGAGAAAATATTTCATAATTTTTACTATAAAACAAAAAGTGGCCTTTTTCAAGGCCACCCCACAAGGAATTTTATTTTTTACATTCTTGGCATTTGAGGTTGAATTTCTTTTGGTGCTGGTATTTCTGGCAATTTCATTTCTTTACACACTCCTTCATAATCTATTTCCACACCAGCAGCTTTTGCTACGCATTCATTTGGGTAGGTCTTTCCATCCTTCCCACAAACCGGCATCCAGATCATTGGGCAGACGATTTTTTCTTTGATTTTTGTTTCTTCTTCTGGTCTTGGTTTTTGTAACGGCTCGCATTTGAAAACTGGACAACCGTTTTCATCCCTTTCAACTCTCAACACCTCTCCTTCTTTGCATTTTTTCATTGAAGGAATTTCGCATTTTGTTACATCCTTTGGCAATTCAACTCCTGGATAAAGTTTTTCAAATTTCTCCTTCATTTTCTCAGGAGATTTTTTAATCTCTTCCATTTTTTGAACAATTCTTTCAGCATTCAATGCCTCATGATAAGAAGTAGTTGCTAACCCAAATGCTCTTCCATATTTTCCCTCGTCGAATGCTTTTTTAGCTTCCTCTAAGTGCTTCTTTGCCAAATCCAAAAGCTTTTTTGCTGCTCTCCCCCCGTATTCCTCTTCTGAAATTTTTGCGACAATTCCTTCTGCTTTTGCAATTTCATCTTCCGCTTTCTTGATTTGAGCGCTAGCCCTATCTGCTGAAATTACTTCTTTTTCAATTCCTTCAATCTTTTTCTCTTTTGCCTTTTCTAAAACCTCACTCAATTTATCTGAAATTTCTTCGCTTTCCAATTTTGAAATTGCCTCTAAATGCTTTAATTTATCTCCCGAAATTTGATCCAAATAAGTTTTGAATTTCTCTTTTTCCTCATCTGGCAATTTTTCCAACTTTTCCCTGAGTTTATCAGCAATTTCTGCTCTTTTCTCTTCAATTTTTTTCTTTACTTCCTCTGGCATTTTCTCTTCAATTTCATCCAAAACTTCCAAATTCTTGAATTCCTTGAATTTGCTTCCTTTTACTTTTTTCAATTCATTTGCGAGAGTTTCTGCAATTTTATCTTTCGACTCGACTTTTTGCATAACCTCCGCAAACTTCTCCAAATGTTTCTCTCTTTGTGCCTTTATCTTTTCATAAACTTCTGGTGGAACTTGAGTTTCTAATTTTTCCAAAATCTTTTGATGCAGAATTTGCTGATGGATTAGTTTTTCTGAAAATTGTTTCAAATTTTCTCCGCTTTCTTGAGAGATCTTTCCAATTTCGTTTTGAAATTCATTCAAAGTTTTTTCTATTAATTTTGGATCCTTTTTCATTTCAGCCAATTTCTTTGCCTCCATCAATTTTTCATTTGCGATCTTCAGCCTCAATTCAGCTTTCTTTACCGGACCAAAAGCAAAAAACAATCCAATTGCCCTTCCCCAATTCTTCAAGAAATAAAAAGGGCTATCTGGCAAAACTTTTGGCTCTGAAATTCCAAGATCTTGTACCGAAACTGTTTCATCTTGAGTTACCTCTGGAATTTCCTGTGCCAAAGCAATGCTTCCCAGAGCAAAAACCAAAATCAAGCTTGCTGCTAATATTTTTAAATTTCTCATATTTTTGTTTTTTTAGTTTCGACCTTTAGCAATTTGAGTTAATTTATTTTATTTTCTCAAGTAATTCTATTGCTCTTTTCAAATCAGCCGAAATCTTTTCCAAGTTCTTGCTGATTTCTGTTAAAATCTTGATTATTTCTGACAAATCTGGTTTTGATTGAATTTCACCAGTTATTGTAAAAGTCCCATCGCTTTCGTCAGCGTTCCATTCCCAATAAGGAGGAACGATAGAGGGAATTTTAATTTCAGTTTTCCCTTCTATTAAAGGAAGGATTCTTAATCCAGTGCTGATTCTAATTACATAATCTGAACCGTTTGGGATGTCGGGAGTAATTTTCCAAGAATAAGCGGTATCGAAGAGATCAACTGTGGCAATGTGTTTAACAAAGACTGATTGAGGAGGACAAGGTTCAGTGATACAGTAAACAGGAACTTTTCTTAACAAATCTATTGAGGCCCTTTTCCAAAAGGGTCTTTCTTTTAAATAGGGCTCAATTCCGGGTTCGACCTCAACTTTCCATTTTATCATCTGAATTTGATTCCTGTCTAAAATTTCCCCTCCGTTCGGAAAAATTACTTCGATTTTTACCTCCGGAAAAATGCACCTTAAGGTCGCCTCATCGACGACCCCGCTTTCTGGTAATTTACATTTTTCCTGCAATTTTTTCACTGCATTTTGAGTTAGTGGCCCAAAATAACCTGTTACATATCCTTCAGGATAAATTTCAGGGAATTCTTTCAATATTTTTTGTAAATTCAAAACTTCTTCTCCCCTCTGCCCGATCGTCATTTGGGCTTTTGCCGTTTTTGTGAAACCGAAAACAGCAATAGAAAGAAAAATTGAGAAAACAATTATTTTTTCTTTGTTCATTTTTTCCTTTCAATTTCCATTTTCACTCTTTCAATAAACTTTGTCAATTTTACTTCTCCAATATCTCCTTTTCCTCTTTCTCTTACTCTAACTGATTTTGATTTCATTTCCTTATCACCTACAACTAACATATAAGGAATTTTTTGAATTTCGCCTTCTCTGATTTTCTTTGAAACAGTTTCGTTTTCATTTTTTACTACTGTTCGTAAGTTGTTAGTTTTTAGTTGTTGGTTAACGAAGTTTGCGTATTTTTCATGTCTTTTGCCAACTGGAATAATCCAGATTTGCTCTGGAGAAAGCCATAATGGTAAAGCCCCTCCATAATTTTCTAACAAAACTCCAATAAACCTTTCTATCGATCCTAAAAGCGCTCTGTGGATCATTATTGGCCTCCTTTTCTTTCCTTTCCTATCGACATAAGTTAGATCAAACCTCTCTGGCAAATTAAAGTCAACTTGAATTGTTGTGCATTGCCATTCCCTTCCTAAACAATCTTTAATTTTAATGTCAATTTTTGGCCCATAGAAAACTCCGCCTCCAGGATCTATTTGATATTTCAATTTTCTTTTTCTTAAAACATACTTTAAAACAGCCATCGCTTTTCTCCACATTTTTTCAGTTCCGGCAAATTTTTCAGGCCTTGTTGCTAAATAAATGTTATATTCTTTAAATCCAAAAATTTTTAAAATTCTCAAGGCCTGCTTCACTAATTTTTCAACCTCTCTTGCCAATTGCTCCGGAGTGCACCAAATATGGGCATCGTCTTGGGTAAAACCCCTAACCCTTGTTAATCCGTGCAGGGTTCCAGATCTTTCATATCGATAGACAGTTCCAAATTCTGCATACTTTATTGGTAAATCTTTGTAAGAGCGAATCTTTGATTTATAAACTTTTACATGGAAAGGACAATTCATCGGCTTTAAAAGATACTCTTCCTCATCGATTTTGATAGGGGAATACATATTTTCTCTGTATAATTCCCAATGGCCAGAAGTTTTCCATAAATTCAAGTTTCCAATGTGAGGAGTTGTAACCCAAGAGTAACCTGCATTTTTTAATTCCTCGTAGAGATAATCTTGAATGATTTTTCTCAAAATTGTTCCTTTCGGTGTCCAAATCGGAAGACCAGCTCCCACTTCCTCATCGAACAAAAACAATTCTAATTTTTGTCCCAAAATTCTATGATCTCTTTTTTCTGCCTCCTCTTGGATTTTCAAATAATTTTCCAGTTCCTTTTTACTTTCAAAAGCAATCCCATAAATTCTTGTTAGCATCGGATTTTTTTCATTTCCTTTCCAATAAGCACCGGCGATTTTTACTAATTTGAAGGCATCGGGATTTATTTCCTTTGTTGATTTAACATGAGGCCCAGCACAAAGATCTACAAATTTTCCACTTTCATAAATTGAAACATTTTCTCCCTCGATTTCTTTAATTAATTCTAATTTATAAGGTTGATCTTTAAAAATTTTTCTCGCCTCATCTTTTTTCACAATTTTCTTTTTAAAGACAATTTTCTCTTTTATGATTTCTCTCATTTTCTTTTCAATCTTTGGCAGATCTTCGTTCGTTATTGGATTTTTGAATTCAAAATCATAATAAAACCCATTTTCAATTGCGGGCCCAATACCAAATTTAGTTTGAGGATACAATTCTTGAACTGCGTAAGCCAAAATATGAGCCAAAGAATGTCTGATTTTTTCTATTTTCGCCATATTTAACTTTCTATTATTTCTTCAAAATCTTCGCAAATTATTTTTGGGACGCCGTCTTTCTCGTTTACTCTTCCAAAAACGATTATTGGTTTGTTCTCTTTTAGGGCAACCGGTTTTTTATTTAAAACGTTTGGGAAAAATACAACCTCGATCTTATCTTTTCCATCTTCTAATTTTGTGAAAAACATCACAGAACCATTTTTTGTAATCACTCTTTTTACTGAAGAGATTATTCCTCCGACTTTGATTACTTTTCCAGCCATCTCTTTTGTAATCTTTGAAATTGGAATTGCTTTTTTCTCAAATATTTTTCTAAAATCATCAGCAGGATGACTGGTAACATAAAGCCCTAAAAGTTCTTTTTCCCAGGAAAGCTTTTGCATTTTTGTTGCGGGTTTTGTTTTTTCTAACTTTATTTCCAATTTTCTTTTTCCAAAAAAGTCAAAAAGTCCCATTTGTCCTTGATTTTTCATTTTGTAATTTTCTTTATTCCATTCTAAAATCCTTTCTAAATTAAAGAGCAGTTGATTTCTTTCCCCGAATCTATCAAAAACCCCAGCTTTTATCATACTCTCTAAAGATTTTTTGTTTAAATTTTGAGGTTCGATCCTTAAAAGAAAATCTGCTAAAGAATTGAAGGGGCCATTTTTCTTCCTTTCATGAACTATCGCCTCAACAGTATTTGCTCCAACATTTTTGATTGCTAATAATCCAAAGCGAATCTGATTTTTCCCAGGAACCACTGAGAAGTTTCTAAAACTTTCGTTAATATCCGGTGGCAAAACCTCAATTCCCATTCTTTTGCATTCCTCGATTAAAAATCCGACCCTTTCGACATCTGCCTGTTCTGTGCTTAAAAGAGAAGCCATGAATTCAAGAGGGAAGTGGGCTTTTAAATAGGCAGTGTAGAAAGCTATTTTTGCATAAGCCACGCTATGGGATTTGTTGAAACCATAAGAAGCAAATGGCAAAATCCATTCCCAAATTTTTTCTGCTACCTCTTTTTTGATTCCATTTTTAATCATTCCTTGAATTAATTTATCTCTCTGAGCCTCTAAAAGAGATTTTATTTTCTTTCCCACTGCTTTTCTCAAGACATCGGCTTCCCCCAAACTAAAGCCAGCTAAACTTCTTGCTACTTCCATTAATTGCTCTTGATAGATCATCACTCCGTAAGTTTTTTCCAAAATTGGTTTTAATTTTGGATGCAAATATTCAATTTTTTTCTTTTTGAATTTTCCGTCAACGTAATCTTGTAAAAATTGCATTGGCCCTGGTCTATAAAGAGCAATCAAGGCAACTAAATCATCAAAGCAATTTGGTTTTAGTTTTCTCAGCCATTTTCTCATTCCCTCAGATTCGAATTGGAAAACTCCGATGGTTTCTCCTCTTTGAAAGAGTTTATAAGTTTTTTTATCATCGAAAGGGATTTGGTCAATTTTTATTTCTTTTTTTTGAATCGCATATATTTTTTTCAAAGTTTCCTCAATCAAGGTTAGATTTTTTAAACCTAAAATATCAATTTTTAAAAGTCCCAAATCTTCCAGAGATCTCATTTCGTATTGAGTGACGATTGCTGTATCATCTTGGGTTGGATGTTGCAAAGGGCAAATTTCATCTAGGGGGATGGCCGAAATGATTACTCCGCAAGCGTGGGTTGAGGCATGTCTTGACCTTCCTTCCAATTTTCTTGCCAAATCCAATAATCTTTGGGCTTTTTCATCCTGTTGATAAATTTGTCTAAGTTCAGCTACTCTTGCCAAAGCCTCATCTAAATTTGAGTGGGCGGGAATGAGTTTTGCAATTTTATCGCAAAATGAATAAGAATATCCCAAGGCCCTTCCAACATCTCTGACAACTGCCCTGGCAGCCATCGTTCCAAAAGTAATGATTTGAGCGACCCTATCTCTTCCATACCTTTGAGCCAAATATTCAATTACTTCATTTCTCCTTTCATCAGTGAAATCCAGATCGATATCCGGGGGAGAAACCCTTTCTGGATTCAAAAACCTTTCAAACAAAAGATCGTACTTTAAAGGGTCAATTTCAGTAATTCCTAAAACATAAGCGACTAAAGAGCCCCCAACAGAACCCCTTCCAGGACCGACGACAATCCTTTGGGATTTTGCAAAATTTACAAAATCTTGAACTATTAAAAAATAGGAGGCAAAACCGGTTTTTTTGATAACATCGAGTTCGTACTTTAATCTATCCAAAACCCTCTGTTCAATTTTCTCCCCAAACTTTTTCCTTAAACCTTCGTAACAAAGCTCTTCCAAATATTCTTCAGGGCTTTTCCCGTTTGGAGTTTCAAATTTTGGCATTTTTATTTCTCCAAGTTTGAATTCAAAGTTGCAGGCCTCGACAATCCTTTGGGTATTTTCAATTGCCTCTGGAAAGTTTTTGAAATCTTCAATCATTCTTTGAGGGGATCTCATTGAGAAATCATCAGCCCTCATTGTTAATCTCTCAGGGTCATTAGGATCCGCTCCAGTGTTAATTAACATTAAAATATCTTGAGCCTCGGCATCTTCAGGCCTCAAATAATGGCAATCGTTTGTCGCTACCAAAGGAATTTTATATTTTTTTGCAATTTCGATTATGGCTTCGTTTGCAATTTTCTGTTCTCTTATGTTTGGGTGGTGCTGAATTTCCAAATAGAAATTTTCCTTTCCAAAAATTTCTTGATATTTCAAAGCAGTCCTTTCTGCTTCTTCAAATCTTTTTGTCAAAATCAACTGGGGAATTTTTCCCTGCAAACAAGCAGAAAGACAAATTAAACCCTCTGAGTGCTGAGCTAACAATTCTTCATCGATTCTTGGTTTATAATAAAATCCCTCCAGGTGAGACTTTGTGATCAACTTTACTAAATTCTTATACCCTGTTTCATTTTTTACTAACAAAACAATGTGGTATCTTTTATCATCTATTCCTGGCCTTTCCTGGAATCTGCTTTCTATTGCTAAATAAAGTTCAGCCCCGATTATCGGTTTTATTTTCCTTTCTTTTGCCTTTTTGTAAAATTCGACTGCTCCGTAAAGAGCTCCGTGATCGGTTAGAGCCACAGAGTCCATTCCCAGCTTTTGACAATAATCCAAAATTTCATCAATTTTTGGAAGTCCATCCAAGAGAGAATAATGTGAGTGGAGGTGTAAATGAGTGAATTTCATGGTCAAAATAAAAAATTCAACTTTATTGCTTCATTTTAATTTTTTCAAAAACTAAAGTCAATGTTAAAATTTAAAGAATGAGATACCCAAATTTAAAGGAAGAAAAAAGATTATGGAAAAAGGGATTTAAAGTTGTGGTTGGGTTGGATGAAGCTGGAAGAGGGGCGCTTTGTGGTCCAGTTGTGGCGGCAGCAGCGATGGTAAAATTCAAAATTCAAAATGCAAAATGCAAAATGAAAATTCAAAATTTAAAATTATTAAGAGAAATAAGAGATTCAAAAAAATTGACTTCACAAAAAAGAAAAGAGCTTTATCGACGGATTGTTAAATGTCCATTTATAAAGTGGGGGATAGGTAAGGTTTCAGAAAAGGTAATTGATAAAATCAATATTTTGGAAGCGACAAAATTGGCAATGAAACGAGCTATCAAAAATTTGAAAAAAAAGCCAGATTTTTTAATTTTGGACGGGAATTTTAAATTGGATTTGCCAATTTTGCAAAAATCGATTGTTAAAGGAGATGAAAAAGTTTTATCTTGCGCAATGGCCTCTATCATTGCAAAAGTAACTCGTGATAGAATAATGGAAAAATATGCAAAAAAATTTCCAGAGTATGGGTTTGAAAAGCACAAGGGGTATGGCACAAAGTTTCATTTAAGGATGTTAAAAAAATACGGTCCTTGTAAAATCCATAGAAGAAGCTTTTTCCCTATTGCAAAAATTTAAAATTTTGCTAGGATTTCATTTATGGGAGTACCGAAAAAGAGGCACTCAAAATCAAAAGTTGGGAGGAGGAGAATGCATATTTTTTTAGAGGAGCCAAGATTGGTAAAATGCAAAAAATGCGGAAATTTTATTTTGCCTCATCAAGTTTGTCCATTTTGCGGATATTATAAAGGAGAAATGGTTGTCGATGTTTTGGCAAAATTGGAAGAAAAAGAAAGAAAAAAGAAGGAAAAAGAAATGAAGCAGAAAGAGGAAATTGAAAAGAAAAAATCAAAGGAATTGTCGTTAGAAGAACTTTCAAAGAAATAGTATGGCCTCGAGACATCTATCAAGATCGATTGCGATGCAATCACTCTATGAGTGGGATTTTTATGATAAAAAGGTAGATTTGAAAGAAATCGTTGAGAGGAATTTGAAAGAGTTCGGGCCAGGTTTAGATGGTGCTTTCGTTTTTGAATTGGTCTTGGGAGTGGTAAAGAATTTAAAAGAAATTGATGAAATAATTAGAAAAACCGCACCCCAGTGGCCGATTGAACAAATGTCAATTGTTGATAGAAACGTTTTGAGGATCGGGATTTATGAATTGCTTTTCGGTGATAAAAAAGCAGTTCCCCCAAAAGTTGCGATTGACGAAGCGATTGAATTGGCTAAAGGTTTCGGAGGAGAAAATTCTGGAAAATTCGTCAATGGGGTCTTGGGAACGGTTTATAAACTTTCACAGGAAATTGAAAAAAAGAAGGAAAATCCATGAAAAATTTTTTAATTTTAGAAAAAAAACTGGGATTGGATTTTAAAAATAAGGATTTGTTGGTAGAAGCATTTTGCCATAGGTCCTATTTGAACGAAAACCCAAAGTTTCATTTACCCCATAACGAAAGGTTAGAATTTTTAGGAGATGCAGTTTTGGAATTGATTGTCACTGAGTATTTGTATCAAAAATATCCAGAAAAGAATGAGGGAGAATTAACAAATTGGAGGGCGGCTTTGGTCAATGCCAAAATTTTGGGGGATTTGGCAAAAGGTTTGGGTTTCAACGATTTTTTGCTTTTGTCAAAGGGGGAAGAAAAAGAAACGGGGAAGGGAAGACAATACATTTTAGCAAATACCTTTGAGGCACTAATTGGGGCAATCTATCTTGATCAGGGCTATGGAGTTGCAAAAAATTTTGTTGAAAAGAATTTGATAGAAAGGAAACTACCAGAAATTATTGAAAAAGGACTTTTCAAAGATCCAAAAACAAGGTTTCAAGAGGAAGCCCAAGAGAGAGTGAAAATTACCCCAGTTTATAAAGTTTTAGAAGAGTGGGGTCCAGACCATGCAAAGCATTTTTTAGTTGGAGTTTTTTTGGGAAATGAATTAGTGGCAAAAGGAGAAGGATCTTCAAAACAAGAGGCAGAGGAAGAAGCAGCAAAAAATGCATTAAAAATAAAAGGGTGGTAAAAACATGTTAGTAATTAGATTTTTCAGAGTGGGCAAAAGAAATCAACCATCTTTCAAAATTGTAGTAACTGACAAAAGGAACCCTCCAAGAGGAGGAAAATTTGTTGAGGAAGTTGGTTTTTGGAATCCGGTAACAAAAGAAAAAGTTTTGAGGAAAGAGCGGATAAAGTATTGGTTGTCGGTTGGGGCACAGCCATCAGAAAGCGTCTATAATCTTTTGGTTTCAGAAAAAATAATTGAGGGAAAGAAAATTCCAGTTCATAAAAAGAAAAAGGAAGAAAAAATAGAGAAAAAAGAAGAAAAGAAGGAGGAAATTAAAGAGAAAGCGGGCTCTTGACAAACACTTTTTGAAAATTAAAATATTAGGTGAAAGAATATGAAAAAGAAGAAAGGTTGCGGAAGTTAAAAGTCAACAAAACCTCAAGAAAGAGCGAAATTCAGGAAACTGAAAAGAACTTTACAATTTAATAAAGGAAAGTTTCTTTGAGTTGTCCCGACTCTCTAATTTTTTCTTGAGGATTTGATCCTGGTCCAGGATGAACGCTGGCGGCGTGGATAAGGCATGCAAGTCAGTCCCGCCAGAACATATTCTGGCGGGAGGCGAACGGGGCAGTAACACGTGGGTAACCTACCCCAGAGATGGGGATAAACCGGGAAACCGGCCTAATACCCGATGGTCTGTTTGGGTGAAATTCCCAAACAGTAAAGGGAACCCGCAAGGGGACCGCTCTGGGAAGGGCCCGCGGCCTATCAGGTAGTTGGTGGGGTAATGGCCCACCAAGCCTATGACGGGTAGGTGGCCTGAGAGGGTGGCCGCCGCCAAGGGGGCT
>Ga0080004_1159836_pt1 | contig 18687 bp, 15 predicted proteins | sample WasSprMetagenome_FD_69207 | JGI IMG/M metagenome (GOLD analysis project Ga0080004, IMG submission 69207) | Sulfidic aquatic microbial communities from Washburn Spring, Yellowstone National Park, USA - WS (SPADES assembly) (version 2) | ecosystem: Environmental > Aquatic > Thermal springs > Hot...
GAGGTAATGCCTCTGCCTAATGGGGAAACTCTCTACAAATTAATAATTTTTTTCGGATATTTCATACTTATACTAGCCATATTTTCTATTGTCTTGAGCAGACCAACAGGTGAGACATTTTTTCCACTACTATTTTCTATTATAGTAGCAATACTATTTATAATTATACCAATATTATTAATGAAGAGGTATGGCGGTAAGCGATTATCACCATTAACGAATAGAGATCTTATCCTTCTATGGGTTTATATGACTCTATGAGTTTCATTGTCTCATCTCTGTCTCCCTCACAATTCCTTGGCTCTGCACATACTTGGAGGTATTCAGAACAATTCAAAGACCCCACCCTCCTCAAGAAATTTAATATGTCTTATTCTTAATAACCCCTCTGCATAGTGGTAACTGCTTCAGAGCATATTTTATATGGATTGATGCTAAAACCTGCATAATAAAACTCAAAGCAGTAACTAGGTTTACGTCGTTAATTCTGATGTTCTATGGCTATATTCTAGAGGTGGTAATGCTATCTATGAAGAGTGGATGGGAGAGGGATCCTTAAATGTGATAAATGAAGTCAAATTGATGAGAAAATGAGCATGTGGAGCTGTTTTGTGTTTGATGTTTGGGAGTTAGGTTTATAAGCCTTGATCTTATTTGCATTTCCTGAACCTTCAGGTGATGGGAGTACTGCTCCAAGCCTGGGCTGGCTAAAGGTAGATGTAAGCCCCGTTCCATTGGGCTTGACAGCTGCCCATGAACTTACGGGGATTTCAAAGTCTCTGTGGGTGAGGTGGAGGCCCCCTGGATGCAACAAGTAAATGTGAATTGATGAGGATGTGCATCTAGGGACAGACGATAAACAGCAAATAGTTTGAGTGTTTATTCCACTATGTATGTTTTTTCTATGGATTTGAATAATCTTGACCAGATAAGCTTGTTTATGGTTGCTATGAGGAGTGCCCAGAGGATAACAGTCCATAGAATGTGTGTAAAGTCACCTTGATTCACGTATTTGTTTAGTAGCGCTCCGATGCCTCCTAAGTCAATGGTGTTATCTCCGAGGCCAAAGTATTCTGCAACTATTGTAGCATTCCATGCACCACCCCAAGCACTTAGCGCGCCAGCCATAATTGATGGGAGTAGTGAGGGTATGAATATGTATTTGAAGTAGTTAAGTCCTTTGATTCCATAGATTGATGCGAGTTCTAAAAGTTCTTTTCTAATTTTTGGTACTCCGAAGAGCATTACATTAAAGAATTCGTACCAGAGGGATCCCTGGATGAAGATTATTAGCGAGACCAGCCATGGCATAGATGTTATGATTGGGGATAGCAGGGGCCACCAGATAATGGCTGGTATAGAGGCAAGTATTTCTCCTGCAAGTATTATAATGGAGCTTTGGCCCTTTACTATTGAGAGGTAAGCCATGAGGATGGCGATGAAGAACTCGAGCATGATTACGGCACACACTCTTGTAAGTGATAGGAGGAAGTTCCATGAAAATGTTGTAATGAAATTCAGCTGCTCAGTGCCCAGGTTAACTGAGGCTGAGAGAAGCGCTATGGTTGCTGGTACTGCAATAAACAGTGGTGCTATACTTGCCTTTGCTACGCCACTTCTTTTAGACTCTGCTTTTATCCCAAGCCACATTAAAGTGCTCCAAATTGTTGAAACAGCTTTGTGAAGTGGGTAATACGCCTTGGTAATCGAAGCTATTTTCACTCCTTGAACAACGATATTTGTTGCTGGGTTGAATATGAGGATATATGAAAGCATTATTATGGTGCAGAGGAGTGCAACAGCTATGTAGAGATCCAGTGCATCACCTTTGCTATAAAGATCCATTATAAGACTGCCCAAGCCAAGCAGTTTATATTCTTCAGAACCTGACGCAATAACCTCTGCAGAGGTTAGGAAAAACCAGCCGCCTGCCCATGAAATTATGCTGTTTGCCGCTATAGCACCTCTAGCAGCAGGGATATATATGAAGAAAAGTCTAGCAAAGGTTCCAAGCCTGTACACCCCAGCCATTTGAAATATTTCAGGGTCTAGCGACTTTATTGCTGAATATACGCCGAATATCATGTTCCAAAGAAGGCTTGTAATCAGCAGAAACACTGCGGAAAGCTCTAGACCTATGCCCTTGGGTAGAAAGGACAGGAAGATTACTATGACTATAGGAAAGAAGCCTAGTATGGGAATTGACTGCAAAACGTCTAAAATAGGCATTAGTATCTCTTCAACATATCTCCTCCTAGCCATGGCAATACCAAGTGATAGAGCTACTAGAAGAGAGATAATGTAGGCTACAAGCATTCTCCCAAAACTAGCTAACGTAGCTAGCAATAGAATTACATAGTTCAATTATATCACCTTTCGCAAAGCACACTACTATACTCTTTCATTTACTTGAAGTACATAGATTTAAAAAGCTTTTTACGAAAACATAACTTTAGGTGAACAACGAAGGTGTCTCAAAAAAGCGATAGCAGCTCACTCATGCCACGCGATGTTTTGCCTGACCATGTCATTGGCTTTATAGAAGCTCTCCACAGCCTAGGCGGGCAGGCTGACCCCATGCATATTGGAGATATAGTAGAAGAATCTATAGAGCTTCTTCCGAAAGTTATAGATATGGCAGAGCTTCTGGGTTTCGTTAAGTATGAAAATGGATACCTTAGGATAACTAGTGCAGGGAAAATGATTGCAGAAGCAAACCCGAAAAAGTTGAGGACATTGCTTAGAGAAATTGTGTTGAAAAATAGGATAGAACCTCTTCATGAAATATATGAGGCTTTGAAGAGAAGAAAATCAATACCTATAGACGAATTCATACAAATAGTTGAAAAACACTACAAACGAATAAACAATGATATAATTAGAAATGTTTTGATTTGGGGCACATATCTAAGACTTTTCAAGCTAAGCGAAGACGACACCCAAGTTATATTAATTTCTTGAAAAGAACTCAGAAATAACTACCCTGTACACAAAAATATTGTTTGCCCATGAATTGCCATCACATTATTTCAATTTCCCAGCCAGAAACACTGAAAACCGTAGATTCATGTACGTCTCTAGAGCCCAACATCATGTGGCTTCCACACAATTCCTTAAGATCATCATAAAACGAATCACCCAAAGTTATATAGGGGAGGGTAAAGTTCATCGGCTTTTAGAGCTGTTTATTGCTGGGCATGGGTAATGAGTGAAGGGTTGTTAAACTCTGGACTGTTTTGAAATTTATGGCTGGGAGTGGGGTAGAGAGGAGGTTAGAACGCTAGGTATTATCATAGCTTTTAAATCCCTTGCTTATAGTATTCTTTGGTAACTCCTATGTTTGGGGTGACTCAAAATGGTTGTTGTAAAGGTGTGCTGTAGGTTATGGCAGTGCTTGTGAGCCTTAGAGATATTATTAAGAGCTTTGGTGGGGGTCTCAAGGTTTTGAGGGTTTTGGATGGTATATCTCTTGATATTGCAGAAGAGTTTGTCGCTCTTCTAGGTCCTTCTGGCTGTGGTAAATCAACTTTGCTCAGAATTATGGCAGGAGTTGAGAGGGCTGATAGTGGCTCTATAGTTACCGCTCCTAATGTTTCCTTTGGATTTGTTTTTCAGAGTCCTACTCTCCTGCCCTGGCTTACTGTGCTAGATAATGTTGCGCTGCCTCTCATTGCTAAGGGTGTGGATAAGCATCTTGCAAGAGAGAAGGCAAGTAAGTATCTATCTCTTGTAGGTCTCCAGGGTTTTGAAGATTTTTACCCTACTGAATTATCAGGGGGGATGAGGCAGAGGGTTAATGTAGCAAGAGCCCTTGTCGTGGAGCCTACGATGCTGCTAATGGACGAGCCATTCTCCCAGCTAGACCCCCTCACAGCAGAAGCACTTAGAGCAGAGATTTTAGATCTATGGCTTTCAGGAGTTACAACAGTTAAGGGCATAGTCATGGTGACTCACAATGTTGAAGAAGCGGTATTGATGGCAGATAAGATAGTTATCTTAACGCGTAGACCTGCAAAGGTATTAAAGATAGTAGAGGTGAAGCTACCTAGACCTAGAGATAGGAGGCATAAAGACTTCCAAGATGTTGTTGACATGGTTTACGAGTATGTAAGCGCCTAACCCTTTACATCTACCCACTCTTTGATGAATGTATGAAAAGTTGTTTAAGTTATGTACTAAAAACCATTCTTAGCAATGGGTTTTCTCAAGGCATTTGAATGTGGAGGTAGAGACATGAAAAAGGTTGGTGTAGATCTCTGCTCATCTTCAATAACTCTGCTGATGATATATATAGATGTGGATGAATATTGAAGAGGTGATGAACTACTCAGTAAACTTGTATTTCAAGGTGGGGAGAAAGGTCGGGGGCATTGGACCCCTGTTCATATAAGTTTATATTTATTCCCATAACCTGTTATCTTTAGGTGTGAATTAGATGAGGATTCAAAATCTGGAGCTATTAGATAAATTTACAGGGTTTTTGGAGGGTAAGAGCGTTGATGAGTTCCTTGATGTCTTTGATATAAAGTTTGGTAGCGGTACTTGGGCTGCTGGAGGTTTTAGCGATAGGTTTATGGCTCAAGGCTATTTCCCTAACCTTCCTTCTGATGTCAAGTCTAAGATTGAGAGAATTTGGAGAGCAGGGATAAGGGGCTTTACGCCGATAAATGTCGAGTTTCTGGATGCAAAGCTTAATGTTAATTGGCAGCTTGTTGACGATGTTTTAAACATGGCTAGATCTAGGGGTATGGAGGTAGCGGGTCTGGCGCTAGATCTTTCAGGAATACCCTTACTTAAGCTTGGAAGCCTCACAAATCCTGATCCCAGCCTAAGGAAAAAGTCTATGGAGATACTTGTTGAGTCTATGGATATAGCAAAAAGGCTTGGCGTCGATGTGGTCTCTTTCTGGCCTGGGCAAGATGGCTGGGACTATAGTTTTGAGGCTAACTACACCAAGAAACTCGAGCTCTTTGTAAACGGGGTTAAGGAGCTGGCAAATGAAGCAAGCAAGAAGGGTTTGAAATTATCGTTAGAAGCAAAGCTTAAAGAGCCTAAAGAAGGTAACATGATATTGCCAACAACATATGCTACAATAGCAGTTGCAAGGAAAGTAAATGAAGAGCTTGGTAAAAACATTGTGGGGGTAACCATAGACTTTGGCCACGAACTCATGTACGCAGTAGAACCAGCATTTGCTGTACACTTCGCAAAGTTCATGGACGTACCACTACTAGCAATACACATAAACACAGCAAAAACACATAGCAATGATGAAGACAGAGTTGTGGGAACAGGCGACATATGGCAACTAGTAGACTTCCTACTCGCAACAATAGAAACAAACTACAGCAGCTGGTTTGTCCTAGACCAGTTCACATACAGAATGGATCCCATAGAGGGGCTCAGACTATCAAAAGAACTCTTTGCAAATGCCATGAAGAAAGCGCTGTTCATATATAGGCAGAGAAGTGAGCTTGAGAAAGCCAGAGAAGTAGGAGACCAGTCAAAGGTATTGGACATTGTAAAGAAGATATTGTACAACATTTAAAACACCTTGCATATTTTTATAAGGTGAGAGAATCCCTAGACTAAAAACCTCTAAAATTCTTAGTGAAGCAAAGTGCTGATAAGATAAGTATTGAAAGGAATAATGGTGCATATGATATGGATGTTATAAACCCTAAGATGTTTTACAGAGCGAATTTTTTGAAAGCAGCTAGATTTGCTTTTCCTGAGGCTATTCCATGTAGAGTTATTGTTACAAGGCCTTTGGTTAATAGTTATAGAGAGGAGTTTGTGGAAATTGTTAAGAGGTATCCGTTGGCCTTTCCTGATTATAGTGTTGAGGCTTTGAAGTTTGATGATTGGCGTGGTGTGGTGTATGAGGATAGGTTTGTTAAAGATGTTTTTGGAACTGTTTGGAGGTATAGGATTAAAGGCTTGGGGCCAGAACCTTATGTGTATCCGCTAGCTGATTTGGATAGGGTTAGGGAGTGGTCTTTGCCTGATCCTGAAGCTGGCTATCCCATTGGTTATGCTGATCCAAAGCCTATGATGTTGTGGGAAGAGCTTTTTGAGTTATTTGATAGGGTTAGGGAGCAGGGTGGTTTAGTTGCATTTAGTTTGCATCATTTCCTGTTTCAAAAACTTATGGATTTGATACCTCTGGGCAAACTTCTGTATGCTATTCATAGAGGTGATGAGAGGTTTGTAATTGCTTTGGAGAAAGTAGCTGAATACCAGTTTGGTTTGCTTAAAGTGGCTAAAAGGTATGGGGGAATAGATGTTGTGGTAGTTCTAGAGGATTTGGGGGATCAGAGGTCGCCACTAATAAGACCTGAGCATTTAAGGAAATATTTTCTACCGTATTATAAAAAGTTATCTACAGAAGTAAATGAATTGGGCTCTCTACTATACTTTCATAGTGATGGAAATGTGATGCCACTTGCAGATGTGTTGCTAGATTCAGGTGCACACATATTTAACATACAGGATGTAGTTAATGGAGTTGATAACATAGCTAAGAAGCTTAGGGGAAGGGTGTGCATAGACATTGATGTTGATAGACAGCATGTAATACCATTTGGATCCAGAGAAAACATATTTAAACACATAGAAAACATAGTAAAGATATTGAATAGCGAGAAAGGAGGTCTAGCACTACACATAGAGGTGTACCCACCAACACCACTTAAAAACATAGCTCATTTAGCAGAGGCTTGCTATAGATACGCTTTTAACCTAACACCATAGAACACCACACTTACTATATAATACTAGCTATGAGAAGCATTAGAAAGAGCATTAGGGTGAACATTAATGCAGCTAGCTCGATTACCTTTACTTACTTACCGCTCCTAACAACGTCAAAAAATCTCAAACTCACCCCAACTCCATCTATAGAGTACTTTAAAGCTGAAACCTCGCTACTTAGAGTGGGAGAGGCCAGCAACAAATTGTGCAAGCCCTTGTAGTTTTTGCAGCTAGCGACATAATTATGAAAAATCAGTTATGTAAGCACTGACCTCCTCCCCATCATGAATGGCGAGGGTTCCGCTAGTGTGAAGAGGTTTGGGATTACATCCCCTTCGGGGTTTCAATCCCGGGCCTGGTCTCCAGCCCATTACCTCTATCCATTGTACTCGGGGCTGTGGATAAGCTGTTTATCATCGCCAATAGCTCAGAGAATTTAATGCTCATCACCAAGGTTAATCAAAATAGAGAAAGTTTATAAAAATTTTTATTCATCATCGTCCTTTTATGGCGAGGTTTTCAGTTGTAAAGCATGTTTTATTAAGTGGGTTAGAAATGGTTTTTAGGTGGAGCAATGAATTGTAGTTTGTGGTGAGGGTTTTGGTCAGGGATGTGAAGTGCTTTAGTAAAGTAGGTTGTGTGTCTGCTATTGGCATGGGTACGTGGGGTATTGGTGGAGGTTATTGGGTTCCTGACTACAGTAAGGATGTGGAGTGGGTTGAGGTTTTGAAGACTGGGGTATCTCTTGGAATAACATTTATAGATACAGCTGAAATGTATGGTGGGGGTCATAGTGAAGAGCTTGTCGGTATGGCTATAAAGGGTTTTAGTAGAGATGAGGTGTTTATTGTATCGAAGGTTTGGCCTACAAATGCTTCCTATGATAATGTTTTGAAATCTGCTTATGCTAGTGTTAAGAGGATTGGGACATATATAGACCTCTACCTCTTGCACTGGCCAAGCGATGTTGCTCCCATATGTGAAACTGTAAAAGCTTTTGAGAAGTTGGTGGATGAGGGTATCATAAGGTTTTATGGGCTTTCAAACTTTGGTGTAAGAGGTATTGAGGAGGCTAGGAGTTGCTCTAAGAAATATGATGTTGTGGCTATAGAGAATCACTACAGCTTGCTTCATAGAGATGATGAAGATAGTGTGATACCTTATGCACAAAGAGAAGGGCTTATATACATTGCATACACACCTCTTGAAAGAGGTGAGTTAGCGAGAAGCAGGCTCTTAGCTGATATAGGTGGTAGATATGGGAAAACAGCTGCTCAAGTAGCTCTCAACTGGCTTGTTTGCATAGATAATGTTGTTCCAATACCAAAGGCTGGTAGCGTTGAACATGTTAAGGAGAACGCTGGTGCCATGGGTTGGAGGCTTGCAAAGGAGGATTGGCTTGAGATAAGCAGAAGATTTAGTAAAAAGAGTTAGTGTTTTACATAAAACACCAATCCTGATTTCTTAGGCATGTCTGCAGTTACCTGAGTGCTGGACCACGTAGCTATTGATGCATCCCCACCAATCTTCATAACATTTTTCAACGGCTTAGAACAGCTTATAATCACCCTCTTATCCTCACCATGATTCACAGCTATGACGATGTCTGCTTGTTGCCCATAGAATGCCTTTACCTCTACCTCAGCTGATGAAGCATTGTAGCGTATATCTATACCGGTTTCTAGAGCTAGAGATCTGAATATCTTCTGCACCCCACCACCCCAGTCCATGTACTCTGCTACTGCTTGAATAAGTTCTACTGGTAATAGCATTGTATAAACACAGCCTCCTCCCCTCCTAGCTCTAAATAGCACAGGATTTCCATTACTATCAACAGCTAGTACTTCTGCATCCACAGACCTTGCTCTATATGTATAGATTGGTATAGGTGTATTAATCTCTATCTCCTCGCCATTCCTAATGATACCAAAATCTCTCACAAACCTCACCCCAACTCTGCCACAGTACTTTATCCCCATAGACCCGGCTTCAAGAGTGTTTTCCAAGCCCATTAACTCAGTCCATAGATGTGTAGATGCTTCATGTAGAGCTTTGAATTCTCCTAACCCTTTTACAAGGGATGCATATATATTCCCCCCACTCTCTACGTAGTTTAGCAGTTTTCTCCATGTTGATGAAAGTGTGACTATTGTTGATGGCGATACAAGGAGTTTCCTAGTCTTAAATGTTTTCTCTACATCGATCTCATATATCATGGTGTTATCTATTCCAGCTGAAGATAGAAGTATGCTTGTTGCAAGCAGTGGTTGTATCGATCTCCAGAACCCTAAGACATCTCTATATCGTACAAATTCATAGTCTTTAAATATGTAGAAAGGTATTATAATCGATGTTTCTGGAACTCTTCTAAAATCTCTATGAATCCCAAGTTTCTCAATATCCTCAACCTCTTTAGCAAATCTTTTAATAACCTCGGCAACTGGTTTTAGAGAACCATCTTTTCTAACAATTCCAAAACCTAGTTCTAGAGGTCTCCATTCATAGGGAGGATCACTCTCATGCATAAAGTCAGAGAAGCACCATATAAATGCACCCGAAGCATTGTGAGCTAGAGCTGTGTAGAGTACTTCGTTTACAAATTTAGCATGATTCTCTTCTGAATACTGATATGTGCTGAACCCGAACTCCTCTAGGATCACAGGTATATCTCCATCGTTTGAGAATAGCTCTAGCATAGCACCATATGTATAGCCATGCCTTATAGAATCAGTATCATATAGATATAGATGAGGACCTACATAATCTACATAATCTCTTACACTAGGTGTTTCCTGCAGATAGCTATCAGGTATATCACCAGAAGACACAACATGATCTCTATCAATATTCTTAACAGTTCTAGAGAATGCTCTCAGTAACGCTAAAGCCTCTTCCCTACTCACAGCCTTTTTAACCAAGCTTATCTCATTACTAAGAATCCACCCAGCTATTGCTGGATGATCCTTGAACTCTCTAACAACTCTCTCAACAAACCTCATAGTTTTCTCAATAGAATCAGATCTATACAAATCCTCAAACCTTGTCCAAGGTATCCTCCAATTCTTACCACTCATATGACCAACAATTAACGAAACAAACCCCGCAATACCATTTTCATTCAGCATATCTAGGAACTTCCTAAGCCTCTCTAAAGCATACGGATAGACATCAGCACTCTCATCAGCAAAATCCTCATCCTTAATAAAGAACCTTACAGCCCTAATACCAAGACTCTTCATAAGCCTTACATCCTCCTCAACAACCTTCTCATCCCAATCCCTCCACATCCTAATATTAAGCTTCCTAGGCCAGTAATTCACACCTAACAAAAACTTGAAGCTACTACCTATCAGAAGAACACCTCTTTCTTTATACATCTCCAAAAATTATCCCCTCATACTACCCAGATATAAACATTCTAAAGAAAACTCTTTTTATCATTTTTAAGGCTCTAAAATTACTTCAGCCAATACTTTTTGTACATTGTTCTTAAGCCTAAATGCAACTATATCGTAAAAAGCGTTCATATCTACGGTGTTCCAGCCATTTCTTAAGTTAACCTCTTCCTCTATTACGTTACCTAGTAAGCTGTATTCAGAAATATCAAGCTTTACATCTTCTGAAACATATATTCTTAGCTTCCTTACTTCAAAACCTTTTAAAGGTATGCCACCAAACCAGCCAAATAACCCAGATTCCTCATTTTTATAACTCCCATCGTATATCCATATCCTTACAGGTGTCCATGGTTTTGAAAACACGTCTCTGAGTGGAATGGTATGCACTCCTCCATCACCTGATCTATAGGTATATAGTGGACAGTGGTTAGCATAAGAAACACCCAAATAGAGGTTATAGCCATCTGTCGCCATACCTGAGACAAATCCCATAGAGGCTATTATTTGTGGTGTAACAGGGTCAAATCTAAAGAGAAGCCCAAATGTTGTTTTATGTAGGGGCTCTGTAGATCCTTCATATGGATTTGCAGCAATTATAGGAACTCCAAATGGATATACCTTCTGTGTTCTGAGACCTGGTATGTAGAGGGGTCTTTCAGCTAGAGGTATCATAGCATTTTCTTCTGATCCTGCAACTTCTAAGAAGGGATAGAGCGTATACCTATCTTTATAGGGATCTACAACTATGAAGAAGCCTCCATAGAATGCTACTAATCTATTCTGTAGCTGTACTATTTGTCCGCCATCTCTTGCTATGCTTACCTTCTTCTCTTTGTCAAGAACAAACTCAAATTCTTCAACAATTCTACTTTCACCGCGAAGCGTATCATAAATAACAATAGCAGATTTCTCCATATGTGCAGGGTTAAATAATGTGGCAAATATTTTATCGTCTTTCATCTCCATTTTGTACACAGTTTTATTCTTAATTATCCACTCAGTTTTTCTATTTGATAACGATATTCTCCATAGACCAAGTTCTGCATGTCCATCGCTTCTGCTGAAGTATAGCATGTCCTCATGTCCGTCATAGAGTAGATCTGTGACCTCGCCATACCACTGATTCGGGGGTATCTTATCATCCCATTTCCTGGACCATAATAAAGAGATCTTTCCACCATCCTCTACCATGTGTATATGGCTATACTTTTCTCTCATATCCTGCCTAGCCAAGGTCCTATCAGTAGAAATAAGCAAGCCTGGTGGGGCTTTTATCCAGCCGCCGAAGAATACAAGGTCCTTAGACCAAGCCATAGCAGCATGAGTATCTCCACCTGCTCTAGGAGGTCTTCCAATAAGTTCATAACTATAAATGAGTCTACCATTCACATATACCCTTCCACTATGCCCTTCATGTACTATCATAGATCCATCTACAGGGTGAAAGGCTATGTAAAAGCATCTAAACTGGTTCTGTCCCATCCCAACCTCTTCATGTACCACAAATCTTCTAAGATTTAAAGGATAAATCATTCTAACACCTCATCTATTTAATACTTCGGAAAAGTATATAAAGTTAACTATATAAAGTTAACAAAGTTTATGTGTAATCAAATATCGATATAGGTTATATATAATTAAGATATATAGTATTTATTAGTCTCCTACTTGGATTAGAATTGTGGTGCCTCTTCCATGAATTTTATGAAATCTCGTGAAAGGGTTATAGTAGCGCTAAGGCATGAAGAACCTGATAGAATTCCCATAGATTTTGGATCAACACATGTCTCAACAGTTAACCCTGCATGCTATAGGGATTTGAGAAGGTTTCTTAGGCTTAAGGATAGACCTGCTAGAGTTAAAGATGTTGTAGCGCAGCTTACTGATGTAGATGCAGAGTTACTAGAGTTTTTCCATACCGATTTCATTGATGTGAATAGGCATCTTCCCCCAACAAATACAGAGATTTATTATAGAGATACCTTCTACCAATGCATGGTGTGCTTAAACAAGGATCCTGAAACAGGTAAGGCTGAGATAATTGATTCCCTATGGAAGCTATGGCATCACAGCTATGGCGATTTCTATGAAGAGATACCATCATCTATTGACATAGTTGACGAAGGGGGTAATTATGTAATTAGATTGCGTGATATTACCTTGGGTATTGGATCTAGAAGTAGCTTTACATTCACCCCTATAGACTCTCGTGGAATAAATCCGTTAGCAAATGCAAGTACCACTAATCATGTAAAGGATTTTAGCTGGGATGCATTTAAGTATAGTGATAGATATTTAGGGTTTCTAAGAAAGAAAGCGGAATATTTGCATAAGAATACTGAGTATGTCTTAGTATATTCACTTGCCGGTAGAGTGCATGCATGGGCACAAGCTCTGAGGGGCTGGACAAGGTGGTTATCAGATCTGAGACTCAGAAAAACTCTTGCAAATGCTATCCTAGATCACATAATGGATGTTATACTATATAACGTCAAGAAGCTTATAGATTATATAGGAGAGTATATAACAGTTATAGGCTTTGCTGACGACCTTGGAACTGAAGAAGGACCTCAAATATCTCTACAACTGTTTAGAGAAATGTATAAGCATAGGTACGAAGAGCTATTTAGCTATATCAAGAAACATTCAAAGTTGTTCATATTTCTGCATAGTGATGGTGCTATATTTCCACTGATTAAAGAGTTTATTGATGCGGGATTAGACATCATAAATCCGATACAGCTGTCTGCAAAAGGTATGGATCCCGAGAAGCTTAAGAAGGAGTATGGTGAGCAGATAACGTTTTGGGGTGGTGGTGCTGATGTTCAGAGAGTTTTACCATTTGCAAAACCAGATGAAGTAGCGTTACATGTTAAAAACTTAATCAAAATATTTGCTCCAAAAGGCGGATTCATATTTGCAACAACACACAACATCCAACCACCCACACCACCAGAAAATATTGTAACAGTTTTTAAGACTGCTTATGAATTTGGTAGATATCCTATAAGGTGATCTTTATGGAGGATTTGAAGAGGGGGGTTGTGAAGGTTAAACCTATTTACATTGGACTTTATCATTATCGTTATGTATATGGAAGTGTAATGTCGTCTGATGTTATTGGAACTCCCAAAGTTTCTCTTCCACATGTGGAGGAGCTAGAGAAAGCATCTCAGGAGATGATTAAAAAGTTTAGAGAGAAAATAAAGCAATTAGATTTTGTGGAGATTGGTGCACCTCTTATCATTAAAGAGCATAAGGATATGAGGAGAGTACCCTCAGAACTTACCTATGATGTTGATGCTCTCTTAGTTGGATCTTATGGAAGTATGCCTTTGGAAATGTTTGCTCTCTCACGGTATAGATTACCGATATTGACAAAATCACAAATAGAATCGTTAGAATCCAAACAAATAACGGATTTCGTAAGGGCTTTGAGAGTTAAGAAATTTCTGAAGCAGAGTAAAGTTCTCTACATAGGTGAGATTCCTTCTTTTTCCGCACCTGAAGGGCCTTGGGATTTCTTTGCTATCGAGGACAGGCTTGGTGTTAGATTTCGACATGTTGAAACTAATGAGTTTTTTAGGATTTTTGACAGTATCTCAGATGAAGTTGTGAGAAATAAGCTTGAAGAATGGAAGAAAGACTTCGCTGAAGTAGTCGAGCCGACGGAGAAGGATCTTATGGATGCTACTAGAGTTTATCTCGCACTTCGCCTTCTATGCGATAGAGAGGATGCTAATGCCATAACCATTAACTGTGGACGCTTCACTGAAGAGAGACCTGTTGTTCCATGTATAGCCTTCGCTAGACTCATTGACGAAGGTATTATGTGTGGTTGTGAGGGTGACATCACTGCCATGTTATCAGCTCTCATACTTCATGCTAGTAGTGGACAGCCTGTCCTTATGGGTAACTTTGGTTATCGTGAAGGCATGTTCGGAGCCAAGAAAGGAGAAGTAACTATTGAACACGATGTCCTTCCATTATCTATGGCTTGTACTAGGTATAGAGTTCGTGATTATCATGGAAGAAGATTTGGGGTTACAGCTTACGCTGATATTAAGATAAACCAACCAATGACTCTGCTAAATATAGATAAATCTTTAAGTAAAATGTTTGTCGCTGAGGGAATTATAAAGGGTAGTGAAGATGGCATACATTGTCGCATAATCATTCATATGAATATTAACGGAGATATCAATAAGATACCTGAGATTTATGTTGGCTCTCAACACGTTACTATGACTTTTGGTCACTGGCTTAGTACTCTTAAGGAGGTGGGGAAACTCTTAAATCTTGAAATTCATCATCCTTAAAGTTGTACCCTCCTCATTATTTAAGCATGAGTACATGTATTAAGATACTTATAGTTGTAATTAATGGTCAATTCATTATAATTACTAATAGTACAATGGAAGCTATAATCGAGGAAGTAGTTAAAGATAGATCATTCAAAGAATTCTCTTTGGATATAATAATTACACTATTAAACAAATTGATCTAGCTTAACTAAAAAACAAGCTTAATTACTTAGTTATTATAGGCAAGAAATAATATTATCATGCTTGCAAATGATCCTTAAGTCAAATATTTGTGCTTTAATAACAGTTTTTCTAAGATTTTTCATAAAGATGACATTTAACAATAACTCCATTTATAGTAACATTTGGTGGCTCTTTTTCAAAACATTTTTTAGATGCATAGGGACATCTATAAGCAAATTTGCATCCTTGTGCTAAGAACTCTTTTAATTCTATTGTTGATAATTTTAGAGGTTTAATTTTTTCTGATATTTTTGGGTCAGGCTCTAGAATTGATGTAAGTAGTAGTTGTGTGTATGGATGTCTTGGATTTTCATAAACTTTATCTATAGGGCCAAGCTCAACTAAAGATCCTCTATATAGTACAGCTATTTGATCGGCTATATAGTAAGCTGTTGCTAAGTCGTGAGTCACATAAATTATGGATGTTCCTAAATCATCTCTTATCTTCTTAAATAGGTTTAGGACATTCACTCTAAGAGATGCGTCAAGCATTGATACTGGTTCATCTGCTAAAATAAGTGTTGGTCTAGCAGCTATAGCTCTTGCTATAGCGATTCTCTGAAGTTCTCCACCAGAGAATTCATGGGGATACTTTCCATGCACCCTATCTAGAGAAAGACCGACATACCTAAGAATACCATCAACATATTCCTCAATACTACCCTTATCAACCTTTGCCATACGCTTTGCTGCATCAAATATATAAGAGTCCACTCTTCTCAACGGGTTAAAAGATTCATAAGGGTCTTGAAAAATTGGTTGAACTTCTCTACGATACCATGATACTGCGTTTCGAGGCAATTTGAATACATCAAGACCTTTATATTTTACTACACCTTCATCTGGCTTTATCATTCTCAAGATAATTCTTAGCAGTGTTGTCTTACCACTACCAGTCTCACCAACAATTGCAAATATTGTTGGAGGCTTGAGAGGTATTCCTAACGATATCTTATCCAATACCTTAAACTTCTTTAGACCTAAAAGCCCGTAGCCATAGTATTTAGATACACTCTCTACTTTTAAACTGTTTTCATTTCCTTGCATAGAGCCAACACCTAACAACTTTTCCATCTGATAGTTCTACTATTGGTGGTGCTTCTCTTCTGCAGATATCCATGGCGAACGGGCACCTGGGATGAAACCTGCAGCCAGGTGGAGGATTTAAGAGGTTGGGAGGCTCTCCAGCTATACCTGTCTTTAATTTTTTCTCTCCTTTTTTTATTAAGGATGCTATTAGCAATTTCGTATAGGGATGCATGGGGTTTTCGAATATATCATTTTTAGAGCCTACTTCAACAACATTCCCTGCATACATAACAACAATTCTATCATCCATGTATGCATGCACAGACATGTCATGTGACACCATGATCAAAGTTGTCTTTGAGTTTCTCTGCCAATCCTTCAATAAGTTCAGAATTCCGAGTTGTGTGACGACATCAACAGCTGTTGTAGGTTCATCAGCTATAACTATTCTTGGGTTAAAAAGTAAGCTTAATGCTATGACCACCCTCTGCCTCATACCACCAGAAAGCTGATGAGGATAAGCATTTAATGCCTCTATTGGAAGTCCAAGCCTCATAAAAAGTTCCTTAATCTTTGTTATAGTTTCTTTCGCATCTATTCTCTCATCATGATATTTGAACACTTCAATGAACTGATCTTTTACTTTTTTAACAGGGTTTAGAACGTTCATGGCGTTCTGAGGCATGTAAGAGATATGTTTCCACCAAATGTTTTTGCGAAGTTCCTCTCTAGTTATGCTAGTAATATCTATTTTGCTGTTATCTTTTGTAAATAGATACACCTTACCTTTTCTAATTATTAAAGGTGGAAATGCAGCTCCATATAATATTTTGACTAAGGTGCTCTTACCACTACCAGATTCGCCAGCAATACCAATTACCTCATCAGATCTGAAATCTATACTCACATTGTCTATAGCATTTAAGTATAACCCTCTCTTAGAGTCCAATATGTAATCAGCACTGATGTTGATAGCACTAAGCACTATGTGGGTATTCATAGCTTCACCTCACACCCTCTTATATCTTAGTCCTTTTAACAAATACTACATTGTCTATAGTTATGGCTATGTTATATATTGATGCTATTGCAAGAATTAGAACTACTACTGGAAGTACTACCCACCACCATATACCTAGTAGTAGTGCTTGATATTGTAATGCCCAGTAAATTGTTGTACCAATGGTTGCTTCATCCATTTTCATTGCACCAAAAACCGATATTGTGACCTCATTACCCACAGCCCAGATTGTGATGTCGATGAAATTTACCATGAGAAATCTCATGACATAGGGCATAACATCCTTTATCATGATTTGTACTAGGCCTAATCCAGAATACTGAGACAATGCTATAAATAACCTTGATTTTAATCCTTCAAATAAGCCTTTGTAGATCCTTGCAGAAAATGTCCAACCAATAGCACCAAAAATTAGTCCTATTAGTGGCATTGTTAGCCTATCCCTCCATGCATATAAAATTAGCATTAAAATTGGGATGCCGGGAATCATGCACATTATATCAATGAATGTTGATGTTATGCCGCTAATAATTCTACCTGTAAATGCTGCTATGAAACCTAGTAGTAATGCTATTGCAACTCCTATGGCACCAGAAATGAAGCTTATTAGCAAGGTATTTGAAAGTGCTAGAGAAGTTAACTTGAATAGATCTTGGCCCAGTAGGGTGGTTCCAAAGGGGAAGTTCATAGATGGAGGCAGAGCTCCAGGTACCTGATACCAACGGACAGGATTAACAGAGAATGTTTGTGGATAAATAAATGCATAAGCTAGTAGCAAAACTAGTATAGAAAACCATACAACAAACCTAACATTTGTAAGAAGTTCTCTGAGAATAGTCATGTTAACCTGCACCTGGGTATCTTATTCTTGGATCTAGCAAAGGATATGTGAGGTCTAGTATAAATGTAGCAATAGCCACAGCTATTACTGATATAGATACTATGCCGACCATGAGATTGAAGTCTCCGGAGGATATTGCTGAACGTAATATCAGTCCTATCCCTGGATAATTAAACAAGTATTCGACGAGCATAGAACCTGCAAAAACTCTTGTCAAACCTAAAATAAGTCCTGTGTATTGAGGTATTAAGGCATTTCTAAATACCATACCTGTGACATGCCGATCTTTTGCTCCTTGAAGTATTTTGTACACTATAAAATCTTCTTGCATCATTCTTACAGCCAAATTCTTCATATAGAGAAATGAACCAGTCCAGCCAACAATAACAAGTCCTAATAGAGGCACAAGTGCTCGCTCAAACATGCTAAGTATATAACCCAATGAAACTCCTACAGCAACAGGACGTCCATACATTGTTAGAGGAAGCTTCAATACCAATGCATATACGATCAAAAAAGCCAAACCCAAAACAGCATAGGGTATAGGCACAGTTACAAGAGCAAAATTCTCTAGTACTGCTACCACATTTCTTTTCTTAGATATTGCTGCTAAAACACCAATAACATTACCTATGATCCAATTAATTATGCTAGCGCTCATAAGTAAAACAATACTCCAAGGAAGTGCATTAATAATGATATCTCTTACTGGTGTTGGAAAATATGCAAATGAAGGACCCATATTACCCACAAAATAGTTTCTTAAAAAATCCAGGTATTGAACAAACAATGGTTTGTCAAGACCATATAAAGAAAGGAGTTGCCTCCTCATATTCTCTAGATCTTTAGCACTAAGTTGACTTCCTGCAGCTGCCAATTGACTTACCAAGTAGTCAGCTGCATTAAAAGGCAACAGCCTCGATATGATAAAAGACAATGTAAGCCCAACCCAAATCATTATTATCATCAAGGCAAATCTTTTAGCAATATAACTCAAGAGACTTTTTACAGAATGTAGCTTCATAGATCAATTTCCACCTCACATAGATCCTTAAGTAAAAATAATAAAAAATATTTTTATTTGTTTTTGATTATTTT
>Ga0080004_1112539_pt1 | contig 18686 bp, 18 predicted proteins | sample WasSprMetagenome_FD_69207 | JGI IMG/M metagenome (GOLD analysis project Ga0080004, IMG submission 69207) | Sulfidic aquatic microbial communities from Washburn Spring, Yellowstone National Park, USA - WS (SPADES assembly) (version 2) | ecosystem: Environmental > Aquatic > Thermal springs > Hot...
TTGTGCAACATACAAGTTCTGTATATAGCTTAGCTTTCCACCATGACAAAAATCATGAATAGTCCATAAATCTATGAACCCGACAATTTCGCCATTTGCCTCGGCAATCCACAGCTCGTAACCGGATCCTTAAGAGCACTTTTCAAAATGGATAGGCGTTCTCGTCTGTTGCGGTTCCATGCATAAACTCCTCTGCAAGAGACATAAGCCTTGAAACATCATTTTTGTTGGCACGCCTAATTTCAAAATGAAACATGGCAACCCCTTAAGTCATGCTAAATTATACAATTAAAAATTTCGCACGCTTTTGAATAATTCTAAAGTTTGGTGGTGGGGCTGCCCGGATTTGAACCGGGGTCCTTCCCGCATGCGGCCACAGCCAACACGCATAGAGAGCCCAAGTCTAACAAGATTTTGTCAAAAGAAGGCATAAATTGGAAGGATTTTGAGAAATGGCTTCAAAATAGGCTTAACAAGGCTTATGCTGCTAAGGTCCGCAGTTACGCAAAGAAGTATTGTTACGTCTTATTTGAGCCTTCTAAGGCCAGCGTGTTGGGCGGTTATCCTAAGGCTAAACGTAGAAATATTATGGCTGCTTTGGCTAATCTTGCGAAGTTTCTTGGGATGTATAAGGATTGGAAGGAGATAGTTTCTCAGGCTGACTTGCGTTGGCAGAAGACTTCGCATTTAGAGGTTTTTGTTAACTTGCTTAACACTGACATTGGTGAAGTTAGATCTTGGCTTGTGGATGCCATTCAAAAGTTGCCGGTGAAATACTCTGCGGTTTTGGTGTTTGCTGCTGTAACTGGGCTTAGACCTGAAGAAGCGTTTAAGTCTGTGAGGCTGATTTCAGAATTGGCAGAGGCTGGAAGGCTTGAAAGTTACTTAAACAGTAAGCTTAACATGTTGGAGCATTTTAGGTTTCCAGACTTGTTCCTTAGAGGCAATAAAAACGCTTACATATCCTTCGTTCCTGAAAGCGTTCTAAAGCTGATATTAGCCGTTAAGCCACGGGTTTCGTCCAACGGGTTAAGGAAGGCTCTGAAAAAGACGGGATTAAAGGTGAGAATTAAGGATTTGAGAAAGCTGTTCGCAACTACTGTCAGGGATAACGACGTTCCAGAAGAGGTTGTGGATCTGCTCCAAGGCAGAATTCCGCAGAGCATTTTCCTACGCCACTATTATAAACCAGAATTGCTAAAAGATGTCCGCGAAAGGGTTCTGAAAGCCGTTGAGGCTATCCCTCATTCAGCTTAAACCTCCCTTTCTTTTTGTTGGAGAAAGTAAACTTTCAGGTCTGTCTATCCAGACTCCAAGATCGTTAGCTCCTATAACTATAGGTCCTTTATCCGTGGCGAGTTTGATGTAAATGTCGCCGCAGAAGGGCCAAACCGTACGCCAAGCCTTCTCACAAAGACCTCTAATGTTTTATCGCTGACAGCGAAAATCTTTTCAGGCGCAAACCTTTCAGGGTAAAGCTTACACGCACCTCGGGCTTTATTCCAAAGCTTTTCGGCATTAGTCATGTAATCAATGGAAATAGTATAAGTTAAGTAAAGGGCATGCTCTCGTGTGCCAGCTTGAAGGTTTCGTGGCAGCTGGTATTCTGGCACGGAAACAAGCCAATGTCTCTGCTCAATCAAACCTTTTAAGGCTCTCGCAATGTTATCAGCCTTGTTTTCATCAATCTCAAATTGAATAGGCGTCCTTGACAATTTATCACGGCTCTAACAAAACATAAAAATTAGGAATTAATTAAAAACTATGCATTTGAAAGAGATGATAATGCATGTATAGAAAAGAGGATTTAGAAAGAGAAGCACTGGAATATATCAGTAAACTCGAAGAGCTCTTAGCCTGTGAAGAATTCGATTTTAATGTCAATCCTGATCGTGTCCCTAAAAAGCGTGGGGTTTACGTTATTTTTAATAAGAGGGATGAAAAATCAGTCTACGTCGGCAGAACTTATAAAAGAGATCTTTATCAAAGGATTTTATATTATCACAAAAAGAGAGGAAGCCAGTTTAGGACAGCGTTGGGTAGATTATATAATTTACAGTCAAAGGAGGAAATGTCCAAATATATCATGGAAAACTGCAGTTTCAGATTTAAGGTAATAGAGGACCCAGAAGATAGAGTGAGACTTGAACATTTTGCTACTGCAATTTTAAACCCCATCCTCAATGTAAAACTTAAAACTGCCCTCACTTTACTGAGATATTCACGTTTATTCTGCGCATCTTTTCCAAGGCATGACGGCTAAACTGGACAGGCATGGTCTTCATTTGTTATGGTATTTAGTTAATAAAGCGATAGCAGGGTTTAACGTCAGGTCTTCATGGAATAGGCTAAAAGCATAGCCCTCGTAACAGAAAAAGTGCATGGAAAAATTTAGCGGATTTTAATATGGTTCGGGGATAAATTTTGTGAAGGTGTTCTACACGTGGACATAAACTTTAAATGATTCCGATTTCTTTTCTTTTTTGAGGGGCTGGTATCGTGCGAAACAATACAGATTGTCTGGCTGATGAAATTCGATGGAAGATTATTAAGGCGATGTTAAACGATTTTCCACAACTCAGGCAGCGTGTAAAAGAGTATTTTGAGGCTGGAGGCTAATCTTTGCGAGTTAGCTCCATAGTTTTTTTAGTTTCTATGTTTTGCTTTGTATTCGCGATTTATTTCGCTGGGCTTTCCATTCAAATAGCTGACTCACCGTTGAAAGTGCAATTTTTGGCCCTCGCCACATCCTTTTTTGCAGTCGGGATAATAGTGCTCATCTGTTTGGGGATATCTTTGGCGTTGAAAAAGGCTTTAAAGTTTTAACTCGTTAGAGACTCAACTTATCTTGAACCTTTCCTGAGGAAAATTGAAATTTCCACGTTATTCATGAGATTTCAAATGTGATAATCATAAGGTTGTATGTAGTTGTGTTTGGGATGAGAACTTCGAGATAGGAGTAAACGTATGAAGCTCCGGAGCCGTCTGCTGATACTGTCATTGCAATATAGACTATGCTTGACCCCGCGAGATCATACCAGTTTCCAAACTGCTGCACGCATGTTCCACTATGTATGGAGATTTGGCGAGAGACTCCGCCACCATTATAGAAGTAGATGGTGCAGTTAGATAAACGCCCAATGTTTGTTTGATCATAGGCTATGAGCCTGATATTCCAATTATCTGAGGCCTGATTTGCAATTTTCAGTATGTAGTCGAAGGTCTGTCTTGTTTCTTCGCTTCCCCAAGCTCCATGACCAGGTTCAGGGTCAACATATTTACCGATGCAGATATAATCGAAGTAGGCGTCGTGGCCGCTTAGATATTCAACTTGAACTAACAAGTATCCTGCTGCTGTCCTCGAAACTGTGGCTGTCCAACGTAAAACACCATCCAAATAACCTTTAATTGAAGAACCATAAGCGAGAATTTCGAAATGATACCATTGATTCACAATAGGGTTAAAATCGTAGTAGCCTCTAACATATTCGCTTCCACCAATATCTTCAAAGCAATGAAAACCACCATAATGATTTGTAGTGTCTATTGCTCGTTGGTCAAGCCTCACCCAAATTCTGTTATTGTCATCGTTGCCGGATGTGGCTGCTCTGAATACGATGTTGGCAAGGGAATTGTCAACGGAACTTTTAACTCTTGTCAACAGCCTAAAGTTTGCTGGTGGAGAGTAGTTGCTTAGGCTTGACTTTCGATAGCCCGATGAACCATCATGAACTCCTTTATAGGCTGGAGGAAAGTTTCCCTCTCCGGCAACTAAACTCCATGTTCCTGAAAGCGGGGTCCAATGAGCTGTATTTGTGAAAAGTTCGCCTACAATGAAGGTGTTAGTAGCGTTGCTTGTTGTCGTAGCGTCGCTTTTTCCGTAGTAAATGTATATTGTCGTTGCCGCTGTTTCTTGCTCAACGTTAACGGAGGGCTCAGGTTCAACGTATTTGCGGACTCTAATGTTGTCATACTCTCCTCCAGTAACGATACCGGCGTCTCCATGTATAGCTATGTATCCACCATTATTGGCAAATGTATACTGTCCCAAAAACGCGTCGTCTATGTATCCGTAGGCTGTGGTTGCTTTAATTACTATTTTGACTTTGTGGAATACTCCTATGGAAACGGCCCCATAACCGCTTGGAGCAGACCAGCTTGTCCAAGAAGTTGTTGAGGCAAAGCCAGATGAGTAGGCCGACCTACCTTCAAGCCTAAACATTTGCCCCGCTCCGCTTGAATCGACGAGAAAGTATAGGTTGCAAAGAGGGGTTGTCCCAGGAATTATGTATCCGTCAAATTCTAACACTCTGTTCGGATCCAATCCAACATTTTTATAGGCATATTTCCCACCAGAAGCTTTTAACGAAGGTGCTGGGCATCCCACCGCACTATCCACGATTGCTCCATTATTAACCCAACCATCAAGCGATGAGCCGTCTGAAAAGAAGTCAAAGGTTGCGTTTGCGTTGCTTGCGTCTGGAGCATCTGTGTTTCTGGCATCGTAGTAGAAGTATATTGTTTTTGAAGTATTCGCTGTTAGGCTTGGGATTTTAACCCAGTAGGTTGTCGCAGGCTGATTGAAGGCTGTTTGTCTCCAGAAGTTTAGAAGCGTTGAGCCATCTGAGTCTGTGAAGCGAGTTTCATTTCCAATTGAGGTTGCATACCCCTTGTCGACAAGCCATTCAGTGTTAATGTCTACTTTGACCTGATAGTCCGTCAGATTTGAACCAGAATTTTCCGTTACGGTTATCTTTGTCCGGAAGTGATAGGTTCTGCCGTCAACATTCCAGTTTCCACCTTCAACCTTCGGGACAGGAGATAAGTTGTCCGCAACCTTGACCCAGAAAAGAGCGTTGTCGCCAGCAGTATAACTTTCCATCCAATAATCAAGAAGTGTTACACAATCATCATCTGTAAATCTCACATCTCCGAAGTCAGCGCGACAATGACCATTTAAATAAACATCTTCTCCGCTGTCTGTTCCGCTTCCATAATGTGCTATAATTTTAATTTGATAGTTCGTTCCCGCTCCAGAAGCACCATTAATCACATGACTTTTACGATAGCTCCATCCACTAAGCCACTTTGTTGTGTTAACGGTTACTCTTGCGCTCGTGCTATTTATGTAGATTGCACTTTTGCCAGCTGTCCCCTGTTGCAGAATCACCTTGGGCGTTTCGGCTGTGATGGGCGATGCTTGACTATACAGTATATTGATTGCACTGCAATCAATCGAGGTGCATAGAGCAGCAAATAAAATTACGCTTATAAACGAGGGGATAAGGATTTCCCTTCCCATAATCATTCCTCCAAATTTATAAAAAGGTGAAAGTGGTTGGACACTATTCGCCTGTTACGATAAGCCGCAGCACCACTGTGACAGAGTCTGTTGATGGCGCGCCAGCTTTCCATTTGATCTCCCATTGGACACGCCAAGTGGCGCCTGCAGGAATGGTGATGGAGCCTGTAGATGAGCCTGCTGTCCCAACTGTAATTGTTGAACCCTGCTGTGTGTTGCTATCGCTGAAAACCTTCACGTAAATATAGTCGATGTTTGTTGTTGAGCCGCTCCACGATTCGAATTTAAGCTCTATTGTGCGGTCTGCACTGTCAAAGTTCTTTATTCCAACAGCCATCTCGTATATTCTTGTTGCGTTCGGCCAGCCTCCCATGCTGTTCAAGCACACATAGGTGCCGTTAGTGCCTATAGAAGTCCCTGCAGCAACACTGTCACCTGCTGTAACGAACTGGACCTTGGCTGTTTCAGCGGATATGGGCGATGCCTGCATATACATTACGTTGTAGACACTCGCACTTGCTGTAACTATGAGAAAACCGGTCAAGAACAGAAACAATGTCCTCAAAAGCCTTCTTCTACATTTGCCATCCATCACTTCATCCCTCCTTCATCCTTTTCATGGTCATCCTCCAGGCTCATGTCAGGTTTTTTCGCGTTGATGGTGCTACGCCTTAAACCTATCCTGATCACTTTTACCATAGTTTGTGGCTTATAGGAAATAATAATGCCAAGCCCGAGGATGACTATGCACGAACTTAGAGCTATGTATAAGGTTTCAATGGGCACAACGGGAAGCCATGGCAAAGAAGGGGCAAAACCATTAACATAGCTGGAAGCCGCGTAATATGACAAAAAAGTTACTGGCATGGTTAAGGCTCCGAGAAAAGCTATAGCGGCTCCCAAACGCTTCTTAACAACAGCAACATAAATGTTAATTGCGAATCCAGCCATCAAAGCAACCGCTAAAAAGGATACACTACACCAAAAACGCGCCTCAACAGAAGAGATGAAAAAGGCATAATCCACCCAAATCAGGCCAAAACCGGCAAGCGCGGCAATTTGAAAAACATAAGGAATCCTAACTGGAAAATGATGGTCAAAAATGGAAGTCACAAGACTTAAAGCTACAAAAACATTAACACCAATCAACATCAGCAACTCCGGAGGCAACATTGAAGACGCCATTACGTTGTCCATCCAACACATTAGTCAAACTTAGCCACAAATAAAACGCTTATTAATCCATAATCCTAACCATAGATACATATTCAGAAAATAGTCAGTATTCCATAAACACAAAAAATAAGCTAAGAGATAAAATCCTTAAGGCTGCGCCTTAAAATCTTCTTAGCCCTAAAGCGCCTCTTTAAAGAATATTCCATACACCCTACGCATAGCATTCCTTGAATATGCTAAAAGCATAAGCCTCTAACGCGCGCGCAATCTGTTCATTTTTTACAAAAAATCACATGTTCCATTGGGAATTCCAAGCCATACCTTCTGAGGTCGTGCTCGTAGGTTTTTATGAAGTCTTGTTTGACCCATCCTTTGAGATATGTGACTGCCTCTTTATAGCCCATTTTAGTGCCAGTTTCGAAGTAATTTACAGCAATGTCTTTGAAGCCTATTTTATGCATAAGTGCTGCAACTTCGTCGGAGAATGGAGAAAACCATTTTGGTTTGGGCCGTAAGCTCTCAATTGAGTATGCATCAGCTCTTATAAGAAGTCTTTGCGCCTCATTTTCTGGAATAGGGTTAAGTTCTCCATGAGCCATCATGCCGCCTCTTCTCAAGATTCTATAAAACTCTTGAAGTGCTTTTTCGAGCCCTTTTTTATCTAAATCGCAAAGGAGCTCATTTGAGATTATTAGGTCAACGCTTTCATTAGCCATTTCCTTCATGTCCCGAACATCGCCCTTAACACTGAAAACAAGGGCTTCAAGCCTCTCTTTTCGGATCCTCTCATTCAAAATTTCTAAATCGCCTTCGTAAGGACCAGCAGAAATGTCAAATGCAATGACCTTGAAATTCTTCTTAATTTTGCTAACCCCCTTTACAAAAGGTATTGTCAATTGACCACCACCACAACCAGCCTCAAGGATAACCGAAACATCATCAAACACAAGATTTTCCAATAAAAAGGCAGCCAACCGCTCATACATCATTTCCAAACAACCACTCATAAAACCAACCCTCAAGTTCTTCAAAGGTTAAACCCTTTAAGCGAAATAAGTAATGGAAAGAATTTAAACTCATTCCCTTAGCGATGATTAAAGGAACGCAAGTAACGAAATTTTTAAGGTTTAAGAAATTGATATGTTGTGTAGAGGAGGGGATTAAATTTGGGTAGAGTCATTTGCATAAGTTTGAAGCGAATTATATTTTTATTAGTTCTGGTTATAGTGTTGGTTGCTGGAGTTTTTTGGGGTGTTCAGAGAATTGATGCTCATAAGCTTTGGGCATCGATGCTGAGAGAGTCGCAACGTTTGAGGGATCATCTTGAGAGGGCTGCTTATCTTCTACCCGCCAGATTTCAATCAAATTTGGATTCCACAGCTCAGAATCGGCTTTATCAAGAATTACATTATGCAGAAAGCTCATTGTTAGAATTGAGTATTATGGATTCAGCGCATAGTGTTCAATTAGGAAAAATTGACAACTTAATAGTCACCATTAGTGATCCCGGCATTGATTTGTCACGGCTGAACAGCACAGAACAGACAAGAATGATGAATATGATGTGTGATATTGGACAGAAAGTTGCACAAGCCTACTGGAGCATACTCAACTACACAAGCGTAGACGGCGTAAACGGACCACCATTCTGGTATTTTGGACCAGCACCGCCAAACGAAACCATCTTAGAAGAAGCAGCCCAATCAGCATTCAACTTAACAGAGGAAATCAAGCAGATCTAAAAACGAAAATCACTAACACATCATCTCCTGTTAGGAGACATTAAAAGAAATATTTGCTGCTGCTCTCGGCTTAATCTTCGCTTAGTTAATAAGAATCGACATGCTTGTTGCGCATTTGCATGTTTAGGAGCTTTTAATAGTTGACACGTGCTCTTTTTTATACCTACGAATTCTTAACAGAAATAGTGCTGATGCTGAGGTTGCTCCAAACAGTAATGCTATAATAAAAACTGTTTCGAAATTCATCCATGGTTGTTCTATTTGTCCGACGTTTTTGAATGATATTGGAAAATCTTCGTTTACACGAAAGGGCCATATTTCCCCAGAAGAATCTATTATGTCATATCGCAATTCAAAGATCATTTCTCCGCTTATTATCTGCCCTGGTTTTACTATTGAGGAGATTTCATCTCCTTTAAACGTTATATTATATGACCATGATCTTGTGTCGCTTTGAAGAGTTACATTAGGTGATATCGCTTTTTTAAGCTGTGTTCCCTCAAGTTCAAATGTAACCCTATTTAGGAATACGCCTACATTGTTCCCTAATCTTTCTAAGTATACGGTTAAAAAGAGGGAGCAATCCTCATTCGGATTTACTGTAACAGTGTGGTTTGCTTCAATAAACACCCAGATTTTTGTGTTTCCGTAACAGTAAACAAATGAGTAAGATGATGATTGACCTCCTATGCTTTTGGAGTAAAGTCCTATTATAATGACCAAGAACAAAAATGTTTGAAATAGAAAATGTAGATGTTTCTTCACATTGTTTTCCATCCTTAAGCCATGGATTTTAACTATTAACATCCGTCAACTATTCCTAAGAACGCTGAAGTCATTATGAGATTAGTTTATTTTTGAATTGGAGGAGGTGGAATCTGCGTTTGTTGCTTTGAAGCTATGTATGCCATGAACGCCCTGTCAACAACACATTTGATGGCGTGAACCAACACAAATACGCCGCCGAACATTATCAAAGAACCTGCAGCCCCCAAAAGACCGCCCATGTAAGCGGGTGGAGTATACCATTGAGTTGGTTTGGTTACTTCGGCCACCATCATATTGAAATAAGTAGCGAAGGAGATTATAAACGACGCTAAGATCATCTCGATAACACCAAGAACCACGCCAAAAAGACTAACTCCTATACCACGAACTTTTTCAGCCATTCCAACACTACCGCAAAATATGTTATTAACGTTCACTTTATAAAACTTTCCAACACGCTTACACGAGGAGAATATCATATATCAGGTAAAAAAGCTACAGTAATGCGTAGCTCTGTTTTGAAATTTTCATATTTATTTAATTTCACTAACACCATTTCTGTTAGTAATGTCTAAATGAACTTTTTAGTGATGGAAAAGTGAGGTGAGTTTTATTTGAGGTGTGGTTGCGAATTGTTCTGTTTTGGCTATTTTTTGGCGGTTTTTAAGAGTTCTTGTAGGCTTGTTGCCTTAAGGGTTATTTTTCCGTTAGGCTCCTCTAAATAGATGATTATGTCTCCAACTTTGACTTTCAGTTTTTCCTGAACCTCTTTGACTAGTGTTATTCTGTATTTTGGGCCGACTTTGCTTGTTCCTAAAACTTTTTCTTGGTTTGTGTTCAGTTTGAACCCCTTTATGAGTTACTTTGGAGTTTTGGAGATAAATGATGGTGAGGAAGTAGCACAGTAGCACTTATAAGCAACCTCAAAAATAAGAACATCAAACACGCGTGACGGTGAAACATCAATGAGGAAGGTTAGAATTGTAGCAGCTTTAATCTTAATGCTTTTCGCCTTTTGCAGCTTTTTCCAGTCCGCTAAAGCCCTCGGCAACGTTAAAATTCTTTCCCACTCAAGCTTCTATGACAACCTCAACACATTATGGGTTGTAGGCGAAGTTGAAAACAGTGGCGACATGGCCACACAATTTACAAAGGTAACAGCCACATTCTACAACTCCTCAAACCAAGTTGTCGCCGTAGAGACAGGATACACCGAAATCGACGTTCTACTTCCAGGAAGAAAATCTCCATTTAGCATTATGCTGCTAAAGTCAAGCGGATCATTAGAGGTTTACAATTACTCGCTGACAGTTTCATGGGACAACTACGCAGCCGGCAAACCATTAGCCCTTCAAATCCTCTCAAACAGCAGCAGAATCGATGAACTGGGCTATATGCATGTGCTCGGCGAAATCAAAAACACCGGCTCACTGACGGCAAGGTTCACAAAGGCAATTGCAACATTCTACGACGCAAACGGAACAGTTGTAGGCGAAGCATCAAGCTACACAGAACCCTCAGACATAAACTCAAACCAAACAGCAGCATTCGACATAGAACTCACCTACACACAGCAAGTTATGAAAGTCGCCAGTTACAGCCTAACAGCAGAATCAATGGACTACGCGCTAATACCAGAATACAACCAAACCCTAATACCGCTAATAACACTGCTCGCTTTAACATTAACCCTAATCATCAGCAAACATAAACGCTGCGCGCAAAGTTTAAAAAGAACTTCTTATGTTTAAACTCGCAAGATTCACGAAGCCTTTGAAATCAGCTGCGAGCCATGCGCTGCATGGTTAAGTGTAAGTTGTGCAGGTAGTGTAGGAAGTGAAGCAGAGGGGAAAAAGGCAGCATTATTTTTTACTGAGTTTGTTTTTTAACTGATTTTGCAAAGATTGAATTTTTTCTAAAAGTTTGCCTTTTTTAGCCTTCTTTAATTCCTCATCCAGTTTGAGTTCATGTATCCATTTTTCCATTAGGGCTAGGTGTTCCCGGATTTTTCTTTTATCCTGCTCCCAAGAGAGGAGATAGTAAGCTTCACCCACCCAATGTTCGGCGTTAGATATGGCGCTCCAATGCTCAAGTTCCCTGTTCAAGCCTTCAAAATATTCATTTATGTTTAAACATTCAATAATCTGTTGTAAACATTCTTTACGCGCTGTTTTCTCTTTAATCTCTAGACACTTTTTCAATATGGAAACTAGCTTCTTAGTTTGCTTAATTATGGATTCATGCTCTTTAATTAGCTGTCTGCTTATGTCAATTTTTTCCTCGGGCCAAATAACATCAAACTTGATGTCAAGCGCTGAAAAGGCTGTTTTATACATCTCAATGATGTCGTGTTGTTCCATTATTAATCGACACTCTGCCCCCTCTATCAGAGTTTTAATTTTTTCGTCCGAAATGTCGTTTTGGTTTAAAAGCGTTAGAATGGCTATTTTAAAATCATAAAAGTCTCTTTTAAATTCGTTCAAAAAGATTTGTGCGCGAATGAAAAAATCTAGTTTCACATACTCAAAAGTGTATATTAATTCTTTAGGAAACTCGCCCCTTTCAAGGGCGTTAACAATTTTTCTTTCCATGTCTCTTAAAATTAATAGCGATGGGAAGCCGACGGGGTTTTTAATACAATAAGCAGCTTTCAGGGTTTGCTGATCAATCTCTTTTACAATCAAGCCGTGCGAAAGCAAAAATTTAAGGTATGTTGAAAGTGTCTGTGTGGAAATATGCGTATCCCCGCTGGTTTTTACGAAAGCATCTTCCAGCTCTGTCCAAGTTACCGGCCGCTTCTTCTCCCAAAGATAAACCAAAATGTCAATTGGGTTAACCTTCATTCGCCAGTCTATTTTTTCTTTAGCCTTTGACACTCTAATCATCAAAGTTTACTTTGAAGAGCAAAGCTTAAATACTTTTCCTCTAATATCTAGAGTAAGCTTTGAATATTAGAGTAGAGGATGAGGGAATGATAAGGTTAAGGCAAACGAATAAAAAACATGCTTTAAGCCTTGGGTAGTTGAGTCAAATCTAAATTTACCAGAAGGGCCCGCAATATTATTTAGGCAAATTCAATAGCATAGAAACACTGGTAATAAATGATGCACTTTAATAAGGCGCTTGTGGTTGGCGACATGTATGTGGGAAGCAACTTGGACATGGAAGGCGCATGGAAGGTGTATGTAAAAAACCAAAGTTTTAATATAGTAAAGTCTTTTATTACCGGTTTGACGTATCTTCAGAAGCGAGGTGAAGATAAAAAACTAGGATAAATCACAGTCATAAAAGTCTAACTGGCCCTTCATCCAGAGGCAAGCTGTCTAGGGCCAACCGAACGTATCGGCAAAATAAAATAATGGGTAAATATCTTTTATGCTTTTCGCCTCATGGATGTGGGGTCGCTTGGACTTTTTGACAGAATATCCCAAAATGAAGGGTTAAAACGATAGGAGGTTAGAAATGAAATGTTGAAACAAGCGAATGAAAAAGCGCATATCGAACCTGAAAAGACGGTTCTAAACTTCGCTCTGATTTTTAGAACTGATTTAAAAACTTTCGAAAAGGTAAGGGATTTTCTGCTGAAATCTGGGGCAAGCCTGATTTATCAAACAAAGTCAACTGAAAAAATTTTCGTTTCGCATATTGGAAGCCAAATTTTAAAAGAAGGGGATGAAATCAAATGAGGGATGAACCTAAACGTGGCTTTATCGCCAACATCCCGGGCTGCTGCGATCCAAAAAAACCGTTCCGTCCCTTGTTTCCAAATGATTGCAAAACATGTCGTGAACATGCAGATGTAACGTGTTGGGATTTCTACCCGGAAGGTCCATCGGAAAAGGTGAGAACAAAATGAATCTCGTCGATAGCGCTAAAGAATATTGGGGGCAAGGTGTTCCCGTTGTTCCATTGAAGGGTAAGCAGCCTCTAGTAGAATGGGCTCGGTGGCAAACAAAAACGCAAACAAAAGAAGAATTTGACACTTTGCCATGGGATAAGGCGGATGGTTTCGCGGTAATCTGTGGCTCCAAAACAAAGGATGAGCTATACATTTGCGGCTTAGACTTCGACATTAAAAATTTGCCGCCAGAGGTTGTTGAAAAGGGTAAGCAAGCATTAAAGAATTTCCCAATAACACAAATTGAAGAAACACCATCCAAGGGGCAACATTGGATTTATTACTGCACGGAGAAGCCCTCCAGCATTGGTGCTTACCATAATGTTTGTGCTCTCGAAGTTTTAGGTGAAGGTAAACTTTGTGTTATGGCTCCAAGCGCGGGTTATCGGAAGCTCAATGACAACACTCCTACCATATGCGCGCGCGCGCGCGCGCGCATACCATAATTAACGGAAGTCTTGAAGACGTTTTCTTTTCAGCCATTGAGAGGGCTGGTGTTGAAGTTGAGAAGCCTAACCGTTTTTGGTTTGACAGTCGCGAGTTAGCTGTGCAACCCTATAAGGGTAAGAATCCGCCGTGCATTTTATCCCTTACAAAGGGCACTGTTGAAGGTCAGAGAAACGAATATGCGGTTAGACTGGCGAGTTTCTGGGCTAATTTCCGCCAGTACGCGCCTGAAACAGTTTTGAAAAGGCTTAAACAGTGGAACAAACTTAACCAGCCGCCACTTGCAGAGAAAGAGCTTGAAAGCGTTTTGAAATCAGCTCTTCAAGGCGGTTACGTGTTTGGATGCATGGATCCGATGTTAAAGGCAAACTGCAACCATGATGCCTGTCCAATAGCTCCGAAAATAACTGCGAAGATTTTAACTGAAGAGGAAAAAGCGCGGGCTGAAGCCCTGCTGGAAGACTCAACTCTGCTTGAATATGTAGCAGCGTATGGAAGAAGAAGTTTGATAGGTGAGGATAACATCCTTAAGCTGAATTTTGTGGCTATGTGTTCAGGTCAAACACGGTATCCCATAAGTATGGTTCTCTCTGGCTACAGTGGAAGTGGCAAGAACCAAAGCATCGACGCAATTAAGGCTTTAATACCATCTGAATGGCTTTTCTCGTTTACCACAAGCACTCCAGAGGCGATTAAATACATACCGGAAAACTTCACAGGCACCCTATGTATCTACGAGTACACTGGTGTAAAGAGTAAAGAAGGTTCAACCGGCACTATTGGGCTACGAGCCATAGGTGAAGGAAAAGGAATAGAAACCATATACCCTGTGCGAGACGAGGAAACGGGGCGTATAAGGCTTGAACACGCAAAAACAAGCGCACGCAATTTTATAACAACCGAGTCTGACGTTGACATTCATCCGGACATGTACAGGCGCGTCTTTAAGGCAAGCATGAACTTCAGCGATCAGCTGACCGTTCAAGTTATGATGAAGAAAATAATGGATGCAAGTATGCCTGAAAGTCTCCGGGAAAAACTGAAGTTGAACAGTCGAGGGGAAAAAATACCCTACAGCGAGAAGGATTTCCAAAATGCTTTGCGTTTACTCGATTGGAATGCTGAAGTCGTTGTTTTCCCTGTTTTTCAGCTGCTAAACCTAATGGAATACGCGGAGAAGAAGGAGCAAAAGGTTGCATTGAGAGGGCAAACGGAGAAAATCATAGACTTTATCCGCGTCTTAGCAATACTGCATCAGAAGCAAAGGTTTCGCGTCCAGTTTGATGATGGAAGCCTCTACGTTGTGGCTGCCCCTGAAGATGTGGAAAACGCGTTAGCCATCCTTACGCCAGTTTTAGCGGAAACCGTTTCGCGAATAGACAAGCGCATGGCCGAAGCTCTAGACGCTATAGACGAGGATACCCCAATAGACAAGAACAAGCTTGCAGAAAAAATCGGAATATCGTCCGCCACAGCTTACCGCGTTCTCAAAGCACTTTCAAGGCATGGATACCTCGCTGAACACCAAAAGCAGAAACCCTACACCTATACGTTGATTAAAAAACCCTCAAAACACATTGAAATCACCAGTGAAATGGGTAATTATCGCCGCTTTTGGGAAATCAACCTTAAATCTTGGCTGGATGGCGTCGTTTCAACTTTTCACCCTGGGATATGCAAGCCAAAAATTTTAGAGCCAAAAATAACCTTCAAACAAGCATCGGAGCCAGACAAAAGTTGGAAACTGTGTTTGAAGTCTAATTCTGGATTAGCAGAAAACGAAGCCCCCAGCACAGCTGTGAAATGTGAAACGATGCCAACGAAGGCTTTTTCAAGCTCTATTAAGGAAGAGAAGTCAGGAAACACCGTTTCAGGGGGAATTGCAATGAGGGATGAGTTTCTTTTCCGCTACATTAAGCCTGGAAAACCATGTGAACTTTGCGGGCGACATGCAGTTGAAGTTGAAATTAAAACTCCCTACGGAGCATTCACCCGCTGCATGGAATGCTGGCAAAAACTACGCGAACAATTCAAAAATGTCCACTGGATTGAAGAGCGCGAGGAGGCTTAAGAGTGCATAACGCTAAAACTTGTTTGCTTTTGACGCAAACTAGAGATGATGTTGACAAAGCAAAGCAGATAGTGCAAGCCATCGAACAACTTTGAGGGGGGTTTAAAATGGATACTGTTTTTTATGGTAAACGCAAACGGTTCCTAATCTACTTAAACCCATATGTTTACAACACGTTTAGGCAAATTTGCCGAAGCAAACAGAAACGAGCAAACAGGCTAATTGAAAGCTTCATGCTTGCCGCCATTGAAAAACCGTTATGGCTAGAATACTTCAGCCGCCAACACCCGCAAGTTTTCCATGAACCTTCAGAAATGGAAGAAAAAAGCGGGAGGGTTAGACGCCTAATTGAAGAAGCAGAAAAAGTTCTAGAGGCTCTTAAGTGATGGCTGATTTAACTCCAGTGGAAAAGTCCGCTTTTACGATAGATGTACTTCTAAAAGGTGTGATGTTTGAGTAAAGAGTTTTTCCACATAAACCGCATAAGCCTAAAACGTTTCGACGCGGAAACAGGCAAATTTATAATTAACATAACTTACAAGACTGCTGCTCCCAAACCTTCGGAGCGTGTTGTAGGCGTTGCTGAAGGCTTCGGACTTGGCTTGGACAAATGGGAGAAATTCGTAGTTTACGACAACGTGGAGTTGAAGATTGGTCCTGCAGACATTGTCTACATAACGGGCAGCAGTGGAAGCGGAAAAAGCGTTTTGCTTAAGGCTTTGCAGAAGGATATCCGTCAAGACTTAAGGTTAACCACAATAAACATTGCCGACATTAAGCCTGAATTAAATAAGCCTCTTGTTGAAACTATTGGCAAGTCGCTTGAGGAAGCCCTTGAGCTTCTCAGCAGAGTAGGCTTAAACGACGCCTTCCTATTTCTCCGCACTTACGAGCAGCTAAGCGACGGACAGAAATACCGCTACAAAATTGCGAAAATGATCGAGTCTGGCGCGCAGTTCTGGATTTTGGATGAGTTTGCTGCTACGCTTGACAGGGACACGGCAAAAATAGTGGCTTACAACCTACAGAAGCTTGCCCGCCAGCAGGGCAAAGCGGTTTTGGCAGCAACAACCCATACGGACCTGTTTGAGGACTTAAACCCTTCGGTGCATATCCACAAGCGGTTCGGCAAGGAGATAACCGTAAATTATTATCCTAATGCCCCAGCCAAAGAATGCAGTCTCATCCGAGAAATGCGCATAGAAGAAGGCACAGCTGAAGATTGGCGTAAACTCGCAGCATTCCATTATAGAAGCCACAAAATAGCTGGACCACGCAAAATCTTCCGTCTAAAACGAGACGAGGAACTATGCGGAGTAATCGTTTACGCTTATCCGCCGCCAACATGCTTCGGAAGAAAGCTCGTCCTGCCAAAAATGACCATGAAAGAGCTTAACGAAAAATTGAGCGTTATCAGCCGTGTCGTTGTGCATCCAAAATATCGAACAATAGGCTTGGGTGAAAAGCTCGTGAGGGAAACCTTACCTTCAGCTGGAACACCTTACGTGGAAATGCCTGCAGTCATGGCAAAATATAATCCGTTTGCGGAGAAGGGTGGAATGCGGAAAATAGCTGAGCAGCCTCCGCCAAGAGAAGCCCTAAAAATCGCAGAAACCCTAAACAAGCTTGGATTCAACATTCACCTGTTAGGAAGCGAAAAATACGTGTTAACTAAACTGCAAACTTTAAACGCTGAAAGCATAGCCAAAATAAAAGAAGCCTTCATTAAGCATCCTCATGCCCGCTTCATGAAATACTTTTTCTGCCACATACCATTCGGAAGAAAAGAGGCCTATGCCAAAGAAGTGACAAAAGCCAACCCTGAAAGACTTGCACATTTGATTAAAGTATGCAGCTTCCTAATGCAGACGAAAGTTTACATGTTTTACCGCCAAAAAAGAAAGCCAAAAAAATATGCGTAAAGATGAGGCTTAACATGGGTTTAGCTCCCGCAAGCCAACCGACATGTCCAGAATGCGGCTCAGAAAGGCTGTATAGGGATGGTCTACGCTATTTATCTAATGAAGGGGCTGTCCAACGCTACATTTGCAGAGACTGCGGTTACCGCTTCAGCTGCCCCAGCAAACTATTACAAAAAATTTCGAGGCAGAATTTAAAAGTCGATGTATGCTATAAGAAAAATCGCCAAATATGCGCCTCGGAGGGCGGGGCGAAAAATTTGGCCGGCAAGGCGGTTGCCTTGACTGAAACAGAAGGAAAGACGACAAGTGGGCTTGCGGGAGCCACAGTAAACCCAACCGAAGTGGACTTTAAAGGCAAAATCCTGGAGTTTCTATGGCATCTTAAAAGACAAGGAACAAGGGAGACTACGATAAAAAGCTATGGAAAAGTCTTAACAGGCCTTTCAAAACAAGTGGACATCTTACAGCCGGAAGCCGTTAAAGACCATCTTGCAAAAGCAGCTATAAACGAAACAAGCAAAAGCGATTACACTAAGGTACTACGTGCTTTTTACAAATACTTAAACTTTCAATGGCAAGCTCCAAACTATAAGCCTGTAGAAAAGATTCCATTCATTCCAACAGAGCAAGAAATCGACTTGCTAATCGCCAACACAAGCAAAACAATCTCCGCACTATTGCAGTTGCTCAAGGAAACAGGGATGAGACTTGGAGAAGCCATGTCCTTAAAATGGACAGACGTAGACTTTGAAAGGAAAACTGTTAGAATAACAGCTGAAAAGGGAAGCCTACCGAGAATATTGCCTTTAAGTGAAAAGGCAACTGCAATGTTAAACAGGCTGCCAAGAAAAGGCGAACGCATATTCCCATCACGAAGCACCGTGGAAAGCGTCTACTACACGCGGAGAAAGAGGTTAGCGCATAAACTTTGCAACTCAAGGCTTTTAAACATAGGATTCCATACACTTCGCCACTGGAAAGCCACAATGGAATACCACAAAACAAAAGATATTCTCCACGTTAAACAAATCCTCGGCCACAAAAACATCAACAACACCTTAATATACGTGACAATAGACAACGCAATATTCCAGAACGCAACAGAAGAATTCCACGTTAAAACAGCAAAAACAGTTGAAGAAGCCTGCAAACTGGTCGAAGTCGGCTTTGAATACGTGACAGACATAGAGGGAATAAAAATATTTAGGAAGAGAAAGTAAGGGTTGACGGTGAAATCCTTATGGTTGACGTTTGGCTTCCCTATGGGAAGACTGAAGTGTGCCTTCGCGTTTCGGCGCGAAACCTTTTGGGCTCTATAGAACCGAGGGAAAAGTCTGGTGTTCCAGATGCTCGGGCGGAG
>Ga0080004_1126833_pt1 | contig 18673 bp, 12 predicted proteins | sample WasSprMetagenome_FD_69207 | JGI IMG/M metagenome (GOLD analysis project Ga0080004, IMG submission 69207) | Sulfidic aquatic microbial communities from Washburn Spring, Yellowstone National Park, USA - WS (SPADES assembly) (version 2) | ecosystem: Environmental > Aquatic > Thermal springs > Hot...
AAACGGCGTCAGGAGAAACCGCCACACCACATTTAGGACAGAACGGCATAAATCCACACCGAGTTTAATCCTTTAACGATTCCGTATAAAAAGATTCGTAATAGTAAGCCTTCAAGTAACTCCACAGCCGACTAGGGCTCCTCCGGCAGAGACCACCTCTCAAACATTTGAAAATAAATAATTGGACGTGAAAGTGGCGATGGAAGATGGGTTGTTCCGTCTGTGCTTAACGTCCCCTTTTAATGATGACTAATGCGCCGCCGGTCAGCCTGGAAGGATAAGGTGAGGAGCGAGAACTGCAAGCTTATTCATCGGTTTGAAGACGCCGCCGACGGGGACGCTAAGCCTAGGCGATGGAACCAGCGGAGAATTACCGGAATTGTTATCAAGGCTATCACGAGGCCCATCGGTTCAGTGACGTAAATTCTTTTAGGCTTTTCCTCGGCGGCCTTCTAGCCTCGCTCTCCCTCTGCCATGGAGTTAGGATCGGGTCGACCTCGCCTTTATGTCTCCCCAGGATTATGAGGGTTACCACCTCTACGTCCCCGGGGATCCCCAGTATGGACCTAACTTTTTCAGGGTCGTAGCCGGCTATGGGATGCGCCACGAGGCCGAGCTCCGTGGCGCGTAGGATTAGGAAGGCCACCGCTATCCCCATGTCGAAGAGGTAATACTTCCTTGAACCTATGATGCAGTCGTAGTCCTCCCTAGAGAGAACTGCGATGATCATGGATGCCCTGTAGGCCCACTCGTTGCCCTTGGAGAGCGCGGTCTTCAACCTTTGAAGCATATCCTCCTCGTATACGAAGATGAAGCGCCACGGCTGGTTATTATAGCATGAGGGGGCGAGTGAAGCATGATAGGCGAGATCCCTTACGAGATCCTCATCTACCTCTACGGGATCCAGCGAACGGTAAGCCCTCCTCGACTCTATCACCTCGCGGAGTTCCACCTTTCACACCCCAAATCGAATGACAGGGTGAAGTGGATGCCGAGATGCCCTTTAAAAGGCTTTACCTTCTCCTTCGTGGTTTCTCGGATCCTAGGGGATTCCGGCGACCCCGATGCAGTGGCGACTGGAAAGCGGATCTCCGGGTGAGGGAAGATTCAGTTTCCTCTCATCTTTAAGTCGGTTAACGGGATAGGTGGGTCCGTGGTCGCCTCGTCGACCCTTAATCCTAGACTCAGGGTATGGTTGGAGCCGCTATGATCGATATGCCCGTCCACGTCGAGGCCTCATGCGGATGGGCGTCTGATAGCCTCTCTAGGAGGGCCCATGAGGGTGAGGACCGTCTCCTTCGGAGGAGGATCATATCGAGGGGATGGCTGGTCCCCCCTTCAGGTTTCCAGGGGGGAGCCCAGGATCCTCCGGCGAGACGTTTTCGAAGAGCCTCCGCAGGCAGTATGTTCAGGGGCGAGGCCACCTTCACCAAGCTTCTATCGGCCCCGAGCGGTCCTCTTAGAGGCTTTGGAGGCGGGCTCATAGCAGTCTTGGAGGGTTGATCGAGATGGGCTGGGAGGGTTCCATCCTGTTTCGGAGTGGGTTAGAGATTTTGAAGTTGATGCGGGGTTCGATGAGGATGACCACCGGGGATGATGGCTTGGATTCCCTGCTGGGGGGAGGGATAGAGCCGGGGCGGTTCTACCTCTTCTACGGCGACAGGGGGAGCGGGATCGACCATCTAATCCATCAGATCGTTGTGAACGGCCTCCTATCCCCCGGGGGTTCCGGGTTCAAGGGCAAATGCGTATACGTTAACTGCGGCAACTATCGGCGTGGGAGGATGATGCTCGATACGGATCTGCTCTGCCGCCTAGTCAAAGCTGCTAAACTCGACTTGTATGAGGCTTTGGATCGCATCTACATCGTCTGCGGCTTCTCGGAGGAGCAGGAGGAGGAGCTTCCCGATGAGGTGGAGAACCTCGTTAGGGGGGATAGGGATGTCAGGCTCGTGGTGGTTCATAACATTGCTGGACTCTTCACTGCGGATGGAGGGGTATATGGCAGGGCTCGAGGGGAGAAGATCATGCGGTTACAGGGGATCGTATACAGGCTTTGGCGGGTCTGCGCCGAGAATAACCTGGCCTTAGTCGCCTCATGCAGGCCGGCTGGGGATACAGCCCTGGGGGAGGTGAAGCCTGAAGGCGGGGGATATCTAGGCCATAAGGCCACGGCCATAATATACGTCCGGAGGATCGGCAGGAGATGTTCATCGGCTTACCTCATTAAACATCCAAGCCTACCCTCGAGGGGGATCGTCTTAAAACATGGTTTAGGAGGTGATCCTTTGGGTAGAATAACTCCTTCCTTCAGGATCCTATTCCAAGGGGAGGTGGATCGACTTAAGAGGACGTATCGGGATGCCCTGATGGATATTGGATGTAGGAGGGCCTTCGACAGCCTTGTGGAGGCCTGGGGTAGGGAGCAGGGAGCCATGGGGAACTCCGGGGTTCCAACGGCGATGGAGGCTATGCTGCTGACGGCCGCCGTGGATAACCGGAGGATCATCGAGGAGCTGCTCAGGGAGATCGAGGATATACGCTCCAGACTGGACAGGGTTGAGGAGAGGCTTCGAGAAGGGGTTGAGGGCTGAACTGGATATGGCTGGGGCTGCCTTTCACCGGGTGACCGGATGGATCCTCGACGTCTATATGGAAGGGGATAAGGCGGCGTTATGGGTTAAATCTGAGGAGGGGGAGACACTCCAGTTAACCGATGGATATGAGGCTGACCTCTATGTAGGGCTGGGGAGCAGGGGTTCCCGCGGCGGCGAGGAGTTAGCCTGCCTCATACAGGCCCATCCACATGTGACACGCGTGGAATGGGAGGTGAAGCGTATCCCGCCGTCCATGGAGGAACGTGAAATCCTACATGTCTACGTGGATTCCATCCGAAATTATAGGAGGGTTCTCAGCGACCTTAAGAGGCTGGATGGCATAGACTCCTATTATAATATAGATCTACTCCACGTCCAGAAGTATCTCTTCCGGAGGGGCTTACCGCCCACATGTAAGGCCGAGCTCTCCTATACCCGGGATGGAGGGATCTCATCCCTGACCATGCTAGGCGATGGAGGGGAGGTTAAGCCGCCGCCGTTCAAGATCCTAATATTCGACTTTTATCCTATAGCCGCCCCCCGCCGTAGGGGAGGTGGAGGCCGAATATCGGGGATATCCATCCTCGAGGAAGGGAAGGGGGATCCTGAACTCCTCAAAGGGAGTGAGGGGGAGGTGGTCGCCGCCTTCCAGGAGCATATACAACGCTCAGACCCGGATCTCCTAGTCTCCGAAGACGTTGAGGAGAAGGTCTCCCATCTACTGTGGAGGGCGCGTGAGATAGGCTTCAACCTCCAACTTGGGAGGACGCCTGGAACATTGAAGCCTGGGAGGCCCATATCCCATCTTCATAGGGGTCGGGTCCTCCTAGATCTAAAGGTCTTCCTTAGGCTGGGCTTGGCGGGCATCGTTGAACGCTGCAGGTTCGCCTATATTCCTCCAGGGCTGGCTGCCAAATGGCCCGCTGGAAGGCTCATAGATAGCAGACAATGCTACGAGGCTTTGAGGAGGGGTATGCCGATTCCTCGAATGCGCAGCTTCCACTACGTTAAGACGGTGAGGGAAGCCATTTTATCCGATCGTGGAGGGCTGATCCTCTCCCCTAAGATAGGCCTCCACGAGAACGTAGCCGTTTTAGATTTCGAATCCATGTACCCCCATATAATCGTGAAGCATAATATAAGCTATGAAACCATGTCTCCCAGCCCCTCAAATCAGAGTGTTGAAGGTTTAATCCCGGGGTTGACGAGGGAAACCCTGATCCGCAGGCTATACTTCAAGCATCTACGCGAAGAGTATCCTAGGGGTAGCCTCGAATACGAGTGGTGCGACCAGAGGCAGAGGGCCCTCAAGGAGCTGCTCGTCTGCATATACGGGTACACCGGATGCTTCGCAAACCGTTTCAGCAACATCTCCTGCTACGAGGAGGTGAACCGCATCGCAAGGGAAAACCTGGTTAAGGCTATGAACATAGCCGTAGAGGAGGGATACGAGGTCATCTACGCCTTATTAGCAGTTTCAAAATAGATGGATTTAAATAGACATAAATTGTAGTGTATATTTATGGAAAGGTTTTATTATTAAGGTTATTATTGGGGCTATTCAATGTTGGGGTAAGCATGGTAAAATAAGGGTTGTTAAAAGGTGTCAGGAAGCTTATATCAGTTTAGAGCTTATAATATAAGGCATGGCTACAACATCAATGAGTTCCTTGAAGCGTATAGGCTTATGCTTCAAAAGGCTATAGATGAAATATGGGCTGGAATCAGATGGATTGAAAAGTATAATAAGAAAGGGAGAAAGAGGCTGATTCCATTAATTCCTAAAGAGAATAACTTTAAACACCATTATTTGAGAAACCTTCTGCTTGAAAACTGGGGCTATTCTAAACACTATGTTGACTCAGCGATAAAACAGGCTTATTCGATGATGAAGTCTTGGAGGAGGAGCTACGTAAAAGGAGAGAGAACAAGAGTAAAGCCAATCGTAAGGAAGAGGTTTGTTAGAATAAAGGAGACACTCTACAGCTTTAAGGATGGAAAAATAAAGGTGAGCATTAAACCATACGAGGAATATTTAGAGTTCGATGTTTCAAAGGCCTGGTTTCTAAGCAGGGCTAAAGGAGAAATGGGTGAACTAATCCTAAACGAAAAATACCTTACAATAACCTTCAGGTTCAAGAGGAGAAAGAATGAGGCAAGAGGTAAGATTGCTTGGGATTGTAACGAGAGAAGCCTAGACGGCTTCAGCCCGGAAACAGGCTGGGTTAAGATAGATTTAACAAGGCTATTCCATATTCACAGGGTCTATGAAATAAAGAGGAGGAGGATGCAGCAGGAAGCGTCGAAGAAGCCATCGCTCAGAAAGCTTCTAGAGAAATATTCTAAGCGTGAGAAGGATAGGACTAAGGACTTTATCCATAAGTTGACGACCTCTATAGCAAGGGAGTTTAAGGGCTATATTCATGGATTTGAAGGCTTAAGAAAGAATAGAATGCTTAATGGCTTAAGAAAGCATAATAGGAATATTTCAAAAAGCGACTGGAAAACCATTATAACCTTCATGAGCTATAAAGCTAAAACAGTTATCCTCAACCCGAGAAATTCTACGAGGAGGTGCTCCAAATGTGGGATGGTTAATGCCCCGAAAGGAGCATTATATACATGTGGAAAATGTGGGTTGAGGATAGATAGGCAGCTGAACGCTGCCGTAAACCTGTACCTTCAGATGGAGGGTCTTCCTCCAAGTCCAAAGTTCTTTGAGGGGCTTATGAAGACTTGGAGTGGGTTCACCCAGACGGGGGAAGAGGCTGATGAGGGCTTCGATGAACTCGTGAGGGGCCCAAGGCTGATGAATCCCCAAAGCTACATATGCCTATAAAAGACTATGTAGCTTAGAACCCTTACCTTGAATGGATAAGGGAGGAAACCTGAGAGGCAGAGGCTATCCGCCGGCGTGAAGAAGGAGAGGAATTATTTAATTGAGTTAGGGCCCCCGAGATACAAACTTTGATCGTAGAGGCTGCGGTGGGAAGCTTAGACGATTTAAGGATGGTTGCGATTCCGAAGGGCTTTCGCGACGATGCCTTTCTTAGAGCCTTTAAAATATGAGAATCCATCCGTAGGAGTCTACCGAAGTTACAGCGTAGAATTCTGTTCCCCTTCATCCTCGAAAGGGGGTATTCGGGTTGGAGCCGGGAAGAGCCCCTGAACCTTTCATATTAGTATATTAGTTTTAATTGTTAGGATCCCTATGAAGTTCGTCGAAACATTAGCGTATATTTTATTTTTATTAGGTTGATCGAAGACCCTTTTATCAGGTTGCCCGACTCAATTTCACCGTTTAACGATGGTTTTATCGGTGGAGGATCTATGAAGTGTTTTCTCGGCTGTATGGCCGATCATGGATTTTTAACGGAGTAAAATTTAATAGCCTTGAAACACAAATGAATACGTTGACGATATATAATGGAGGAGTTTATAGGTTGTCTGAGGAGTTCTCCTTAAAGGAGATTAACAGGGTTAGGGATCCCAGGAACCTCACGGGGATGGAGAAGAAGCATCTGCCCTTGATAGTTGAAGCTCCGGAAACCGTGGAGAAGGGGAAGCCCTTCAAGGTCAGGGTGAAGGTGGGTGGGATAGACGGTGTGGAGCATCCCAACCTCCTAGGCCACTGGATAAACTGGGTGGAGCTCTACGCCGGCGAGGTGCCCGTGGCCAGAGCCGTTTTCGCGCCCATCTACAGCGATGGATATGAGGTCACCTTCACCATAGCCCTCGAGGATTCAACCCTTATAAGGCTTAGGGAATACTGTAACCTCCACGGAATATGGGAGGGAGACGAGGAGACCGGGGGAGCCAAGAGGATAACCGTCAAATAAGCCTTGCATGGAGGCGGCCCTGACCCGCCGCGAACCCGTTCCCTGGGGACCTGAGAGGTGGATTCGATGGCTAAATGGAGATGCCTGGTATGCGGCTACATATACGATGAGGATGGAGGCGACCCGGATTCCAAGATTCCCCCCGGAACAAAGTTTGAGGATCTCCCGGATGATTGGAGATGCCCCATATGCGGAGCTGAGAAAACCCAATTCGAACAGATCCAGTGAAGCCTAAGCCCGGGTTGAAAAACCCCTATCTAATTATTTATCTTCTCTTCTTTTCTCGTCTTCCAGGCCTCTAAGCTGTTTCCGTCTCCCTTCTCGGCGGCTGGGCTTCACGTTTAATCCCGGCTCTTTTTACATCTGGAGTAGGCTGCGATGGTTAAGGCGGGGGTTAGGGCTCCCACCGCCATGGAGGTTAAGACGAGGCTGGCTGAGGCTGCCTCCATGCATGGCTGCGAAGCGGAGATTTCGCCTATGACGATGAGTATCAGGGAGGCTGCCGCTGAGAGTCCGAGGGCTTTCACGGTCGAGTTGAGTCTCCGTCCACGCTTCCAAGCCTTCACGGCTATAGGGGAGGCCATAGGTGAGAGGTAGGCTAACCCTATGAGGAGGCTGGCCTCCACCCCGGCGGTTATTATGGCCGCCTCAGGCCAGGCCTCGAGCATGGCGTAGACGAGGCTTGAGCTTTCAAGGATCGCCAGGAGGGGTTTCAGCCATGCCCTTACGACGGCCTTACCGGTTTCGCTCTTGGCGAGTTCTGGGGCTAGGGATGGGCTGAAGGAGTAGTACCAGGCGTTGAAGGCCTTCATGAAGCTGGATCCCGCGAAGGTATGCATGACGAGGTTGTCCCTGAATTCTCTGAGATATTGGACCTGGGGTGAGAGCTCCGAGCCGTAGGCGGCCGTGGCGATCAGGCAGCCGAAGCTCAGCCGGTATTTGGCCCTCACGGTGTGGGGTGAGTCGGCGGCCAGCTGGCCCTCCACGGGGTTCCCGTATTCATCCTCCAAGTGGTCTAGGACGTAGAAGCCTATCCTGGATGGAACCCTCTCAACGGCGGATACCGTGAATACTTTGCCCTCGTCCAGCCATACCTCGAATCCCTGGCCGGGCTGCACACTGTATCTATGCTGTGCACCATCGATGGTCACGTTGAAGGTGACTTTACTTGATGGGCCTTCGGCGTCTAGGAGGAGCCTGTACTGGGTAGACCAGGTCGCCTTCACGTGTTTAGGTGAGTCCATCTTCACTGAGGCCTCGGGGGTTGAGGCCTCCAGGTCTCCCTTCCAGGATTTGAAGGCGTAGCGGGTTCCCTCCCCGCCCTGGACGATCCTTGATATGGATATGTTGGCGGTTCGACCTTCAGGGTACCATCCGCCGCCCTCCGGGTCCCCGTAGGGGGATTCCAGGGTTAAAAGGTATTCGATGAGCCATACCGCCCTTATCTCTTTGGGTCCATCCACGGTTAGGGCTGCGCTGGGCTGGGCTCCCTTATAGTCTCCGGTCCACCCCATGAAGGTGGCCCGGGTTCCATTCCCTTCTATGGTCTGGTTTACCACGGCGAAGGAGGCTGCCTTCCCCTCATCGTACCAGCCTTCCCCCATCGTGGAGCCGAAGGGTGAGATGACGCGGAGGTAGTATTGGCGTGTCCAGGTTGCCTGGAGCCTTAGGGGCTGGTCCACGGTCAGCTCTATGATGGGGGAGGCGCCCTCCATGTCGCCCTTCCACCCTGAGAAGGTGAGCCTTGTGACTCCCTCCTGGACGCGGCATGGGTTCTCAGCCTCTATCCTGGCGGTGGAGTTCTCGTCATACCATCCACCACCCTTAACCTCGCCGATGTCGGGGTCCACGTCCACGAGATACTGCCTTCCATACTCGGCCTCTAACTTCTCTATGCCCTGAACTATCACGGTCCTAGGGTTCTCAGAGGAGCCGTCGCTCCATCCCCGGAAGATGGAGCGGGTTCCCTCCCCTTGGTTCACGATCCGCTCAACCTCCACGGTCATCCGGGATCCCGAGGCGGCTTGGACGGCCACCCTCCCCCCGGGACCCGGCGTATAGGCGGTCCCGTTAACTCTGACCGTGGCGTTCACCGGCACGGTTATTATGAGGCTGTAGCCTACGGCCAGGGTGGACTCTAGGACGTTGTTGGACATGTCGGAGTCGCCGGTTAGGGTTCCAGGCTCCACCTGGAACCTTATGATGTTCAGGCCCTCCACGGCCCTCCAGGTGGTCTCTAGATCCTTCGATTCGCCTGGGCTGAGGGAGAGGCCCGTGAAGGCCTTGTGGGGTTCCCCGTTTATGAGGCAGGTGACCGTGAAGCCCTTAGCCGGCTCCGTTCCCCTGTTCGATATATGGGCGGTTATTGAGACGGTCTCATTCGCCTGGACCTCCGACGGGCTGAAGCTTATCCTCTCTATGGCGATGTCTGGAGCCGGGCCTGAACGGTCGACCTGGACGATGTATGGGCTTCCGGTCGCGGCTGAGACCTTAACCGTGAACTGGTTCTCAGCGTCCACGAAGGCCATGCCGGGGGTATACGCAGCGTCGTCAAGGCTGTCGGTGGACTTCACCGCGTCTATGACGCGTACCATTCCCGCCTGGGATTGAAGCCCCTCGTTCACAGCGTATATTATTACGCCTTCTCCTGGGAGGGCGGAGTCGAACCCTATATGGGTACGGGCCTCTATGAGGTAATACTTCTTCCCGTCGCTGGACAGCGGAACCTTAATCAGCTGGAATTGTCCTTCCCTCGGCTCCTCCTCAGCAGGGGATAAGGCTACATCGGTTTTAACCCCGATGGTGGCCGTGTAGATCTTGTCCTCCGGGATCCATTCGAGCTTTATCCTGCTCCAGGCCGTGGGATATGCGGGGCTTGAACCTGGGGGATCGCCGTTCCAGAGCCCCCTATCCATTAGGCCCCAACGGCCTACGTAGCTTTCACCGTTCCTCCCGTATAGGTCGGGTAGTCCTAGGAGGTGGGCTAGCTCATGGCAGGCCACGCCGAGGGGTGAAGCCCCCTGAGCCTCCATCTCGGGGACTATGGAGCCCCCGTAGAAGCTTTTGCCGTCCCTCGTCCTAGTCCAGACTCCGCCGATGTAGGCTACAGACCATATATCGTTGGAGTTTTTGCTCGACTCCTGGCCGTAGCCCGCGTGGACTACGACGAGCTTATCGTACCTGGTGAAGTTCACGTAGGGGTCAGCGGCGTCCACGGCGTCCCTGAGGAGCCACCAGGAGTCTATGCTGCCGTCGAAGTTAGGGTCGTCGACCATCTGACCATCCCTCCCATAATAGGAGAGGGGCTTATCCAATCGATACCATCCTGCGACGTCGGCGTCGAGCCAGGCTCGGCCGTGGCTTGCCTCCCGGTAGTAGCTGTCCATCCTATCTACGAGGGACCGCACCCCGGATATATCCAGGGTATAGTTCAGGTCGCGGAAGTAGACGGCTATGAATATGACCTTGATGCCCCCGACCCCGCCGCCAGGGGAGGTATTGGCGTCGCCGATAGGCTCAGGCGCAAACCTGGGGGAAACCCCGCCGCCGTTCAGGGGTGGGGCATACCATACAACCGGCTCATGGGGTGGGGATACGCCGATAATCCCGATAAGGAAGGCTGAGGCAGATGCGGATCCCGAGGACCAGGCTAAGAGCAGGAGAAGGCCGATAATCCTTAAAGGCTTCGAACTCAAACCATGACCTCCTAAACCCGTGATTTATTCATCAATCCATGCATGTATGTTTGGTTTTAGCTGGAAGGTTAGCCCTCCTCCATCGATATGCCATACTTTTCTGAGGGCCAGCGTCCACGGGTTAACGTGGGGAAGATAAGGAGCTTAGATACATGACCGAGTAATCAACCGTATAGAATACGGCGGCCAGGTTTACACGTATATTTATTACTGGATGGCCGCAGCCGCCTAGGAGAGGCTGAGGTCAGGAGCCCCTGAACGGCGGCTGAATCTGGATCTCAACCATCCCGTAACCCCCAGATTTTTTCTAAGGGGAGGGGCCTAAGAAATCTACATCCCCAGGATACTTCCTATAACCTATAAAGCTTAATGTAGATCTTTAAGCCTTCACGAATAGGGGCAGGTCGCCTATTCACGTCTTATACATTCATGGGACGACGAGTAAATCTTAAACTACTTTAAGGCTTTAAGGATACTTTGAGAAATCTAAGGGGGAAATCGTATAAATAACAATAGGCCAATAAATAAGAGATAAGAAGGGGGAAAGCCTATGATTATAAGGCTGCCGTTTAGGGTGATCTTTACGAATATTTCTATGGGGGGCCTCTAGAATCTTGAAGGGGAAAGCGGGCATCTCAGCGGCTTATATAGCCTTGATGCTTCTAGCCGTACTTCTGAACGTGTTTCCGGTTCGAGGAGCCACATACGAGTACTGGAAGGTGCCCGGGCTCAGCTCCCCATACGACGTGACGATGGATGAGTACGGCTACGTATGGTTCACGGAGTATCGTTCAGGGGAGATAGGGGTCTTCGATCCCCGGGGGGGCATCTTCAGGGAGTACAGCATCTCACCCACAGGGCGACCCCAAGGGATAGCCTATGATGGAATATACATATGGTATGTGGACGGTTACAGGTCGGTGGTAGGCTATACCAGGGCCTCCGCCCCTTCCACTTTCTATGAGCTTAAGCTCCCTATGGATGCGGAGCCGACGGATGTAGCGCCGTACAACTCCACCATAGTATGGGTTACGCTGCCGAGGAATCAGTCGGTGGCGCTCCTCAACGTGTCTGACACTAGCAAACCACTGAGGATATTCGGCTTACCTAATAGGGGGACCTTGACGCCGACGCCCAGGTTCATAATCTTCGTAGAGGGGTCAGGATGCTGGTATACCGATGATGGGAGGGGGGTCATCGGGCAGATACCCCTCGCCTACTCGCCGAAGAGGGCCCTTCTAGTCGACCATATTAGGGAGTGGATCCTGAGCGAGGGTAGGAAGCCATGGGATATAGCCGCAGACACCTATGGCAGGATATGGTATACGGATCCGAGCAACGGCCTAATAGGAATGCTTAACCCCGCCACAAACGGGATAGTTGAGTTCAAGGTTCCAGGGTCAGGTTCCGTCCCATACGGGATAGCCGTGGACGAGATGAACCAGGTCTGGTTTACGGATAGGGTGAGGGGTTCGCTCTGGAGATACGACCAGGATGCTGGAACCTTCACGGAGTTTAAACTCCCAGACACGGTGACGCTCCAATTTATAACTCCGAGTTTCTCAGGGTCGGGTAGGACAAGGGAGATCACAGGGGAGAGGGGCCCGCCAGTCTACGGAAGCGCCCCCCTCTGGGTCACCGACCATGATGGAGATCTCTTAATAAGGTTCGATCCCAGGACCGTTAAGACCACCCTATATGTAACCAGTCTGACCAGAGCCACCCCCACGACCTCCTATGCTAAGAGGTTTAACCCCGTGGAGGCGGATACCTGTGCGACAAATGTTAATAGAGGTGAAGAAGGAAAGTCGCCGAGTCAGGAGGAGGTTAAATCCGTGGCTTACAGTGTTACGGAGATGGTGAGCGTGGTTAGGACTTCTACCCTACATACGGAGACGGTGACCGAGACCGCGGTCTTCACCGTGAACTCGACTGCTACAGCCATTACCACGGTTATAGGGTCCACCATCACGGGTGGCACGACGACCATTACGATGACGGAGACCTATACGAGCTATATAACGACCATTAATAGAACCGTGGCTTTAACCACCATTATAACCGCGTGGAATGCCACAGCCCAAGCGGTGCCTTGGAGCAGCCCGCCTTACATTGCCTTAGGCTTAGCCTTTGGATGCCTGATCCTAGCCCTAGCCGAGGGGCATAGGTCTAGATGGAGAAGGCCGATTCATATACGCCTCTCCAGGGCCTGAGGGAGACCCTGTGGTAGATCCACCGCTTCACCTGTATAGATGGGAGTGAACCCTATACCTTAAGTCGTTTCTCCTTCCTCCATAAGAGCGGTATTCTATTCGCCATGGCCCCTTTGCTCTCTCTTCTTTCACTAATCCTCTCCATAAGTATGCTACAGATTCTCTAGTGGGTGGCTTGATTTGCCCCTTTGGGGGGGTTACTAGGGTGGAAACCGACCTCCTCTTACGCCATCGACTTCCACGTATTCCCTGATGCGTCGTTGTAGGCTTCGACCGTAAAGCTGAAATCGAGCCAAACGGTATTAAGCTAAGGGGTATATTTTGGGTAATCTAGAGGAGGGGGAGAGGTGGCTTGATCAGGCTAGGGCGGATCTGAAGACCGCCCGGGACTGCTTGAGGGATGGAAATTATTATGCCTGTGCGTTCTTCTCCCAGCAATCGGCCGAGAAGGCTCTAAAAGGATTTCTATACTCGAGGGGCTATAGGGCCTTGATAACCCATTCGGTCGTGGAGCTGCTTGAGGAGTCCTCGAGGCTTTCCGTGGATTTCAAGCGTTTCAGCGAGGAGGGTGTGGAGCTGGATAGGCATTATATAGGCTCGAGGTACCCTAACTTTTATCCTAAGGGTCCAGCGTATAGGTATTATACGAGGAGTATAGCGGAGAGATGCGCATCCTACGCAGAATCGATATTGAGAGAAGTGGAGAAGTCTATAAGAGGATAGAGGATTACGTGGAGGAGGTGGCTGAAAGGCTGGATCCTGAGCTTATAATCCTTTTCGGATCCTTCGGTGAAGGCGATGTAAACGAGGGATCCGATATAGATCTCCTGGTCGTCGCGGACTTCAAGGAGGGATTCCTAGATAGGATAAAGACGTTGATGAAGTTGAACAGGTTCGGCATACCGGTGGAGCCCCTAGGCTACACCCCCGAGGAGTTTAATGAGATGAAGGGGAAAAACCCGTTTATTGAGGAGGTCCTGAGGAAAGGCAAGGTACTCTTCAGAAAAGACAGGGGGCATCCTATACATGTTCTTGACCGCTGCGAACGTTAGGTATGGGCACTTCTCCACCGCCCATAGGAGGCTTAAGCGTCGGCGGGAGGAAGGGTGTATAGTTTAGGATGATTGAATCTTGACCGGCATAGGCTATTCCAGTGGTGGGCTCAGCGTTAAGGGGGCTTCGTAGACGACGCGACCGTTGAGGCCAGGGGAGGGGCGGTTCACAGGCTATGATGGGTATAAGCTTAGGAGGGGCTTCATACATCTTATTCTCAGATCCTTCGCAGACTCTTCGGAACCTCATCCCTCATAGAGCTTGAGCCTTAATTCGACTTGGCGGCATTAGAGGTGTAAGGATTAATAAGTGGGCTTCACCCTTCATCCCTATGTGTGAGCGGCGATGGATTACGAGGTGCATGTGGTTAAGATAGGAAGGCTGGGTAGGTTAGCCCCTTTGAAGCGTGAGGGCTTGGTGGGGGAGGGTGGCGGTAAGGGTAAGGGTGAAGCTTAAACCCCTCGAGGAAGAGTCCTGGATTGAGACATCGGCTTTAATTAACAGCGGTTATGAAGCCGATAAACCTGAGGTTGTTATCCCCTTAGCTTTGGCGAGGTCATTGAACCTATCCTTAAGCGGGGCAACTTTGGAGGAGAGGGCGACGCCGATCGGATCCGGGGAACTCCGCTACCTCGGGGAGGCCTTAGAGCTCAAGGTTTCCTGCGAGGAGAGGGAAACCAAAGCTTATAGAGTGCATGTACTCGTCTCCGAATATGAGCATGAGGTATTGATAAGCGATTACCTGGCTGGAGAGCTCGGCATAGCCGTCGAGGATCTCAGGGAGGGCCTATGGAGGTTCAGGGATGAACCCTTATCGAAGCTTAGAAGGCCGGCTAAACCTGCCTACTGGTTAACGGCTTAAAGCCGGAATATATGAAGAGGGCCCATTCAACCCCATAGAGGCGGACGCGTCGGAGTGGTTTAGGCTGTGTAGGGGGAGGCGTTGTGGATCCTTCGCGTCGAACCCTGCTCAGGGCTGCATCGTATATCCTATCGCTTATAGGGATAGCCTTGGGCGTATACTATATACCGGATTACTTCTATTTGAAGCTGGTCACAGCCGTTAATTCAGCTTTCATCCTTAGGGCTTTGAGCTTTCCAGGAGTGGTCCAGGCGGTCGATGGGAGGGTCTTCCTGAATCAGGTGGAGATTGTGAGGGAGTGCACCGGCATCCAAGTGGTAGCGGTCTTCGCCGGCGTTATACTGCCCCTTCCCAGGGTTAGGTGGATGGTTAAGCTTCAGGCCTTGGCGGTTGTCTCCCTGGCCGTCTACGTGGCCAACGTCATCCGCATAGTTTTGGAGCTCTGGCTCCTCTATGCGGGGATCCTCCCGTGGAGCCTGGCCCATGAACCCTTCGGCATGATCTTAAGCGTGGTGAGCGTGGCCTTATTCCTCCTAGCGGCGAACCATTACATACCGGAGATAGGCGAGTTCATAGTGGAAACCGTGGACAAGCTTAGGAGCCGCATAGCCGGCGGGGCAGCCTTGAGAGAAGGGAAGGGGGAGGAAGGACTTACTTAGCTGAGGGTGCTGCCTAGCCATTGCCTAGGGCTGATTCCTAGGCCTTGAGGGGCTTTGAGATTATGGCCCTGGGAAAGTTTGCCGGTCCAGATTCCCATCTACACCTTTACTTTAACAGATGTTTTTTCTGGTTTCTTTATAGTTTCCGCGATCCCGCTTAGTAAATATTTCAAAATGTTTTTGAGGTATACACCCCCTCCCCCCTCCTCGGAGCCCGAGAAGATAATGCTCCTCTAGGGCTCTCCTCTAAAGTTAAGGTTCATCCCTGCTCCCTCATATGAGGATTTCCTGTGGATTTTAGATGGGGTTTATCTTGGATGCTGCGGGGCTGTGGAGGGCGGGGCTTCCCACTTGGAGGGAATTAAAAAATAAATGGGAGGATGGATAGAGGATGGTGGCTCGAGTTTTTCAGCGGCGTCTAAGCCTTCGCAGGTTCAGCGCTGTTAGGCTTGCCGCCCCGATTATGAGGCCCGTGAGTATGGACGCCGTGGAGTATCCTGGGATCATCCCGAACCCGAAGGCCGTCGTAACGGTTGTAGGCGAGGTCGTCGTGGCGGTGACCGTGTTGTACTTGGTCGTCGTGAAGGTCTCCGTCGTAGTCGTATAGGTATGCAGGGTGGACGTGTATGGGGTAGTTTCGGTAACCGTATAGGTTGAGATCGTATTCGTAACGGTTAGAGTTAGGTCGCCTAGGACGGTGAGGGTCGATGGGATGAAGGTCGTATTCGAGGTTGTGGTCGAGGTCCTCAGGACCTTCACGGTCTCGGTTAGGCCGTAGGTGGTGGTCACCGTGGTCGGAGCCGTCGTCCTAGTAGTAGACACATCAGATCTCGTGGTGGAATATACGGTTGAAGTTGTCGTTATACTAGAGGGAACCACCGTACTTGTTGTCTTGGATGCGGTGGAGATCTCCGATACGGTTGTGGTGGCCAATGCCTGGTATGGGTCCAGTCGGCATATCTTGTTTCCTGAGTCGTCTGTGAACCAGATCTTACCGTCTTGGGATATGGCTAGGCCCCAGGCTGAGCCTCCCGTGGGCTTGGCGAACTCCTCGAAGGTTAAGCTGTCCGGGGAGAACCTTCCTATCCTGTTCTGGGCGTGCTCGGCGAACCATACGTTGCCTGTGGAGTCCACGGCTATCCCGTAGGGCTGGCTGCTAGAGGTAGGAGTCCAGTATAGGATGATCTCGCCCGTGTAGGGGTTAAGCCTACCTATGCGGTTCTTGGCGTAGTCGGTGAACCATATGAAGCCGTAGGCGTCGCCCGCCAGAGCCCAAGCCTTCGCCCCATCCGGTAGAGTCCACTCCTTTACCTCGCCCGTGGCGGGATTGAGGTTCCCTATCTTACCTGGACCGTCCTCGGAGAACCAGACGCCCGTATCTGGAATGAAGATTATCGATTGAGGCTTCGCCCCGGAAGCTAAGGGCCAGTAAACGACCTTCCCTGCGTAATATGGGTCAACTCTAGCTATCTTATCATTGCCGTATAGGGCTACCCATATATACGGGTAGTTGGTGCCGTTCACATGCTCTTGGACCGCTAAGCCCCTAGGCCCCGAGCCAGACTCTAATTCTAGTTCGTATATGGAGGTGCCGTATCCTGAGATACATCCAAGCCTATGCCTGCCCGGCATCGTGAACCAGAGCTCATTCCTGGCGGATTCGAAGGCTACGCCCCAGGGCTGGCTCGTCGCGGGCAGGATTATCTCGTATATCTCGCCGGATACATGGTCCAGTCGGCCTATCTTGTCGCTTCCGAACTCTGCAAACCAAACCCTGTATGGGGATTGATCGTCGAAGGTTATCCCATAGGGTATGGTTGACCCTGGGGGAAGGCTCCACTCGGTCACGAGGGCCGCCTTGGCGGCGGGTGAAAGCGCAACCATCAGTATTAGTAGAGATGAGAGCAGGGCTGCCAGCCATCTTCCCCTCCTGAGCATGTTGGGGATCCTCCTACCGCCGCCGAATCCGAGTCTGAGGGCTATTAGGGCGATGGATCCCAGGGCTAAGCCCATCAGGATCGAGGATGGGGAGTATCCGGGTATGGGCGGCCCCGGACCCGTGGTGGCGTACTCGTAGCTTGTAACCGTCACCGTGGAGGTGGAGGTCACGGTGCCCGTGGCGGTAAGGGTCGCAATGTAACTGGTCATTGTGGAGGTCGCCGTCACGCTCGTCATGGAGGTCTCAACGCTCGTAGTAGTGGCGGTTATGCTCGTGGTGGTATAGACCGTGGTGACGTAGCTCGTGGCGGTCACTGTGGTCGTACCTGTGAAGAAGGCGGTGCTCGTGAACTCGGCCACATACGAGGTCCGGAGGAAGCTCGAAGTCTCAGTCACACGATAAGAAGTGGAGGAGTAAGCTGTCGAGGCCGTACTGGGCCCGGTGGTTCTAGACTCTTCTGTACTTACCGTTTTCGTGATAGATGAACCGAGGGTTGTCGCTGTAGAGGATTGGGTGGCTACCATGTATCTTGATGTGACCGTGATTGTAGTCCTAGCCTCTGCATTATCTATCCGGCATATACGGTTTCCTACTTCCTCAGTGAACCAGATCTTATCATTTTCATCTCCCCCGTAGGCGTATGTTATATCCCAGGGGGCTCCACCACTCTTCCGTTCGAACTCGACTAATGTATTGGTTCCAGGTGAGAACCTCCCTATCCTGTTGACGCCGTGCTCTGTGAACCATACGTTATTGTACCTGTCCACGACTATCCCGTAGGGCTGCGCGTTAGGTGTGGGTATGTAATACTCAGTTATCTCATTGGTGTACGGGTTCAGCTTACCTATCCTGTTCCGACCTGACATGGTGAACCAGATATTACCGTAGGTGTCATTGGCGAGACCCCATGGATAACTGCCTGCAGGTAGGGGCCACTCCCTAAGCTTATTGGTATCAGGATTATAGTTTCCGATCCTATGCCCCTGATACTCCGTGAACCATACCCCTGTAGAGTCCAAGTAGATCACGTCCAAGGGACCGCAGTTGGAATCGGGCAGGTACCATTCCCTGACAAACCACCCTGTGGTATCATAAGGTGTTAAAGCTCCCACGGCACCTAAACCAAACTCGGCGAACCATATACGTGGCCTGCCATCCGTTCCATAGTTATACTGGATGGCTAATCCCCTAGGACCCGCCCCACTACTCAGATCCCATTCATAAAGTATAGGTGATCCCTCTACATCACTGATTAGGCCTATTTTGTGCCTCTGCGACTCTGTAAACCAGATTCGGTATAAATCGCGTCGGGCATCATATGCGACGGCCCACGGCCTGCTCCCGGTTGGAAGCTGATATTCGGTTACATAAGTTGTATCAAGCTTCAGCCTGTCTATCTTGTCGCTTCCATAGACGGCTGCCCATGCACTGCTTGGGGACCGGTCGTCGATGGCTATCCCGTAGGGTTTAGTGGATCCCGGCGGCAGTTCATACTCCGTTATGGCGGCGGCTTCAGCGCCCCTCGGCAGTGCCGCTATGAGTATCAGGATGATAGACGCTAAAGCTAGGGCTTGTCCGAGCCTTATCCTCCTCTTCGAGTGGGAGGGGCTGCCTGTTAGTCGGGCTTTCACCTTTGCTTTCGCTTCCGTTAGGGCTCGTGTATGGTGAGAAGCTGTGAACGTTAGGTTCCTCATCAGGATACTCACATCCTTCCTTTAAATATCTGGGTTAGATTATTTAATTTTAACCCTTATGCTGCCTAAAATTAAGTTTACAACATATACCGTTAAAGAAGGGGTCAGAGAGATAATCTATA